>MDSY01131888.1_pt1 | contig 77058 bp, 71 predicted proteins | sample 811131 | NCBI WGS metagenome assembly MDSY01 (sample SAMN05326643, study PRJNA326480) | marine metagenome | isolation source: seawater | place: Atlantic Ocean: South West | collected 2010 | reverse complement strand
GAACCTGCAATCGTGGGACCGGGAGAAACTCCTATCGTGCCTCGCGCAATCGGAAGTGACGCGTGGGGAGGTTCGGGCGCTCCATAAATTGACCCGGGATATGACGGGTCCGTGGCCCGACGACACGACATTCGATCGATTGCTTGAGGTCGTTCGTTCCACGACAAAAGGTAAGGCCCTCCGCCATTTGAAGAGCCTAAATCAAGTTCAGGTTAAAGCATTGCTGGAGCTGCCGGACGGCGTTTGTCCTACAAATGTTGTGCGGTTGTTGGGCGAAGAAGCTGGCGGAACTGAGTCCTTAATACAGCGAACGCTTTGGCTTACACGAACCTCGCCTTCTGAGAACGTCCGTCGGCTCGCCTCTGGCCTTCGAAATATTCGTACGTGGGAAAGCTTGGAGAACGCGCTTCTGACATGGGCCGAAGACCTCCAGTTCCCGCTTCCGCCCTTCAATTCGCCAACAAATAACCTACTCCCCCTGGACTCACCGAAAGCAATGATCCGCGAAGCATATAAGCAAAGAAACTGCCTAGCGCATTTGATCGGTGACGTGCTGAATGGGCACGCATATTTCTATCGGTTCGAAGATGTGCTCGGCACGATTTGGACGCTCCGGTTCATTCCTGTTCGCTCGACCCAAGGCGATATTTCACGCTGGGTGCTGAGCCAAGCTGAGAAGGAAGGCAGCCAGCCGGCTACATCCGAGGAATTTGGCGAAATCGAAGTAGTGGTCTCAGATTATCTGAAAGATCAACTGGCTGTGCGCAATTAATCGTAAAATGTCGTCGATCGATTACATTTTAAATTGTCAGCGTTCGTTTCCATTTGTATAATGTCGCCGTATGGTGACATTTGTGAGGGTGGGTTTATGTTGATACGCACCGCGCGCGATTTGGGCGCTGTGATCCGGGACAATCGCCGCCGACTGGGGTTGGGGCAGCAGGCCTTGGCGGACCGCATCGGCGTCAGCCGCCAATGGGTTCTGGAAGTGGAAAAGGGCAAGCCCAGGGCCGAGGTTGGTCTGGTTCTGCGTGCGCTGGATGCGTTGGGTGTCGTCCTTGTGCCGGACAGCAACGTATCAGGACCGGATGATGAAGGTGGTATCGTCGATATCGACGCAATCGTCAACAATGCCCGGAGCTCGGATAAATGACTCCCACATTGGTGGCTCTGACGAAGGGGCAGCGGATGGGGGAGGTGCGCCGTAACCAACGCGGCCGGCTGTCCTTCGTTTATGACGAGCCCTGGCGGCAGAGAAGGAATGCATACCCCCTATCGCTTTCCATGCCACTCGCCGCCGCTGAACACGGACACGACGTCATCGAAGCGTTCCTTTGGGGACTGCTTCCAGACAACGATCGGGTGCTTGATCGCTGGGCGCGCCGATTCCAGGTTTCAGCACGGAACGCTTTCGCGCTTTTGTCCCATGTGGGCGAGGATTGCGCAGGTGCGGTCCAATTCGTATCACCTGAGCGCATTGACGCCTTAACCAATAAAGAGCCGGAGCCGGTGGTTTGGCTCTCGGAGGGTGAGGTGGCTGAACGCTTGAGGACGCTCCGTGAAGACCATGCAGCTTGGCGTGCACCTCGCGATACAGGGCAGTTCAGCTTGGCGGGGGCGCAACCCAAGACAGCGTTTCTGCATGAGAATGGCCGCTGGGGCATTCCTTCGGGGCGCACGCCAACAACGCACATACTTAAGCCGCCGACGGGCGAATTCGACGGGCACGCCGAGAACGAACACTTCTGTCTCAAGTTGGCGCGGCGTCTCGGCCTGCCCACTGCATCCACCCAGGTCATGCGGTTCGGAAACGAAGTGGCCATCGTCATAGAGCGATATGACCGCCGTCGCCAGGACGGCGAGATACATCGGGTTCATCAGGAGGACATGTGCCAGGCCCTGGCTGTGCCGCCCATACGTAAGTATGAAAATGAGGGTGGGCCTGGCGCGGTGGAGATCGTCGATTTGCTGCGCGCGGCTTCCAGCGCGCGTGTTGACGACGTGGCGACCTTCGTCGATGCGCTAGTCTTCAACTGGCTAATTGCCGGCACCGACGCGCATGCCAAGAACTATTCCGTGCTCATCGGTGCCGGTGGGCGAGCGCGTCTCGCGCCGCTTTATGATATCGCTAGCGCATTGCCTTACGATGATATGGACCAACGCGCACTGAAACTCGCGATGCGCGTCGGGGGGGAATATCGTCTCCGTGATATCTCTGTGCGGGATTGGAGACGCTTGGCTGATCGGTTGCGTCTCCCCGCGGATGGTGTTCTGTCCCGCATCGAGGACCTTGCGGCTCAACTCCTTGAGGCTGCTGCCGCAGTGCGGGAAGAGATCGCCCGCGAAGGCTTGACCCACGATGTTATCGATCGGCTGACGGAACGTACGGTTATCCGCGCGGTCGAATGCGCCAGATTGGTGGAGTAGGTCTATTCGCCGGCACCAGAATGGATAATGGCCGCGGACGGCGAGGAAAGTCCTCCGCCCGCGGCTCCCGATTACATTTCCATGCCACGCGATTTACGTCGCAGTTGGGTGAGGCGTCTCTGGGCCTGTTGTTGAGGCGGCGCCAGTTTCGCTTGGAGATCCTTGATCTGTACATGAGCGGCAGCAAGGACCCGGGTGCGGCGGCCATCTCCTCCACCCGCTCCGGATTGAGCAGGTGCGGGCGACCCGCCGATGCGCCGTACTATCTCTGCGGCCAGCTCATTCCGTCCGTCTTCAAGCTGGCGCAGGTCGTATCGCATTTCGTAGTAGACCCTCTGGCGGAATGCCGCGATCGCCGTGTTCCCGTGCAAGCGGACGAGCTCTTCTGATGTCAAATCTTCCAGCCGAATTCGGTTTTCTGGTTTGATCAGGGGGATCGGCATCATGACGATGAACGAATTTTCTGTGATGGGCATAGTTTGGTGTCCTTTCATTGGGAAGGAGGGTTAGGCCGGTAGGCCGAGGTCTCCGTTCTGGTCGTGCGGATTGTTGGGGGTAAGGTCGAGGGAGTTCAGGGTCCGAAGTGTATCGAGCGCCCATCTCAAGAAATCGACTTGCGCGCCGGCAGCCTCAAAAGGGTTGAGGGCGAATCTGTCTTCCATCTCGGATGGATCCATTTCGGAGACTTCGGCCATGTTGAGGTAGAGCCGTTCGATGTATGGCCAAAGGGCGCTCTCGCATTTGCGGATGCGCCCGATCTTGAGACCATGTTCTTCCTTCATGCGCTGCAGCCGGGCGAAGTCCTCGTTGGTACCGTAGGTGTCGAAGCCGCCGAACGCTTCATTGAGCAGAAGGACGCGGCGGGAGATCTGCAGGTTCTCGCCCTCAGCGATCGATCGTTCCAAGAGATGCAACGCGTCCTCTAGAGCTTGAGCTTGAGCCTGGGTCGGGACGACGAGAGCGACAGGCGGCGCTTTTCGTTGGGTTAGGACAGAGCCGGCATTACGCGCAGCGGCCCATGTGAAAATGGTGTCGATGACATTGGCGCCGACGTCGATAACCGCACCACCTTGCAGAAGCTCCCTTCCCACTGCGTCCCAATGGGTCAGAACAGCCTTGGAATCCGATCGCAGGGATGCCTCATCTGGTGACACACGGATCTCACGAACGCGTGCGCAGAATTTGCCGAATTTAGAGACGGTTCCTTCGCCCACGCTGTCGATGGCGATGCGGCGAGGTTCCAGTCCGCCGATTTCCATGCCCCAGATCAACATTTGTGCAGTGACGGTCTTGCCTTGGCCTCCGGTGCGATTAGCGACGATGATTGACTCATTCATAGTTTGGTGTCCTTTCATTTGGTCGGATCAGTCGATAAGGTCCGCCAACCCGCGCGGGCCGGGGCGGTCGTTGGATTGGCCGGTCGAATTCGCTCGAGGCGTCCTTTTGGTTCCTACCGAGGTTGTCGATGGTGCGGCGATCGGTTTGGGATATCCGTCGTGAGTGCTCTGGAATTCCGGCTTTGGTTTCGTCGCGGAGACGAGGGAGCGGATCTGGGCTGCGGTCACTGCTTTGCCGTTCGACCACCGCAACCCTTCGGCGCGGAGAATCTCGGCGACCTGGCGCCAGCCTCCCGCCGTGCGGCGGAGGTCGATAAGGACCTCTCGGTTGAGCCGCACGAACTTCCGCACAGATGTCCTGATCGCGGTCTCCCGTTCGGCTTCTGCCGTCGCGACGGCGGCCCGATGCAGGCGGTCGATAAGTGACGCTGTCATGTGTCACCTTGCTTGTTCGGAATTGCACGAATGCTTGGTGCAGATGAATCTGATGCGGTTCTCGTTGCGAAAGGCGCTGTGGCTTCCGCTGCGCAAACCGCTGCGGTCCGCGCTTCGGCGAATGATGCGCACTTCGCTGCGCAGCGCTTACGGAAAGATGACCAGGGACATGCACCGTAACGTCGGACAATTCCGCGCGTGATTGGATGGACGGCCGGCGGCATGTCAAAGCTCCATTCCGCGCGACTTTACGCGCTGCCGGCGGCGTTTCCTGCGGAGCTTTCGGGGGGGCTGTTGGGACGGTTCCGATTGTGCCGGAGCCAGAGTTCTGTCCGCATTGTCCTCTCGCGTTGATGAGGTGTCGGCGTTCTGTTCTTGTGGCTGGGGAATATCCATGTCCCGGGAAAGAGTGAGGTCGATCTCCTGCCGCACCTGAAGCGCTACCGCCTTGAGGCGTTCGCGTAGGCAATGCAGGGGGACGGACTTTCCGGTTTCGGGCGAGGGCAGGGCGATGACGGCATGAAGGTGCTCCGCCTTGTCGCGTCCGTGACCGCCGCCATGGAAAACGGCGAGCGCGATGCGGTCCTCGGCGCCGATGGCGCGCATGGCGCGGCTAAGGGTCGCGAGACAGTCTTGCCGGGACTGCGCAGGGCCGTGCTGTTGGGCATGATCGGGAGCGGGCGAAACGACGAGGTGGAGCGCCCGGTTCTTGAGATCGGGGCGCGAGTTGGCGCAGGCGGTAACGACCGCCAATGCGTCGGACAGGGGAATGTCGCCGACGCCCGTAAGCCCAGCGTTCAGAAGATATGCCGGACCCGCGACTTCGTCGGCGCGGTCACGGTAACGTCCGCTGCGCGTGGCGTAGGCCAGCACGCGGCCGACGGTGCCGAGGCGGCGTTCACGAATGATCATCGTCGGGGCCTTGGCAGGTGTTCAGGATTTGGAGAATCAGGTCGTCCGAAGGCGGCGTCCGAATGACGGACGTCAGGTCGGGGTCGATCGGCCGGACGGGAAGGGGATTGTCGCCGGTCCTCGATGTGGCTCCTGCTCTGACGAGTATCAGCGCGGTTCGACACAGCAGCCGCAGGTCGTCTTCCACCGCTGGCGGCAGGGAAGGGGAATGTTCGGCGAGCAGTCCGTTGGCGGAGCGAAGAAGGACCAAGGCGTCCAACAGGGGCGAGTTGCGCGATCCGCGCGAGCCTGATGCGGCGGCGCGGCTCCGTCGGGTTCGCGCCGGCATGATGCCGCTGAGCAAATATTCTGCCGCGCCGGAGCGAGTAAGCCCATGACGCCGGGCGGCATCATCGATGCGGACCAGCGCCTGCGGGCAGAGCCGGAAGCTGACTTTCGTCCGCATCGTCTTAGCCCGATGTCGAGGTGCGCATGCACTCGGCACGAAACCGCTTCAATTCGGAACGCGGGTAGTTGTCGCCAACGAACACAATGGAGAGGCTCATGAACAGACGTAGATTTTTGGAGACGACAGCGGTAGCAACGGCGACTGCGGCTGCCGCCGCATTCCCCAAACCGGCTTTGTCGCAAGGCCGCATGCAGTGGCGCATGGTGACGGCGTGGCCCAAGGGCCTGCCGGGGCTCGGGACCGGGGCCGAAAACCTGGCCAAACGCATCACGAAAATGACCGAAGGCAAGATCACCGTTAAGGTCTTCGCCGGCGGTGAACTGGTGCCGCCGAATCAATGCTTCGACGCGGTCCAGTCCGGAACCGCCGAAATGGGTCATGACATCGCGGGCTTCAACCTCGGCAAGCATCGCGCCTTCGCCTATTTCTTCGGCGTTCCTTTCGGCATGACCTATACCGAACATAATGCCTGGCTTTATTACGGCGGCGGGCAAGCCTTGTGGGACGAATTATCGGCCCAGTTCGGTGTGCGGTCGTATGCCATCGGCAATATCGGCAGCAACATTTTCGGCTGGTTCCGCAAACCGATCAAATCGTTGAGCGACATGCAGGGCCTGAAGATGCGCATGCCGGGTCTGGGCGGCGACGTCATTCGCAAGCTCGGTGCCCAGGCGCTCGTTCTTCCGGGTGGGGAAATCTATACCGGGCTGCAGACCGGCACGATCGACGCCGCGGAATTCACCGGCCCGGCCAACGACCTTGCTCTGGGCTTCTATCAAGCGGCGCCGTTCGTAATGTACCCCGGTATCCACGAACCCGGCCCAGTGCAGGAACTGGTGGTCAACAAGGCGAAATACGACGCCTTGGATCCGTCGCTTCGTCAGATCATCGACGTTGCCTGCCAGGCCGCGAACGAAGACATGATGGCCGAGTACAAATGGATCAACTCGCAAGCTCTTAAGACCATGGTCGACAAGCATGGAGTTAAGTTCACCCGCCTGCCGGACGAAGTCATCATGGGCTTGGGCAAGGCATCCGGTGAAGTGCTGGAGACCGAGCGCGAAAAACTGGATGCCCTCGGCAAGAAGATCTGGGACTCCTACGTCAGCGCCCGCGCGCTTTTGAAGGGTCACACGGAAGTCAGCGGGATGGCCTTCACCCAGGCTCGCGCCATGAACTATCCTTTCCCAGGCTAACACGGGCGGCGGCGCGATCGATGCGGTCTGCGGATTGCATTCGATCGCGCTGTTCCCTTTGTTCAATTCCGAAATGTGGATGGATCATGGATAGTCTGTTGCGGGCCGCCGACCGGTTTACGGGCGCTCTCGGTGCCGTGGCCAAGGTCGTCGCGCTGATCTCCGTGCTGGTTTGTTTCGCGACGCTTTATATGCGCTATGCGCTGGGCATCACGTACATCTGGCTGAATGAAAGCTATATCTGGGCCAATGCGCTGGCGATCGCCTTGGCGGCGGCCTATGCCTATCGAGACGACGCTTTGGTGCGCGTCGACGTGCTTTACGAGCGGTGCTCGGTGAAAGTGCGGGCCTTGATCGATATCGTCGGGACGTTCTTGTTCCTCGCGCCGTTTTTATATGCGGTCGGCTTTTTCTCATTCCCTTTCGTGATGATGTCCTACCGGATGGGAGAAAGCTCGCCGCATCCAAGCGGTATGCCGGCGCTGTACCTCCTAAAAGGGACAATCCTGATCCTTGCTTTCTGCATCGCGTTCCAGGCGTTGATCAGCCTTGCCCGTAAGTGGGCGATCCTAAGAGGGAGCGTCGATACCGACGCCGCCCGGAGACCTGAATAATGGACCCCGTGCTTACTGGCGAAGTTCTAAGCCTTGCGATGCTCGTTGCCTTGACGGGCGCGTTGATGATCGGTTTCCCCGTCGCATTTACGATCGGCGGTGTCGCGGTTCTTTTCGCGATCGCGGGCATAGCGACCGGCGCCTTGGACCCAAGCTACCTGAATGCGCTGCCATCCCGATTCTACGGGATTTTGAAAAACGAAGCCCTGATCTCAGTTCCGTATTTCATCCTGATGGGGATGGTCCTGGAGCGCTCGGGCATCGCGGCGGACTTGATTACGAGCATGGGGCAGTTCTTGTCCCGAGTGCGGGGCGGATTGGGGATTGCGATCATCGTGGTCGGAACGCTGCTGGCGGCCTGCACAGGCGTCGTAGGGGCAACCATCGTTACCCTGGGCTTGATCACCCTGCCGACATTGTTGAAGGCAGGGTACGACAAACGCCTGATTTCCGGCATCGTATGTTGCTCGGGAACTCTCGGCACGATCATCCCGCCGTCGGTGGTGCTGATCTTCCTCGCCGTTATTCTGGAGGCGTCTTACACCCAGACGCAGATGGCGCTCGGCAATTTCGCGCCGCGTCCGCTTTCCGTCGGCGACCTGTTCGCGGGCGCACTTATTCCGGGTCTGTTGCTGTCGTCGCTATACGTGCTGTTCATGGTCGCGGTCGCATTGATCCGCCCCTCGGCCTGCCCACCGCTGAAATCGTCGGAGGCCGGTACTGCCGGACAGCGCGCCAGTCTTGCGGTCGCGATCATCCCAGCGTTGTTCCTTATCGTGGCGGTGCTCGGGTCGATCCTGATCGGATTGGCGACGCCGACCGAGTCCGCCTCCGTCGGCGCCGTCGGCGCCCTTCTGCTAGCCGCGATAAAGATCGCGTTGTCTAAATCCGATGCGGGGGATGACCCCAATGAGGAGCCGAAGCTGGACCCGGCACACGCGCCCAAGCTGCTCGCCTTCTGGATTTGCGTGTTCGTCGCGCTGGCCTTGGCGGGCATCGCCTTCGGCGCACTCGGCGTTTTGTCGGTGATCTCGGTGCTTGCCGTTGGCGGCGTCGTCGTGGCCTTGGTGCGTAAGCCCGCCGCGTTCTTCCGGTTGGGCAGTGCCGCCGTTGATTCAGCGGTCAAGCTGACGGTCATGGTGTTTCTGATCTTCTTCGGCGCGACGTTGTTCAGCTTGGTCTTCGCCCGCCTGGGGGGTGAAGAACTGGTCAAGGAGTTGTTGACCGGCCTGCCGGGCGGACAGATCGGTGCGATGCTTGCGGTGATGGCGGTGATCTTCGTTTTGGGGTTCTTCCTCGATACTTTCGAGATCATCTTTATCGTCGTGCCGCTCACCGCCCCGGCGCTATTCGCGCTGTCGATCGATCCGATCTGGCTTGGGGTGATGATCGCCGTCAACCTGCAGGCGAGCTTCATGACGCCGCCGTTCGGGTTCTCGCTGTTCTATTTCAAAAGCGTCGCCCGCGAACATATTCCGACCTTGGACATTTACAAGGGCGTCGTGCCGTTCGTCGGCATTCAGCTGCTATGTCTCGCCCTGGTCTGGTTCTTTCCCGCCTTGGCGACCTGGCTACCGGTCAAGGTCTTCGGCTGAAGAGTTGAGGTTCGGCCTTCCGGATCAGGCCGCCGTCTGGGTCGAGACAGGTCGCTCCGCCAGGAACGGCTCGTCGCCGAGGATCGTCACGCGGTTCATATGCCGACGGAAGCCGTGATAGTCGTTGATCGCCGAATGCTGGGTGCAGCGATTGTCCCAGAACGCGAGTGAGCCAGGCTCCCACGAAAACCGGCAGGTGAATTCCGGCCGGCACAGGTGGGGGAACAGGTATTCCAGGATCGGCGCGCTTTCTTCCGGCTTCATGCCGTCGATGCCCGTGGTGAACACGCGGTTGACGTACAGCGCGTCGCGGCCTGATTCCGGATGGGTGCGGATGAGCGGATGGACGGCTTCCTGTTCGACCGTTTCGGAATGCTTGAAGCCGCCGGAGGCACTTTCCGGCAAATCGGATTCCGCGGCCCGCTTGGCGAAGTTTTCCCGCGCGCTGTGATAGCCGCGCAGACCGCGCAGCATTTCCTTCATGGTATCGGATAGCGTCTCATAGGCGAGGTACATGTTGGCGAACATCGTGTCGCCACCGTACGGCGGTGTTTCCTTGGCGTATAGAATAGAGCCCAGGGCGGGGCGCTTGGTGTAGCTGACGTCCGTATGCCAGCGTTCGCCGATGTTGTTGCGATGTTGCGGTTCCTTCACCAGCAACTGCACGTGCTCGTGGCCGGGGACCTGGGGAAAGAAGGAATTGACGTGCAGGTCGCCGAACAGACGGCCGAACGCCTTGTGCTGATCCGGGGTCAGGTCTTGGTCACGGAAGAAGATCACTAGGTTTTCAACCAGCGCGCGGCGGATTTCGGCAATCACCTCAGGGGACAGCGGTTGCGAAAGATCGACGCCGCCGATCACGGCCCCAAGGGCCCCGCTGATCGGGCGAACGGTGATGTGACGATAGTCGGTCTGCGGCACTACGGACATTGAAGGTCTCCCAATTTCACTAGGCTGTTTTTCGTTCGACCTCGGCCAGAAGGGCTTTGGTTTCCTTTGAGACAGGGGCGGTCAACGCACCCGAGATGCTGTCGATCAGGTTGGCGACGAATATTGCACCGTCGCCGAACCGGCCCGTGGCGCGCCCGGCGGTGCGGGCATCTGCGTCGCGCCGGGCCTTATCCGCCAGGGCATGGACGAAATGGGCCACGGCATTGCGAATGCGCTGTTCGATGATGGGGGCGGGCAGGTCGACCAAAAGTCCACGCAACAGGTCGCGCGTGCGCGCCATGCCGTGGTCGAACTTGTCCCGAACAAGGCCGCCCAGGTCGACGCCCGGGTCGCTGAGGACCTGGGCGAGGAAGCGGACGTAGAACTCGCCCTCGGCTTTCGGGTCGAGCTGTTCGGCCAAAGGCAAGACCATCGCGGCAACCACCGGGCGAACCTCGGCAATAGGGGCTGAAGCCTCCATTTCGTCGAGAATGGCGATGCGCCGCCGGTTGATGCCGGCCATGCGGTATTCGAAGATCGCCGTCAGCAAAGCTTCACGCGTGCCGAAATGATAGTGCAGGGCCGCAACGTTTTTCTGACCGGCGGCGCGGTTGATCTCCCGCAAGGAAACGTTGTCGATCCCTTTTTCCGCGAACAGGCGTTCGGCGGCGAGGGTCAGTTTTTCCCGGGTCTCTGTCGGTGTCATGCTGAAACCTACCTAATTCACATGAATTAAATCAAGTGATTTATATGGCTCGGATAGAGCTCCAGGGGGATTCGACGGGCACTGTCGGAAGGGCCGTTGGGTCAGACGGGCCACCGGCATTTGTCGAGGGAGCCGCGAAATGGGCAAGGCTCATGCGCGCTATTATCCGGAAAGTGCAATCGATGTCCGAAAAACGCGGAAAAACACCGCCTGTGACTAGGGTCACATTCTCAGGCGCTAAACCAAGGCCTATTCTAGCCTTAAGACTTGTCCAGTCTGCCGATTTGCCCGGCGCGCAGGGGGAGGGGGAGTTTCAAAGAGTGACCGTGAAGCGGGTCGGTTTCCGTTCCTGGTTCAAGGTTGCGGGATCTGATCGTCGGCTTGCGGGGGTGCTCGCGGGTGGGCGCCGTCTTTGTATTTTCTCTGAACGAACCTGAAATAGCCTCCCTGCCTGGGTGCGGCCTTCGCGCCAGGTGAGTGACGGCATTCGAATACACATACAGCGTGAAACGCTGAATAGAGCACTAACGGGGTGTCGATGAAAAAGAAGTTCGTGCGGGATTTGAAATGCCGCGTTCTGCCCATGGTCGCTTTGGCGGCGTTCGTGAGTGGTTGTCAGACCGTTGACTTCGGAGCGGCGGCGCCTTCCGCCAGCACCGCCGAGGAAAGCGGCGTCTTCAAGATGATCAATCAGCCGCGAGAAGCCATGGCTTTGGTCAAAGAAGGCGAGAAGGCACTCGCCGAGCAGGACCTCGACAAGGCGCTCCGGATGTTCAGCGGCGCGTTGAAGCTCGACATCACCAATCCGGATCTGCAGTTCCTGAACGGCCTGACCTATCATCTGATCGGCCTGTCCAAGGATCGCACCAAACTGGAAATGGCCGAGCAGGGGTTGCAACTGGCCCTGAAATTCGACCCCAGCCACCTGGCGGCCCGCTATCAGCTGGGCCTTCTGTATATGGACCAGCGTCGTTTCGCGCTGGCCCGGGGGCATTTCGCCGCCGTCGCGTTGCATCGACCGGACGATGCCGCCGTGCTCTACAACTTGGCGGCCAGTTCCTACTACAGCCACGATCCGCAAATGGCGGAAGCGGCGTTGAATCAGCTATCGAAGGTATCGCCGGAAAGCGCCGCGGATGAAGACGTCCTTTGGGCGCAGGCATTGGTGAAGGCTGCGTTGAACGACAACGAGGCAGCAAAAGGCTACCTCAACGCTTTCCGAGAGAAGGAATCTTCGGTCGATCAGTCGCGCCAACTGGAGCGTCGCCTGCATTCCTGGCGCGGCTTCTATGACTACGACGCCAAGATCGTGCCGGCGCAGTTCGGCGGCCAGAGCGGCAGCCCTTATGGCAGCACCGGCAGCGACCCCTATGGCAACGCCAACCCCTACGGCACGCCGTCGTCCTCTTATGATAGCGGCGCGGCGGCACAAGGCGCCGGCCAGGAAACGGCGGGCGCCGGGGCTGCGCCCGTTCAGAATGATTCCTCGATGGTCGTCGTCGACGTCGTGATCATCGGCACCCAGGAAGACGTGCGCGAAAGCCGGGGCATCAACCTGTTGAACGGCCTGCAGCTTCAGTTCGGGAACCCGACGACGGGTGCTTATGGCTTCAACTGGTCGCGCAACAACATCAACGACAAGAACGACAGCGGCCTGGACGAAAACACCCGCACGATCACCAACATGATCGGTATCCCGGCGGTCACCTATTCGCTGAACATCGCGAATACCGCCAATTCGCGGAACGAGATCCTGGCCAAGCCGAGCCTTGTCGCGCAATCGGGACTGACGTCCGAGTTCTTTTCGGGTACGGAAATTCTGGCCGCTGCTGTTTCGGGCGGCGATGGCGATTCCGTGTCGGTGCAGAAAGAGGTCGGCGTGAAGCTGGCGGTGACGCCGGAAATTCTCGACGACGAATTCCTGCGCTTGCACGTGGTTGCCGAGCGGACCTTTTTGACCGACCCGGCAAGCTCGGTTCTGTTCGAATTCCGCCTGGATACCACCAAGACCAACGTCAATTCGACCGTGACCATGCGCTTCGGCGAAACCCTGATCCTGGGCGGCCTGAGCGAACGTGAAACCTCGAATGCGAAAGACGGTGTACCGGGGATTATGGATATTCCGGGCATCAACCTGTTGTTCTCGGAGCGTTCGGAACGCAATTTTGAACGTTCGATCCTGATCCTGCTGACCCCGCGGCGCCCACAGTACACGCGCCAGGCCGAGGACAATCGGAAGAAGACCCGTGGTCGGTTGAGCGAACTGGAACGGGATATCGAACGTCTGTCGAAACGTCATGAGGACTGGTTCACGCCGCGCCCGACGTTCAACGGGATCATCGAAACATTGAAGCAGCGCGAGTTCTTCGAAGAGTTCCGGTCCGGCGATTTCCGCATCAAGGCCTGGAACAACGATCCGAGCAACATGACCCATATCGCCAACATTCAAAAACGATTGGCGAGCAACTAATCCCTCTTGGAGTGGTGGGGGGGTGCCTGCATCTCCGTTCGACGCAATCCCACGAGATCGTCTAGGGAACGTCTACGCATGAAAAAGGTGAAATCGGGCCGCGGGCGGCTGTTCGCAAGCGCCATCATCGGCCTTGCCGCGCTGCTGGTCGTGGCGGAAGGCGGCATCGCGACGGGGCAGTCGGCGCCGGGCCAGCGGCCATCGGCGCCTTTGCCGCAAGAATCCGTAACTGCGACCTGGACGTTGCTGCCGGGCAAGGCCAAGGATTTGTCGATCAACGCCGCGGCCATTGCCTATGCGGCACAGGTCGATGGCGTGGCGCTTCGTTGGCGGGCGGCCCGCCAGAACTGGGCCAAAATGTCCGGGGGTTTCGTTCGGATCAGTGCCGCCGAAGGCAACCGCCCATGGGGTGTTACCCCCGATGGCAACGTGATGCGCTTCAATGGGCTGTGGTGGGAAGCGAAAGGCGACAAGGTCGCGGACGTCGCCGGGGATGCGCTGGGCAACGTGTTCATCGCCCGGCGGACGGGCGAGATCGAAAAGTGGGAGCCGCTATCGCAAAGCTGGCGTCCCGTGGCGGGCCCGAAGGCAGCGCGCATTGCCCTGGATATTCGGGGCAACCCCTGGGTCGTGGCGTCCGACGGCAGAATCTATCGCCGCGACAACGATAATTGGATCCCCATGCCGGGCCTGGCCCAAGACATCGCGTTGGGGGCTGACGGGTCGGCGGCGATCATCGATGTAAATCGGCGCTTGCGTATCCTGCGCCGGAACCCGACGCGTTGGGTGCCGTACGAAGGGATGTCGGGGGTCGTTGCCGTAGCCTTGACGCCGAATGGCGGGCCTTGGGTCGCCTTAGGCGATGGGCGTATCTTCGCAACGGTCTTGATCAAAGATGAAGTGCCCCTGACGGAAGAAGATCAGGACAAGGCCCAGACGCCGCACGCGACTGTGCCTGAAGCCCCGACGGCACAGGCGCAACCGGCCAACGCGCCGCAAATTCAAACCAGCAGTATCCAGGCGCAGTCGAGCCAGGCCGGCAACGTTCAGGCATCCGACCCGAAAGCGAAGACGATCACCGCCAAGGGGATTTCAACCTCGTCCAGCGGTGGGCAGGGCAGCGGTGGCGACAGCGGCTCGGGACAGTCGAGCGGCTCGGTCTCGCCAAGCAGCGGCGGCGGCTTGTCGGACCAGGCCGGAACATCGGCCAAGGGTAAGTTGGAATTCGTCGATACGCGAACGACGGCGTCGCAGATCGCCATCGGGCGGGACGGCAGTGTCTTCGCCCTGGACACCAGTGGCGGCATCACCCGTTGGAGCAATAGCCGGAAGCAGTTCGAGAGCTTTCCCGGGCAGTTGGCGCGTATCGCCGTGGACAGCCAGGGAAATCCCTGGGGCGTGACCGGGCGCGGTCGGGTATTCCGCCACGATGGCACCGATTGGCGGCAGGTGCAGGGCGCGACTGGATCCGACATCGCGATCGGAACCCGCGATGACGTGGTGATCCTCGCGGACGCACAGGGGCTGCTATCGAAATACAATGCCTCGACCGGGCGCTTTGATCGTATCTCCGGCTTGGGCGTGCAAGTCGCGGTCGACAAGAACGGTGCGCCCTGGACGATCCGTAGCGATCAGGTCGTGCAACGGTGCGACAGCTCGCCTTGTTCATCGCTGTTCAAGCTGGCGCGAAGCATCGCCATCGGGCCGGACGGCACGCTGTTTCTGGTGACGACGAATGACCAGTTGCTGCGCAAACGCGAGAACCAAAAAACCTTTGAGCAGATCGTGGTGCCGGGCCATACGCCTGCGCAGGTCGCGGTCGGGCCGAACGGGTATCCCTGGGTGGTGACCAGCGCGCGCAAAGTCTTGTCGACAAAGTTCTTTGAGCGCGACGAAAGTGGCGACCGGGTGCTGGCGCAGAAATCGAGCGGCAATACCGGCGGTACGGGCGCGACGGCGGCGGTTGTCGCATCGCAGAGTTCCAGCGCCTTTACCTTTACCAAGAACCTGAAGTGGGAGACCTACAAGTCGACCGATCCGGATGCCAGCATGGCGATGTTGGAAGACGTTCATGCCGGCCATACGGGCGCGGTTTATATCAGAGGCGACAGCGGGGTCTTTAAATTCAATACCAAGACCAAGAAGTTCGAATCGCTGACCAAGTCGTTCTCGACCTCGTCTATTGCCGATGTCGGCGAAGATGAAAGCGGCACGCTTTGGGCCCTGGGCGGGATTTCACCGGCGAAGGTTTATCGCATCAAGGGAACGCAGGAAAAGGTCTATACCGTCGTCAACAATACGGATACGCCGCGTAACCTGGCGGTTACGGCCGATGGCACGGTTTACGTCGCCGCCGGACAGTCGCTGTACAAGATGGAAGCGGGCGGAAGCGTTTTCAAAAAGATCATCGATGACGACATCTTTTACGTTCACGTCGGTCCGGGCGGGGACCTCTGGATCATGAACCAGAACTCCCGCGTTCAGCAGTACACGGGCAGCAAGTTCGAAAATCGGCCCAAGGGAACGGCGCTCCAGGCGCAGGATATGGCCGTTGGGGCCGACGGGTCGGTCTATGTGATCCAAAACTCCGATAGCTTGTTGAAAAAGTGGAACGCCAGTAACGGACGTTTCGACGACGTCAACATCACCCAAACCATGGAAAAGGTGACGGTCGATATCGATGGCCGCCCCTGGCTTGCCAATACATCCGGCGGGTTGACCTCGACCGGGGATATCTGGCGGGCGAAGGACTGAGCTCAAGCAAATTCGGGCCGCGACATTGGGTCCTTTTTCGAAACGCGCCTTTGGTCAAAGGCGCGTTTCGTCTTTACAATGAATGCCGACAGTCATAACTATATCAGTAATATATCAACGATAATTCTGGAGGATGACATGCCGGTATTCGAAGGGGCGCGAACCATCGACGGGCTTCGCGTTACGGTCGACGGCCAACCCATGGGCGATCACAAGGACACGGCGGATTACAGCCCGGGCGGCATCGAATGGGGCTATGTCGGGCAGGCGTCCAAGCAGCTTGCCCATGCGATCCTGATGGAACACTTCAAGGACGCCGCCAAGACCGCCCAACACGTCGACGCCTTCATGGAAAATCAGGTCTCTCTGTTCGACAACGAATGGAAGATCACCAGCCAGGAAATCGACGAGGCGCTCGGGACCGGATCATGACCGGCCTGAATACGTCCGCATCGGCGGGCGCGCCTCCGGGCGGGTGGGATACGCTTGCCCGCAACAAGGCAGCGCGGATTGAGCGCGCGCGGTCGCTGGCCGACGGCAAGGTCGTCGCGACGGAGCAGGCGGTGGCCCTGTTCGAAGCGGTGCTGGAGCCGGGCGACAAGGTCTGCATCGAAGGCGACAACCAAAAGCATGCCGACTACCTGGCGGCGGAACTGGCCAAGGTAGATCCGGCGCGGGTCCACGACCTGCATATCGTGCAATCGAACCTCGCGCTGGCGCCGCATCTGGACATCTTCGAGCGCGGTATCGCCCGCAAGCTCGATTTTTCCTATTCCGGGCCGCAAGGCGTGCGCGTCGCCAACTTGATCAAATCTGGCAAGTTGGAACTGGGCGCGATCCACACCTATCTTGAGCTTTACAGCCGCTATTTCCTGGACCTGTCGCCGCGCGTCGCGGTGATCGTCGCCGAAAAGGCCGACCGGGCCGGGAACCTGTTCACTGGCCCCGCGACCGAGGACACGCCGGTGATCGTCGAGGCCGCGGCCTTCCGCAACGGCGTGGTCATCGCCCAGGTGAATGAGGTCGTGGATGAATTGCCGCGTGTCGACGTGCCGGGCGATTGGGTCGATTTCGTCGTCACCGCGCCCAAGCCGTTTTACATGGAGCCGATCTTTACCCGCGACCCGGCGCAAATCACCGAAATCCAAATCCTGATGGCGATGATGGCGCTAAAGGGCATTTACGAGCCCTATGGCGTGACCCGCCTGAACCACGGCATCGGTTTTTCCACGGCGGCGATCGAGTTGATCCTGCCGACCTATGGCGAGCGTCTGGGCCTGCGCGGCAAGGTCGCCAAGCATCTGAACGTCAACCCGCATCCGACCCTGATCCCGGCGATCGAGACGGGCTGGATCTCTTCGATCCATTCGGCGGGGACCGAGGTCGGCATGGACCCCTACATCGCGGCCCGGCCCGATGTGTTTTTCTGCGGGCCCGATGGGTCGATGCGGTCCAACCGCACCTATTGCCAATTGGCGGGGCATTACGCCGACATGTTTATCGGCGGCACGCTGCAGTTGGATGTGCATGCCAATTCCTCGACCGCGACTAAGAACCGCATCACCGGGTTCGGGGGTGCCCCCAATTACGGCAGCGAAAGTCGTTCCCGCCGTCATGTCAGCGAGGCCTGGCTCCGCGCCGGTCGCGAGGCCAATCACGGCGGTGGGCCGCTGACGCGTGGGCGCAAGCTGGTCGTGCAGATGGTCGAAACCTTCCAGGGTGCGATGCAGCCGACCTTCGTCGAGCGGCTGGACGCCTGGGACCTGATGGCGGATTTCACCCTCGATCTGCCGCCGGTCATGATCTACGGCGATGACATGACCCATATCATCACCGAGGAAGGCATCGCCAACCTGTTGCTGTGTCGCACGCCCGAGGAACGGGAACAGGCCGTGCGCGGCGTCGCCGGGTTCACTCCGGTCGGCATGGCGCGCGATACCCGAATGGTCGAAAACCTGCGCGACCGGGGGGCGATCCGCCGCCCGGACGATCTGGGCGTCGATACGCGGGACGCGACCCGCGATCTGTTGGCGGCGCGTTCGGTCAAGGACCTCGTCCATTGGTCCGGCGGTCTATACGATCCGCCCAAGAAATTCAGAAACTGGTGAGGCAGCCGTGAAGCGACTTGAATACGAATTCAAGGGCCGGGGAAATGCCGGTCAGCCCGGGGCCTGTGTCCTGGCGGGCGTGGTCGGCTCCGGCAATTTGGAAGTCCTGATGGAAAGCCGGCCCGACAGCGGCGTCTGCCGCGTCGTGGTCGAAACCTCGGTCACTGGGTTCGATGAAACCTGGGCCAAGGTGCTGGAGGCGTTTTTCGAACGCCATGCCCTGAACGATCTGGAAATTTCGATCAACGATGCCGGGGCCACCCCGGCGGTGGTCAATCTGCGCCTGGAGCAGGCGGTGGCGAAACTACGGGACGCGGGAGGAACCAGCTGATGGATATGGCAAGCCGCTTGTCGCGTAAAAGCTATCTGGAAGCAACCGCCCGCGAACGCGTGTTGGGTCTGCTCGACCCTGGGTCGTTCGCGGAAATCCTGCCGCCCGAAGCCCGGGTGCGTAGCCCCCATCTGGCCCTGTTGGATCACCCGGCCGCGTTCGACGATGGGCTGATCTGTGGCGACGGCAAGATCGATGGAAAAGACGTGGTCATCGCCGCCCAGGAAGGGGCCTTCATCGGCGGTGCCGTCGGCGAGGTCCATGGCGCGAAGTTGACGGGCATTCTGGAGCGCGCCGCCGAACGCGGGGTCGCGGGCGCCGTGATGCTGTTCGAAACCGGGGGCGTGCGCCTGCACGAAGCCAATGCCGGTCTGGTCGCTATCGCCGAAATTCAGCGCGCGGTGTTCGACGCCCGCGCGGCCGGGGTGCCGGTGATCGCGGTGATCGGCGGGGCTAACGGCTGCTACGGCGGGATCGGCATCGTCGCCAAATCCTGCGACGTGGTCATCATGTCGGAAGAAGGCCGGATGAGCGTGTCCGGTCCTGAAGTGATCGAGACCACCCATGGGATCGAGGAATTCGACGCCCAGGACCGCGCCCTGGTTTGGCGCACCATGGGCGGCAAGCATCGTTATCTGTGCGGGGACGCCGACGTGTTGGTCGATGACGATGTCGCGGCCTTTCGCACGGCGATTACGGCCTGCCTGGGCCAACCGCGTGATCTGGATCTGGACGCAGTTCAGGCCGAACACGCCCGTCTGGGCGATCGCCTGGCCCGCTTTGGCACGGCTGACGATGCCATCGACCTTTGGCGAGGCCTGGGCGTGGATGAACCCGAGGTGCTGCCGAGCTTGGGCGTGAATGAGTTTCTGCCCATCGCCGACCAAGTACGGGGAGGCCGCTCATGACCCCGGACCAGACGACGGAAATTCTCAACCACCTGTTCCCCGGTGGCTACGCCGAGGCGGCACAAGGCGGCGACGTCTTCGCCGGGCAGGGTGATTTGAATGGTCAGGCCGTTCATGTCGTCGGCACTTGGAACGAGGCCCATATCGGGGCCGACCTTGCCCATGCGATGACCGGCCATATCCTGCGGATCATGACCGAGCATCCGGGAGCGCCGATTCTAATGATGGTCGACAATGCCGGGCAGCGATTGTCGCGGCGCGATGAGATGTTGGGCAACAATGCCTTCCTCGCCAATCTGGCGAAGGCGTTGGAGGTCGCGCGGCGACGCGGGCATGCCGTGCTGTCGCTGGTCTATGGTCGGGCCGTGTCCGGCGGCTTCCTGGCGACGGGCATGTCGGCGGCAGGCTGTTTCGCCTTGGCCGGGGCCGAGATCGGCCTGATGAGTTTGGACGCCATGGCGCGGGTCACCCGTGTGCCCAAGGAACGACTGGAAGAGTTGAGCAAGACCTCGGCCATTTTCAGCCCGGGGGCGGAGAACTTCCGGACCCTTGGCGTGATTGAGGATATCTGGACCGTCGATGACGACCTGCCCGGCCATCTGGCCGCCGCGATCAAGGCGGATCGGGATTCCCAAACCCGTCGTCGTGATGGGACCACGCGGGGCGGGCGGTCGATGGCCGATACGGTTTCTACGACCGTGCGGACGGCATGACCAGCCTGACGCGCCACTGTTTCGTGCGCTTGGCGCCGGGGGCCGAGCCCTCGGGCCTGTGCGGCAGTGGCGCTGTCCTGGCCGAGTGGTTGGCCGGGGTGAACTTGGCGATCGTGCGTGGTCGGCGTGACGGCGACGATCCGGACTTGCTGCCCCTGGGGGCGGCGCTGCCGAATGACTTGGCGCGACAGCGGATTGGGTTTCAGGTGTCCAAAGACGCCGTTTCGGACGAACTGGGTCAGCCGACCCCGTCGGAAGTCGCCGTCAGCGCCCCTACCGCATGGCGGCCTGCGTTGTCGCGATTGGCGGCGGACCTGTCGGTTGCGGGGTTGACCGTGGGGGTCTACGGCAGTTTGGCCTGGCAGCATTTGACCAAACGCGACTATCTGCGCGACGGGTCCGATTTGGATCTCGTGGTTGAAGTCTCGTCGATGAAAGAGGCCGGGCGGGCCGTACGCGTCCTTGGCGATGTCGAGGCGAAGGCGCCCTTTCGGATCGACGGCGAAGTCCGCTTGCCCGATGGCCGCGCCGTCAATTGGCGGGAATACGCCCTGGGCAATGACGAGGTGATGGTAAAGGCCGAGGGCGGCGTCGCCTTGCTGTCTCGCACGGCCTTGTTCGCGGAGGGGGCGGTGTGACAGCGACCCTTACGGAACAAGATCAGGTTGGGTGGGGCCTCTCGGAAATCACCGAGGCAGCGGCGTTGGCGCTGCGCCTGGAACTGGATTGCCACCCCAAGCCCGGTCTGGTCACGCCCCGGTCGATGGGCAGCCATGGCGACATGGACCATGCCTGCATGGCGCAGGGCATCGCGGCGATCGCGCCGTTCTTTCAGGACCTGGCCTTGGCCGGGCGGGACGGTGCGGGCTTCGCCGATTTGAAGCCGATCGGCCTCGCCGCCGAGCAGGGGATGATGACGGCGACCGGCGGGGTCAATACGCATCGAGGGGCGATTTTCTCCCTGGGCCTGTTGGTCGCGGCGACGGCGGGCCTGCCCCGAACGAACGACGCCCAGGGCCTCTCGGAAAGCTTGGGGCAGGCGATCAGCGATCGCTGGGGCGCCGACATTCATTCAACCGCCTCGCTGCGCCCGGTGTCGCATGGAACCGAGGTCGCGCGGCGCTATCATGCCGGTGGCGCGCGGGAACAAGCAGCGCGCGGCTTTCCTGTTCTGGCCGGGCATGTCGTGCCGGGGCTGCTGTCGGGTTTGGCTGGCGGGCTCCGGCCCCATGACGCGGCGGTTCAGGCGCTATTTACGGCCATGGCGGCGCTGGAAGACACCAACCTTTTGTATCGCGGCGGCCTGAGTGGCCTGCGCTTCGCTCAGGCGGCGGCGGCGGCGTTCTTGACCCGTGGCGGGGTAAGCCGGGCGGGGTGGCAGGAAGACGCCGCGCGGATCGACCGGGCCTTCGTCGCGCGCTGGCTCAGCCCTGGTGGGGCGGCGGATATGCTGTCCGCATCCTTATTCGTGGCGCTGTTAAGTGGTGATCTCTCCGTGGAGTCGGGGCAATGGGCTTAGGCATTCTGTGCAGCGGGCAGGGAGGCCAGACGCCGGAAATGTTTCAGGCCCTCGCCGGTTTCGGGGCAACGGCGGACGACTTGGCCCCGGCCGCGCAAGGACTGGGCCTGTCGGCTGACGCGCTGCTGTCGGCTCCCTTGTCCATCGACCTGCATGCCAATGCGGTGGCTCAGCCTGCCATAGCCGGATACGCGATGACGGCTTGGTCGCTGTTGTCGCGGCACTTGCCGTCGCCGGTCCTGGTCGCCGGCTACAGCTTGGGCGAGGTCGTCGCTTGCGGCGTCTCGGGCATGATCGATACTGCGCCGTTGATGGCCTTGGTCGCGGCCCGGGCGCGGTTGATGGATGCCGAGGTCGCTGCCCCGCAAGGGATGCTCGCCCTGAACGGCGCACAGCCGGAAACTTTCCAGGTCATTGCCCGCGATCACGGCCTGTCGGTGGCGATTATCAACGGCCCGGACCATGTCGTCCTGGGCGGGTTGGCGGCGGATGTCGCCCAGGCGGAACAGGCGGCGTTGCAGGCAGGTGTGCCGACCGTGCGCGTTCTACCCGTCACCGTGGCGTCTCATACGCCCGTGTTGAAAGGGGCGGTGGGGCCCTTTGCGGCCGAACTGGCGCGGGCAGGGGTAAAGAGCCCCAGTGTGCCTGTCCTGGCCGGGATCGACGGCGACGCCGTGCTGTCGGTCGAGCGTTTGATGGATGTCTTGCCGCGCCAAATCGCCGAGCCGATCCGTTGGGCCGATTGCATGGAACAACTGGCTGCGCGCGGGGTGACGGCGGTGTTGGAACTGGGGCCGGGCGGCAGTCTGACAAAGATGCTGAACGATGCCCTGCCGGATATGCCCGCGCGGGCCTTGGCGGACTTTAGAACCGTTTCCGGCGTCGCCGCCTGGGTCGACCGGCAGCTCGGCTGAACTTTCAGATCAGATTGGTCTGCCCGGCGCAAAGGGCGACGATGGCGGCCTGAACGATGGCGGCCAGGAACAGCGGGCCGGAGGAAGCGACCCAGCGGCTCGGCAATGCCTGTTCGATCAGGGGGGCGGCCAACAGCGCCAACCCACCGACGATCACCGCCGCGTACCACGGCAAAAGCTGATAGGCGATGGTCCCGGCGACCGCCAGAGCGGCCAGACTGACCAATGCCAGGACCAGCACGGGAAGGGGCGGCCGTCGGTTACGGCCATGCAGCGGCACATGCCCCGAAACCATCACGAAACCGATGATCGCGGTTAGTACTGCCAAGCCGAAAAACACGGTCGGAACGGGGGCGGGAAGCTCAAATCCTGGGGGCATTTTCGGGCGTTTCGTCTCTTCGTCTGGGTTGACCGGTGACCGGCCGAACCGTAACATCCGCCAGATATATTATAATCATATCAAGGGAGAAACAAACATGGCCGACGCCAATTCCACTGAGCGGAAAAAGCGGACGATCACGGAAATCCGTGACTCCAAGCACACCGGCGAAAAAATGGTCTACATGTCCGTGCCGGACTATACCTCGGCTCAATGGGCGGAAATGGCGGGCGTTGACGTTGCCGTCGTCGGCGACAGTCTGGCCATGATTGCCCATGGGCATCCCAACACCATTCCCGCGACGATGGAGATGATGGTCCTGCATAGCCAGGCCGTGCGTCGGGGCGCGCCGAATACCTTCGTTCTCGGCTGCATGCCGTACCAAAGCTACAATACGGTCGATCGCGCATTGATCAACGCGACCCGCTTCATGCAGGAAGCCGGATGCGACGCGGTCAAGCCGCAGGGCGGCAAAAGCCAGGCCCATATCCTGAAGGCTCTGGTCGATGCGGGCATTCCGACCGCCTCGCACATCGGTCTGACGCCGCATACGGTCGCCATGTTCGGCGGGTTCAAGATCCAGGGCCGGACGGCGGATGCGGCCTTCAAGATTCTCGAAGACGCCCTGGCGATCCAGGATGCCGGCTGTTTCATGCTGGAATTCGAGGCTGTTCCGGCCAAGATCGCGGAACTGATCTCCAAGCAGCTTGAAATCCCGACCATCGGGATCGGCGCCGGGGTCGGCACCGATGGCCAGATTCTGCTGTGCTACGACCTGTTGGGCGTGTTCACGGACTTCAAGCCGAAGTTTACCAAGCGCTTCGCCAAGCTGACCGAAGTCGCCGTCAACGGCATTTCCGAGTACGTGCGCGAGGTCAAGGAAGGCAAATTCCCGGACGACGATCACAGCTATGGCGTCGACGCCGCGGAATACGAGAAGTTCGCGTCTATGATCGAAAAACGCAAACAGATATAGTCGTTAGACCTTTCTCAACGGCAAGTTCCCTATCGATCATGGCAAAGACCGCAGCCGCACGGCCCGCTTCCCGCAAGCAGGCTCCCAAACGGACCGAAAGCCTTACGGATAAGGCGTATTCGGTGCTGGAGGAGATGGTCGTGACGCTGCGGTTGGAGCCGGGCGAGGTCCTTTCCGAGATCGCTTTGTCCCAGCAATTGGGAATCGGCCGCACGCCGATTCGCGAAGCTTTGCAGCGTTTGGCGCGCGAAGGGCTGGTCACGATCCTGCCGCGGAAGGGCATTTTGGTCTCCGACATCAACCCCCGAAAGCAGCTGTTGCTGTTGGAGGTTCGCCGGGAACTGGAACGCCTGATCGCGCGGTCGGCGGCGCAGCGCGCCACGCCGGAAGAACGCGCAACCTTCAAGGCCATTGCCGAGGGCATCGAGAAGGCCTCGTCCGAAAAGGACGATATCGCCTTCATGCGCTACGACGACGAGCTGAACAAGCTGATGGCCCTGGCGGCGCACAATGAATACGCCAATCGGGCGATCGGCCTGATGCATGGTCTGTCGCGCCGGTTCTGGTACATGCATTACAAGGAAACGGCGGATCTGCCGCTGACCGCGCGGCTGCATGCACAGTTGGCCCGCGCCATTTCAGAAGGCGATGCCGAAGGGGCCGGTCAGGCCAGCGACAAGTTGGTCGATTACGTCGAGGCCTTTACCCGGGCCACCGTCTCCGCCTGATTTTCCAACTCTTCGAACAAAATAAAACGGCGGGCCGATGGGGCCCGCCGCGTAGTTTGATGTTCGTCTGATTATTCGGTCAGCGTCTGACCTTGCCCGTTTCCGGGAAAATCCACATGGCCAGCACCATGAACGCCGTCAGGGCGAAGCCCGCGTAGGCGACCTTGTCGTTGGCGCCGTCAAGCTGCAGGTACGAGAACCCACCGATGACGAGGATGGTCAGCAGGGAAATGAAAATCTTGATCCGTACGGGCATGATTTAATCCCTTATTCCGCGGGCAGGGGGGCGGCGGCGGCTTCGTCAGGGCGAAGCGGCACGGCGCGCAGGTCCTTGCGCAGGTGCTTGGTGCTGTATCCGTTGAATAGATGGCCCAGCAAGCCACGGTCCAGATCCGACGTTCCGAACAGCCAATCGGCGATCGGGAAGGTCAGGTTCATGTTCTTGTCCATCATGATCTTGTCGTTGTGATGGGCGGTGTGGTGACGGCGCAGGGTGTTGACCAGCGGGCACCAGCGAACGAACCAGTTTTCGTCGACGTGGCAGCAGAAGTGCATGAACTCGTAGATCAGGTACATCGCCGTGGTCGACGAAATGAACAGCCAGGCGATGTTCGGCGTGGCGATCACGTTCAGCACGGCGACCCCGACCGATGACATCAGAATGAACACGACCAAGGCATAGGGCGGGAAGAACGTAACGCGCCAGTCTTTGTGGTCGCGGAACCGCATCTCATGGTCGGTGAAGAACTGATGGTGGTTCAGGGTATGGCGTTCGTACACGGCGCGCAGCCCGGCATTGGCGTGCGGGCGGTGCATCACGTACTTGTGCAGGAACCATTCGAAGATGTTGCACATCAGGAAGGTCGCCGGAACCACCGCCCATTCCCACCACTGCGGGGCGGTAATGAACTGCGAATAAATCCACAGCGCCGTCAGGCCGATGGTGTAGATCACCACGACATGGACGGGGCCGTTATACCAACCGGCAATGCGCGAGCGATAAACGCCGCGAAACTGCCGTTGACGGTCTGACATCATGGTCGTTTCCTCCAGGTCTTTGGCCGTTTGAACGCCCCTTGGGCGACGACGGCGCTTAAATCTGTCTGTAATATATTACAGATACATCAAAGGCGTCAATGCCGTACCGCTGTGCGGCTCTTACATCATTCCCATGTTTTGCGGCTCACCCTGTTGCAGGGCGAAGATCGAGCTGTAATTCCCGCCCCAGTTCGGCGGCAGCAGGCAGGGACGGGGGTCGTGCTCGGCCCAGCGGGCGGCCTCGCCACGGACGATCGCCTGGTCGTATTTGGAATACAGCGGGTTCTGCGTGTAGGGAATGGCGTCGGCCGAGGAATAGACGTTCAGCAGCAGCGGCCGCCCGGCGTCGGACTGGTTCGGCTTGGAGCCGTGGATGGTCCGGCAGTTGTGGATCGTGATCGATCCGGCGGGGCCGGGCAGGTACACGGCCTTGCTGTCGTCCAGCTTGGCGGAATCGGCGTCGGACAGGCAACCCGTCCATTTCCCGTTGGCGTCGTACTGATTGTACAACTCGCCCTTATGGCTGCCCGGGATGACGCCCAGCGGCCCCTGGGTTTCGTCGCAGTCATAGACGTATAGGCCGACGGTCAGGGGGCTGTAGTTGGTGTGCGGCCAGAACTGGATGTCCTGGTGCCACTTCACCTCTTCGCCGCCCTTGGCCCATTTGAAGTTCAGCTTGGAATGATGGAACTTCACGTTCGGGCCGACCAGATCGGCGATGATGTCGACGACCGGCGACTGGGAGGCATATTCCCAGAACGCGGGGTGGTGGTCGTTCGGCGAGGACAGGCGGCGCAGGCGCGGGTGCTCTGCGGAATGGTCCGGCTCCAGATCCCACTTCTTGTCCGACTTGGTCATGCTGCGGGTTTCCTCGACCAATTCGTCGATGGTGTTGCGCAGCTTGGCCAGCCAGGTGGCATCCACGGCGTTCTCGACCAGGAGATAGCCGTTTTCGAAATAGAACTCGCGCTGGTCCTGGGACAGGGCCAGGGGTTTAAGGGCGAGGATATCTTCGACTTTCATGTCAGAACTCCTAATTGAAGCCGAGCACCTTGGCCGGCAGCCAAAGCACCGTTTGCGGGAAGATCATCACGATGATCAGGGTGATGATCTGCAGGACGATGAACGGGATCACGCCGCGGAACATGTCGCGCAGGCTCATTTCCGGCGGGCTGATGCCGCGTAGATAGAAGATGGCCGGGGCCATCGGAGGCGTCAGGTAGCTGGTTTGGATCACGATCAGGAACAGGATGCAGAACCAAGCCGGATCGAAGCCCAGCATCTTCACCACGGGGATGAACACGGGAATGAAGATCAGCAGGATCGAAATCCATTCCAGCACGAACCCGGCCAGGAAGCTGATGCCCAGGAACAGGGCGATGGTGCCCCAGGGCGACAGATTGCTGGATGCGATCAGGTCCGAGGTCAGCGCCACGCCGCCCGAGCCGATGAACACGCCCGAGAACATGTTCCCGGCCAGCAGGATCAGCATGATCATGCAGGTCACCTTGACCGTCTTGATCAACGATTCCTGCAGCATCGACAACGTGAACGTGCGGTAGCAGAGCGTCAGGATGATGGCGCCGGCGGCACCCATCCCGGCGGCTTCGGTCGGGGCGGCGAAGCCCATCATGATCGAGCCGAGAACGGCGAAGATAAGGATCACCGGCGGAACCAACGCGAACGCGGTGATGCGCAGCTTCTCGCCCAGGGTCATATGGTCTTCTTCGGCTGCGATGGCGGCGCCGTCTTCGGGGCGGAGCATGCAGCGGACGAGGATGTAGAGGATATAGCAGCCCGACATGATCAGGCCGGGAAAGACCATGCCCATGAACAGGTCGCCGACCGAGACGTCGGCCACGGGCCCCAGAACGACGACCACCACCGACGGCGGAATGATCGTGCCGAGCGAGCCGCCGGCGCAGATGGTGCCGGCGATCAGGCTTTTGTTGTAGGCGTATTTCATCATCACCGGGATGGCCAGCAGGCCGACCACGGTTTCGGTCGCGCCGATCACGCCGGTCGAGGCGGCGAAGATCACGCACATGATGATGGTGCCGATGGCCAGGCCACCCGGCAGGCGCTTGGTCCATATATGAACCGCGTCGAACAGCCTTTCGGCGATGCCGGACCGTTCCAGCATCGAGCCCATGAAGACGAACAGCGGCACGGCGGCCAGGACGAAGTTCGATGAAACGTCGTCGACTTTCTCGACGAATTGATAGAACACGGCCGGACCGAAGGTCATCAGGCCGAAAACCATGGCGACGCCCATCAGCGACAGGGCGACCGGGAACCCCAGGAACAGAACGCCCAGGATCGCGGGGAACATCAAAAGTGCGGTGTACTCACCCATCGTAGGCGTCCGTTTTATAGTTGGTGTCTTTGTCGAAGGCGGCCTGCATGGCGCGCAGCCATTGCGCGACGCATTGCAGGGTCAACATGCCGATGCCGATGAAAAACACGGCGCGGTACGGCCAGATGATCGGGTTCCAGGCGGATTCACCGGAACGCTCGCCGCTGACGAAGGAATCAAAAGCATAGATGCCAAGGCGGTAGCTTAGCCAAAAGCCGAACGGCAGCATCAGCAGGGAATAGCCGAGAAAATCGATAATCGCCCGCGTCCGGGGCTGAAAATGCATGTACATCACGTCGATGCGGATGTGGGCCTTTTCGCGCAGGGCATAGGCGGTGCCGAGCAGAAAGCCCGAGCCCGTGGCCATGTAGCCCAGTTCGTACGCCCAGATGGTCGGTGCGTTCAACGCATAGCGGGAAAAAACCTCGTAGACCGTCGCGAAGATCAGCGGCAGCACGATCCAGGCAGCGACATAGCCGACGCAGGCAGAGCACTTGTCGATGAAATTGAGGAGCTTGCGCACCAGAGGGGCTCCTTTTTTCTTATACGTGAAAAAATGGCACCGGGAGGGTTGCTCCCGGTGCCGCGAGATTGTCGAGGGACGTTATTTCAAAGGCGCCGTATTGCGATAGCGCGAGGCGTCCTTCCAAAGGTCTTCGTAAGCCAACTGGCTTTCGTAGGCCTTCTTGAACCAGGGGTTCTCGGCTTCCTGAGCCTTGCCCCATTCGATGGCGGCTTTCTTGACCGCGCGCTGGACGTCCTTGTCCAGTTCGATGATCTCGTTGCCCTGGCTGCGGAAGAATTCCAGCGCCTTGGCGTCTTCGTGGCCGATGCGGGTCCAGCTTTCGAAGGTCACCATCTTGGCAGCCTGTTCAACCAGCGTCTTGTCGCGGTCGGACAGCTTTTCCCAGGCTTCCTTGTTGATCACCAGTTCGAACGGCGCGACCGGCTGATGGACGCCGGGGATGATCACGTACTTGGCGACCTTGTGGAAACCGGACGAAATGTTTTCGTACAGGGTGCCCCATTCGGTGGCGTCAATGGCACCGCGCTCCAGCGAGGTGAACACGTCGGCGCCTGGCATGGTCACCGGTGCCGCACCCATGCCCTTGGAAATTTCCAGCCAGGCACCGGCGGTGCGCAGCTTCAGACCCTTCAGGTCTTCCATGGTGCGAACCGGCTTGCGCGAATGCAGGAAGGCTTCCGCCGTGCGGATGAACAGCGGCATCGAGACGACGCCGAACTTTTCCATGCGGAATTCGCGCTGCAACTGAGCGCCGCCGCCTTCGTACAGCCAGTGGAGCATGCGCTCGGAATCCATCGAGCCGGCGAAGCCGCCGAACACGACAGCGGTCTTATCCTTGCCCCAGTCATAGCCCATCCAGGTGTGGCCGCACTGGGCGATGCCGTTCTTGACGGTTTCGGAAACGTTCAGCGCTTTGCCGAGGGTGCCGCCGGTGAAGACCTGAACCTTGATCCGGCCATCGGTCAGCAGGTCGATTTTCTGAGCGAATGCCTTGGCGCCCAGTTCCATGAGCGGTCCGCCGCCCCAGCCGGTCGCCATTTTCCAGGTATGTTCAGCTGCTTTGGCGGGCATTGCCGAAACCGCCGATGCGGCGAGAACGGCCGCGGCCCCGAGGGCCGAAATTTTCTTGATGTAGGACATTGGGTGTCGTTGCCTCCTTTGAACGTTTCCTTCCCCGCCTCCCTGGGACGTCAGGTGTCCCGTGGCCTGCTCTGCCCGCGGGGGGTGGCAGCGGCAAGCTTCCAGGTGAATTGTCGGCTTTAAGTCGGCGCGGCCTGGAACTCCGCGTCGGTCTGTAGGCAGTTACGCGAGGCGTCTCGAAGGACGGCGCGCGCCGGAAGTCTTCAATAAGGAGCTGGGAAGAGAAGATAGGACCAGCTATCCGGATAAGACCGGACAGCCATCTGTGCACCCTGTGTTTCCTCCCGCGTCCCTTACAGCGGGCCGTGTCAGCCCGTCTTGCTTTTATGTCCAAGGGAACGGTCCTTGATATATTTCAGGTATGCTAAAGATATGAAGCGAGCAAGTAAATACTTGCCGGTATCCGCGGGTTTCCCGGTCTTCGCCTGATGTGGTGACGATTTTGCATTGCGTTTTCTGATGTATTTTTAATATATCACAGAGCAAGGCCGATGCTGTCGCGCCGAGAATAAACAAAATGATCAATGGCTTGCCGCCTGCTCTGGGTGAATGAGCAAAGGTCGCCACGACACCCTGCAAGCGTTGGCAACAGGAAGGAGACATCATGGAATTCAAGGCTGCGGTCCTGCACGAAGTCGGCGCGCCCCTGGCGATCGAGACGGTTTCCGCCGGACCGCTTCAACCCGATGACGTGCTGGTGAAGATTCGCGCATCCAGCATTTGCCACACGGACCTGGAGGTCATTACCGGGGACCTTCCCTATCCGCTGCCCATGGTTCTGGGGCACGAGGCCGCGGGCACGGTGGCCGAGGTCGGAGCCAACGTTACCCATGTCGCGCCGGGGGACTCGGTCGTGCTGTCGTGGAACCCCCATTGCGGGCATTGTTATTACTGCGACAAGGGCCTGCCCATTCAATGCGAGACCTATCAGAAGCATCGAAACACCGGCACGCATTTCGACGGCGGGCATCGGTTGAGCCTGAACGGGAACCCGCTGAACATCTTGATGTACCTGGGTGGGTTCGCGGAATACGTGGTGGTCGCAGCCAACAGCGCGGTCAAGGTCCCGGCGCAGATGCCGCTCGACCGGGCCTGTCTGATCGGATGCGGGGTGATGACCGGGGTCGGCGCCGCAACCAACATCGCCAAGGTCGAATTCGGATCCAGCGCCGTTGTCATTGGATGCGGGGCGATCGGTTTGTCGGCGATCCAGGGGGCGCGTTTGTCCGGGGCGTCGCGGATCATCGCGGTCGACCTCAATCCGGAAAAGCTGGCACTGGCGCGTCAGGTCGGCGCCACCGATGTGATCGAGGCCGGAAACGCCGATGTGATCGCCGAGGTTAAAAAGCTGACCGAAGGCCGAGGTGCCGATTATGTGTTCGAAGCCGCCGGGCATGAGGACGTGTTCCGCCTGTCCATCGACATCTGCCGTCCGGGCGGTCACGTCACCTGGTTGGGCAAGGTCGCGGTCAATCGCGATGTCTCCTTCAACTGGGGTTCTTTGATGCCGGAGCGCACGATCCGTCGGTCCAGCTACGGCGGGGCCAAGCCGCATCGTGATTTCCCGGCCCTGGCGGGGGCCTATATGTCGGGGCGGTTGATGTTGGACGAGATCGTCACGAACCGGATTACCCTGGATCAGATCAACGACGGCTTCGACGCCTTGCGGTCCGGTAAGGCGATCCGAACGGTGATTGAATTCCTGGCCTGATATCGCTGTCCCACCCATGCCGATGAAACCTTTGCGATCCGTCGCGAAGGTTTCATGCAATGGGCGTTGGAAATAGATGCAATTTTAGTGCTACATTACCGAATACCCCGCTGGTGAAAAGGTTTCGGTAATGAAGAATCTGCGTGCGCTCGTCATCGTTCTGTTCCTGATCGCGGGTGCCGGGGCGGCCGGCTATTCCTGGTGGCAGCAGCACAATGGCCGCGTGCCGGAAGGCTTTGCTTCGGGTAACGGGCGGATCGAAGCGGTGGATATCGACGTCGCGACCAAGATCGCCGGGCGGGTCAAGGACGTGCTGGCCAACGAAGGCGACTTCGTTAAGGCCGGGGACGTGCTGGCCCAGATGGATGTCGCCGTGCTGGAGGCCCAGATGCGCGAAGCCCAGGCCCAGATGCAGCGCGCCCGGATCGGCATCGACACGGCGGAAAGCCAGACCCGGCAACGCGAGGCCGAGATCGATGCCGCCAATGCCGTGGTCGCCCAGCGCGAAGCCGAAATGGAAGCCGCCAGCAAGCAGCTGGCGCGAACCAAGGAGCTTCAGTCCAAGGGCAATGCATCATTGCAGAAGCTGGACGAGGACAAGGCCCGGTTCGAAGGGGCCAAGGCCGCCGTCAGCGCCGGTGTGGCGCAGGTCGCGGCGGCGGAGGCCGCACATGGATACGCCAAGGCCCAGGTGATATCCGCCCGGGCCGAGGTCGAGGCCATGTCGGCGACCATTCAACGTATTCAGGCGGATATCGACGATAGCGTTCTGCGCTCGCCCCGTGATGGGCGGGTCCAATACCGGGTTGCTCAACCGGGCGAAGTGCTCGCCGCTGGGGGAACGGTGATGAACATGGTCGATCTGGGCGATGTCTACATGACGTTCTTCCTTCCGACGGCGCAGGCCGGGCGCGTGGCCATCGGGGCCGAGGCGCGGATCATCCTGGACGCCGCATCCGAATACGTCATTCCCGCCAAGATTTCCTACGTCGCCGACGTGGCGCAGTTCACGCCCAAGACAGTCGAGACCGAGGACGAGCGCCGTAAGCTGATGTTCCGCATCAAGGCGCAGGTCGACCCGGACCTGCTGCAAAAGCATCTGCGGCAGGTTAAGACGGGATTGCCGGGGCGTGCCTACGTTCGCTTGGACAAAGAGGTGGATTGGCCCGCCGAACTGCGGACCCGGCTGCCGGAGTGACGACGATGACCGAACCCGTCGCGCGGATGCAGGGCGTGACCCTGAGCTATGCGCGGGGCAAGGCGCTCGATGGCATTACCCTGGATATCCCCGCCGGACGGGTGGTCGGCCTGATCGGTCCCGACGGGGTCGGCAAGTCGAGCCTGCTGGCGTTGCTGTCCGGTGTGCGCGCAATGCAGGACGGCACGGTCGAGGTGCTAGGCGGGGATATGGCCTCGGTCCGGCATCGCCGCGCCGTCTGCCCCCGCATCGCCTATATGCCGCAGGGGTTGGGAAAGAACCTCTATCCCACGTTGTCGGTATTCGAAAACATCGACTTCTTCGGGCGGCTGTTCGGCCAGGGCAAGACGGAGCGCCAGCGGCGCATCGCCGATCTGACCCACGCCACCGGCCTGGCGGCATTCGTCGATCGTCCGGCGGGAAAGCTATCGGGCGGGATGATGCAGAAGCTGGGCCTGTGTTGTGCGCTGATCCACGACCCGGACCTGTTGATATTGGACGAGCCGACGACCGGGGTCGACCCGCTGTCGCGGCGGCAGTTCTGGGATTTGGTTGATGCCATCCGGGCCGAGCGACCGGGCATGAGTGTGCTGGTCGCCACTGCCTATATGGAAGAGGCGGCGCGGTTCGATTGGCTGGTCGCGATGGACGGCGGGCATGTCCTGGCCACGGGCGCGCCGGATGACCTGTTGCGTCAGACGGGCACGGACCGTCTGGAAGCGGCCTTTATCCAACTGCTGCCGGAAGAAGCGCGCGCCAGCTATCGGCCGGTGGAAATTCCGCCCCGTCCGGCGGACGGCGACGACGACATCGCGATCGAGGCCCGGGGCCTGACCATGCGGTTCGGCGATTTCACGGCGGTCGATCATGCCAAGTTCCGGATCCGCCGCGGCGAGATTTTCGGTTTTCTCGGCTCCAACGGTTGCGGCAAGACGACGACCATGAAGATGTTGACCGGCCTGTTGCCGCCCAGCGATGGGCAGGCCTGGCTGTTCGGGCGCGCCGTCGCCGCCGACGACATGGAGACCCGACGCCGGGTCGGTTACATGTCGCAATTCTTTTCGCTCTACAGCGAATTGACCGTGCGCCAGAACCTGATCCTGCACGCCCGCCTTTTCCAAGTTGGCGAAGCAGACATCCCGGCCCAGGTCGAGGAAATGGCCGAACGGTTCGACCTGCGCGATATCATGGATGCCTTGCCCGCCGGGTTGCCGCTGGGCCATCGGCAGCGGCTGTCCCTGGCCGTGGCGATGATCCACCAACCGGAAATGCTGATCCTGGACGAGCCGACATCCGGCGTCGATCCCGTGGCGCGGGATTCGTTCTGGCGCATTCTGGTCGAACTGTCGCGGCGCGACGGGGTGACGATTTTCATCTCGACCCATTTCATGAACGAGGCCGAACGCTGCGACCGCATTTCGTTGATGCATGCCGGGCGGGTATTGGCCACGGATACACCGGCGGCGTTGACCGAACAGCGCAGTGCGGGCCGCCTGGAAGACGCCTTCATTTCCTTTCTGGAAGAAGCGGGCGCCGGGCAGGATGCCCCCGCCCAGCAAGCAGCCCCGGTGCCGACGGTGCCGCCGACCGAGAACAGGGCCGCGACAGGGATGAGCGGTCTGCGTAGCCTGTTCGATTTCCGCCGCATGTTCAGTTACGCCCGGCGAGAGACGATGGAGCTGCGGCGCGATCCGGTGCGCCTGACGATGGCGATCCTGGGCAGCGTGATCCTGATGTTCACCATGGGCTACGGGATCACCCTGGATGTCGAGGACCTGACCTTCGCCGTCCTGGATCGGGATCAATCGACGCTGAGTCGCGACTACGCCCTCAATATCGCCGGCTCGCGGTATTTCGTCGAACGCCCGCCGATAACCGATTACGCGGACATGGACCGGCGCATGCGGTCCGGGGAAATCAGCCTCGCGGTCGAGATCCCGCCCAATTTCGCCCGCGACGTGGCCCGTGGCCGAACGCCGCAGGTCAGCGCCTGGGTCGATGGCGCGATGCCGACCCGGGCCGAAACCATCGTCGGGTATGTTGAAGGCATGCACGTCACCTGGCTGACGGCCAAGGTCCGCGAAGCCGGGCAGGGCGGGGCGCTCAGCGGCCCGGCCAGCGTCGAAATTCGCTACCGCTATAACCCCGATGTGAAAAGTATCGTCGCCATGGTTCCGGCCGTCATCCCGATGTTGCTGATCCTTATCCCGGCGATGCTGGCGGCGGTCAGCGTGGTGCGGGAAAAGGAATTGGGCTCGATCACCAATTTCTATGTCACCCCGACAACCCGGCTTGAGTTCCTGTTGGGCAAGCAAGTGCCCTATGTGGTTCTGTCGTTCTTCAGCTTTCTGCTGTTGACCCTGTTCGCGGTCACGACCTTCGGCGTGCCGTTGAAAGGCAGCTTCCTGGCCCTGGCCGTCGGGGCCGGGCTTTACGTTTCGGCGGCCACGGCCTTCGGCTTGTTGATGTCCAGTTTCATGCGCAGCCAGATCGGCGCCATCTTCGGCACGGCCTTGCTGTCGATCCTGCCGGCGGTTAGTTTTTCGGGCATGATCAATCCGGTGTCGTCCTTGGAAGGGATCGGGCGGCTGATCGGCGAAATCTTCCCCACCTCTTATTTCCTGATTATCGCGCGGGGCACGTTCTCGAAGGCGCTGGGGTTCGAAGACCTGTGGCTGGCGTTCTGGCCTCTGATGCTGACCGGACCGGTTCTGGTCATCCTGTCCGCCTTGTTGCTCAAGAAGCAGGAGGCCTGATCCATGCGCATCGCCAATATCGGCCATCTGGGTGTCAAGGAACTGCGCAGCCTGATCCGCGATCCGATCATGCTGATCCTGATCATCTATTCCTTTTCGCTGGCCATTTACGCGGCGGCGACGGCCATGCCGGAAACGCTCAACCGGGCGACCATCGCGATCGTCGACGAGGATCGCTCGGCCTTGTCCGGGCGGATCGCGGCGGCGTTCTATGCGCCGTACTTCCTGCCGCCCGATATGATCTATCATGCGGAAATGGATGTCCGGATGGATGCCGGTCTGGATACCTTCGCCCTGAACATCCCGCCTGATTTTCAGCGCGACGTGCTGGCAGGGAAAAAGCCGACTGTCCAATTGAACGTCGACGCCACGCGCATGACTCAGGCCTTCACCGGCAGTGGCGATATTCAGGAAATCGTCAACGGCGAGGTCCGGGCCTTCGTTCAGCGCTATCGCGCCGAGGCGAGCCTGCCGGTCGACTTGGTCGTCCGTACCCGGTTCAACCCGGAACTCAACAAGTCCTGGTTCGGCAGCATCATGGAGGTCATCAACAACGTGACTCTGTTGTCCATCGTGCTGACCGGCGCGGCCCTGATCCGCGAGCGCGAACACCGCACGATCGAACATCTGTTGGTCATGCCGGTCACGCCGTTCGAAATCATGATGAGCAAGGTCTGGGCTATGGGCCTGGTCGTGTTGGTGGCGTCGAGTCTGTGCATCGTCGGCGTCGTGCAGGGCTTGTTGGCGGTCAGGATCGAGGGATCGTTGCCCCTGTTCATGGCGGGCACGGCGATGCATTTGTTCGCGACGACCTCGATGGGGATATTCTTGGGCACCGTCGCGCGGTCGATGCCGCAGTTCGGATTGTTGATCGTTCTGGTCTTGCTGCCGCTGGAATTGTTGTCCGGCGGAACGACGCCGCGCGAGAGCATGCCGGAGGTTGTCCAATGGGTGATGCTGGCTGCGCCGACCACGCATTTCGTCTCCCTGGCGCAATCGATCCTGTACCGGGGGGCGGGGTTGGATGTGGTCTGGCCGCAGTTTCTGGCGATTGGTGCGATCGGCTCGGTCCTGTTCGGTTTCGCCCTGGCGCGGTTCCGGGCGATGATCGGCTCCATGGCCTGAACGGTTTCCTCGCGCCGCGACAGGCACTAAAGTGCGCGCGACTATGCGTTTTGGGGAACGGATCGCGTCATGCCGATCATGTCGTCGGGAAAAAAGAGCAAGACCGCCGGGAAAAAGCCCGCGGCGGCGATGGGCTCCGTCCTGAAGGCGTTCGAGGTTCTGGAGATCTTCGAGCGCAAATGGCGGCCCTTGAGCGTGACCGAGCTGAGCCGTGAGACGGGCCAGCCAAAAAGCTCTCTTCACCGCGTGCTGACGACCCTGGTCCATGCCGGGGTGTTGGAGCAGACCGAAAGCGGTCTTTACCGGCTGACCCTGAAGCTGTGGCGGATTGGTGCGTCGGCCCTGGCCGATATTGATCTGGTGCAGGTCGCCCATCCGTTCCTGGAAGCCCTGTCGAAAGCCGCCGACGAGACGGTGCACCTCGCCGTGTTGGAGCCCGAGGGTGGTGTGGTTTATTTGTCGAAGGTTGAAAGCCCGCGCTCGATCCGCGTGCAGACCCAGGTCGGGCGGATCACCCCGTCGTGGTGCACGGCGACCGGGCGGATGTTGCTGGCCCATGATCGGGTGCTGCGAGAAAAAGTGCTGGCCGGTCCGTTGGAAAAACTCACTCCGGACACGGAAACCGACCCTGCCCGCCTGCGCGAGATCATCGGCAAGGTGGCGGCGGATGGCATTTCCGTCATCAAGGGCGAAAACCATCCAGAGATGGGCGGCATCGCTGGACCGATCCGCGACCATACCGGCGCCGTCGTTGCCGCCTGCGCCTTGGCTGTCCCTGCCTTTCGTATGGATGATGCCTTAATCGAGCGTTGCTCGTCGCTGGTCCGCCAATCGGTGGCTGAAATCTCCGCCGCCCTGCATTTCCGTCCCTCGTCGAATCCCCTGTCCCGTTAGGCAGAACGCTCCGCCCCGCTGTGATCGTGGCAAGTCGGCATTATCTATTTCTATATCGTTTGTTCCGTATTGTGGAACATATAATCTGAATAGCCTCATGAAAGATCAGTGTGCGGCTAAAAAAGTGGAATTTATTTAGATAATTTGTTCCGTAATGTAGAAAACTGTTTTTAACGCAGGGCGAAGGGTGTAGCGTTTTCGGCAATAGAACGGAGATGGGCCAAGGTCGCACCGGACTGTGCGGCGGGATGTCCGTCCCGAAGAGGAGACGCCACCATGCAAGCCGCCGAACTGCGCAACGACCCGTTCCGCCGAATTACCGTGACGCCATTTACCGGGACCTTCGGCGCGGAGATCACCAATATCGATCTGAACGCCATCGATGACGAGACGACCGCCGAAATCCGCGCGGCCTTGTTGCGATACAGCGTCGTGTTCTTCGAAAACCAGGAATTCACGCCGGAATCCCAGGCTGCCTTCGCGCGCCGGTTTGGCCCGTTGAACCGCCATCCCTACGTCAAGCCCATGGATGGGCACCCCGATGTGTTCCACATCATCAAGGAGCCGACGGACAAACACCATTTCGGCAACGGCTGGCATTCGGATCTGGCCTATACGGAAACTCCGGCGCTGGGCACGATCCTCTATGGCATCGATGTTCCCCAAGCGGGCGGCGACACGATGTACGCCGGGACCTTCGCGGCCTATGACGCGCTGTCCGACGGCATGAAGGAAATGCTGGACGGGGTGAAGGTCGTCTATACCAACGCCCATACCTACGGAAAGGATTCCAGCCGCTTCAAGGCCGGGGTCTCCAAGGGCATGAACGTGAAGCCCGCCGAGATCAAAGAAGTCGAACATCCCATTGTCCGCACCCATCCGGAAACCGGACGCAAGGCGCTGTATCTAAGCCCGGTGCATTTCTCGCGCTTCGGCCATATGACGGCCGAGGAATCCAAGCCGCTGTTCGATACCCTGGTGCAGCATGCAACCCGGCCCGAATTCACCTGCCGCTTCCGCTGGCGCAAGGGCGCGGTCGCCATGTGGGACAACCGCAGCACCATGCATTATGCCGTCGACGACAAAATCGAAAGCACGCGGGTGATGCAGCGGGTGACGCTGGAAGGCGACCGCCCGGTTTAATTGGCCGGTTAAAGCCTACCCTAGCGCGCGTCGAACATCGCCCAGACTCCCTCGGCTCCATCCCAATCGCCGCGCGTCGCGGCCTTGGAATATTCCGTCGCGCGCTGTTCGAAGAAGTTGGCGTGCTCGACCCCGTTGAGGATTTCCACCAACCAGGGCAGGGGATGGGGGCGTAGCTGGCGATAGCTGTTGCCTTCCTCGGGTTCGAAATACCCGAACCGGGTCGGCAGGCGAAGCTGCGTCAGCCGCCAGTCGGCGATGTAGCGGACATAGGCCTTGATGTCGTCCGCGGTCATGCCCTCGATCCCGCCCAGTTCGAACGCCAGGTCGATGAAGCGGTCTTCGAGCCCGACCATGGTCCCGGCCACATCCAGGATGTCGTCGCGCACCGCCGGGGTGACGGCGCCGGTTTCCCGATGCCATTCGTGGTACAGCTTGACGATGCCCTCGCAATGCAGGCTTTCGTCGCGCACGGACCAACTGACGATCTGGCCCATGCCGTTCATCTTGTTGTGGCGGGGGAAGTTCAACAGCATGGCGAAGCTTGCGAACAGAGCCATTCCCTCGGTGAAGGCCCCGAACATGGCTAGCGTCCGGGCCACGTCGCCGACCGTCTCGGTGCCGAAGGTATGCATGTAATCGGCCTTTGAGCGCATGGCGTCATATTCGAAGAAGGCCTGGAATTCCGATTTCGGCATGCCCAGGGTTTTCAGCAACAGGGCATAGGCGTCGATATGCACCGTCTCCATGTTGGAGAAGGCGGCCATCATCATCTGAATTTCCAGCGGTTGGAACAGGGGGATATAGCGCTTCAGATAGTTGTCCCCGACCTCGACGTCCGATTGGGTGAAGAACCGGAAAATCTGGGTCAGCAGGTTGCGTTCGGCATCGCTGACCCGGTGCGAGGTCCAATCCTTGATGTCGCCGCCAAGGGGCACTTCCTCACCCATCCAATGGGTCTGCTGCTGACGTTTCCAGAAATCATAAGCCCAGGCGTAGCGTTCCACGTCGTAACTGCCGGTCGCGGTCAGCAGGCCGACCTCGCCGGTGCCAATCAGGCCGCGCGGGTCGAGCGCCGACAGGTTTAGGCCCGACAGGTCTAGGTTGCGTTGGCTCATTGGCATGCCAGGCACTCCTCGTAATCGGTCGGTTGGCTGACCTGCAGGTCGCTGTCCTTGGCCTTGGTCCCCCCGGCGAAGCCGGCGCGGCTGATCGATTTGGAGCGGCAGTAGTAAAGGCTCTTGATGCCCCGTTCCCAGGCGGTCCAATGCAGCATGTGCAAGTCCCATTTGGCGATGTCGGCGGGCAGGTAGAGGTTCAGCGATTGGCTTTGGCAGATGAAGGGCGTGCGGTCGGCGGCAAGATCGATGATCCAGCGCTGGTCGATCTCGAACGCCGTGCGGAACACCGATTTTTCGTCGTCGCTGAGGACGTCCAGATGCTGCACCGATCCTTCGTGCTCCAGGATCGATTGCCAGACCTCGGGCGTATCCGCGCCCTTGTCGGCCAGCAGGGCGGCGAGGTGCTTGTTGCGCACGGTGAAGGCCCCGGACAGGGTCTTGTGGGTATAGATGTTGGCGGGGATCGGCTCGATGCAGGCGCTGGTCCCGCCGCAGATGATGCTGATCGAGGCCGTCGGCGCGATCGCCAGCTTGTGGCTGAACCGGGCCGTCATGCCGCGCTCCAGCGCATCGGGGCAGGGGCCCCGTTCCTCGGCCAATGCGACCGAGGCCGCGTCGGCGTCGCGCCGCACCTTGGAAAAGATCTTCTTGTTCCAGGACTTGGCCAAGGCGCTTTCGAACGGGATGTTACGGGCCTGCAGAAAGGTGTGAAAACCCATCACGCCCAGGCCGACCGAGCGTTCGTGCAGGGCCGAATATTTGGCGCGGTCCATGCTGTCGGGCGCGTTGTCGATGAAGTCGGTCAAGACGTTGTCGAGGAACCGCAGGATGTCTTCGACGAAGCCGGGGGCGTCGTGCCATTCGTCCCAGGTTTCGATGTTCAGGGACGACAGGCAGCAGACGGCGGTGCGGTCGCGGTCGCGGTGGTCGCGCCCGGTCGGCAGGACGATCTCGCTGCACAGGTTGGAGCTGGAAACCTTCAACCCCAGTTCCCGCTGATGCTTGGGCAGGGCGTTGTTCACCGTGTCGATGAACAACAGATACGGCTCGCCCGTTTGCAGGCGGGTTTCCAGGATGCGTTGCCACAGGCGGCGGGCGTCGATCTCGCGCAGGACCGATCCGTCACGGGGGCTGAGCAGCTGGTGCGGCTTACCGTCGCGGACGGCTTGCATGAAGGCGTCGGTCACGTTGATGCCGTGATGCAGGTTCAGGCCCTTGCGGTTGAAATCGCCGCTGGCCTTGCGGATTTCCAGGAACTCCTCGATCTCCGGGTGATGGATGTCCAAATAGACCGCCGCCGAGCCGCGTCGCAGCGAACCCTGGCTGATCGCCAGGGTCAGGCCGTCCATGACGTGGATGAAGGGAATGATGCCGGAGGTTTCGCCGCATCCCTTGACCTGTTCGCCGATCGACCGGACCTGCCCCCAATAGGTGCCGATGCCGCCGCCGTTCGACGCCAGCCAGACGTTTTCGTTCCAGGTCTCGACGATGCCGTCCAATGAATCCGGCACGGCATTGAGGAAGCAGGAAATCGGCAGGCCGCGTTTGGTCCCGCCATTGGACAGGACCGGGGTGGCGGGCATGAACCAGAGTTTCGAGACGGCGTCGTAGATGCGCTGCGCATGATCGACATCGTCGGCATAGGCGCAGGCGACGCGGGCGAACATGTCTTGAAAGCTTTCGCCGGGCATCAGGTAGCGGTCGCGCATGGTGGCTTTGCCGAATTCGGTCAGCAGGGCGTCGCGCGAGCGGTCGAGCGTCAGGTCCTCCGGGCGCGGCGGCTGGGCCAGGGGGGCGGGCACCGGCGCGCGATGCGGTTTCGGCGCGGCGGTGGAGACGCCGTCAGGGCGCAAGTCGCGCGCCGGTTTCTTGGTGGGTGTTGGGACCAAATGGCCATTGAGGTCGAAATCGAAGGCAAGAGCTGTCATGCGCGGTTCCCCGTTCGCTGTGTCGGACGGGAGGGGGAGACATGGCCCTGAACAACGGGCGGCACGCGCCGCCGAAAGGCATGCATCCCTCGGACACCCCCGTCCAAGGACGATCCAAATGCTTGCGGCAGGTCTCCTGGCTTGCGGGTCGCGGCGGCTGTCCGGCCTTCCCAACGCTGCGATGGCGTCAGTGGCGTTGTGGCAGTCGCTCTCCGCTTACAGTTGCGGGGGCAGCCCCGGATTTGCCTGGGACGAAGATTCGTCCATCGGCGCACCGGGTTCCCTCTTAGCCCCGAAATATTGAATTCCGGGGAACCGAAAGCGCTATATCTTGTGTCGTTGCGGGTGGGCATGTCAAGTCCGGCTCAATGGGCGTCGTCCGATTGCGGGGGCTCGTCGGCGCTGGGTTCGAACGCTTCGCGCCAGATATCCAGGGTTTGGCTGTCTCCGTCCGTGCATCGCAATTGCCGAAGACAGGCGCGGACCAGGGCGCGGTGTTCACGGTCCAGGCCGGGCATCATCGGGGCGACTCCTTGCCGCACGGCGTCGGCGACCCTGCGTTTCAGGCGGCGGTGATTGGCTGGGCCGAAGCGTTGGACGATAGCCTGAAACTCGTCGTGGGCGGCGGCGTCGAAGGGCCGGTCTTGGCCCATGCCGTCGCACAGCGGGTTCGCCGGATAGACCGACAGGCAGGGCAGCCAGGCGTCCGGCAGGTGCACGTTGGCCGCATGGGTGCGTCCATGGGCGGCCAGCTTTGGCAGCAGGTGGGTATGCGGCCCCTGCGGCGTCGGCAGGCCGTTGGCGGCGGAGGGAATGTATTGATAGACCTCGACCCGGCCCAGGCGCGACAGGAATACCCGATGCGGGCTGGCCGCGATCACCGCCGCCATGGCCGGGCCATCGAAGTCCAGCATGTCCGCCCCGGGGTGGGCGCGCAGTGTTTCGATCAGGGCCGGGTCCGCCGTGCGGACACAGGCATCGACATGGGGCAGAGCCAACCCCAGGTCGAACAGAATGGCATTGCGGTCCAGTTCCCGGACGGCCCCAACGTCGGGTCCGACTTCGGTCAGGCCCGTCCGCGCTGCCATGCGACCCGCCGGACCGTTTGGCAGGCAGATGTTAACGCCCTGGTTCCAACGCGCCCGGTTGCGCGACGGCGTTTCATAAGGCAACACCCTGACGCCGTCCGTCAGATCGACTTGCACGGCCCCCTTGTCGGTGATGGCGATCCCGCCGCCAGGGGTAGGGGTGAAGTCGACGGTATCGTCGGCGTCGCGGTGGAATTCGGCGATTACGCCGAACGAGCCGACGCTCCACCCCGTGGTCGCGGTTTGCAGGTGGCGTTGCGTCATGCGGACGGCGTCGCGGTGGTCGTCGGTGTCACTCATGGGTGGGGGCTCCTTGGCGGGGGGGTGACGATGATGGGGCGGCCGCCGACGTCATGCAGGCGGCCTTCGATGCGATAAACCTCGGCCAGATTGTCCGGCGTCAGGACTTGGGCGGGCGGACCGTCGGCGACGATCCGTCCGGCGTTCATCAGGATCAGGCGGTCGCAGTATTGGGCGGCCAGGGTCAGGTCGTGCAGGACCGCGACCGTCCCGGCCTGATCCGTCACCCGGCCCCGTAGAATCTCCATCACGTCGATCTGATGCCGAGGGTCCAGGCCGGTGATGGGTTCGTCCGCCAGCAGCAAGGGCGCCCCTCCGGCCAGGCAGCGTGCGACCATCACCAGGGTTCGCTCGCCCCCGGAAAGCGAGGTCACGTTCCGGTCCTTGAGGTGGCTCGTCCCGGTCGCGGCCAGGGCATCGGCGACAGCTTGGGCGGTCGAACCGGAACCGTCGGCACCCACATTCGCCAACAGCCCCAGTTCGACCACCCGCGCCACGGTCATCGGCCAATGGCAGGGAGCCCCCTGCGCCAGATAGCCGATCCGCCGCGCCACGGCGGACCGCCCCAGATCGGCGTGGGACGCGCCGTCCAGGGCGACCGCGCCGCCGTCTAATGCCGTTAGGCCCAACAGGGCCTTCAGGAACGTCGTCTTGCCCGCGCCGTTGGGGCCGATCAGCCCGGTCAGGCTGCCGGGGCCGAAGGTCGCCGACACGCCGTCGAGCAGCCGCCGGTCCTTGCGCGTGACGATCAGATTTTGCGCGGACAGCCGGGTCATTGACCGTCCCTCCGCGTTTTCAGCACCAGGGCCAAAAAGAACGGCGCACCAATGATTGCCGTCAGCACGCCCAATTGCAGCTCCGGCCCCTCGGTCACGAAGCGCACGGCGATATCGGCGGCCAGGGTCAGCGCCGCGCCGCCCAGCGCCGCGACGGGCAGCAGGCGGCTTGGCCGATGGCCCACGGCGGGCCGCAACAGGTGAGGGACGACCAAGCCGACGAACCCGATCACACCCGACACGGCGACCGCCGCGCCGACCGCCAGGGCCGTGCCGACGATCACCCGCGCCTGCAATCCGGCCAGACCGAAACCCAGGCTGCGGGCGACGTCCTCGCCCAGGGTCAGGGCGTCCAATCCGCGTCCCGTCGTCGCCAGCAAGGCAAGGCCCAGGGCGATGAAGGGCAGGGCCAGGACGACATGCTCCATGCTGCGATCGGTCAGCGCGCCGAGTAGCCAGAAGAAAACCTCGAATGCGGCATAGGGATTGGGCGACAGGTTGAGGGCCAGGGTCGTCAGCGCGCCGGACATGGCGTTGATCGCGACCCCGGCCAGGATCAGGGTCAGGATCGGCGCATCGCGTCCGGCCAACAGGTACAACAGCGCCACCGCCAGCCCCGCGCCGATCATCCCGCCCAGCGGCAGGGCCAGGGGATAGGCCGCCGACAGGCCGGTGTAAAAGGCGACGACCGCGCCCAGCGCCGCCGTGCCCGAAACGCCGACGATTCCCGGTTCGGCCAGGGGATTGCGCAACAGGCCCTGCAGCGCCGCCCCCGACATGCCCAGGGCCGCGCCGATGGCCAGGGCCAGGATCGCGCGCGGCAGGCGCAGGTCGCGCAGGATCACCGCCTGCGGGGTGTCCGGGATGGCGGCGAACAGGCCCGCGTCGGGCAGCAACAGGCCCGCCCGCCCCAACAGGATCGAGGCCGCGAACAACAGCGCGACCAAAAGGCCAAGCCCCGCGACCAGCGGGACGAAGGGAAGTTCGTTTCGAAACAGGCGAGAGGGTGAAGGGGTCAAGGTTTTAATCCCGTGTCGGTGGCCCGCCGCCAGTCATGGGCGGCGCGGGCCAGGATTTCGACGGCGTCGGCGGCTTGCGGCCCGCCGCAGGTCCACAGGCCGGCAGGCAATTCGATCCGCTGGGCCCGGTTGACGGCGGCATAGGCCGGATGGCGCAGCGCCTGATGCGCCAGCGAAGGGCGTCCCTCGGGGCGGGCGGCCACGACCAACAGGTCGGGCTCGGCCTGGATGATCCGCTCCAGCGGCAGAAAGCCCATCCCGGTCACGCCCAGGTCGGCGGACAAGTTGAGCAGCCCGGCGGCGCGCAGGATGCCGTCGGCCAGCGATCCCGGCCCGGTCGTCATCCCCCGGGGTTGCAGGACGATGGCGCGCGGCGTCGTTGCGTCGCGGTCTGGGGCGACGGCGGACAGGCGGCGGTCGAATGCGGCGATGATGCGCTCCGCCTTGGCCGTCTCTCCCAGGGCCCGGGCGACGGTCCGGATATTCTTGCGGATGGCGTCGAACCCGTCCGCCGGTTCGAGCCTCAGCACCCGGTGGCCGAAACGGCGCAGCACGGCGACGGTGGCGCGGGTCGTATAAGTTCCGGCCAGGATCAGGTCGGGGCCAAGGGGTAGGATTTCCTCGGCCAATCCATGGTTAGCGTAAAGTCCATGATTGGCTTGAAGTTCTTGGGCGGTATTGGCGAAATAGGAAACTTCGGGGTCGAAGGCGAGATAGGAAACGGAAGCGATGCGCCCCCGCGCGGCCAGCAACAGGACAAGCTGGTCCGTGCACAGGTTCATGGACACAACCCGCTGCGGGCGGGCCCCGGCCGCAGCGGCGGTTGAGGCTACCAAGGCGAGGATCGCCGCCATGGTCAGGGCCCGGACCGTGCGAGGGCGCATGCTTCCGCCCCTTCCTACAGACCGAACCGGCTGCGGATGCCGACGTAGGCGGCGATCCCCGGTTGGTCGTAGAACAGGACGTCTTGGTAACTTTGATCGAGCAGGTTTTCGACCCGCCCGAACACCTCTATCCCATCCATGAATTCGTACGACCCGGCGACATTGACGAGGTAGTACGCATCCAAGGGAACGGTCCGGCTGGTGCCGTAGCTGTTGGAATATTCGGTGTCTTTCTGGGTGCCGTTGAAGTCGACGCCCAAATCGATCTTGGCCTTATCCTCCAAGAACGAGTAGGACAGGTTGACGCTGGCGATGTGCTTGGCGCGCCGGACTAGTTCCTTGCCGTCGGCGTCCTGGCCGTCGGTATAGGTGTATTGTCCCTTGAGGCTCAGGCCATAGCCGATGTCCGCCGCGACGGACAATTCGACGCCCTGAATCTTGCTGACCCCGCTCAGGTTCTTCGACGTGTTTCCGCTGCCGGTAATCAGATCGGTGATCCGGTTGTTGAAATAGGTCACGTCGGCGACGACCCGGTCTTCCAGGAAGCCTTGCTCGATCCCGAGGTCCCAACCCCGGCTGGTCTCCGGCGTCAGGTTCGGGTTGCCGGTATAGGTCGGCGTTGAGCCGTACAGTTCCGTCAGTGTCGGGTTCTTCGATCCCGTGCCGTAACTGCCGTGCAGGCGCGTGCCCGTCGGCTGATGCACATAGGCCGCGGTGGCGCGATAGGTGCGCTTGTCCTTAAAGATGTCGTTGTCGTCATAGCGGAACCCGCCCGTCAGGTGCAGGCTTTCCCATAGGGTGACGCGGTATTCGCCGACATAGCCGTAGTTCGTCAGGTCGCGGTCCGAGGTGCTGTAGTTGCTTTTGGTGAACTGGGTTTCGTCTTCACGCTCGGCCAGAAAGGTCAGCCCGTGTTGTGCCCCGGCGACCGACGGGGTGTCGAATCTCAGATCGCTTTGATAGTGGAAGCGCCATTTGTCGCCGTCGGCGTGATAGGTCTCGACCCGGTTGGTTCGGGTCTCGGCGCGGTCCGTATGAATGGCGCCACCCAGGGTCTGGACCCAGGCGCCGTCGAACATGCTGTACTTGGCGCGCAGGCCGCCGGACCGCTGGATGGTGTCGGTGATCCCGTCGGAATCCACCGTCTTGATGATCCCGGCAACCGAGGGTTGGTTGTCGGTCTCTACCGAGTCCTTCACGTAGCGTCCGAACAGGTCGATGGACAGGTTGTCCAACGGCGTGAAGCCCAGCTTCATGTTCAGGGTCGCGTTTTCGTTGCCGTCCAGTTCCGTATTGCCGTCGTCTTCCGGGGCGATGGAAATCCCGGCGGTGCGGTAGCCCGAGGCGCCCAGGGAATAGTTGTACAGGTCGGTTCCGCCGCGCAGGCCAATCGAAGCATTGCCGGTGGCGAAAGAGCCGCCTTCGCCGCTGAGTTCGACCGTCGGTCGTCCCTTGCCCTTTTTGGTGACGATGTTGATCACGCCGCCGATGGCGTCACTGCCGTAAAGCGCCGATTGCGGGCCGCGCAGGATTTCGATGCGCTCGATATCCCCCGCGCGCAGTTGGCCGAAATCGAATTCCGATCCGCCGGCGGGGTCGTTGACCTCGATCCCGTCGATGATCACCAGGGTATGATTGCCTTCGGCCCCGCGAATACGGACCTGGGTCAGGGTGCCGACGGTGCCGGAGCGGTTGACCGCCACGCCCGGAACCTCGCGCAGCACGTCGGACAGGACGCGCACCTGTTTGCGTTCGATTTCGTCGGCGGTGATCACCGTAACGGCGCTGCCGACGGCATCGGACGATGTCGGCACCATCGAGGCCGAGACCACGACCTCGGGCAGGATGCGGGCCGTTTCCAGCGCGCGGGTGTCGTCGGCGGCCATCACGGCGACCGACGGGGTGGATAGGATTGTGGCGATTAGGATTGCGCCCGCCGCGCCACGCGCGGGGAGCAGGGACTTCACATAACGAACAAGCATTCGAACCTCCTCCGGTTGTTCGTTCGAACAACCGGACGGGCCGCAGCACGCGCGCTCGATGCCTATATGGACCCCTGAATGAACGCGCCGATCCCCGGCGTCGAACCACAAAGGTTCCAGACACCTCGTTCGCGCGTTCAGGGACCGCCCGGCACACCAAGTGCACGGAACGGATTGCCGCTATCGTTGGGGACGAAGAAGGTTCCCGGATTTCGGGATCCAGCCAGACACCCCGTGGCGATAATCGGCAATCTGCCGCACCAACAAGGCGTCACCACAAACGGTCTGTACCGCGCCTCCGGCAATTCCCGACCGACGGCTGGGCGACGCGTTCCTTGGCAGGTCTCCTGGCTCGCGGGTCAGTGACGTTGGCCTGCCTTCCCCGGACGAATCCGAGTGGCGTTATTCAGCCGCCGTCTCTCCGCTCACAGTTGCGGGTACAGCCGCAGATCGGCGCCCCCTAATGGGTAAGCACCTACTGCGTTCCCTTTTGATCCCCCGGAACTTGTCCGTTGTCGGGGAACCAAGGACGCCATGGTGTTACGGCATGGAACGGCCCTTTGGCAAGAGCGCTCTTCCCACCATGGCCGGATGATGTGTAATATCATTTTTAATAAATATGTCCCTGCGCCATGCGAACGGGTTGGGAGGCCCAATTGCCAGCCAGTCGATCAGCCGGTCCGCGAATGCGGTCGGCGCCGCCCACCGCCCGTCCGACTTTCCCTCAAAATGCCTAGGCCCGACCTTAGCAACCGCGATCTGTTATGGGCGGTCGGCATCGCCGTCGCGGCCATCGCAGCCTATGCGGCGGTGCGTCCGTTCCTGCCGACGGAATGGCGGGTGCCGGGCAGCATGCAGCTTTACCTGACCGGCGTTGTCGGTGCGGCCATGTTGCTAGGGGCGGCGGGGTTTCTGGTGGTCAAGCGCGGCGGGATGGCGGCTTCTCCGCCCCGGTGGTTTTCAGCCCATGTCATGCTGGCCTGCATCGGGACGGTTCTGATCGTCGTCCATTCGGGCGGCTACATGCGCCGTCCTCCGGCGCTGCTTCTCCTGGCCTTGGCCGGGCTGGCGGCGCTGGGGATTTGGGCGCGGCTGCGTGGGGCGAAGCGCATGGCGGCGACCATGGGCACCAAGCGCCAGGTCTTCGCGGCACCCGATCCGGCCTTGCGGAAAAGACTGGCGGCGGTGATCGCCGAGAAGCAGGCGCTTCTGGCGCGCCTCGACCCGGCGGCGTCCGAGGCGCTGTTTTCGCCGCATCTGGGTCATTGGTTGCGCCGCCCGTTCAAGACCTTGGCCTATCGCCGTTTGGTGTTGCGCGAAGAAGCGTTGATCGGGGCGCGGCAGAGCGTGGGCGCGGCCCAGGCGTGGTGGCGGCCCCTACATATGATCCTGGCCGGACTGTTCGTTCTGGGCATTGTGGTTCATGTCGTCACGGTGACCTTCTTCGCGGGTTACGTCGCAGATGGCGGGCCGATTACCTGGTGGCACTTGGCCGCCTTGGGAGGATGAAAAAGCCATGAGCCGCCTGTCCTTGATGATCGATCTGGAACGCTGCATCGGCTGCAAAAGCTGCGAGGTGGCGTGCAAGCAGGAACACGGCCTGGGCCCGGGCGAATACCGAAATCGCGTGGTCTGGCTCGGCGATCCGGACAGCCCGGCGCTGGATTTCCTGACCGTGTCCTGCCAGCACTGCGAGCGGCCTGCCTGCCTGCGGGCCTGCCCGGTCAATCCCAAGGCGATCCTCAAGGACCCGGAAACGGGGATCGTCACGGTCAACGAAGACCGATGCACGGGCTGCGGCGAATGCGTCGTCGCCTGTCCCTACGGGGCCATGGGCTACGACCCGCGCGGTCATCACGCGGTCAAATGCGATTTATGTACCGACCGCCGGGCCGAAGGCATGTCGACCACGGCCTGCGCCAGCGTTTGTCCCGGCCACGCCATCAGCTTCGGCGAGCGGGACGATCATCTGGCGCGCGCGGCGGACGAGGGGCGAACGGTCCGCGATCATGATTCTTTCCTACTTGGTCCGGCGACGGTCTATCTCGACCGCCTGCCGCGGGCCGAGGTGTCGAAGCCCTTGGCCGAGCGGCGGCAGCCGGCGGTGGTCGACCCACCGGCGGCGCAGTCGGCGTTCGAGGGCGAGGCCGGGGCGGCGTTCCCCTATGGCCTGCCGCGCGCCGAGCGGAAATCAGACCATGCCAAGCCAGGCAGCTGTTCGCTGTGCTTCAACACGTGCAGCGTGAAATTCCATTTCGCCGGGGACGAGGTCGTCCGCATCACCGGCAACGAGGACGACCCGGTGTTGAAGGGCAAGGTCTGCCCGAAATCGCAGCTGACCCTGCAGATGTATCACGGCAAGCAGCGCTTGGAGCATCCGCTGAAGCGCGTTGGCGCGCGGGGCGAGGGCAAGTTCGAGCGGATTACTTGGGATCAGGCTTTGGACGAGATCGCGGACAAGCTGCGTCCCCTGCGCGAGGTTGGAACACCCGAAGCCCTGGGTATCTTCTGTGGCACGCGCACGGGGTTGGTGACGACGCGGGGATATATCCGCCTGTTCGAGCAGATGTGGGGCACACCCAACGTCGAGACGACCGATCCGTTCTGCGCGGCGGGCAAGGTGCTGGCCTATTCCATGACCATGGGCGGCAGCGGCTGCGGCAACAGCTATGTCGAGGACGATATCGGCAGCGCCGCCATGTACCTGTATATCGGCGATAACCAGGGCGAAACCCGGCCTGTCTATTTCGGCATGGTCAACGACTGGCGGGTCCGCAACGGGGCCAAAATGGTGGTGGTCGATCCGCGCCAGACGGTCACCGCGACCAAGGCCGATCGCTGGCTGCCGATCCGCCCGGGCACAGATATGGCCCTGGGGCTGGCGATGTCGCAGCACATTCTGGCCGCCGGGTTGCAGGATCAGAAGTTCTGCGACGAATGGGTCGACGGTTGGGAGGTATGGCGCGACTACCTCAATGCCCAGGGCTACACCCCCGAATGGGCCGCGCCGATCACCGACATTCCCGCCGATGAAATCCGCCGCCTGGCCGAGGACGTCGCGGCGGCGGACGGCTGCATGATCTTCTGCAGCCGGGGCATCAACCAGCATACCAATTCGGTTCAGACCAACCGCGTGTTCATGTATCTGGCGGCGATCACCGGCAACTGGGGTCGCCGGGGCGGGGGCTACATGAACATGTCGGCGGCGCCGCCGCTCTGGGCCGACGCGCCCGAGGAACGACGTACCCCGATCACCAAACCGAAGATCCGCAAAAGCCCCGCCGGTTGGACCGAGGCGATCCTGCAGGGCCGTCCATATCCGTTGAAGGCATTGATCGCCTGCAACAACCCGATGGCTCATTGGCCGGGGCAGGACCATACGCGGGAGGCGTTCAAGGCCCTGGACCTGCTGGTCCATATCGAATTGTTCGAGAATGAAACCTCGGCCTTTGCCGACTATGTCCTGCCCGCGGCTGGCGGAGTCGAGAAGGGCGGGATCGGCCGCGCCAACGACGACCGCCGCGTGCCCTGGAACGACAAGATGATCGATCCGCCCGGCGAGGCCCAGCCGGACGGCTGGATCTGGACCGAGTTGGGCCGCCGCCTGGGCTTCGGCGACGTGATGAAGGAAGAGTACAAGGACATCGCGCATTTTTGGGATGCGGAGATGATCAATCATCCGCAACTGCGCGGCCTAACGCAAAAGCGCCTGCATGCCCAGCCGCATCGCTGGGTGCGCTTTCCGGTGGCCAGCGAGGACGCGCCGGAGCAGGACACCCTGTACCTTGAAGGAACAACGGCGTTCGGCGCGCCGGAGGGCCATCGCTTTCCAACCCATAACGGAAAGCTGCAATTTTGGTCCCAGGGGATGGAAGACAAGTTCCAAGCCTTGGGCCTGTCGGCCTTGCCGCAGTTTTATAGCGAGCGCGAACAATTGGTCGATCTGCCCTTCGTCGAGCTGTTGGACGACGATGCGGGCGACGGCGTTTGTTCGCCGTTCTACCCCAACACCCTGGCCGTGCCGGGGCGGATCGTCACCCCGAACGAAGAGACACCGGGCGCGCGGCTGCGGAACCAGGGCTTTGATATGGAGCTGGTCACCGGGCGTCCGCCGGCCCCGCATTTCCATAGTTGGACCCATTATTTCTGGCAGTCGCAGGAAATGTGGCCGGACCTCTATGCACAGCTTCACCCCGAACGGGCGAAAGCGCTGGGCATCGCCGATGGCGACCGGGTCAAGGTCGAGACCAATCATGGATCGGTGGAGGCCCGGGCCTGGGTTACGCCGGGCATTCGCCGCTCCGCCGTGTTCATCCCCATCGGATGGGGGGAGAGGCAGCCGTATCATCCGTGGAACCCGGTCAACTTCCTGACCGATAAGACTCAGCGCGACCCGATTTCCGATCAGACGAACCTGAAGAGCCTTTTGTGTCGGGTATCCAAGGCCGTTTGACCTGCATCATTGTCGGGTGCTGCGGGAAGGATTACCGTCCTCTACAAAACCGAGAGAGGACATCATGAACCATCATCACCGTAAGATTCTGCATTCCCTTTTCGCCCATCCCATCGCCGGAAACGTCGCGATCAAGGATGTCGAAAGCGTCTTTCAGGAAATGGGCGGCGAAGTCAGCGAAACCCAGTCCGGCAAGGTCCATGTGGTGCTGAACGGCCATAGCGTGAATTTCGCGCATCCGCAGCGGACGTTAAACAAGGATGGCGTGATGCAGGTGCGCAAGTTCATCGAGTCCTGCGGCATTGATCCGGAACGGGATTATCCTCTGTAATCCACGCTGAGTTCGACGAACAGGAGCCCCGCCAAACGGTGGGGCTTTTCTTTTGTTTGGCCCGCAACGTGTGCGCATAAAATATGCAAAATCATGATTTTGCAGGAATTTTATGCAGAAAAGTTGGTGTGAAAATAAAACTGAGTTCCATTCGGTGTGAGACCTAATGGACTGATCAAACTTGTATTTTTCTTGTATTGGATGTTTGGCACAGGATTTGCGCAAGTGATGCCGAGGGCAGCAGCATCAAAACCTCTTTCTGCATAACGAGGTGAGCTGCTCGCATCTACGGTGAAACTCCCCGATGTTTTGACCGGGGGCAGATTAAGACTAAAGAACAACGTGCGCATCTACCACGACCAGACCATCGCACTTTCACTTCCGACCATACGCAGCGTGGCCGTGCCGGGCATTCATACCGGCTGCGGAAACGGGCATGTCTGCGCCGGTTCGGACGATCGAAAAGGTCAGGAGGTGTCACGTTAAGGAAACATCCGATCAATAAGAAAATCCGGATGGAGGAGAGGTCGGTTTTTGACCGTACTTGGGGCAACAAAAAGCGGAGAAAATAAATGAACTACATCGGATCGGGTAAACTGGGCACTGAATCGAGCAATTCGGGAAGTTCGAACGGTTCGTCCAACGACATCAGAAAAACAGCGGAAAATGCGTCGCCGCGCGTTATCCGTAAAATGACCGAAGACCTGAATGCTCAGGTTTCGCATTTTTCCAAGATCAATCAGGAAATCGCCGCGCAGACGAAGTTGCTGGCATTGAACGCGACCATCGAGGCCGCACGAGCAGGCGAGGCCGGGCGAGGGTTCGCCATCGTCGCGACCGAGGTCAAGAACCTGGCGGAACAGGCGGACAAGAACTCCAAGGATTTCCAGTCCGTCGTGATGGGGCAGTTGGACGATCTTCGCTACCTGACGAATGATCTGGCCGGTCGCATGGAAAGCCAGCGCCTAACCGAAATGTCGCAGACGCTGGTTCAGTTGATCGTCCGCAACTTGTTCGAGCGGACTGCCGACGTGCGGTGGTGGGCGACGGACAGCGCGTTCTGGCAGGCACTTCAGAACCCGACCGCCGACACGGCCAAGCATGCCGGGGAGCGCCTCGCCGTCATCAACTTGTATTACACGGTTTATATGAACCTGGTTCTCGCCGATAAGGACGGGAACGTCATTGCAATCTCGAACCCCAGCGAATTTCCGGGGCAGATCGGCAAAAGCGTGGCCGGGGAAAAATGGTTTCGCGATGCCATGCGGACCCAGTCGGGCGACGAATACGTGGTCGACGATATCCGGCCCGACGCGCTGCATGGGCAGCGCCCGGCGGCGATTTATTCCGCCGCGGTGCGCGAAGGCGGCGAGCGTTTCGCCGATACCATCGGCGTCTTGGGTATCTTCTTCGACTGGCAGGAACAGGGGCGGTCGATCGTTTGCGACGAGCCGTCGTTCAGCGCCAGTGAATGGCAGCGCACCCGTGTGATGCTGTTGGATCGCGATCACCGCGTGATTTCCAGCTCCGACAATAACGGTCTGTATCAGCGCTTCCCGTTGGATACGTCGCACGGCCGCAAGGGGGCCTATATGAACGACGCCGGAGACGTCGTCGCCTATGCCCAGACCATCGGCTACGAGGATTACGACGGCCTTGGCTGGTATGGCGTGATCCTGCAGCGCCACGAAGATTAGTCGTCTCGTTACATTAGTCGACCGGCAGCGCCGACCTTCGGGTCGGCGTTGTTGTTCGGCGCTCTATTGACAAAACCCCTGGTTCCGGGGCTTTTGGTTGAGAGCATAAAAAAACTCTCCGAAAAGGAATCCATCCATGAAGTTGATGATGTTTGAAACCGGCGGCGATGCACGCCTGGGCGTGGTTGAGGGCGACCGGGTTGTCGACGTCGCGGCCTGCGGCAGCGGCCTTCCGAAGACGATTTTGGACCTGATCAATGGCGGGGGCGAAGCCCTGGCCAAAGTCGTGGGCGCGGTCGCCGCAGCCCCGGACAAGGCCCGTCTGGCATTGAACGACGTGCGCCCGGCACTGCCGATCGAGCGCCCCGGCAAGTTCATTTGCGTCGGCCTGAACTATGCCGCCCATGCCCGCGAAGGCGGGCACGACATTCCCGAGTATCCGTCGCTATTCGTGCGTTGGGCGACCTCGCTGGTTCCCGCCGAGGCGCCGGTGATCTTGCCCAAGGTCAGCGATACCTTTGACTACGAAGCCGAATTGACCTTTATCGTCGGCCAGGGCGGCCGGGCGATCCCCGAGGATCAAGGCCTGAAGCATGTGTTCGGCTACACGATGTTCAACGACGTGTCCGTGCGCGCCTATCAGCGCAAGACCCCGCAGTGGACCCAGGGTAAGAACTTCGACGGCACCGGCCCGCTCGGCCCCGTCGTGGTCACCCCGGAAGACCTGCCGCCGGGTGCTTCGGGCCTGCGCATTACCTCGCGGGTCAATGGCGAGACGCGCCAGGATTCCAACACCGGTGACATGATCTTTGGCGTCGCCAAGCTGGTGTCCATCCTGTCTGAATTCATGACCCTGGAGCCGGGTGACGTGATCGCAACCGGCACACCGTCGGGCGTGGCCCATGCCATGAAGCCTCCGGGCTGGATGAAGGCGGGCGACCGGGTCGAGGTCGAAATCGAAGGCATCGGCGTTCTGGGCAACCCGGTGGTTGCCGAAGCCTGATCCGATTGCATCGAATTGCACATGCGAAGGGGCGGCCACGGGCCGCCCCTTTGTTCGTTTCGGCTCAGCCGTAGGGGGTCACGCGCCGAGCATAACATCCGACGCCTTGACGATGACGGTTACTTCCTTGCCGACGGCGATGCCCAGGTTCTTGACCGAGTCCAGGGTGATCGAAGAGACGATGGTGTTGCCGCCGCCGATATCGACGGTCACCTGCGCCGTGACGACGCCGTCCTTAACCTCGCTAACGGTTCCCTTGATCTGATTCCGGGCGCTGATTTGCATGGTGCGGGCTCCTACATTGGATGGTTGTTTTTCAGACCGAACCTACGACGTTCAGTCTTTCGGGGCCAAGGGCGTTCTCATAGACTGCTACAACCATGAGCACTTCTATACGCCCGCCCCATTCCCGCCGTCCGCCCGCCGTTTGGGGGGCAGGGAGCCTGCGCATGCCGTTGTCCGGCGGCGGCGGAGTGTTTACAGATTGGCCGCGCAATCCGGCATTCCATTTTGGCGCCTCGGGTACGCTGGCGGCGGCAATTCTGAAGGGGGCAAACTGCGATCTGTTCTGTTCCGCCAACATGGCCCATCCGCAGCGTCTGCATGCCGAGGGATGGGGCAGTGCGCCTCAGGCATTCGCGACCAATCGCCTGGCGGCGCTGTTTCTGAAGGAACGGGGCTTTAGGGACGATACGGTGGTCGAGGCAATGCTCGACCCTGCTACCCGTATTGGCATGTCCACCCCAGGGGCGGACCCCTCCGGCGATTATGCGGTGATGCTGTTGGATCGCTTGGCGCCGCTTGCCGCCGATGCGACAACGGCCCCGGCGGCGCGGGCGCGCATTCTGTCGGGCGGCGGCGAAGATATCCGGGTCGTCTCGCCCCTGGGCCGCTATGGCGGGATAGTCGTGCAGGGCCACGCGGATATCATGCTGGCGTATGAGACCATGTGTCGCGAAGCCTGCGCGCGCAGCAAGCGCCTAGCTTATGCCCGCTTTCCGCCCGCGTTCGAGGTCCAGGCCGTCTATGGCGCCACGGCGGGGCGGGATAGTGACGAAACCGCCAGGGACTTGATGGAGTTCCTGCTATCATCCGAAGGGCAGGCGCGGCTGACCCGGTTCGGCTTCGGGCCGCCGCCCAAGGCGGACAAGGATATATAGATCGGCAAAGCGCGATCAGCCGGCGTTGACCGGGCGGAGTTAGGGTAAATCGGGAAAGAGTTGGACCGTTACGTCAGGCTGTTCGGGTCGCAGGGATTAGCAAGGTGCAGGGGGGGCGTGCCGCCAGCAGCCTTGTCTTGAGGCGTCTTGGGCGGAGCAATCACTGGCGCAACGCGGCGGTGCAACGCCGATAGGGCGGAAAGAACGGCAAACGGCTTCAGTGATCGCCAGAGAAACATCTTATCCCGCCATGACCAGGGCCGGGGTGCCAAACACCGGCTCGGCGGTAGGCTCGCCTTCGCAACGGGCCTTGCAGATCGCATCGGAAATTTCGCATTCGCATTTGCCGCAGCACGGCGCGCAATCGAAATAGGTATGGACGTCGTCCCATTTCTCGGCGCCGTTCCGCACCGCTTCCTTAACTTCGGAGTCCGTGATGCCGTTGCAGTTACAGACGTACATGGATGAGCGTCCCAAGTTCCGATTTGTTGTTGATAATGATTATCATTCGATCTGCGAATGATTGTCAATAACGGAAATGTGGTCGCGTCGTTGGCGGTCGTCAAGGGCCGCGCAGACAAAAAAAGGCCCCGGAAACCGGGGCCTTTTCGAGGACTGTTGTTTGATCAGGCGGAGCGGGCCGGGGGCACCGCCGTCAGATGGTTGTCCCAGGGGGCGTTGCCCGTGTGACCGGGGTCCTTGGGTTTGTTTCCGACCGGGTCGTCGATCATGAACGCGCCGGAGCCGCTGGTCAGAACGAATGTCCCGGCCTTGGGCCCTGGGGCCAGGCCGCAGCCGTCGGTCAGCGGCAGGGTCGAGGTCAGCTTGCGGCTTTCCGTGTCCCAGAACAGCACGCGGTTGCCGCGCGGGGCGCTGACGGCGGCCAGGGTTCCCGCCGGATCGACGGCGACCGATCCGCAATAGCCGACCAAGCTCATCGTCGTCGCCTCGGGGGCTTCCAAGTCTTCGATCTTGCCCGATCCCGGACGGTGCAAGCCGACCAGCGTCAGGCCATCGGTGGTCTGCCCCTGGTCCTGACAGGCGAAAACGACGCGACCGTCGTTGAATGCGGCCAGGTGGCGAATGCTGAGTTTGCGCAGGCGTCCTTCCGGATAGGAGACGCTGTCTTCCAGACGACCGCTGGCCATGTCGACGTAGGCCAGATTGGGGGCCATGGTGTCGAGGTTCAATTTGGCCCGGCCCATATCGGGATGCGTCAGGATGCCGCCGTTGGCGATGGCGAAGGTCTTACCACCGGGCATCAAGATTAACTCATGCGCGCCGATGCCGTGGCTCGGCAATTCGCCGACGCGCTTGTAGCCGTCGGCGCGGTCATAAACGCCGATGCAGCCCCGTTCGTTGTCGTAATCGTTTTCCGTGGCGAACAGATATCGGCCCGCCGGGTCGAATACGGCGTGGCCCTGAAAATGGCGTCCCTCGGGCGCGTGAAACGTCAGCCCCGGTGCGTCGCCGTCCAGGTCGAAGGCCGTGGCGAACGTGCCCGGGCGCCGCGCCAGGGCGACCGCATGGGTATGGTCGGGATGCAGGGCGAAGCCGTGGCCCCGGCCCGGCAGGGCGACGTCGCGGGTCACCCGTCCGTTGCGGTCGGCGACGCAGGCGGCGAAGCGATAGGGCTCGGCGCGGCCATCGCCCAGGCGGCGAACGCCCAGGTATCGGGGCCCGGCATCGGCGGTATCGCGGGCGGCGGCCCAAAGCGGTGTGGCCGACAGGAAGACGAAGCCTCCCACGCCCAGGTTCAAAAGGGTTCGACGGTTCATATCCATGGTTCAGTCTCCGTCCAAAGAGTTGAAGCCGAGGACGAGGCCCATGGCTTCGGTCAGGTTGACGATCACCAGCTCGCGCAGGTCCAGGATGTCGCTTTTCAAAACCTTCAGGCGCAGCGGGCCTTTCTCGGTCTTCAACACGGCGACGATCGACGGGCCAAGTTCGCGTGCGTTCTTGATGATCTGTTTGAATTGTCCGCGGATCAGTTCGTCCTCGGGTGTGTCGGTCATGCCTGCGGCGGGATCGCTGGCCAATCCGTCGTACAGGTCTTCCAGTGCCATCAGGTTGTGGGTCACGTTGCGCAGGCCCCGGCCGCTCATCCAGTTTTCGACCCGGTGGGGGCGGAGCTTGTCGTTCGTGCCGCGAAAGGCGACCAGTTTCAATTCGGCCAATGCGCCCAGGCCCGTCGCCAGGTCGTTGAACAGGTCGGTGGTCACCCGCTTGGCTGGGCGGCCGACGGCGGGGTCTTTCGTCCACCGGCCCTCAAGGTCGGATGCGATGGCGTGCAGGTTGACGGCAATGGCCTGAACCACGGCGCAAGGTTTGACCGGGCCGTCACCGCCCTTGAGGCCGGTCGCGGCATCCTCGGCGAAGATCAGGCGCTCCATGGCGGGAAAGCCCTGCACGGCGATCGAGGTATGGGCAAACGGCTCGGGCGTCAGGATGTTCGCATCCTTGCCCGCCATCAGGCGCGCCAGATGCTTGTCGACCAGGTTCTTGCGATCCGGCCAGAACTTGATGCGGATGTGCGGCTCGCCGGTCGCGGGCGGTCCCTGGCGAAGGTGTTCGACTTCTTCCCAAGCATCCATGGCGTCGTGAAACGCGGTGCGCACGGCTTTCAGGTTGTCGGGCGAAACTTGCGGGCAGAGCGCCGTCGTGGCTTTTTCAAGCACGCCGGTGCTTTCCGTGAAGATGTGATAGCGGGGCAGAAGATGGTCTTTGACGATGGCCGCATTGATCTTGGCGAAATCGATGTCTTTCGCCGCTGCCCAGGCGGGGCCCTGGGCGACGGTCAATAGAACCGCCGTTACGGCGAGGCCGATGAGGCGGCCGACCGAAAATGACTTGTGGGGGGAATAGATCATAACGAATTGAGGAAGGCGAGTAGGGCCTCCCGCTCCTTTGTAGACATGGTTCGAACTTTTTCCCGCGCGGCATGGGCTTCGCCCCCATGCCATAGGATCGCCTCTACCAGATTGCGGGCGCGGCCATCGTGCAGGAAGAACGTATGGCCGTTGACGATCTTGGTCAAACCGATGCCCCACAGCGGTTGCGTGCGCCATTCGCGGCCATCGGCGCGGCCTTCGGGCCGGTTATCGGCCAGGCCTTCGCCCATGTCGTGCAGCAGCATGTCCGTATAGGGCCAGATCAACTGTCGGGATTGTTCGGGATGGGCGGCATCGGTACGGGTCAGGAATTTGGGCCGGTGGCAGGCGATGCAGCCGCTTTCATAGAATGCTTTCTTGCCCGCCAGAACCTGGGGATCGTCGACCTTGCGGCGCTTCGGTACGGCAAGGTTCCGGGAATAGAAGGTGACAAGACCAAGAATTTTCTCCGAGGCTTCCATGCCGTCGGCGGTGGGGTTGGCCTTGTCCGGCGTGGTGCCGCCATGGGGCGCCGCGCGGCAGACGGTCTGCGCCTGGGTGCAATCGCCCCAATGAGCGGGAACCACCGGCGTGGAAATGCCGATATCGCCGGAAAAGGCATGCGCTGATTGTTGGCGGATCGTCGGGTCGCCGGCTTTCCAGCCGAACCGCCCAAGCGCGACCTTACCCGTGGCCTTGTCGAGCGTGCGTTGCGCGCGTCCGCTGATGCCGTCGCCGTCCCGGTCGTCGGGGTCGGCCCCGGCAAGGATATCGGCCTCGTCGATCATCTCCAGCAGGCCCAGACCGATCATCGGCTGCGCAACGCGGGGAGACAGCATCGCCCGTGGATGCAGGGGGCCGTACTTGGCGTCGGTCACGCGATAGGTCGGACGGCGCAGGTTGACCACCGTGCCGTCGCCCAGGGTCACGGGCTCTTCGGCATAGGTGATGTGCATGCGGCCTTCGGGATCGATGCCCTGGATTGCGAAGTCTTGGAGTTGCGTGCCGTAGGTCGGCTCGGGGATGACCATGGCCTGCGACGACGCGACGGCTTGGCGCTGTTCATCCGTTTGCGGCGGGATCGACAGGCGCAGGAACATGGAGACGGCGCTGTCGTCGGGCCAGTTCGCCTTGGGCGGGTGGCCGCGTCCGTCCTGCAGGTGGCAGCGCATGCAGGACCGTGCATTGAACAAGGGGCCCAGGCCATCGGCGGACCGGGTCGACGCCGGGGCGGAAACCCACAGGCGTTTGAAAAAGCCGTTGCCGACCTTGAAGTTCAATTCACGGTCGATCGGCATATTGGCCGAAGCATGGGTGAAGGCATTGGCGTTGACCGGTTTGGTCGAGGTCGCGGCCCCGCCGGACATGGCTTCATAGGCCTCGGCTTTGGAGAAATCGGTGGTTGGCTTGAGGACCCGCCTCACCCGGTCGTCGGTCGCATCTGCGGCGGCGGTCGTGGTGATCAAACTTGCCGCAAGGGCAATACTGGCCAGGCGGGGGGCCGGAAACATGCCGGGAGGGTGTCCTTCGGCGGTTGGTCTTATTCAGGCGTGGTTTGGGTCGGCTGGTCGGAAAGGCGAACGGCGGCGTCCGGGGGTGCGCGGACGCCGCCGTTCCCTCTACCCTCTGCTATTTGAACACGGCAGAGGGATTGTCAAGGCTGTCGGAGCCTTCGAACTTGACGCCGGTGAGCCCCAGCGGCGCCATCGCGGTCTCGATCGCCTTGGCTTGCGCGACCAGTCCGTCGACCACGTCCTGGATGATTTTGTTACCGGCAACGTTGCCTTCACCGATCATCTGGTCATAGGCCATGACCCGACGGTCGGCGGTTTCCTTCATGACCAGCATGCGGCTCAGGGTCGCATCGAAGGCCTTTTCGATCTTCGCGGCCAGCTTTGCGTCCTTGGCTTTGATCAGATCGTTCAGGCTCGGGCCCTGAACGACGGAGCCGTCGATGCGCGCATAGCGACCCGCATAGATCGACATCATGCCGACCTGGTCGAAGTAGTGGGAGTTGTGGGTGTTGTCGGCGAAGCAATCATGCTCTTCCTCGGGGTCGTGCAGCATCAGGCCCAGCTTGGTCCGTTCGCCGCCCAATTCACCGTAAGACAGGCTGCCCAGGCCGGTGATGATCGCCGCCACGCCCTTGGCGGGTTCGCCGGTCACGGCCTTGCGGGCGTCGCCACCCGGGGCCCACTGGGCGATGATGTCCTTGAGGTCCGAAATCAACAGGTCCGTCGCGGCGGTCAGATACTGGCCACGGCGGTCGCAATGACCATGGGTGCAATTCTTGGTGTCGAAATCGGTGTAGGGACGATTGCCTGCACCCGGGCCGGTACCGTTCAGATCCTGGCCCCACAGCAGGAATTCGATGGCGTGGTAGCCGGTCGCGACGTTGGCTTCGACGCCGTCGACTTCATGCAGTTTTTCGGACAGCAATTTCGGGGTGATCTTGGAGGCATCGATCGTCTTGCCGCCGATCTTCAGCGACGGATTGGCGACGACGTTTGCGGTGTAGAACGGATTGTCGGCATTTTCCTTGCCGTAGGCGGCATCGACATAGTCGATCAGGCCTTCGTCCAGCGGCCAAGCGTTCACCTTGCCTTCCCAATCGTCAACGGCGGGGTTGCCGAAGCGGAAGCCCTCGGTCTGTTGATAGGGCTGACGGGCGGCCAGCCAGGCGGCGCGGGCGCGGACCAGGGTTGCCTGCGACGGCTTGGCGACCAGGTCGCCGACGGCGCTGCGCAGGGTTTCGGCGGCCAGCAGCGAATCTTCGTACATCGCATGGGCGATGTTGGCGTAGGTCTCGACGACCTTTGCCGGATCGGCGGCCGCGGCCGGGCTCGGCCGGAAGGCGACGGCCGCGAGCGCACAGCTCACGGCGACGGCGGTGACAATACGTTTCATAGAACTCTCCTTGGTTTTTTATGTCTTGCTCGCCCTGCGGGCGACATCACTCCAATTGGGGGGGCTTCTGTCTGTAAGACGATTGAGACGGCCGAAGCCGTACGGAAAATTTTTGCGGCTCCTGGAACCTCAGTGAATGGTCACGGCGCTCGGCCCGGCGAACATCCGCGTCGCCGCGGTCGGAAAGCTGCGGTTTCGGTTGGTGTTGTTGCCGCCGATGATCAGGCCCGCATCGGCGAACATTTCCGCCAGTCGTCCGGCCCATTCCACAGCCAGTCGCCGCGCTGACGGCGGCAGGCGGTCGGCGAACAACGCCTGGCTACATTGTTCAGCGGTGTTGTCGTCCGGGGCTTGCAGGTTGCCCATGGCGGTCATCAGAATTTGCTCGTCGGTGCTGACGCCGCCGCATCGGGGCGCGCGGATATCGACCGCCGCCGTGGCCGATGTCGCGACGATGGTCAGGAATCCATCCAGTACCGTATGGGCGCCGGGCACGCCCGCCAACTCGAACCCCTTGCCCAGGATCGCCAAGTCATGATGGCCGTCCTGCATGCCGCGCATCCACAAGCGCACCGCCCAAAGCATCAACTGATCGACGAAAGGCAGCTCCGAGAAAACGGCGTTGGGCGCGGAGGATGTCATGAGGTCGCTCAATTCGCTTCGCCCATCGCGGTCATGTCGTCCAGTCCATGGCGCAGCCCGGCGACGAACGAGGCCACGCCCGAACTGCGCAGCGGCACGAACGGCTTCATCGTTTGGCGGCAAAGGCGTTTGACCTGAAGCGCCGCGTCGTGGCTGACGCAATCGGTCGGGAAGACTACGGCGTCGGCCTTGACCACCGCGCCGGCCAATTCATGGATCGATTTCTCAAGCCCGCCGTCGTGGTGGATGAACTGGCCGTTCCAGGCTTCGACCAAGGATTTCAGGCGGTGCACGGTCTGTTGCCGCCCGCCGACGTACAGTAGGCAGCGCCCGCGCAGGTCCATGGGGCAGGAGGTTTCGCACGGGCCGCCGTCGCATTCGGCGCGTTCCCGGACCAAAGCCATTTCCAGCGAGCGGTTTTCATCCAGCAGGCTATCGACCAAGCGGGTCAGTTCGTCGATCCGGCTGCGTTGGCCGCGCATGGTGCTGTTGGCCTGTGTTGCCTGGGCCTCCAGGTGGCGCAGTTCACCCTGAAGGGCGGGGATCGATGCGCAAGCGCCGTCGGTATCGTTTGCAGCAGCGGTCGGTTGGGCGACGCGGATGGCGCGGGCTGGATCGTGATGAAGTTGGTCGCGCAGATCGAGGATCTGCTTTTCCTTTTCCTCCAGCCGCTGACGGTGGTGGTTCTGCTGCTTGGCGAGCTTCTCACGCAGGGTTGCGGTTTCTTCTTCCAACTCGGTCAGGCGGCGGATGTCGCCCCGGTTGGACGCGCCGACAAGATGCGACAGCATGTGGACGTCGGCGAACATGCGCTCCGACAGGTCCGTGGTCGTGACCGGATGGCTGAGGATCGCCCAATAGGGACCGGGGATGTCCCCGGCTTTCATCGACTCGATCCAATGGGCTTCCAGCTCTTTCGCCGTCTTCATGGCCCGGGTGCGTTTGATGGCCTGGGTGTGTTTGCGGTCGAGCAGCTTGTTCAGCATCTTCGCGGCGCGGCCTTGCTGGTCCGCTTCCTTCACGAAAAAGCCGTGCAGTTGGTAATCGATCGGGAAGTCCGGGCGGGTCTTAAGCGGCAGCTTCCGCGCCAGCGCGCGCAGGTCCGACAGGGTCAGGCAGGTGCCGAGAATCGAGCAATGCCAGCCCGAGGTCATCTCCCATAACCGCCGCCGCTTCATCGCCGCAGCCGGGAGATCGTCCAGGACCAGGTCCACGTGTTCGCTGTTATCGCCGCAAAGATCGCACATAGGTGCGTTCGACTCCGGTTTGTCCCAAGTGGGTGCGTTTGGAGGGCAACCGGATATCGGTCGGTGACCGAGGAAATTGTCCGGCTGCCCCGCCGGTGACGACAATCTATGCGAATGATTATCAATATCACAAGTGAAAAATTCGAGACCGAAAAATTAAAGGGGCGAAATCGTTTTCACTGGACCCGGCTGGGCGTAGGTTGATCGGACGATCCACCGACGGAGCCGCGCCATGCCTGTGCAGACACCCCTGATGACCCGATTGGGACTGAGCCAACCGATTATCCAGGCCCCCATGGCCGGAGGCGGGGACACACCGGAACTGGTCGTCGCCGTCTCGGAAGCCGGTGGTCTGGGGAGTAGCGGCGCGACCTATTTGACGCCCGACGCCCTGCGCGCCGCGGCATCCAAGATTCGGACGCAGACCAACCGTTCCTTCGCCGTCAATTTGTTTGCGCCGCAATCGGTGCCGTCCCGCCCGGATAACATCGACGGGGCTTTGGCCGCTGTCGAGATGTCGGGGGCGGAAGTCGGGGCGCCTCCGGCGGAATTGCCCGAAAGCATGGCCGATCCGTTCGAGCGGACGTTCCCCGTCGCCCTGGAAAGCGGTGCGCAGGTATTCAGCTTCACCTTCGGTCCGTTGCCTGACGACGCGATCCAGGCGCTGAAGGCGCGGGACGTCTTCATCATGGGCACGGCGACGACGCCTGCCGATGCCGTGCTTCTGGAGCGCTCGGGCGTCGACGCGGTAATCGCCCAAGGGGCGGAGGCGGGCGGTCATCGCGGACTATTCGACGGTTTCACGGACGATGCCTTGATCGGGACCATGGCTCTGGTGCCGCAGGTGGTTGATGCGGTCTCGATACCGGTCGTCGCCTCGGGCGGGATCATGGACGGGCGGGGGATCGCCGCTGCCTTGGCGTTGGGGGCGCAGGCGGTGCAGATGGGCACGGCGTTTCTGACCTGCGCCGAGGCCGGGCCCGCCGAATGCTACAAACAGGCCCTGATGGACGCGGGCCCGGATCAGACGCGTATTACGCGGGCTTTCTCCGGCCGTCCGGCGCGGGGCGTTCGCAATCGTTTCATGGACCGGGTCGAGGGCCCGGATTCCCCCGCCGGACCGCTGCCGTTCCCGTGGCAGAACGCCTTGACCCGGCCGATGCGCACGGCGGCGGCGGCGGCTGGTGACGCGGGCCTGCTGTCCCTTTGGGCAGGGCAGGGGGTGGGGCTTTCCAGGCGCACGACGGCGGCGGAGCTGATGGCGCGACTGGCGGCGGAAACCGAGGCGGCGATCCGTGGATTGAGCACGTAACCCGCTAAATGGCGATATCGCCCAAGGACGGGATTGCAAAATCGCTCGAAACGGGGGAAAACGGCCCTACATAAATGACCCGGCCGGGGGTTCCGGCAGACGTTCTCAGGGCGGGGTGAAATTCCCCACCGGCGGTGACCGCTTTGGCGGAAGCCCGCGAGCGCCCGGCGGCGATCCGCCATCGGGGTCAGCAGATTCGGTGAGACTCCGAAGCCGACGGTTACAGTCCGGATGAGAGAGAGCGGGGCATGGCGACCGGCGATTTTCGCCGGACGGCATCTATCCGTCCGTCCTGATTCTGGCTTCTGGAAGATAAGGAGAGCGCCATGAATCAGAGCCCTAATACCCAATCCAAACCTTTCCGCATTGCCTTCGTTCAGGCGCGCTGGCACGCGGACATTGTCGACCAGTGCCGCCACGCCTTCATCGCGCGTCTGGCCGAACACGACGGCGTCCAGGCGACGGTCGAGGAATTTGACGTGCCCGGCGCGTTGGAAATTCCCCTGTTGGCCCGCCGCTTGGCGCGGACCGGTCGGTTCGACGCGGTGGTCGCCTCGGCCTTTGTTGTCGATGGCGGCATCTATCGTCACGACTTCGTCGCCGACGCGGTGATCTCCGGCATGATGCAGGCGCAGATGGAAACCGACGTGCCCGTTCTGTCGGCGGTGCTGACACCGCATATCTATCACGAGACCGATGAGCATCACCGCTTCTTCCTGGACCATTTCAAGGTCAAGGGCGCGGAACTGGCCGATGCCTGCGTCGCGGTTCTGAAGACCTGCGCCCAGGTCGCGGGCCTGGAACGGGCCGCCTGATCGAACGCCGCTGCCGGCCCGTCCTTGTCGGCGGGCCGGTCAGCCGACGTTTTCGGCGATATCCGGGAACAGGTCGCGCGCTGCGACCGGGAACGCGCGGATTTCTAGCTGGACCGATAGCGCGACAGCCAGTGGGCATATGGGGCGGGCAGGGTCCAGGCCGGGTTTTCGACGTTCAATTCCCGGGCGGCGCGATAGGGCCAATGCGGGTTTTCCAGCAGCGGGCGGCCGATCATCACCAAGTCGGCTTTTTCTTCGCGGATCAGGCCGTCCGCCTGGGCCGGTTGGCCGATGTACCAGCTGGTCGCGGCGGGCAGGCCCGTGGCGTCGCGAACCTGTTTGGCCGTCGGGGCCATGAAGGCGGGGCCCCAGGGGATGTTCGCCTGGGGCGTGGAAAAGCCCATGCTGACGTCGATGAAGTCGAGCCCGGTATCCTTGAACTTGGTTACCAGATCGATGGACTCGGCCAGGGTTTCCTCGTCCCGGCCGTCGAACTCGATCACGCCGAAGCGGGCGGTCAGGGGCAGGTTCTCCGGCCAGACCTCACGCACGGCGGCCAGGGTTTCAACCAGGAAACGGCCCCGGTTTTCGGCGCTGCCGCCGTATTTGTCGTCGCGCTGGTTGGAATGGGTCGAAAAGAAGCTTTGCGCCAGATAGCCATGGGCGAAATGCAGGACCAGCCATTTGAACCCGGCGTCGCGGGCGCGCTCGGCGGATGCGACGAAGTCGGCCCGCACCCGGTCGATGTCGGCCTGCGTCATGGCGCGCGGCACCTTGGGCAGGATGTCGCCGTAAGCGACGGCGGAGGGGGCAATGGTTTCCCAGCCGCGCGGATCGTCCTCGGCGATGTGGTCGTCGCCTTCCCACGGGCGGTTGGCGCTGGCCTTGCGCCCGGCATGGCCGATCTGGATGCCGGGAACAGCACCCCCGGCTTCGATCCGGCGGACGATATCGGCCATGGCCTCGGCCTGGGCGTCGTTCCACAGGCCCAGGCAACCCGGGGTGATGCGGCCCTCGGGCGAGACGGCCGTGGCCTCGACAACAACGAGGCCCGATCCGCCACGGGCGAGGCTGGCCAGGTGAACGGCATGCCAATCGTTGGGCACGCCGTCGTCGGCGGAGTATTGGCACATCGGCGAGACGGCGATGCGGTTCTTCAGGGTCACGCCCTTCAGGGTGAAGGGATCGAACAAGGTCGGCATTAGGGAACTCCAAAATCGGGAATTGGGGGGAGAGACGGAGGATTGCTCCGTCGTTGTTTCTATAGTTCGATAAATTTCGAACAATAGCAATATCAAAATGCATGTGATACAAAACCGTCATGAGGCCGTTCAAACACCCGAAGATCGAAGACGTCGCGTTGGAGCATGTCCTGCATGCCTTGAGCGATCCGCTGCGTATGGAGATTGTGCGCCAGCTCGCCGATGAGGGAGAGGCAAGTTGTACCGCCCTGGACCGCGGGCGGCCCAAGTCGAGCATGTCGCATCATTTCCGGGTGTTGCGCGACGCGGGCCTGGTTTCGACCCGCAACGACGGCACGGTGCATATGAATTCGCTGCGCCGAGACGATTTGGACAAGCGTTTCCCCGGCCTGTTGACGGCGGTGCTGAGCAACGCCAGGAAGTAGGCCGCGCTACGTCAGGATATGAGCAAACATTTCCTTTATGTCGCAGACCCCATGTGTTCCTGGTGCTGGGGCTTTTCGCCGGTCATCGGCGAGATCGCGGCGACGTTCGGCGACCGCGCCCCCGTGCGGGTCATGGCGGGCGGTTTGCGCCCCGGCGAATTCCGCCCCATGCGCGGCAAGGACAAAGAGGCCGTGCGCGAACATTGGGAACACGTCCGCGACGCCACCGGCCAACCGTTCGATTTTTCATTCTTCGATCAGGACAGTTTCGTCTACGACACCGAGCCGGCCTGCCGCGCTTTGGTCGCGGCGCGCAAGCTGGATCAGGATCAGGCCCTACCGTTCCTGGCCCGTCTGCATCGGGCGTTCTACGTCGATGGTCAGGACACGGCGAAGGACGCGGTCCTGACCGACATTGCTGCCGATTTCGGGTTCGACCGCGATGCCTTCGCCGCGATCCTGGGCGCAGCGGAAACGCGGGAAGAAACCCAGGCCGATTTCTGGTTCGCCCAGCAATCGGGGATCACCGGCTTCCCAACCCTGCTGGCCGTGGCGGACGGGCAGGCGGCCCTGGTCACCGCCGGGTATCAGCCCTGGGAAAACCTGCGCGACGCGCTCGCGGCCTGGATCGCGGCTTAGAACGCGACGATCAGGCCGTCTTCGGCGCTTTCGAAATTCAGGTCCGCGCGCTGCGCCAGCATGTCGTCGCTCATATGGGTCAGGACGACCCGCTTCGCGCCGATCTCCGGCAAGTGCCGCTCCAGCGTCGCCAGGTCCAGGTGCAGGGGCACGGATTTATCCCGGAAATAGGCTTCGGCCACGAACAGGTCTGCGTCCTTGGCGGCGGGGATCAGGCTGTCGGTCCATTGGGTGTCGCCGGTATAGGTGACGACGCGATCCTCAGCCTTGATCCGCAGGGCGAAGAACGGCCCGTCCGGCTGGCCGTGATGGACCATGTAGGGCGTGACGGTGACGTCGCCGAAGGCGGTTTCGACCTCCGGCTCCAATTCCTGAAGGGTCAGGTCGAACTTCTGCTTGGTCTTGGACGAGCCGGGAAAGCCCGTTTCCATCACCCGCTCGTACCATTCCCGCAGGCCGCGCGGCCCGGCGATCACAAGCGGGGCCGTTCGTTTGGAAAAGAACTGGGAATCCAGCATGAAAAACGGGATGCCACCGAAATGGTCGGCATGGAAATGGGTGATGAAGATCGCCTGGATGTCATTCATCCGGATGCCCAGCTGCTTCATGGAAATCAGGGATGACGCACCGCAGTCGATCAGAAAGTTGGCGCGGGCACCGCTGACGTGAAAACAGGTGTTGAAGCGGCCGCCGCTGCCGAAGGCGTCGCCGCAACCGACGAATTGAAGTTGCATGGGTAGGCTCCGTTTTGTACGATTACTAAATCGTATCAAATTAAATAAATGATGCAATATACAAATTATCCGGTTGGCGACATCCGCCGCCGGAAGAGAGCCGGAAACGAGGAAGACCGCCATGCCTACGAAGATCGTCGTCGCCAACTGGGTACACCCCGAAGTGCTGGAGTATCTGTCCCGGTTCGGCGAGGTCGTGGCCAACGAGACTCGCGAGCCCTGGTCCCGCGCCGACCTGATCGAACGTTGTCAGGGCGCGCAGGCCATGATCGCGTTCATGCCGGAATCGGTGGACGACGATTTCCTGGCGGCCTGCCCGGACCTGCGGGTGATCGCCTGCGCGTTGAAGGGCTATGACAACTTCGATGTCGAGGCCTGCACCCGCCGCGGGGTCTGGATCACCTTCGTGCCGGACCTGTTGACCGCCCCGACGGCGGAATTGACGGTCGGCCTGATGATCGCCTTGGGGCGGAACATCGGCCCGGGCAACGCCTATGTCAAAAGCGGCGCGTTCGCGGGCTGGCGGCCCCGGTTCTACGGCTGTTCGCTGGACGGCAGCACTGTCGGCATCATCGGTGCCGGCGCGGTGGGCAAGGCCATCGCCCGCCGCCTCAGCGGGTTTCGCTGTTCGTTGCTGTACTATGACGCCAACCGCCTTGCCCCGGATCAGGAAGACGACCTGCGCCTGCAACGGGCGTCCCTGGCGGACCTGCGGGCGCAGAGCGATTTCGTGGTCCTGGCCCTGCCGTTGACGGACGGCACCTTTCACCTGGTCGACGGCGATTTCGTCGCGGGGATGAAGGCGGGGGCCTATCTGGTCAATCCGGCGCGGGGCTCGCTGGTCGACGAAGCTGCGGTCGCCGAGGCCCTGCAACGCGGTCATCTGGCGGGCTATGCCGCCGATACCTTCGAATGCGAGGACTGGGCCCGCACCGACCGGCCCGCCGGGATCGACGCCCGCCTGCTCGATGCCGACAACACCTTGCTGACGCCGCATCTTGGTTCAGCGGTCGATCCGATCCGATGGGAGATCGCGATGGAAGCGGCTGAAAGCGTCGCGCAGTTCCTGCAAGGCGAGCGGCCCAAAGGGGCCCTCAACCAGCCCGCCGGCGTGGCCTAGGAGGATTTCAGGATGCTCAACCTGACACAGGTTGCGACCTTCGTCGCCGTGGTCGAACAGGGAGGCTTTCACGAAGCCGCGCGCCACCTGGGCGTTTCCCAGCCGACGGTGACCCAGCACATCAAGAAACTGGAAGCCGACCTGATGCGGCCCCTGATCGTGCGCACCCATGGCAAGGCCGGGACGACGCCCCACGGGGCCGCGTTCCTTCCTTTCGCAAGGTCACTGATGCATGTCGCCGGTCGGGCGCGGGACGCGCTGGACGGGCGCGGTCTGGTGGTCGGCGCCAGCAGCAACATCGGCGTCTACCTGTTGCAGCCCCTGGTCAAAGCCTTCACTGCGGCGCATCCCGATGTTGGCCCGATCGACCTGCGCATCGGCAGTAATCCGGAGACGGTCCGCCTCTTGGAAGACTCCGAGATCGATATCGGCCTGATGGAATGGTGGGACGATCGCCCCGGGTTCGATTCCCGCGTGTGGCGGGAAGAGCCTGTGGTCGTCATCGTCGCCCCCGATCACCCCTGGGCCGGGCGTCGGACGATCGACAGGACGGCATTGCTTGCCGAGCCGCTGATCGGCGGCGAGCCGGGCACGGGCACGGCACGGCTGTTGGAACGGGAGCTGGGCATCGCGCCCGAGACCCTGAAAGCCGGGCCGCAGCTGGGCAGTACCGAAGCCGTAAAACAGGCGGTGCGCGCCGGTTTGGGCGTTTCCCTGACCCTGGAAAGCGCCGTGCGGGACGAGGTCGCCGCCGGATCCCTGCGTGCGCTGGCCATTGAGCAAGCGCCGCTCGCCAGGTCACTCTACGCAATTGTCTCGGATAGCCTGCCATTGGGAAGCCCGGCCCGGGCCTTCGACGGCTTCCTTGCCGCAGCTGCTTAGCTCGATATTGCCGGTCCTCCAGCCTGTCTTGGGTTGTCATCGCATTTTGCGAAGGTTCCGCTGTCGCCTTGGCTGTTCCTATCGGTCGCCTCAATCCCTACAATCCGCGCCAACGAGACCACCAAAAATGGATGTGGGAAATGGAAGCACTTAGTGGATTGAAGGTCATCGAACTGGGCCAGTTCGTGGCCGGGCCGTTCGCCGCCAAGACGTTGGCCGATTTCGGGGCCGACGTGATCAAGGTCGAATCCGCCGGGGCGGGCGATGGCCTGCGCAAATGGCGCATCGTGCAGGACGGCACCTCGCTGTGGTGGGAGATTCAATCCCGCAACAAGCGCTCGGTCTGCCTCGACCTGAAATCGCCGGAAGGCCGGGACGTCATTCTCGAACTGGCCAAGGAAGCCGACGTAGTGATCGAGAATTTCAAGCCGGGCACCCTGGAAAAATGGGGCCTGGGCTGGGAGACGCTGCACGAAATCAATCCCAAGCTGGTGATGCTGCGCATCTCCGGTTTCGGCCAGACGGGACCGTACAAGGACAAGCCCGGGTTCGGCGTGCTGGGTGAATCCATGGGCGGTCTGCGCTACATCACCGGCGAGCCGGGCCGCGTGCCGGTGCGGACCGGCATTTCCATCGGCGACACATTGGCCTCCATGCATGGGGTGATGGGCCTGATGTTCGCCCTGCACCATGTCAACGTGCACGGCGGCGAGGGGCAGGTGGTCGATGTAGCGCTGTATGAATCCGTGTTCAACGTGATGGAAAGCACGCTGACGGAATACACCAACGCAGGCGTCGTGCGTGAGCGCACGGGTAGCGCCCTGCCGGGGATCGTTCCGACCAATGCCTATCTATGCAAGGACGACCAATACGTTCTGATCGCGGGCAATGGCGACAGCATCTTCCAGCGCCTGATGACCGAAATGGGCCGCCAGGATCTGGCTGGCGATCCGGAACTGAAACACAACGACGGCCGCGCGCGCCATGTGGAGCGGATTGACGCGGCAATCCAGGAATGGGCCGAAACGATGACTTGTGATGAAGTCATCGCGCGCCTCGATGCCGTCTCCGTTCCGGTCGGCAAGACCTACACCATCGCCGATATCGTCGAAGACCCGCAGTATCAGGCCCGCGACATGATCCTGGATACGACAACCTCGACCGGCAAGCCGATGAAGACGCCGGGTATCGTGCCGCGCCTGACCGCGACGCCGGGCCGGGTGAAACATCCGGCACCCACGCTGGGTCAGCATACGGACGACCTGAAACAGAAGGGCTGGCCCAAGCGGACCGACTGAGCTTCCGGCGACCAGAAGCCCTGAGAGGGAGGTTCAAATGGGAAGACTGCAAGGGAAAGTCGCCATCGTTACCGGATCGACCGGAGGGGTCGGCTTGGGCGTTGCGCGCCGGTTCGCGGCCGAAGGGGCGACGGTGATGATCACCGGGCGGTCCGAAGACAAGGGCCGCATGGTCGTCGAGGCCATTCGTAAGGACGGTGGATCGGCGGAATTCGTTGCCGCCGACGTGCAATCGAAAGCCGACATGGATGCGCTTGCGGCCCATACGGTGAAGACGCATGGCCAGATCGACGTGCTGGTCGCCAGTGCGTCCGGCGTGCCGTCGCAGGACACCAACGATCCCAGCGTACGCGGCATCTTCAACGAGATCGAGGTCGGGGCGGTGACGGAAGTCGTCGGTCGGGCCACGGCGGGGAAGCTGCTGCCGCTGCATGCCGTCCTGCCCTATATGATCGAGCGGCAGAGCGGCAGTTGCATGTTCGTCACGTCAGAGGGCGGTCGCGCACCGACGGCGGGCCAGACGACCGTGGCGCTGTATGCCGGCGGCTTGATCATGGCGACCAAGGTGATTGGCAAAGAAATGGCCCGCCACAAGGTGCGGGTCAACTGCATCGCGGTGACGCTGATCGGTGAATCCCCGTCCTGGGATGCTTTCGAAGGCAAGATCGAAATGACCGAGTTGCACCGCGCGCAATACGCCCGCATTCAGCAGCGTGCCCCCTTGGGCATCGCCAATCCGGACGACATCGCGGGCGTCGCGACGTTCCTGGCGTCGGAGGATTCAGCCTACCTGACCGGATCGACGATCAGTCCGACCGGCGGCCTTACGTTCAACTGAGCTTATAGATAGAAGGAACCGGCGGCCCGGGCGGGCCGCCGGGTATCCTGATCAGACCGTGCCGTCGACGACGACTTCGATCAGGTTCGGGCCTTCCTTGTTGGCGATTGCCGCCTTCAGGGCCGGGCGGAAGTCCGCCGGGTCGGTGATGCGCTGCGCCGTCACGCCCATGCCTTGGGCGACCTCGACGAAGTCGATCGGCGGATCGACGAAGTCCATGGCGATGTAGTTCTCGGACTTGTGGAACGACTTCAGGCGCTGCTTGATGATCCGATAGCCGCCGTTGTTGGCGATGATGTAGGTCAGCGGCAGTTTCTTATGCGCCGCGGTCCAGAGTGCCTGAATCGAATACATCGAGCTACCGTCGCCGATGACGGCCACGACCGGACGGTCGGGCTGGGCGATCTGCACGCCGACCGCCGCCGGCAGGCCCCAGCCGATGCCGCCCGACGCCAGCGCGTGATAGGCGAAGCGGTCGCGGGACGGGATCAGCTGATCCAACAGGCGGCCCGAGGTCAGGGCTTCGTTGACGATGACCACGTCGTCCGGCACGCATTCGGAAATCATATAGGCCAGGTTGCGGGGGTTGATGGGCATCGGCCCGTCGTCCTTGGAAAGCTCTGCAACCAGGCGCGCCCGGCGGGCCGACCAGTTCATATCGGCAAGCGCCTCGGCGCCGGCTTTGGCGCGCGCCGCCTGGGCGCTGCCGCCAAGCCGGGTCAATGTCTCGGTCAAGGGGGGCAGCGAGGTTTTGGGATTGCCCAGGGCCGCGATCTCGGTCGTGTAGTTCTTGCCCATGGCCCATTCGTTGAGGCCCAACTGCACGATCGCCATGCCTTCGGGCAGGGGATCGATTTCGCTGAACACGGACATGGTCAACGGGTCGGAGCCCAAGGCGATCATCAGATCGTAAGGCGCCAGCGCGTCGCGCACGACCTTCTGGCTGCGCTCCAGCGCGCCGAGGAAGCAGGGATGCTCCGACAGGAAGTGCGAGCCATAAGGCGCGGACTGCTGATAGACCGGCGCGCCCAGCGCGGTCGCGAAAGCGGCGGCCTCGTGCAGGGCATCGGTTTTCACCAGCTCGTCGCCGACGATAATGACCGGGTTGTCAGCCGCCAGGATGCGTTTGGCGAGGTCTTCCAACAGGTCGTCCGACGGCCGCGTGCGAGTATCGACGCGGGTGGCGCCACCCAGGTCCAAGCCAGCCTCGGCGTTCAGGATATCGCCCGGAAGGGACAGGAACACCGGCCCCATCGGCGGCGTCATCGCGACCTTGGCGGCGCGATGCATGATGCGCGGCAGGTCTTCCAGGCGGGTCACTTCGACGGCCCATTTGACCAGCGGCTTGGCCATCGGCACCAGTTCGTCATAGAGCACCGGCTCGGTCAGGCCGTGGCCTTGTTCCTGCTGCCCGGCGGTCAGGATCAGCGGCGTGCCCGTGAACTTGGCGTTGTAGAGCGAGCCCAACGCGTTGCCCAAGCCGGGGGCGACATGGACGTTACAGGCGACCAGCTTGCCTGAGGCGCGGGAATATCCGTCGGCCATGGCGACGACCAGCGCTTCCTGCAGGGCCAGGGTGTAGTTCATGTCCGGGTGGTCGGCCAGGGCATGCATGATCGGAAGTTCCGTCGTGCCGGGGTTGCCGAACATATGGGTGACGCCTTCGTCCTTGAGCAGTTGGATGAAGGCCGAGCGGCCCCAGATTTTGTTGTCGGAAGAGGATGAGTCCATGATTCGGTGCGCCTTTTGATTTTCTTGAATTGTATACAATACAGGTGGCTACAAAGTACCCGGCCCGTCCCGCCGGTCAATCGTGAAATGGTATGCCCATGGACAAAATCGGCGTGAATCCCCAAATTGGCGCCATGAACGAGAAAAAGCGCATTCTGATTGCCATCACCGGCGCCTCCGGGGCCGTTTACGGGCTTCGGCTGCTCGACATGCTGGCCGATGTGGCCGGGGTCGAAAGCCACCTTGTGATCTCCAAGGCCGGGCGGCTGACCATCTCGGCCGAGTTGGACCGCGACGCCGCCGAGATCGAGGCCAAGGCCGATGTGGTGCATCTGGCGGGCAATATCGGGGCCTGTGTGTCTTCCGGCTCGTTCCGGTTGGAATCGATGATCATCGCGCCCTGTTCGGTGAAGACGGCATCCAATATCGCCTATGGCAATACGGGCGATCTGATTACCCGCGCCGCCGACGTGATGTTGAAGGAACGGCGCAGCTTAGTCCTGGCCGTGCGCGAAACGCCGCTGCATGCCGGGCATCTGGAAACCCTGACGCGGCTTGCCAACCTGGGGGCTATTGTGTTCCCGCCGGTTCCCGCGTTCTATCAAAAGCCGCAGGCCGTGCACGACATCGTCGATCACACCTGCATGCGCCTGTTGGACCAGGTCGGCATTCATTTGGATACGGCGCCCCGCTGGGGCGAAGCCGACGGCATCGCGGCCATCGGCGGCAGCCACTGATTTCTGTTTCGAGGAGACCCATGAGCTTGCGAATTCTCTGCGCGCTTGCCGCTTTGATCGTTGTCGTCGGCACCACCGGCGCCCGGGCGGCCGGCTACGACATGGCCGACTACAACTGGTGTTTCAACAACATGCCCAAGTTCTATGACACGCGGTTCGAAGCCTGCGTGGACGAGAATTGCGGTCGCATCAGCAACAAGAAGGTCTCGCAGAAACGCGCCTGCTATCGCCGCTGCAAGGGCGAGGTGGTCGAAGCTTGTCTAGAGCGCCGGGCCGAGGGGCCGAAAACGAAGACGGCGCCGGTCGCCACAGCGCCCTATTCCCAGAAACCGGCGGCGATGCAGCCGACGGCGCAGCCTTCACAGCCCGCTCAGGCGGCCCAGCCGACCCCATCCGCGCAACCGATGCACGCCCCCGCGCAACAGCAGGCCCGCGCCGTGCCGCAAGCCGCCGAGCCCGCGGCAGAGCCGAAGCGCGAGGAAGGTTTCTTCAACCGCTTGTGGCAGGGCTTCGGCAGTTCCTCCGAACCTGCCGCACAGGAAGCTGCCCCCACGGCCGCAACCGGTGAACAAGCCCCGCAGGCTGTCGAGGGCGAGGGCAAGCGTAAGGGTTTCTTCTCGCAACTCAGCGACGGGTTCAGCCGCGGCTTCTCGGAAGGTTTCGACGCCGACTACAACTGGTGCCGCGATAACTCCGGCGGGTTCTTCCAGGAAAACCTGCAGAATTGTACAAAGGGCTGCCTGATGGGGCCGTCCAGCGGCGCCAGCCGCCGCCAGGGCTGCATCCAATCCTGCCGCGTCAAAGCCGTCGATGCCTGCATCGCGCGGCGGGATGGAAAGTAAGCATAACAAGTCCAGTTAATTTTGGTCTATTTTTCGGATAATTTGTCAAAATAAGTTCAATAATTAATTGATTCGACTGTCATATTAGATGGGTGCCATTCTCTCCTCGGGAGTTTACGTCAGAGGAGGAGAGCATCATGGCGACCATCAACGGAACCAGCGGTAACGACACCCTGAGCGGCGGCATCGGCGACGATACAATCACCGGTTACGCAGGGGACGACCTGATCGATGGCGGCGACGGCAGCGACAAGGCGGTATTTTCGGGTGCGGCTGCGGACTATCTGATCCTGCACGACGCTGTTACTGACAGCTACACGGTGACCGACCTGAACGCGGGTGACGGCGACGACGGCACGGACGTGCTGACGGGCATTGAGACGCTGGAGTTCTCGGATGGGACGGCCGATTTGACCGGCCCGGCGCCGCTGGCGACCGACAGCGCGGTCCAGGTGCCGGTAGACGGCTTTGCGTCGCACTTCCTGACCGGCTCCGGTGGGGCGGATGGGGTGGACGCCGGTACGGACGTGACGCTCAATTACGAACTGATCGGCCTGACGGCAAGCACGGATGGCGGTCATCCGTCTGGCTCCGGCTGGTACGAGACGGCACATGGCTATGTGCGGATCACCGACGCGGCGACGGGCGAATACGAATACGACCCGGTCGGCAGCTATACCGGGGCGGACAGCTTCGACTTCCGGGTGACGGACGAACAGGGGGTTGCCTCTGAGGCGACGGTGAACGTCGCCGTTGGGATGCTAGACGATCATGCCGTCATGGATTCG
>MDSY01153504.1_pt1 | contig 77185 bp, 68 predicted proteins | sample 811131 | NCBI WGS metagenome assembly MDSY01 (sample SAMN05326643, study PRJNA326480) | marine metagenome | isolation source: seawater | place: Atlantic Ocean: South West | collected 2010 | reverse complement strand
CCCACGCGCACCGTGGCGGCGAGGGCGAAACTGAGCGGGATCATAAAGATCAGCGAGGTGAAGTTGAGCGCGATCTGGTGGCCGGCGACGATCTCCGGCCCCAGCCGGCTGATCAACAGCGCGATCACCGCGAAGATGCTCACCTCGAAGAAGATCGACAGCCCCACCGGCAGCCCCAGCCGCAGCATGTAGCCCAGGCTGGCCAGCTCCAGATGGCGCTCGCGCAGCGTCAGCCGGGCCGGGCGGTAGACCGGATGGCGGCGGATATAAGCGCCCATCATCAGCGCCATGCTCCACATCACCAGGCTGGTGGCCCAGCCGCAGCCGACCCCGCCCATGGCGGGAAAACCCAGCTTGCCGTAGATCAGCACATAGTTGGCGGGGATGTTGATGGCCAGGCCGATAACGCTGATCCACAGCACCGGCCGGGTGTGGTTCATCGCCTCGGTGTAGCTGCGCAATGCCAGCAGCACGGCGGCGCCGGGCATGCCCCAACTGAGCGCGTCCAGGTAGCCCGCCACCAGCGGGCGGATCGCCGGGTCCACGTCCATCAGGCCCAGCAGCGGCCCCATCGAGCGCAGTATCACCGCGCTGAACAGGCCCAGCCCCAGCGCCAGCCACAGCCCCTGCTGGGCCACCGGGTTGACGCGATGGTAAGCTTCGCCGCCGAGGTGGCGGGAGAGAATCGGCGTGGCACTCATCAGCACGCCGGTCATGAACAGGAACAGCGGCACCCAGATGCTGGCGCCCACCGCCACCGCGGCGAGATCCTCGGCGCCCACCCGGCCCGCCATCATGGTGTCCACGAAGCCGTTGGCGGTCTGCGCCAGCTGGCCGCCGAGAATCGGCAGGGCAAGACGCAACTGAGCAAGGTATTCGAGACGATGAGCGGACATGGCGCACTACAGCCTGATCACGGGGCGGCTACCATACCGCAATCCCGTGGCGTGGTGCACCGCGCCACCGACCTGGAAACGCTGTTTCGGGACACTTTTTTCGAGCGCCACCACACCGTGTTGGAAGGCGGCTTCGAAGAGCCGGTGTATTTGGCAGGCACACCGGTGGCGGGTGAGCCCGCCCGTATCCGCTACACCCGCGATTATTTCCGCAGCGCCCTCCATGAAGTGGCGCACTGGTGCGTGGCCGGCCCCCGCCGCCGGCGCCTGGACGACTACGGCTACTGGTACGCGCCGGACGGCCGCGACGCCGCCGCCCAGGCGGAATTCCTGCGCGTGGAAGTGCGGCCCCAGGCGCTGGAAGCGCTGTTCTGCGCCGCCTGCAATCATCCGTTCCGCGTCTCCCTGGACAACCTGGACGGCGACCCCGGCGACGAAGCCCGCTTCGCCGCCGACGTCCAGGCCCTCGCCGAGCGCCTGCACCGCGACGGCCCACCGCCGCGCGCCCGCCTCTGGCTCGACGCCCTGAGGCGTTACTACCGCACCTAGCTCTGATCAGCGAAGCATGTGCAGGAAATGCATGTGCTTCTCGTACTGATCGAGCACGTCGCTGATCACCTGCTCGCGGGTGAAGCCCATCAGGTCGTAGTCCTGGCCGCCTTCGCTGAGGAACACGTCGGCGCGGAAGTACTGGTCGCTGTCGGCGTGACGTTTCGAGTGTTCCAGCTGGCGCATGGTGATCGACGGGCGCGCGTAGCCGCGTATGCGTACACCGTAGAGAAAGTCGGTTTCCTCCGCGTGACCGACGATCAGGGTGGCGCGGTCGTCGGCTTCTTTCACTTCCACTTCCAGGCCGTGGCCACGCAGTTCGTCGGCCACGGCGTTAAGGGCCGGCGTGGCGACGTCGCGCAGGAACGCCTCGACCCGGGCGCGGCCCGGGAAGCTGACCATGCCCCGCAGGCGCGACCTCCAGCCGCCGGTGGGCGCGGTGTGGCCCACCTGGATGGCCGCCGGCGCGGTGCCCAGATTGGACTGGAAGCTGGTGCGCCGGATGCCTTCCACCCTCAAGGATCGGACCAGCCCGAAGCAGGCGATCAGCAGCACCGCCGAGAACGGCAGCGCCGAGGCGATGGTGGCGGACTGCAGCGCCTGCAGGCCGCCGGCCAGCATCAGCGCGATCGCCACCAGACCCTCGGAGCCGGCCCAGAAAATCCGCTGCCACACCGGGGTGTCGTCGTGGCCGCCGGAGGCCAGCATGTCCACCACCATGGAACCGGAGTCCGAGGAGGTGACGAAGAACACCACCACCATCAGGGTGGCGACGCCGGAAATAAAGCCCGACCAGGGGAACTGCTCCAGGAAGCGGAACAACGCCACCGCGTTGTCGTCCTTCACGTATTCCGCCAGCTGCGCGTAGGAGCCGTCCAGAATCATGCGGATCGCGGAATCGCCGAACACGGTCATCCAGAACAGGGTGAAGCCGGCGGGCACCAGCATCACGCCCAGGGCGAATTCACGGATGGTACGGCCGCGGGAAACACGGGCGATGAACATGCCCACGAACGGCGACCAGGAAATCCACCAGCCCCAATAGAACAGGGTCCAGCCGCCCATCCAGTCCTGCGGGCCGTCTTCCACCTTGGGCTGATAGGTGTAGAGGTTGAAGGTCATGCTGACCAGCTCGGAAAGGTAATCGCCCAGGTTCTGCACATAGGCCTTGAGCAGGAACACCGTGGGCCCGAGAAACAGCACGAACGCCAGCAGCAGAAAGGCGAGCCCCAGGTTCAGTTCGGACAGGCGGCGGATGCCGGCGTCCAGGCCGGTGACCACGGAGATGGTGGCCAGGCCGGTGATGGCGACGATCAGCCCCACCTGCACCCATTCGTTCTTGGGCAGCCCGAACAGATAGTTCAGGCCGGCGTTGACCTGCTCGACGCCGAAGCCCAGCGAAGTGGCCACGCCGAACACCGTGCCCACCACCGCGAAGATGTCCACCGCGTGGCCCAGCGGGCCGTAGATTTTCTTGCCGATCAGCGGGTAGAGCGCCGAGCGCAGCGTTAGCGGCAGGCCGTGCCGGAAACTGAAGTAGGCGAGAATCAGGCCGACAATGGCGTAGATGCTCCAGGCGTGCAGCCCCCAGTGGAAGAAGGTGGCGCGCATCGCTTCCTTGGCGGCGGCGATGGTGCCCGGGTCCGCCATCGGCGGCGCGGTGAAGTGGGTCACCGGCTCGGCGACGCCGAAGAACATCAGGCCGATGCCCATGCCCGCGGAGAACAGCATCGCGAACCAGGACCCATAGCTGTAGTCCGGCTCCGAGTGATCCTTGCCCAACTTGATGTCGCCGAAGCGGCTCACCGCCAGAAAGGTCACCAGGGTGATGATGATCGCCACGGTGAGCACGTAGAACCAGCCGGCGTCGCTGATTACCCGCGCTTTGACGTTGTCGAACACGGTTTCCGCGGTTTCCGGCACGATCACCGAAAACAGCACCATGGCGGCGATGATCGCCACCGAAGTGAAGAACACCGGCGGGTTAATCAGTACTTTGGGTTTTTGTTCCGGGGCGGTGCTCTGCTGGGAATCGTCGCTCATCCGGTTCTCCTGATCCTTGGCGCGAACTGAAGGAATAAAATTAACACAACGGTGGTGAAAACGAAGCGAGCCTGTGGAATCCTGCCGGCAAGCAAAGCTTGCCTTTCGCGGGCGAGGCCCGCTCCCACAAAGGCCCGCTCCTACAAGCGGCCGGCCTGCTTGAGCTGCTGGTAGGCCTGGCCGAGGCGCTCGGCGAGGGTGTCGGGGGTGGCCGCCACCAGCTGCGCGCCGGCGTGGCGCAGGCGCGCGTGCAGGGCGCGGCGCAGGTGTTGTTCGTGGGCGTCGGCGGTGACGCGCAGGGCGTCGTCCACGCCGGTCACGCGGGCGTGGCGCAGGGCGGCCTGCTCGGGCAGCTCCATGTCGGCGACCATCACCAGGTGGCGGCGGCTGAGCATACGCACGGCGGCGAGCAGGTCGTCGCTGTCCTCCGCCTGCACCCGGCTGATGATCACCACCAGGGCGCGCCGCCGCCAGCGGCCGTGGAAGTGCCGCGCCGCCTGGCTGAAGTCGCTGGCGCGGTCGGCGGGGTGCACGTCGTAGAAGCCTTTCAGCAGACTCTGGATGCCGTTGGGCCCGTGCACCGGATCCAGCCAGCGCGGCGTTTCCGCCGAGAACAGCATGGCGCCGGCCCGGTCGCCCTGGCGCAGCGCCGACCAGGCCAGCAGCAGGGCGGCGTTAAGGCCATGGTCGAAGGCGGTCAGGTCGCCGATCGGCAGCGCCATGCGACGGCCGCCGTCGAGCAGCACCCAGACGCTCTGGTTCTGCTCGTCCTGATAGTGGCGGGTGATCAGCCGCTGGCGGCGGGCGCTGGCCTTCCAGTCGATGCGGCGCGGGCTGTCGCCGGCCTGATAGTCGCGCAGCTCGTGGAATTCCAGGCCCTCGCCCCGGCGCGGCTGCACCCGGGCCCCGAAGCGGCCACGGCTTTTGTCCACCGCCAGGGCGGCGCGGGCGATCGGCGAAAAATCCGGATAGACCGGCACCCGCCGCTCGGCGGCGATGCGCCGACGCTGCTGCCAGAGGCCGCGCGGCGACGGCAGCCACAGCTCGATATCGCCGAACCGCACGGTGCCGCGCCGGGTGGGCCGGTAGCGGTAGGTCACTTCGGTGCGGTCGTGATCGACGGCGGGCACCAGGGTGCGCGGCAGGCCGGTGAGCGGATCGTCCGGCGGGTGGTGATCGGCCACCAGCCACGGCTCACCGGCGACGGCGCCACGACTGTCGAGCAGCAGCGTGACGGTGTGCGCGATGCCCACCGCCAGCGCCGCCGGCAGCCGCCGCTCCGCCGCCGGCGTCGGCCGCGCGCGCAACCGGCGCAGATCGTCCAGCGCCCACAGCGCGCCGGCCAGACCCAGTCCGAGCCAGGCCAGCAACGCCGGCGCCGCCAGTTCCGGCAGCCAGACGCGCGCCGCCAGCGGCGCTATGCTGAGCAGCGCCCAGCCAAGCAATCCCTGAATCAAACGCTGCCCGGGCCTTATCGGCATGCTGCCCCCATGGCGGCTTGGCTTCTTGTGGGAGCGGGCCACGCCCGCGAAAGGGCGCGGAGCGCCCGGCAGGATCCCAGAGACCTTGTTAGCAGCCCGCTTTCCAAGCTCTCTGGTATCCCGCCGGCCGGCTTTTCCGGCCTTTCGCTTGCAGGCAAGCTCCTACAAGGGGGCGGTTCGCACGCCTGTATCACTCTGGCCTTCATTGCCGGGGCGCCTCCACCTGCTCCAGCAGTTGCGCCAGCACCGATTCCACGGTCTGGCCTTCCAGTTCCGCGTCCACGCCCAGGCGCAGGCGGTGGCGCAGCACCGGCGCCGCCACCGCCTTGACGTCGTCGGGCACCACGAAGTCGCGGCCGCTGAGCAGCGCCTGGGTCTTGGCGGTGCGGGCCAGCGCGATGCTGGCGCGCGGGCTGCCGCCCTGGATCAGGCTGGGGTGCTCGCGGGTGGCGCGCACCAGGCGCAGCAGGTAGTCGATCAGGGCCGGGTCGATCAGCACCTGTTCGGCGCTGCGGGTCAGTTCCAGGATGCCGGCGGCGTCGGTGACCGGCGTCAGCTGCGCCGCGTCCAGGCTGTCCGGCAGCCGCCCGTCGAGCACCATCTCCACCATGCGCGATTCGTGCGCCTGGTCCGGGTAGTCGATCAGAATCTTGAACAGGAAGCGGTCCAGCTCCGCCTCCGGCAGCGGGTAGGTGCCTTCCTGGTCGAGCGGGTTCTGGGTGGCCAGCACCACGAACGGCGGCGCCAGCGGGAAGCTCTCGCCCTCGATGGTGATCTGCCGCTCCTGCATCACTTCCAGCAGCGCCGCCTGGGTCTTGGCCGGGGCCCGGTTGATCTCGTCGGCGAGCAGCAGGTTGGTGAAGGCCGGCCCCTTGCGCACCCGGAAGTCGCCGCTCTGGCTGTCGAACAGGGCGTGGCCGGTGACGTCCGAGGGCATCAGGTCGGGGGTGAACTGGATGCGCTGAAAGTCCAGCTCCAGTACCCGCGCCAGGCTGCGCGCCAGCAGCGTCTTGCCGAGCCCGGGCACGCCTTCGATCAGCACATGGCCGCCGGTGATCAGGGCGATCAGCACCTGCCGGGTGATCGCCGGCTGGCCCACCAGCACCTGGTTGAGCTGCTCTTCGATGCGGCGCGCCAGGGCGCCGGCCTGTTCCGTCTGGCTGGTCATAAACGGCTCCTAAGGGTTTGCAGTATCGCCACCCGGTCCGCCCATTGCTGGCGGTCCCGGGGGCGCGGTGGTCGGGTGTCGCCGCCGCTGTTCAGGGCGTCGCGCAGAGCGGCTTCGGGCAGGGCCAGCCGCTCGGCGGCGATCGCCAGGGCCTGGTCCCGGTCCGGGTGAAGCAGGTCCAGGCGCCGCCGCGCCTCGTCGCGCAGCGGCGCCGTCAGCCGCTCGCTCTGGCCGGTGCGCCAATGGAAATGGCCCAGCGCCAGCAGGTGGCCGAGGTAATCGGTGCGGTCCGCTTCGGCGGCGTGCCACTGCGGCCCGGGGCGCGGCAGACGCCGCCACAGCCAGGCCGCCAGGGCGAGCAACAGGGCCAACATCAGCGGCCAGGCGTGCTGCCACAGCCACAGCGGCAGCGGCGGCATGTCGATGCCCTGCACGAACCACACCGGGCCGTCGCCGATCAGCTGCTCCAGCAGCCAGGCGTGGTCGAAATAGTGCAGGTGCTGGTTGTCCCACAGCGTCAGGCCGGCGAGCACGGTCATCTGCCCGTCGCCCCAGGACAGGTGGACCAGTTGCGCGCCCTGCGCATTGTCGGCCTTGGAGGACGGCAGCGCCGGCAGCAGGTCGGTGGGACGATGCTGCAGGGCCTGGCCGGGCGAGGCCAGCAGTTGCCGCCGGTCGCCGTCCGCGAACACCCAGGTTGCCGGCGCCGGTAACGGCGGCGCTTCGCAGGTGAGCGCCTCGCACTGCGGCGACAGGTCGCCGTCGTTGTCGCCCAGGCAATACTCCAGGAACAGGCTTTCCATGGGCTGGAAGCGGTCCAGCAGGGTGGTGAAGGGGTCGTCCTCGGTGTCCGTCTCCACGGCGACGGCGTGCAGGCCCAGCGGCGTCAGTAGCGGGTCGTCGTTGCCGCCGGTCCGCTCGCTGTTCCCGTCCTGGTCTCCGGTTTCGTCGGCCACGTAGTGATAGGCCGGGCGGGCGGCGACGATCAGATGGCCGCCGCGCTGCACCCAGTCGAACAGGGCGTCGATCCGACCGCTGCCCAGCTCGCCCCGGTATTCGTCCAGAATCAGGGTGGTGCCGGTGTCCGGCAGCGGGAACAGGGCGCCGGTGCTGAAGATCCGGCGGGTGGGGCGCTGCCAGTTTTCCAGCAGGGTCTGGGCGGCCAGGTAGGGGTTGCCGCGCACCGAGGCGTCCGGCGCCGCCGGCGCCATATAGCGTACCGGCTCGGTGGCCCAGACATAGAACACCAGGGCGGCGACCACCAGCAGCAGCGCCAGGCCGCCCCAGAATCTGCCGCGCCGCCGGCTCATGTTCTTGCCTCCGCCGGGCGCAGTCCGCGCCATTGGTCATAGAGCGCCTGGACCTGTTCCGGCGTGGTGGGGCGGTGCGCCCAGGCGGTGCGGGTCCAGGCCTCGGTGAGCCGTTCCAGGTAGACCACCGCCGGGGTGTCGCCCAGCAGCTGCCGGTAGGCGCGCAGGCAGTCCTGCTCGGTGGCGCCGGGGGTGAGCGGCGTGGGGTGCCGGCGGAAAAAGGTCACCAGGGTGTCGCGCAGCAGCAGTGCCAGGGCCTCACGCACCCGGCCCTGGCGCAGCGCGTCGTCCAGGGCGCCGGCCAGGTCCGCCGGTAGATTCTCGGCGCGGGTGTCCAGGCCCGCCACCTGCACCGGCATGGCGGTGGGCGGCCGGCGCAGCGGCGAGCCGGGAAGACGGCGCAGCAGGGCCCAGGCGATCACCGCCAGCAGCGCCACCAGCAGCGTCCAGCCGATCCCGTGGATCAGGCCTTCCGGCAGCGCCAGCGGGTCGCCCCGTTCGTTGTCCCGCTGGCCGTCGATCAGCCGCTGCAGCAGGTCCCGCCACCAGCTGTCGCCGTCGTCGTCGCGGAATTGTTCCTTCAGGCGGCGCTCTTCGCGCAGCGCCATGGGCATGAAGGTGTCCGAGGCGAGCAGCTCCACGGCCTGCTGCTTGCTGTCTTGTTGCTCGGCTTGGCCCGGCGCCGGCAGGCCGCCCAGGCACAGCACCATCAGCGCCAGCGCCCCGGCGCCCCGGCTCAGGCCCAGCGCGGCGCGGCGCTTGCCGATGCGAGTCAGGCCCAGCTGCAGATCCCAGCCTTCCAGGTGGGTGCGCTGATTCAGGTAGAGGGCGAAGGAGGTGGCCACGTACAGCGGCTCGGTGACGGTCAGCACCAGATACCAGAACAGGTTGCCCAGGGCCCAGTGCAGGCGGCTCTGCTCGCCGAACCAGACGCTGAACTCCAGGTTGAACTGCCACGGCGCCAGGGTGATCGCCAGCAGGATCAGCGCCACCGTCATCAGGTGTTCCAGGGTGAGCAGGGTGAACGTCAGCGTGGCCGGGCGCTGGCCGGGGGCGCGCAGCAACACGGCGATGCGTCCGGAAGCGGCGTCGCCGCGGTTGCCTTCCAGCTGCCAGACGCCGGCAAGCATGCCCCGCGCCGGGCTCAGCCGCCGCCAGGTGAGCTGCCCGAACAGCCCATTCAGGCCGTACTCCCGAAAGCCTTTGAGCAGGGCCCAGGGGCCGGGATAGTCATCGAACAGGGCGCGGCTGTAGAACGCCAGCAGCGGCCTTTCCCACAGCGGCTTGAGCCACCAGAACAGCAGCATCGGCCAGATGCTCTGCCAGGCGGCGGCGAGGCCGGCCAGCGCCAGGAAGGGCAACCCGGTGAACACCACCCACACCAGCGCTGCCGACCGCCACCAGTGCCGGTACAGGCGCGTGCCCATATCCATGGCCTGCCAGCACGAGCGCGGCGCCAGGCGGGCGTTGAGCTTATTCAGGTCCATGCCGCCCTCCCTGGCGCCGGCCGGCGAACAGCAGGTACAGCGCCAGCAATGCCCAGCAGGCGGCGCCCACGCCGTATTTGATCTGCGGCGCCAGTTCCCGGGACGACCAGAACGCCTCGATGAACGCGGCCAGCACCAGCAGCGCGAACACGCCGTACATCACCGGCAGGCATTCGCTGGCGGCGCGCCGCAGGGCGTCCACCCGGCGCCAGGAGCCGGGCGCCAGCACCGCCCAGCCCATGCGCAGGCCGGCGCCGCCGGCCAGGAAGATGGCGGTCAGCTCCGGCGCGCCGTGGGCGATCACGAAGGTGAAGAACGGCTGCGCGGCGCCGGCCAGGGTCAGGTGGCCGGCGGCGGCGCCGAAGAAGCTGCCGTTGAAGAGCATCGCCACCAGCGCGCCCACGCCCAGCAGCAGGCCGCCGGCGAAGGTGCGGAAGGCGATGCCGATGTTGTTGTAGATGTAGTAGCCGAACATCATCACATCGTCCTGGCGGTCGCGGCCGCTGACGTCGCGCAGCTCCGGGTGGTACATCTCTTCCAGTTCAGCCACCTGCTGCGGGCCCACCACGGTGTGCACCAGCTCCGGGTCGTGCAGGATCATCGCCCACACCAGGCCGGCGGACAGCACGAAGCAGAGCGTGCTGACCAGATGCCAGCGCCACTGATAACGCACCGCGCGTGGGAAGCCGCCGGTGAAAAACGCCACCAGCCCGGGCAGCAGCGGGGTGCGGTAGCGGTACAGCTGGCGGTGGGCGCGCAGCATCAGGTCATTCAGGTATTCCTGCAGCGCCAGGCTGTAGCCGCGCTCCCGGGCCAGCGCCAGCTGGTGGCAGAGGCTCTGGTAATCGGCGGTGAAATCGGTGAGCGCCGCCGTGTTCGGGCGGCGGCGGGCCTCCAAGGCGGTGAGGCTGGTTTCCAGCCTTTCCCACTGGGGCCGGTAACGCTGTTCGAACTGGCTTTGTCTCATGCGCCCCCCAACACGTGCCGCGCCACGCGCTGCAGTTTTGCCCGCGCGGCGGCGGGCGCCAGCTCCGGGTAGGCGAGGGCGGCGAGCTCCTCCTGACGCTCGGCGGAGAGCCGCGCGCCGCGGTCGGTGAACGCCAGCAACACCAGCTGATCGTCGCGGCTCAGCGGCCAGTCCGGCGCCTCGCTGTCGCCGTCCTGGTGGCGCCGCGCCGGGCGCGCCGGCGGCGTGTGAATCACCAGGGTGTCGGCGGCCAGATCGCCGAGGCGCTGCGAGCGCCGGGTGATCAGCATCACCAGAAAGCCGGTGAGATAGAACATCGGAAACAGATCGGCGGTGCGCAGCAGGTTGCGCACCAGGCTGCCGTTAAAGCCCAGCGGCGCGCCGTTGCCGTGCACCACCGCCAGGCCCATCATCCGTTTGCCCGGGGTGCGGCCCTGCCAGAGTGCTTCGAACAGTACCGGGTAAAACCATTCCATTAAGAACAGCATCACCAGGTAGAGGCCCATGCCGCCGCGCCCGAACAGCATCAGCGGAATCGCGACCAGCGCCAGCGCCAGGCCGCGAATCGCCAGATCGATCCCGTAGGCCAGGGCGCGCGGCAGCGGCCCGGCCAGGGACAGCGTCAGGCGCGCCCCCTCCGGTGTATCGATATGCAGCTGGTCATCAATCCGCACGGCCGCCCCGGCGCATGAGCTGCATGGCGAGCAGGAACAGCACCACCGTCAGCGACACCTGAACGATGGCCAGGGTGCGCACCGGCGGCGGGTTCAGGCACTGCACCACATAGCCGCAGAAATAGAACAGCAGCAGGAAACACAGCCAGGTCAGCGAACGCGGGTGCAGCGTGATCGGCGCCGCCGCCATTAACGCCAGCGGGCCGTAGAGCACCGCCGCCATGATCACGCCGGCGAAGGTGGGCGCGTCCGGCGGCGCGAACCAGAACACACCGGCGATACCGAGAACCAGCAGCAGAATATAGGTGATGCGCAGAAGGGCGCTCAGCATGGTGTTCCCCCTCGGTTGGGTTTAGTGGGCGGGCGCCAACTGGCGCGCCAGAGTGGCGAGCCGCCGGCCCAACGCCTTGGCAATGGCGTTCTCGTCGTCGCTGGTTTCGCGGCCGCGCCCGTCGCTGCCGGACACATGGCTGGCGCCGTAGGGCGTGCCGCCGCCGGTGGTGCGCGTCAGCGCCGCCTCTGAGTAGGGCACGCCGGCCAGCACCATGCCGTGGTGCAACAGCGGCAGCATCATCGACAGCAGGGTGCTCTCCTGGCCGCCATGGAGACTGGCGGACGCGGTGAACACGCCGGCCGGGCGGCCGATCAGCGCGCCGGACATCCACAGGTCGCTGCTTTGATCGAGAAAATACTTGAGCGGCGCCGCCATGTTGCCGAAGCGGGTCGGCGAGCCCAGCGCCAGGCCGGCACAGCCGGCCAGGTCGTCCAGGGTGGCGTAGGGCGCGCCGCTGTCCGGCACCGGCGGGGCGCTGGCCTCGTGGTCCGGGGACACCGGCGGCACGGTGCGCAGGCGCGCCTGCAGGCCGGCGCCTTCCACGCCGCGGGCCACTTGCTGCGCCAGCCGCGCCACACCGCCGGTGCGGCTGTAATAAAGGATCAGCACATAGGGGTTGAGGGCCGCGTCGCTCACGGCGTCACCAGTTCCAGAACCGTTTCCGGCGGGCGTCCGATCACTGCCCGGTCGCCTTTCACCAGCACCGGCCTTTCCAGCAGTTTGGGATAGCGGGCGATGGCGTCGATCACGGTGTCGTCGTCGGCGTCCCGGCTCAACCCGGCTTCCTTGTACTCCGCTTCTTTAGGGCGCACCAGATCGTGGGCCCGTTCCAGGCGCAACTTTTTTACCAGAGTGCGGACGGTTTCCGCGTCCGGCGGCGTATCAAGATACTTGACGATGGTCGGGGTGATGCCGTTTTCTTCCAGCAGCGCCAATGCCTGCCGGGATTTGGAACAGCGGGGATTATGATAGAGCGTGTATTCGGCCATGGCGTCACGTTGTCGTCTGATAGGATGGGAGCATTGTAAGGCACCGACCCACAGCTACAAGCTTGCCGCTACGTGATTAAAGGAAGCAGTGTGAATCAGGACCTGGAAAGCAGCGAAGAAGATCCGGTAATTCCGTTCCGGGCAAGGGCGCAATCGGTGTGGGCGTTTCTCAAACTGTTGCGCCGCCAGTTCGTGGAGGACGGTTGTCAGTCCAGCGCGGCGGCGCTCACCTACACCACGCTGTTCGCCATCGTGCCGATCATGACGGTGATGTTCGCGGTGATCGCCGCGATCCCGGCCTTGAACGAACGGGGCATGGTGATCCAGGAGTGGGCCTTTGAATATTTCGTGCCGTCCGCCGGCGCCGAGATTCTCGAATACCTGAGCAAGTTTTCCCGCCAGGCCACCAACCTGACCGGCGCCGGCGTACTGATTCTGATCGTCACCGCGATCCTGATGCTGCGCACCATCGAGCAGTCCCTGAACCGGATCTGGAAAATCCGCCAGCCGCGCAAGGGCCGGGTCAGCCTGATGATGTACTGGGCGGTGCTGTCCCTGGGCCCGCTGTTGCTGGGGGCGGGGCTCGGCATCTCGTCCTATCTGACCTCGCTGTCGCTGGTCAGCGACACCGTGGCCTACCTGGGCGGGGTGCGGTTCTGGCTGACGCTGTTGCCGTTTTTTCTGACCACCTCGGTGCTCGCCTTGCTCTACATCGTGGTGCCCAACACCTCGGTGCCGTTGCGCCAGGGGCTGATCGGCGCGGCGTTCGCGGCGTTGCTGTTCGAGCTGGCCAAGGCCGCGTTCGCCCAGTTCATCAAGCACGCGCCCAACTACCAGGTGGTGTACGGCGCCTTTGCCGCGGTGCCGCTGTTTCTGTTATGGATTTATATTTCCTGGATGCTGGTGCTGTTCGGCGCCGAGCTGGTGCGGGCCCTGGTGGTGTTTCAGGAGCATCAGCGGCGGGTGCCGCGCATGCAGGCGCTGATGCGGTTGCTGAACGTGCTCTGGGAACGCCAGCGTGACGGGCGGACCCTGCACGGCAACGAGGTGCGGCGGGTGATGCAGGACTCCGGCATCACGCACTGGGATGAATTCCGCAACCTGCTGCAGGACTGCCATCTGATCCGCCGCACCGAGGAGGGCGGCTATGTGCTGATCCGCGATCTGCGCGCGCTCACCATGGCCGAGCTGCTGACCCTGGTGCCCTGGCCGGCGGAGCAGCAGCTGCGTATTCACGCCAACGGCAAGGAGCCCTGGGAAGCGGCGCTCAAGCAACGCTGCGATCAGGCCCGGGAAGGCCTGCGCCGGCCGCTGGATTTCAACCTGGAGGCGCTGTTCGGCAACCGGTTGGAGGAAAGCGCGGATGTAAAAGAGGAGGAAAATCGTGACAACCGCTAGGATTGCCCGACAAGCCGTGGTGAGTGGCCGTGTCCAGGGTGTGTATTATCGGGCTTCCACCCAGCAACAGGCGCGCCGTCTGGCGGTCGCCGGCTGGGTGCGCAACCGCCCCGACGGCAGCGTCGAGGCGTGGCTGGAAGGCGCCCCCGACGCGGTCGAGGCGCTGCTCGCCTGGATGCGGCGCGGCCCCGCGGGCGCTCGGGTCACGGACATCACCGTCACCGAGACGCTGCCCCGGAACGACGCCGATTTCGTAGTAACCGATTAAAGAGGCTTCGCCCATGAAGCAGGTGGAAATGGTCAACGGGCACTTGCGCTTCCCGACGCTGCTCAGCGGTGACGGCGAGCCGGTGATTTTACTGCACGGTTTTCCCGATACCCATGAAAACTGGGCGGTGCAGATGAAGCTGATCGCCGACGCGGGCTACACCTGCCTCGCGCCGGCCCTGCGCGGCTACGCGCCATCCTGTCAGCCCGGCAACGGCGACTATTCTCTGCACGCCGCGGTGGACGACCTGCTGGTGTTCGCCAATCAACTGGGCGGGCGCGTGCATCTGATCGGCCACGACTGGGGCGCCGCCGTGGGCTACCTGGCCTGCGCGCGCTACCCGGACACCTTCTGCACCTTCACCGCGCTGGCGATTCCGCCGCTCAAGCGTTTGCCCCAGGCGCTGCTGAAAGTGCCCGAGCAGATCAAACTGAGCGGCTACATGCAGTTTTTCCAGTTGCCCATGGCGCCGGAAGCCTGGCTGAAGAAGGATGATTTTTCCGGCATCGACAAACTCTGGCAACGCTGGTCGCCGGACTGGGAGCCGGGCCTCTACCTGGAGAACGCCAAGCACACCCTGCGCGAGCCGGGCGTGCTGCCCGCCGCGCTGGGCTGGTACCGGCATCTGATCCGCCTGTGGCGCAAGGAGCAGCGTGAGACCCAGGAGTGGCTGGGCATGAACATCACGGTGCCCACCCAGGTGCTGATCGGCGAACAGGACGGCTGCATGAGCCCGCGCCTGCTCGACCACACCGTCAACCACGGCGACTTCCCGGGCGGGCTGCGCGTGGAGCGGGTGTCCGGCGCCGGCCACTTCCTGCATCTGGAGCGTCCCGAGACCGTTGCCGATTTGCTTATCGCTCATCTCAAGCGCGGGGAGTGCCTGGCGTAGGTCTCTGGGATCCTGCCGGCAAGCCTTGCTTGCCTTTCGCGGGCAGGGCCCGCTCCCACAAGCTCGCTCCTACAAGGCGGCTCCTACAAGGCGGCTCCCACAAGCCGGCCCGGGTAGTCTATAATGCGCGCCCCGAATCCCAGCAGTCAGGAGTGCCCCCATGACGGTGATCCGCCAGGACGATCTGATTCAAAGCGTTGCCGATGCCCTGCAGTACATCTCTTACTACCACCCGGTGGACTTTATCCGCGCGGTGAAGGAAGCCTACGAGCGGGAAGAGAGCAAAGCGGCCAAGGACGCCATGGCGCAGATTCTGGTGAATTCCCGCATGTCCGCCATGGGGCGCCGGCCGATCTGCCAGGACACCGGCATCGTCACCGTGTTCTGCAAGGTGGGCATGAACGTGACGTTCGAGAGCGACATGAGCCTGGACGACATGATCAACGAGGGCGTGCGCCGGGCCTACAACCACCCGGACAACGTGCTGCGCGCCTCGGTGCTGGCGGACCCGGACGGCAAGCGCGCCAACACCAAGGACAACACGCCGGCGGTGATCAACTACTCCATCGTGCCCGGCGACACCGTTGAGATCGACGTGGCGGCCAAGGGCGGCGGCTCCGAGGCGAAGTCCAAGTTCGCCATGCTCAACCCGTCCGATTCGGTGGTCGACTGGGTGCTCGAGCAGGTGCCGAAGATGGGCGCCGGCTGGTGCCCGCCGGGCATGTTGGGCATCGGTATCGGCGGCACCGCCGAGAAGGCCATGCTGATCGCCAAGGAGTCCCTGATGGACCCCATCGACATCCACGAGCTGCAGGCGCGGGGCGCGCAAACCCGCTCCGAGGAACTGCGCCTGGAGCTGTTCGAGAAGGTCAACGCCCTGGGCATCGGCGCCCAGGGCCTGGGCGGCCTGACCACGGTGCTGGACGTGAAGGTGGCGGATTACCCCACCCACGCCGCCAACAAGCCGGTGGCGATCATCCCCAACTGCGCCGCCACCCGCCACGCCCACTTTATTCTCGACGGCACCGGCCCGGCGGACCTGAAGGCCCCGGACCTGGAAGAGTGGCCGGAGATCGCCTGGGGCAACGACGAGGGCGCCAAGCGCGTCAATCTGGACACGGTGACCCCGGAAGAGGTGCAGACCTGGCAGCCCGGCGACACCATCCTGCTGTCCGGCAAGCTGCTCACCGGCCGTGACGCGGCCCACAAGCGCATGGTGGACATGATCGCCAAGGGCGAGGAACTGCCGGTGGACTTCACCAACCGCTTTATCTACTACGTGGGTCCGGTGGATCCGGTGGGCGACGAAGTGGTGGGCCCGGCCGGCCCGACCACCGCCACCCGCATGGATAAGTTCACCCGCACCATGCTGGAGAAGACCGGTCTGATCGGCATGGTCGGCAAGGCCGAGCGCGGCGACACCGCCATCGAAGCGATCAAGGACAACAAGGCGGTCTACCTGATGGCCGTGGGGGGCGCCGCCTACCTGGTGTCCAAGGCGATCCGCAAATCCCGCGTGGCCGCCTTCGAGGATCTGGGCATGGAAGCGATCTACGAATTCGAAGTGGAAGACATGCCGGTGACCGTGGCGGTGGATTCCAACGGCGAATCCGTGCACAAGACCGGCCCGGTGATCTGGAAAGAGAAGATCGCCGCCAAATCCGCCTGAGAGGGGAACTTGTGGGGCTGCTTCGGCTCGGACCATTGAACCTTTGCTTGTGCGGGCCTTGTGGGAGCGGGCCCTGCCCGCGAAAGGGTGGCTTTTAGCCACCCGGCAGGATGCCAGAGACCTTGTTGGTGCTGCCGTTAGAGATGTCTCTGGCATCCTGCCCGCCGGCTTCGCCGGCCTTTCGCTTGCAAGCAAGCTCCTACAAGTGCTCGCTCCCAAGGGTTTCAACAAAAACGAATACAACGTTGTTTTTAATATGCGTTCCAACCTGACGATCCTGCTTCTCGGCCTGGTGGCCGTGGCACTCACCGGCTGCGCCTCGCTGCGTGATTCCACCGCCGGTCTGATGGGGCGGACGCAGGCGCCGGACGCGGTGGCCGGGCTGAGCTACGGCGCCATCGACGCCCTCGGCGCCATGGACGGCGCCTGCCGGCGGCTCGCCGAGGCGCACCGGGCGGAGCGCTACGTGGACCAGCGGCAACTGCGTGAGGACTGGCTGCCCGCCTGCCGGGAACGGATCGAGTCGGTGCGCCAGTCGCGGCGTCTCGACCGGCTGGTGGACGACGCCTACCAGGCCCAGCAGGCCCATGAAGCGGAACTGGCCCGGCAACGGGCGGAACGTGAGCGGGTCCGGCGGGACATGGAAGCGGCCCGCCGGGAAGCGGAGAAACGCAGCGAAGCCGCCGCCGACGAGGCCCAGGGCCGGCTGCGCGAGCGGCTCGCCGACGCCCATATCCTCAGCATCCTCGAAGACGTGCCCGACCAGCCGCTGGCGTTTGCCGTGGGCCAGGCGTCGGAGCGCACCATGAAGAATTTCCTCGCCTGCCTGGAAGTGGGCTACCCCAACCAGGGCTACGAAGTGGACCGCGGCGACGACAGCCTCACGGTCACCGCCCGCCAGGCGGACATGCTGCGCGGTGACGTGGACATCCGCGCCCGCTTCGTCAACGTCTGGGACACCTGGATGCTGGAATCCCTGAGCGTGGCGGAGCTCACCGCGCGCACCCCCCAGGACCGCTTCATGCTGGCCCAGAACCTGCTCGCCGGGCACTGCTACGGCATCGATAATCTGATGCAGCGCGACGCCCCCACTACTTCCGACCGCTCCTGATCGGTTTTTTCTCTCCAGAGAGCCCGCGCCGGGATCGGACGTTGTAGGAGCGGGCCCCGCCCGCGAAAGGCCGACTTGTCGGCCGGCAGGATTCCAGAGACCTCTGTGCTTCCTGTGTCCGGTGCTCCGTATCGGAGACGCGGTGCAATGGTGGTGCCTTCCGGGACCGCTCAAGCCATCCCTAGCCGCTGTTAGTTTGGCCCTCCCTGGCCAAACAGCTCCCTCCAGGCACCACCATTGCCCCGCTCACTTGGCAGCGGAACCGCCACGGGTCAGAAAGACCACCCGGACCATTCTACAAATCAAGCTTCGCAGAATGGTTCAGCGCCAGCGATGCCCCGGAGCACCGGAATCTCACCCCGGAGCGTGTCTGTGTTAGGCCCTTCCGGGACCCTGGAGAACAGGACGTTCGACAGGGAGCGTACAGGGACGTATTCACAGCGTTCCCGGAAGGGCCTAACACAGACACGCGCCCCCGGATGGAGAGAACCTCCGGCCGATTGTTAATCGCAGTTGAGGAAGGCGGCGATCTCCCGGTAGGTGGCGGCGCAGGCGTCGGGCGCCAGGGATTCCAGATTGAGGTAGGCGTGGATCATGTCGTCGAAATGGCGGTGGCGGCAGGGCACGCCGGTGTCGCTGAGCCTTCGCACATAGGCCAGCGCCTCGTCGCGCAGCGGGCAGTATTCGGCGCTGATTACCAGCGTTTCCGGCAGGCGATTGCTCACCGGCATGAACAGCGGCGAGGCGCCGCGGCGGTCCTCGCCGTGCTGGAAATAGTGCTGGAAGTACCAGGCGATGCGGTCCGCTTCCAGTAAATAGCCCTGGCCGTTCTCGGTCACCGAGGGGTGGTTCAGGGTGTAGTCCAGGCTGGGGTAGATCAGCACCTGTTTTTCCACCGGCAGCCGCTGGTCGTTCTGCGCCAGGGCGCTGAGGGTGGCGGCGAAGGTACCGCCGCCGGAGTCGCCGGCCAGCGCCAGGCGCCGCTGGTAGCGCCGCCCTTCGGCGTCGAGCACCGGCCACAGGTGGCGGGCCACGCTGTGGCAGTCTTCCAGACCGAACGGGTAGGGGTATTCCGGCGCCAGCCGGTAGTCCACCGACACCACCAGCCAGCCGCTGGCGTCGGCGAGCCGCCGGCAAATCGGGTCGTACACCGCCACGCTGCCGGCCATGTGCCCGCCGCCGTGGAAGAACAGGCACACCGGGGTGTCCCGGTCCGGCGCCGGGTCGTAGAGACGCACCGGCACCGGGGTTTCGCCGCACTCCACCCGGGCGTCGCCGACCCAGGGCAGCTCGGGCCCCGGGCGGACCTGATTGCGGGTCATCGCCGCCATGCTGTCGCGCACGGTGGCCGGGGTGGCTTCCACGCCGGCCGCTTTTTGTTCCGCCACCAGTTCATTGAGGCGGTCGAGCCAGGCCTTTAGCTGAGCGTTCAGCATTGAAACAGCACCAGGGCGTCGCCCGCGCAGATCATCCGGCCGTCCTCGCCGGTGCACAGGGTGTCCAGATTCACCAGCGCCTTGTCGCCGCGCAGGTGGGTAATGGTGACCGTGGCGGTGAGTGTTTCGCCGATGCGGGCGTCTTCCTCGAAGCGCATGTGCTGCTTGAGGTAGTTGGTGCCGTGGCCGGGCAGCTCCTCGCCGAGCAGATAGGAAAACAGGCCGGCGATCAGCGGCTCGGGCACCTGGTCCGGCGTCTCATCCTCAAGGCCGGCCATGTCGCACCAGGCGCGCACATCCTCGGCGCTGAAGCGCCGTTCCACGGTGGCCTGGTCTTCCAGCCGCAGGGCGTTGAAGCGGGGCAGGGTCTCGCTCATGGCGCCATCTCCTGATCGAGTTTGAGACGGCAGGTGCCCTGCAGGCAGCGGCTGTCGTCCTCCTTGAGTACGTCGGTGGTGAGGTGAACGATGCCGTCCACCGGACGGCCGCGGGTTTCCAGCACCACGGTGAGCGGCTCGTCGGCGTAGGCCGGCGCCGGAAACTTCAGGTCCTGCACTTCCAGGCGGGCGCCGGGGAAGAATTCATGGATCAGCCCGCGCACCGCGCTGAACAGCAGCATGCCGTGGGAGACGGTGGCGCCGAAGCGGGTGCCGGCGGCGTAGTCCGGGTCCACATGGATGGGGTTGTGGTCGCCGCTGAGTCGGGCGAAACGCTGGAAGTCCTCCTGGCTGAAGGACAGATCCCGTTCCATGCGGGCGGTGTTATTGTTTTGCATGATCACGCAACTCCTGTTTGGTGACTTTGCCCAGGGCGTTGCGGGGCAGGGCATCGACCCGTTCGAACGCCTTGGGCACCTTGTAACCGGCGAGCCGCTCGCGGCAGAACGCGCGCAGCGCTTCCGGGTCCGGGGCGTCCCGGTCCGCGTGGACGCCGTAATAGGCCTTGCCGACTTCACCCCATTTGTCGTCGGGCATGCCGACCACCGCCACTTCGGCGATGGCCGGGTGTTGTTCCAGTACTTTTTCCACCTCCGCCGGGTAGACGTTTTCGCCGCCGGAGATGTACATGTCCTTCCAGCGATCGACGATGAAATACTGGCCGTCCTCGTCGCAGCGGGCCACGTCGCCGCTGTGCAGCCAGCCGTCGGCGCGGATCGCCTCGGCGGTGGCGTCCGGCCGGTTCCAGTACCCGGGCGTGATGTTGGGCCCGCGAATCAACAGCTCGCCGGCGTCACCCGGGGGCACGTCCCGGCCGTCGCGGTCGACGATGCGCACTTCGGTGAGCAGCTGCGGCCGGCCCACCGAGCCGATTTTGTCGATCACCTTGTCCTCGTCCAGCAGGAACACCGTGGGGCCGGTTTCCGTCATGCCCATGCCGGTGCGCACGCGGATACCTGCGTCCACATAGCGCTGCGCCACCGGCAGCGACAGCGGCGCGCCGCCGCAGCCCCAGGAGCGCACGCCCTTGAGACGCTCGCCGCTGAACCCGGGGTGATCGAGCAGCGCCTGGTACACCGCCGGCACCCCGAAGAAGATGGTCGCTCTTTTTTCCAACACTTGCAGTGCCTGATCCGGGTCGAAGGCGCGCGCCACCAGAACGCTGCCGCCGACCATGAACACCGCCGAGGAATACAGGTTGATGCCGGCGGTGTGGAACAGGGGCAGCACGTTGAGCAGCACATCGTCGCCGCTCAGGTTCACCGCCAGACCGATATTGAGATAGTTGGCCAGCATCATGCGGAAGGTCTGGATCACGCCCTTGGGCCGGCCGGTGGTGCCGGAGGTGTAGAGCAGGTACCAGGGGGTGTCCGGGCCCTTGTCCGGGTGGGCGGCGAGGTCCGGCCGGGTGTCGGCCAGATCCCGGTGATAATCGCGCTGGCCGTCCGCGGCGCCGTCCAGAGCCACCAGGGTGAGCGGCCCGCAACGCTGCTGGAGCTCGGTGGCGGCGTCGGCGAACTCGGCGCCGAAAATCAGCGCCCCCGGGTCGCAGTCTTCCACCAGCACTTCCAGTTCCGGCACCGCCAGCCGCCAGTTCAAAGGCACCAGGATCAGGCCCGCCTTGGCGCAGCCGAACAGCATGGCGAAGAACTCGGCGCGGCTGTGGCCCAGATAGGCGAGCCGGTCGCCTTCCTCCAGGCCCCAGTGGTCACGGGCGGCGGCCGCCAGCCGCGCGGCGCGCTCGTTGAACTGGGCGTAGTTGTAGCGCTCGCCGCTTTCCAGGTCTTCCAGCGCCGGGCGCTCCGGCGTTACCCGGGCCCGGTGGGCGAGCAGGTCGAACATGTCCATCGGGTTCTCCCTTAATTATTTCTCTTTTTATCTGTTCAAAAAATCGGCCATCCCCTGATCGGCTTCGTCGCTGACGATGTGCTCGAGAAAATGGCGGAACTCCGCGTCCAGGCCGGCGGCCACGGTGTCCAGGTCGGGCCGGGTGAGGGCCAGGGTGTGGTGCACGCTGCCCCGCTTGGCGGAGCACAGGGTGTCGGCCACGGCGCGGGCCTGCTCGGCCACCTTGTTGTCCTCGCTGAGGTACTGAACCAGGCCCACGCGATGGGCTTCCTCGGCGTCCAGGCGGCGGTTGGTCAGCTGAATGTCGAGCGCGCGGGCGCGGCCGATGCGCTCCGGCATCAGGGCGGTCCAGCCGCCGTCCGGGCTGTAGCCCACGCGGGTGTACCAGGGCGCGAAGCTGGCGCGCGGGCCGGCCACGACGATGTCGCAGGCCAGCACCAGGCCCACCGAACCGCCGGTGACCATGCCGTGCACCGCCGCCACCGTGGGCAGCGGCAGGCTGAGCAGATCCAGAATCACCGCGTTGAGCGTGCCCACCACGCGGCTGGCGTAGTCGTGCCGTTCGGCGCGCGGGGTGTCGTAGAACCCGCCCACGTCGCCGCCGGTGGAAAACGAGCGGCCTTCCGCGTCCAGGATCAGCGCCGCCGGGCGGTCTTCCCGACAGCGCGCCAGAGCGGCGCGCAGACCGTCGAGCAGCTCCGGCACCAGAGCATTGTGGCGCTGCGGACGGTTCAGGGTGATGCGCGCCAGCTCGCCGTCCAGTTGATAGTGCACCGCCGTGTTCATGGCTTCTCCTTGCCGTCCAGGGTCAGGCCGTTGCGGAACAGGTCGGAGAGGGTCTCGACAATCTCGTCGAAGGAGACGTCCTGCTCCCAGAGCGCGTAGCGCAGGCCGAGGAAGTTGGACATGCCCATCAGGGCCCACACGCGAACCTCGTTATTGCCGGGGCGGATTTCCCCCTTGCGGGTGGCGTTGGCGAGCATGCGCACATAGCCCTTGCCGAAAGCTTCGTAGTAATCCCGGTAGATCGCTTCGTCGACGAACTGGGCTTCCTGCAGCACCCGGTACAGCGAGGGGTTCTCGTAGAGGTACTGCAGAAAGGCGCGCAGGCCCCGCTCCTCGGCTTCCAGCCGGTTGTCGGTGTCGAGAATTTCCGCCGCCAGATGGGCACGCACCTGATGCCCCATATCGCGCACCAGTTCGCGGAGGATTTCTTCCTTGCCGGCGAAGTAGGTGTAGAAGGTGCCCTGGGCGACGCCGGCGGCGCGGGTGATGTCGGAAATGCCGGCGCGGTGGTAACCGAGCGTGCCGAAGGTGTGTTCGGCGGCTTTGAGAATACGCGCCCGGGTGCGGGCGCCGCGGGCGGTTTTCGGGGCGCCGGGCCCGCCGCTGGCGGCCGGTGCCTGGGCGGCGTTGGTCTGGGAGGCAGTGGTCATGGCGGGCTTCTTGGGTCCGTGATTTTGTTGTATGAAATATGAATCGGTATTCAACTAAATTAAGTTTGCGCACCCCCGGTGTCAACCAGGACAGGGCCCAATGCCTGCCATACGCGGCCTTCCCGAACCGTGGAGTACGCCTCAAAGGCCCGCTATTCCGGTATTTGCAGGTGGCGTGGCCGGTCCAGGCGGGTAATTCCACGTTTGTGGAATTTTTTTCGAAACCCTCTTGCGGAAAGGTGAATCGGGAGTCATATTGAAGGGGACCATAACCACAACAAGACGGCCATCAGGCCGAAAAATAAGGGAGAGATTCCTATGAAGCGTCTCATCACCGCGACGGCCTTCACGCTCACCGCCCTCACCGCCGCGCCTCTTGCGCAGGCGGCCGATTCCATCCGTATTGCCCATGTCACCGGTTTCACCGGCCCGTTGTCCGCCTACGCCGAGCAGCTCAGCGTGGGTATGAAGATGGGCTTCGAGTACGCCACCGACGGCAGCATGGAAATCGAGGGCCGCAAGGTCGAAATCATCGATAAAGACACCCAGCTGGATCCGGCGCGCGCCCGCTCGCTGGTGGAAGAAGCCTACGCCGAGGACGACGCCCACATCGTGGTGGGGCCGGTGTCTTCCGGGGTGGCGCTGGCGACCCTGCCGATCGCCCAGCAGTATGAGCGCATCATCATGCCCGAGGGCGTGGCCGACGCCATCACCGGCGCGGACTGGAACCGCTATGTGTTTCGGGTCGGCCGTAACTCTTCCCAGGACGCGGTTTCCAATGCCGTGGCACTCGGCGAGCCGGGCGTCTGTGTCGCCACCATCGCCCAGGATTACGCCTTCGGCCGTGACGGCGTGGCCGCCTATAAAGAGGCCATGGAAACCCAGGGCGGCGAAGTGGTCCACGAAGAATACCTGCCCACCGACGCCACCGACTTCACCGCCGCCGCCCAGCGTTTGTTCGGCGCCCTGAAGGATCGCGACGGCTGTGAGCAGGGCAAATACATCTTCGCCATCTGGGCCGGCAGTGCCAACCCGCTGAGCCGTATCCAGGACCTGAAGCCGGACCGCTTCGGCATCAAGCTGGCCACCGGCGGCAACATTCTGCCGGCACTGGTGAGCTACTCCGAGTTCCCCGGCATGGAAGGCGCCGGCTTCTATTACTTCGAATCCCCCAAGAACGAGATCAACGACTGGTTCGTGAAGCAGCACATGGAGCGTTACAACGCCGCCCCTGACTTCTTCACCGCCCAAGGCTTTTCCCAGGCCATGGCGATCACCGCGGCGATCCGTGAAGCGGACGGCTCCACCGACACCGAGGCTCTGATCGACGCCTTCGAAGGGCTGGTGTTCGAAACCCCGAAGGGCAAGATGGTGCTGCGTGACGAGGACCACCAGGCGATGCAGGAGATGTATCACTTCCGCATCGAAGTGGAAAAGCGTGACGACTGGTTCGCCGACCGCACCGTGGAAGCGGGCGTGCCCAAGCTGATTCGCAAGATCGGCATGGACGAAATGAACATTCCGATTCGCAACAAGCGCTAACGCCAAGGGCGTGGCCTTCGCGGGCCACGCCCTTCAGGTTGCCGCTTTCCATGTGCGACTCGTGGCTTCCGAAAAACTCTAGAAAATATTCCAATAAAAAGGGACCTCCCATGGCCTCCTTGCACCCCCAATCCGCCTCTGAACCGGTTCTGGAAACCCGCGGGCTGACCATTAACTTCGGTGGGCACGTGGCGGTGAATCAGGTGTCCTGCGCGTTCCACGCCGGCACCCTGACGTCCATCGTCGGCCCCAACGGTGCGGGCAAGACCACCTGGTTCAATCTTATTTCCGGACAGCTCGCCGCCAGTGCCGGCAGCGTGCATCTGTTCGATCAGGACATTACCGCGCTGGGCGCCGCCGCCCGGGCCGATAAGGGCCTGGGCCGCGCCTTCCAGCTCACCAACCTGTTTCCCAACCTGACCGCCCTGGAGAACGTGCGCCTGGCGGTGGCGTCGCGCTACCGCATCGGCCATGTGTTCTGGCAGATGGCTTCGCGCCGCCGCGACATCAGCGACCGCGCCGCCGCCTATCTGGAGCAGGTCAACCTGGGCAAGCGCGCCGACACGCCGGTGGCCAATCTGCCCCACGGTGATCAACGCAAACTGGAAGTGGCGCTGATGCTGGCGCTGGAGCCGGAGGTGTTCATGTTCGACGAACCCACCGCCGGCATGAGCGTGGACGAAGTGCCGGTGATTCTGGATTTGATCGCCGACATCAAGAACAAGCAGAACAAAGTGATTCTGCTGGTGGAACACAAAATGGACGTGGTGCGCTCCCTGTCGGACCGCATCGTGGTACTGCACAACGGTGAACTGGTGGCCGACGGCGAACCTTCCGAGGTGATCGCCTCGCCGATTGTTCAGGAAGCCTATCTGGGCACGCCCCAGGAAGACACCGCCGGCGAGGAGGGCTGAACGATGGCCGAATCGATTCTTTCCCTGTCCGGCGTGCGCGCCGACATCGATCAATACCACATTCTGCACGGCGTGGACCTGGAAGTGCCCGCCGGCGAGCTCACCGTGCTGCTGGGGCGCAACGGCGCCGGCAAGAGCACCACGCTGCGCACCATCATGGGCCTGACCACGATCACCGGCGGGAAGGTGCGCTTTCGCGGCGAGGACATCACCGGCCAGCCGACCCCGCGCATTGCCCGCAAGGGCATCGCCTTCGTGCCGGAAGACATGGGCATCTTCAGCCTGCTGACGGTGCGCGAAAACATGGTGCTGGCGGCGGTGAACGGCCCCCTGGACCGGGCGCGGCTGGACTGGGTGTTCGACCTGTTTCCGCCGCTGAAAAAATTCTGGGACCGGCCGGCGGGCAACCTCTCCGGCGGTCAGAAACAGATGCTGGCGATCGCCCGGGCGATCATCGAGCCGCGCGAGCTGTTGCTGGTGGACGAACCCACCAAGGGCCTGGCGCCGGCGATCATCAACGATCTGGCCGGCGCGTTCGAGCAGCTTAAACAGCAGCAGGTCACGGTGCTGCTGGTGGAGCAGAACTTTAATTTTTCCCGCCGCCTGGGTCAGTCCGCGGCGGTGATGAACGATGGCGGGGTGGTCTGGTCCGGCCAGATGACCGAACTCGCCGACAACGATGATCTCCAGCACGAGCTGCTGGGTCTGGGGCTCGGCGAGCACCAATAAGAATAGGAGTAAGACCATGTCGGCGCACGACGAAATGATTGGTCAAGCAACGCCGCCGCAAGGCGTGTTGGCGCGCTTTGCCGCGTTCCGCGAAAACAAGCCGCATATTTTCCTGCTACTGCTGATGATGGCGGTGGCCCTGTTGATGATGGACCCGCGCACCTGGGTACTGCTGACCATCAGCGGCCTGGCGATGGGTGCCATGGTGTTTTTGATGGCCTCGGGCATGACGCTCACCTTTGGGTTGATGAATGTCCTCAACCTGGCTCACGGGGCCTTTATTTCTTTGGGCGCGTTCGCCGGTGCCAGCGTGCTGGTATGGCTGAGTGCGCAGGCCAGCGAGCCGTCGCTGCTGATCAATCTGGCGGCGATTCTGCCGGCGCTGGGGTTCGCCCTGGTGGTGGCGGGGCTGCTGGGTCTGGTGTTCGAGCGGCTGGTGATCAAGCCGGTGTACGGCGACCACCTCAAGCAGATTCTGGTCACGGTGGGCGGCTCCATCATCATCATGGAGCTGATCCATGTGGTGTGGGGGCCCAACGAGATTCCGGTGCCGCGCCCGGAGGCGCTCACCGGTGCCTTTCTGCTGCCCGATGCGCTGCCGGTGATCGGCGGCGTGGCGCTGGAAAAATACCGCCTTATCGCGGTGGTGCTGGGCCTGGCCATTTACGGGCTGATGACCTGGATCATCGAGCGCACCCGGGTCGGCATTCTGATCCGCGCCGGGGTGGAGAGCCGCGAGATGGTGGAAGTGCAGGGCTACCGCATTCGCCTGTTGTTCCTGGGCGTGTTCGTGGCCGGTTCGGCGCTGGCCGGCCTGGGCGGCGCCATGTGGGCCATGTACCGGGAGATCATCACCGCGCACATGGGCGATGAGCTGATGATCTCGGTGATCGTGGTGATCATCCTCGGCGGTCTGGGCTCCATCAAGGGCTGCTTCTACGGCGCCGTGCTGGTGGGCCTGATCAATCTGTATGTGGGTTACCTGGAGCCCCGTCTGGCCGCGGTGGCCACGGTGGGGCTGATGGTGGGCGTGCTGATGTGGCGTCCGCAGGGCCTGATTCCGGTCATCAAAGTCTGAGGAGGCGCGCCATGTTTAATCGTATTCTTTCCGGCGACTATCCGCGTAGCCGGGCGCTCTCCGCACTGCTGGTGCTGATCGGCGTGTGTCTGGCCCTGGGGCCGTTCCTGTTCCCCGGCGTGCGCGCCTTTTCCATGCTCGGCATGATCTGCGTGTTCATTATCGTGGTGGCGTCCTACGACCTGATGCTCGGTTACACCCATATCGTGTCGTTCGCCCACACCATGTTTTTCGGCATCGGCGCCTACGGGGTGGCGATGTCCACGGACGCCTTCGGCTCCGGTTTCGGCGCCGTATTCATCGGCATCGGTGGCGCCGTGGTGATGAGCATTCTGCTGTCGCTACTGCTCGGTTTGCTGTCGCTGCGGGTGAAAGCGATCTTCTTCGCTCTGGTGACCCTGGCGGTGGCGTTCGCCTTTCTCAGCCTGGTGACCCAGCTCTACAACATCACCGGCGGCGAAGACGGCCTGGCGGTGCGCAGCCCGCGCGAACTGGGCCCGGCGTTCCGGCCGTTGGATTCCTCGCTGCCGGGCTTCAGCGTGGTCGATTTCATCACCGGCGTGGTCGGCCAGGGCAGTATCGGCCAGGCGTTCAATGACGCCGTGTTCGAGGTGCGGGTGAGCGGCCGGCACCTGATGTACTACATCACCTTCGCGATCTCGCTGGGCGTGTTCCTGTTCCTGCTGCGCATGGTGAATTCCCCGTTCGGGCGGGTTCTGCAGGCGATCCGCGAGAACGAGTTCCGCGCCCAGGCGCTGGGTTACCGGACCGTGTTCTACCGCACCGCGGCAGTGATCGTGTCGGCGGTGCTGGCGACCCTGGCGGGCGTGCTGTTCGCGCTGATCAACCGTTACGTGAATCCGGAGAACACGCTCAACTTCGAGCTGATGGTGTTCATCCTGTTGATGTGCGTGATCGGCGGCATGGGCACCCTGTACGGCGCCGTGGTCGGCACCGCCGTGTTCCTGCTGGCGCAGAATTACCTGCAGGATCTGCTCGGGCTGCTGGTCAGCAACGCCGAGCCGGGCAGCCTGTTCGCCGAGCTGGCGGGCCCGGACCGCTGGCTGCTGTGGTTCGGTCTGTTGTTCGTGTTGAGCGTGTATTTCTTCCCCGCCGGTATCGTCGGCCAGTTGCGCCTTTGGGCGGAACGGCGCCGGGAGCGGAAAGCGGATAAGACGCCGGCGGCGTCGTCCCTGAAACAGGAGTCGTAGTCATGCGTCTTGAACAACGCGTCGCGGTGATCACCGGGGCCGGTCGCGGCATCGGCCGGGCGATCGCCGAGCGGTACGCCCGCGAGGGCGCCCGGGTGGCGGTGGCCGATCTGGACAGCGCCACCGCCGAGGAAGCGGCGGCGGCGATCCGTGACGCCGGCGGCGAGGCCCTGGCGCTGGCCATGGACGTCACCGACGAACAGGCGGTGGACGCCGGCGTTCAGCGGGTGGTGGACACCTGGGGCCGGCTCGACATCGCCTTCGCCAACGCCGGCATCCAGCATATCGAGTCCCTCGACAAGCTGGCGCTGGAAAACTGGCGCAAGGTGATGAGCGTGCACCTGGACGGCGCCTTCCTGCTGACCCGCGCGGCGCTGCGTCATATGTACGCGGGGCAGGGCGGCACGCTGCTGTACATGGGCTCGGTGCACTCCATGGAGGCCTCGCCGCTGAAAGCCCCCTACGTGGCCGCCAAGCACGGCCTGCTGGGGCTGTGCCGGGCGGTGGCCAAGGAGGGCGCCGGACACGGGGTGCGCAGCAACATCATCTGCCCCGGGTTCGTGCGCACGCCGCTGGTGGACAAGCAGATTCCGGAGCAGGCCCGCGAGCTGGGCATCTCGGAAGAGGAAGTGATCCGCAATGTGATGCTCAAGAACACCGTGGACGGCGAGTTCACCACCGTGGAGGACATCAGTGAGCTGGCGGTGACGCTGGCGGCGTTCCCCTCGGCCGCGTTAACCGGCCAGTCCGTCGTGGTCAGCCACGGCTGGCACATGGGCTAGGGGAGAGCGGAATAAGGTCCGGGAGCCCGGCTCCATCCTTGGAGCCTGGAGATCGATCAGGCCTTCCGAGGGGTCGCAGAAAAGAAAACCTGAGGAGGGCTCACCGGACCACCGAAGTTACTGTACATCCGAACAGTAGTCAAGCGAAGCCCGACCTATTCGTCGGGCAGGGTGATGTTCAGTTCCAGAATCTCGCAGCCGGATTCCCGGTCCACCTGGATGTTGATGGCGTCCTGGTCCACCTCCACGTACTTACGCACCACCATCAGCAGCTCTTCCTGCAACTGGGGCAGGTAGTCCGGGCCGCCGCGGGTGGCCCGCTCACGGGCAACGATGATCTGCAGGCGCTCCTTGGCCACCGAGGCGGATTTCTCTTTCTTGGGAAGCAGGTAGCTGAAAATGCTCATCATTGCGCTCCGAACAGACGGCCGAAGAGCCCTTTCTTATTGGCGGTGAGGAAGCGGTGCGGGCGCTGCTCGCCGAGGAAGCGGGCGACCGCGTCCTCGTAGGCCTTGCCGGCGTCGGATTCGCTGTCGAGAATCACCGGCGCGCCGCTGTTACTGGCGTTGAGCACCGCCTGGGATTCCGGAATCACGCCCAGCAGGTCGATCGCCAGAATGTCCTTCACGTCCTCCACGGACAGCATTTCACCGCGCTCCACCCGTTCCGGGGAATAGCGGGTCAGCAGCAGGCTGGCGGGAATGTCGCCTTCGCCCCGCTCGGCCTTGCGGGTCTTGCTGGAGAGAATGCCGAGAATGCGGTCGGAGTCGCGCACGCTGGACACTTCCGGGTTGGTCACCACCACCGCTTCGTCGGCGAAATAGGCGGCGGTGAGCGCGCCTTTTTCGATGCCCGCCGGGCTGTCGCAGATGATGTATTCCATGCCCATGTCCTTGAGCCCTTCCAGGACTTTTTCCACGCCTTCCAGGGTCAGGGCGTCTTTGTCCCGGGTCTGGGAGGCGGGCAGGATGAACAGGTCCTCGACGCGCTTGTCCTTGATCAGACCCTGCTTGAGGTTGGCGTCGCCGTTGATCACGTTGACCAGATCGTAGACCACGCGCCGCTCACAGCCCATGATCAGATCCAGATTGCGCAGGCCCACGTCAAAATCGATGACCGTGGTTTTATGGCCGCGCTGGGCGAGGCCGGTTGCCAGCGCGGCGCTGGTGGTGGTTTTACCCACGCCGCCCTTGCCGGATGTTACGACCACGATTTTTGTCACGATCTCGTCTCCTAGGTTTTGCTGTCGGGTATGGCTTATTTGAGGTCCGCGAAGCGCATGGCGTCGCCGTCCAGAGTGATGTGCACCGCCTGTTTGCGGTGTTGCTCGGGCAGGTCTTCGGCGACCCGGTAAATCCCGGCGATGGAGACCAGCTCCGCGTCCAGTTTCTGGCAGAAGATGCGCGCGCTCTGGTCGCCGCGCACACCGGCCAGCGCGCGCCCGCGCAGGGTGTTGTAAACGTGGATATGGCCTTCGGCGAGCAGCTCCGCGCCGGTGCTCACCGGCGCCAGCACGATCAGATCGCCGCGGCTGTAGATTTGCTGGCCGGAACGCACCGGCTGGTCGATCACCAGGGTGTGGCCGGCGTCGGCCGGTTGCTCCGCCTGCGGCGCCGGTTCGGCGCTGCGCGGCACGTCCCGGCCGCCGGCCAGGCTGATGCTGCCCAGGCCGAGCATGGCGGCGGTGTCGCTGTCCAGGTGCTCGTTGCGGGCCAGCGCCACCAGGTTCACGCCCAGGCCGCGCAGGGTGTCCACGGCGGCCATCAGGGCCACCTGGTCGGCGCCCTCGGGCTGCGCCAGGTCCACCACCACGGGCGCGTCGCGCAGCCACTGGGCGGCGTCTTCAAGCCGCTGGCTGACCTGTCGGTGCAGGGTGTTGGGGTCCAGGTCCTTGAGCAGCAGGACCGTCATCATCAGCATGCGGCCCTTGAACTCCAGAACCGCCTTTTCCTCGAATGCCACTGTCATTACGGGGGATCTTTATGAATATGGGTTGGCGCCGAAGGCGAGACGCAGAAAGCCTAGTCGAAAGCGGTAGCCGGTGAAAGCGGCGCGGCGGCCCGCCATTGTTAAATTTCGCCGATCTGGGATCGATCGAACAAAAAAAAGCCGCCCCGGAGGGCGGCTTTTGCGGATTTACCAGGGCCGCAATCAGGTCGGCCGCTGGGTGTTCATGTCGACTTCCTTCAACTCCTTGTCGAAGGCGTCGGTGAGCAGGCAGTCGTAGCGCATCTCGTCGTAGTCGAGAATCGCCTGTACCTGATCGTTGGGGATGATGCCCTTGGCGGCGGCGTCTTCCAGCTTGGCCTGGATGGTCTCGCCCTCCAGCTTGCCCTTGCCGTCCGCCTTCAGGAAGGCTTCGTAGTCGCGTTCCACTTCCAGCAGCTTGTTGTAGGTGACTTCCACCCGACCGATGCTGTCTTTCGGATCCACGCTGATGTAGGCGTTGGCGGCCAGCGCATCGCGCACGCTGCTGGGGTTCATGATCTGCTCGCCCAGGGTGCGGATCAGCTCGTCGCTGGGCTTCTGAGCACCGGCGGGCCGGCCGAACGGGAAGAACACGCCTTTGAGAATGCGCGCTACACCCATGTAGCCGAAGTTGCGGGCGAAGTCTTCCACCGCGTCGTGGATCTGGCTGAACGCGTGCTGCAGCGCATAGCGGGCGTGCGCGTCGTTGGCCTCGTCGCGGGGCAGGGTGGCGTGGAACTTCAACACCGCGCAGGCGATCAGCAGCTGGCTGTGCACGTCGCCGAGGCGCGCGGACACCATCTCGCGGCGCTTGAGGTCGCCGCCCAGCAGCGCGAACGCCACGTCGGAGAAGCTCGCCAGCACCGCGCTGTAGCGGGTGATCAGGCGGTACCAGGGGGCGCTGAAGCTGTCCGCGTTGGCCGGAATCTCCGCCAGCGCGGCGCCGCTCAGGCCGTGCACCAGACCGCGGCTCATGTTGCCCAGGGTGTGGCCGGCGTGCTTGAAGAACAGGCCTTCGAAGGTGTCCAGGCCGCGTTCCTGGTCCTCGTCCTGAATCGCCTGCAGCTCGTCGTACAGGTACGGATGGCAGCGCATCGCGCCCTGGCCGAAGATCATCAGCGAGCGGGTCAGAATGTTGGCGCCCTCCACGGTGATCGCCACCGGAATGGACTGGTAGGCCAGCGCCATGAAGTTACGCGGGCCCATCTGCACGGCGCGGCCACTGGCGATGTCCATGCCGTTGTTGATCAGCACGCGCATCATTTCCGTGGAGTGGTACTTGGCCATGGCCGTGACCACGGAGATGGTGCCTTCCTCCAGGCCACGGGTGACCAGGTGGCGGTAGGCTTCCAGGGTGTAGGCCAGCCCCGCCACTTCCGCGGACGCTTCCTGCACGCCCTCGAAGTGGCCCACGGCGGTGCCGAACTGGCGGCGGATGCGCGAGAAGGCGCCGGTCATGCGGTAGCCCATCTCGCCGCTGGCGGTGGCCAGGGCGGGCAGGGAAACGCCGCGGCCCGCGCCCAGGCACTCGATCAGCATGCGCCAGCCTTTGCCGGCCATTTCCGGACCGCCGATGATGGCGTCCAGCGGCACGAACACGTCCTTGCCGTTGATCGGGCCGTTCATGAAGGGGGAACCGCCCGGGTTGTGGCGGCGGCCGATTTCCACGCCTTCGGTGTCGGCGGGCAGCAGGGCACAGGTAATGCCCAGCTCGTCCTGGTCACCCAGCAGGTGATCCGGGTCGTAGAGTTTAAAGGCCAGCCCCACCACGGTGGCGATCGGCGCCAGGGTGATCCAGCGCTTGGCGAAGTTCAGGCGCATGCCCAGCACTTCCTCGCCGTCCACGGTCTGCTTGCAGATCACGCCTTTGTCGGGGATCGCGCCGGCGTCGGAGCCGGCTTCCGGGCCGGTCAGGCCGAAGCAGGGGATTTCCTCGCCGGAGGACAGGCCCGGCAGCCAGCGTTGTTTCTGCTCTTCGGTGCCGTACTTGGCGAGCAGTTCGCCGGGGCCCAGGGAGTTGGGCACCATGGCGGTCACCGCCGTGGTCAGCGAGCGGGTGGCGATCTTGCTCATGGTGCGGCTTTGAGCGTAGGGGCTGAAGTCCCGGCCGCCGTACTCCTTGGGAATGATCAGGCTGAAGAAGCCCTTGGTCTTCAGATAGTCCCAGACTTCCTCGGGCAGATCCTTGTGCTCGTGGTAAATCTTCCACTCATCGAGCATTTCACACAGTTCCTGGACTTCATTATCCAGGAACGACTGCTCGTCCTCGGTGAGCTGGGTGAAATTCACCTTGGAAAAGTCATCCCAGTCGGGCTTGCCGCTGAACAGCTCCGCCTCGAACCAGGTGGCGCCGGCCTCGATGGCCTCGCGCTCGGTGTCGCCGATCGGCGGCATCATCTTGCCGAGCGTCTGATAGACCGGCTTGCTGATCAGCTTGCGGCGCAGGCCGGGGTGGTTGAGCACCACCAGCGCGCCGGCCAGCAGAATCAGAAGAATCGGGTTGTACAACCAGGACGCCAACAGACCGCACAGTAACCAGACCACGGCGAACGTAACGCTGCCGACGGTCAGGGATAACTGCATGTAGAAAATGGTCGTCAATGTCGCGACCAGAATTACCAGGGCCAAAAGGCTCAGCATGGTCATCTCCTTTGCCAGGACTTCACTTGTCGATCACAAGTATGAACCGGAAATACGCCTCCGGGTGGGCGTGGGTATCGTAACGAATCAAACATCAGGGTACCGAGCGAGCATGTACGGCACGTGAACGCCTGTTCCTGACCCCTAAGAGAATACTAACGCCCATGATGCCGCTTTCGTCTTGATTTAACAGTATTTAATGCCGTCCGCGCGGTGATTCAGGATTCAGGATACAGGATACAACGCGAACCGGGAGCCGTGGTTCAGCCGCGCTTGTCCCCCGCGCTGACGGCGGTTGAACGCGGGCGCGGCTGTCCCCGTCCCGCCTTGTATCCTGTATCCTGCATCCTGTATCGCGTTTACGTACAATCGACAGCCGCCAAATCATCAGCCCTAAGGAGCTACTGTGCAGGACAACGCCGCCGCCACTATCGACGTCACGGAACAAAACGTTCAGCAACTGCTGGAGCACTCACGCCAGGTGCCCGTGCTGTTTGGTTTCTGGGCGTCCTGGAGCCAGCCCAGCCAGCAAATGACCGTCATGCTGGAGAAACTGACCCAGGAATATCAAGGCAAGTTCGTCCTCGCCAAGGTCAACGCCGACGAGCAGGCCAACCTGACCAGCCAGTTCGGGGTGCGCGATCTGCCGTCCCTGAAAATGGTCTACCAGGGCCAGCTTGTCAGCGAACTGGAAGGCGCGCAAACCGAAAGCGCGGTGCGCCAGTGGCTCACCCCGGTGGTCGACCCGGACGCCGCCCAGCAGGAGCAGGAAGAGGGCTTCCTGGAGCAGATCCGCATGGCAATCGACGCCGGGCAGGGCGCCCAGGCCGAGCAGGCGTTGCGGCAAATGCTCTCCGAGCAGCCGGACAAGCACGCCTTCCGGGCGTTGCTGGTGGAGTACCTGCTCGGCGAAGGCCGCACCGACGAGGCGCAGTCGGTGCTGGCGGAAGTCACCGAGGACGTGGAAGCGTTGCGCCCGTTCCGGGCCCGCTTCGCGCTGCTGGAAAAGCTCGACAACGACGGCGTCGGCCTCAAGGAGCTGCAGGCGCGCATCGAGCGCGACGGCAAGCCGGAAGACCTGCACGCCTACGGCCTGCGCGCCGCCGCCGCCGGCCAGTTTCAGGCCGGCCTGGACGCGCTGTTGCGGTTGCTGCGCGATCACCGCGACTACCAGGATGGGGTGGCCCGTTCGGCGCTGCTGGAAGTGTTCGAGTGCCTGCCCAAGGGCGATCCGCTGGCCAGCGAGTATCGCCGCAAGATGTTCACCTACCTCTACTAAGCGCTGCGTTGTGGGAAACGGGCCTTGTGGGAGCGGGCCGGGCCCGCTCCCACAATCCTGGCTACGAAGCCGCAACAGCCACTGCCTCCAGATGGCGCAGGTCTCTGCGTCGGTCGTGCACAACATTGGTGATTGCGGCCTGAGTTGTGCACATCAATAGTGCAAAGAAGGCGCCACGGTGCGTCTTTCCCCTCCCAATGCCCCGTTTTCTGGCGCTCCCTGTCCTGGCCCGATTCTTGTATGCCCTTAGCCGGTGCAATTCCGGCGGGCTGCTTCCCGCTGGTGCAATCCGGGCCGTTCGCGGCCGCGAGGACTAGGGACCTATAGCTATGAAAATGATCACGGCGGTAATCAAACCGTTCAAAGTGGATGACGTACGCGACGCCCTGGCGCAGATCGGCGTTCAGGGCATGACCGTCACCGAGGTAAAGGGCTTCGGCCGTCAGAAGGGCCACACCGAGCTCTATCGGGGCGCCGAGTACGTGGTGGATTTCGTGCCCAAGGTGAAGCTGGAGCTGGCGGTGGTGGACGAGCGCGTCGACCAGGCCGTGGAAGCCATCGCCCAGGCGGCCAGCAGCGGCAAGATCGGCGACGGCAAGATCTTCATCACCGCGCTGGAGCAGGCTCTGCGTATCCGCACCGGTGAAACCGACAACGACGCCCTGTAAGGAGGCCCCATGCGATATCTGATTGCGGGCCTGCTGGCCCTGACGCCGTCTCTGGCGCTGGCGGACACCCTGGATAAAAGCGACAGCGCCTGGATTCTCACCGCCACCGCGCTGGTGCTGTTCATGACCCTGCCGGGTCTGGCCCTGTTCTACGGCGGCCTGGTGCGTAACAAGAACGTGCTGTCGGTACTGATGCAGTGCTTCGCCATCGCCTGCGCGGTGTCGCTGGTGTGGCTGGTGGTGGGCTACTCCCTGGCGTTTTCCGACGGTGGCGCCGCCAACGCCTGGATCGGCGGCCTCAGCCATGTGTTCTTCGACGGCATCGGCCGCGACACGCTGGAGGGCAGCCTGCCCAAGAGCCTGCACGGTCTGTTCCAGATGACCTTCGCGATCATTACCCCGGCGCTGATTGTCGGCGCCTTCGCCGAGCGCATGCGCTTCGGCGCCATGCTGGCGTTTTCGGTGCTGTGGGTGCTGGGCGTGTACGTGCCGATCTGTCACTGGGTGTGGGGCGGCGGCTGGCTCGCCGAACTGGGCCTGTACGACTTCGCCGGCGGCACCGTGGTGCACATCACCGCCGGTGTGGCGGCGCTGGTGGCGGCGGTGGTGCTGGGCCGCCGTCAGGACTGGCCCGGCCAGGCCATGAAGCCGCACAACATGACCATGACGGTGATGGGCGCCGGCATGCTGTGGGTGGGCTGGTTCGGCTTTAACGGCGGCTCCGCCCTGGCCGCCGACGGCAACGCCTCCATGGCCATGCTGGTGACTCATATTTCCGCCGCCGCCGGCTCCCTGGCCTGGGTGACGCTGGAAGCGGTCAAGTTCGGCAAGCCCTCGGCGCTGGGTATCGCCACCGGCATGGTGGCCGGCCTGGGCACCATCACCCCGGCGTCCGGCTTTGTCGGCCCCGGCGGCGCGCTGCTGATCGGTCTGGCCGCCGGCGTGATCTGTTTCTATATGGTGCTGGTGGTCAAGCAGAAGTGGCGCATCGACGATTCCCTGGACGTGTTCCCGGTGCACGGCATCGGCGGTGTGCTGGGCACGCTGCTGGCCGGCGTGTTCGCCTCCACGGAGCTGGGCGTGTTCTCCGGCTACGGCTTCGCCAAGCCGGAATACGGCATGCTCGAGCAGGTGGGTGTGCAGGCGCTGGGCGTGGTCGCCACCTTCGTGTACACCGGGGTGGTCACCTTCCTGCTGCTCAAGCTGGTGGGCCTGTTCACGCCGCTGCGGGTGACCGCCGAGGAAGAGAGCCAGGGTCTGGATATCGCGCTGCACGAAGAGCGCGGCTACGACATCTAAAGGCTTTGTAGGAGCGGGCCTCGCCCGCGAAAGGGTGGCTTTAGCCACCCGGCAGGATACCAGAGACGTTTTTGTGCTGCCGTCACAAAGGCCTCTGGAATCCTGCCGGCCGGCTTTGCCGGCCTTTCGCTTGCAAGCAAGCTCCCACAAGGCACGCTCCCACAAGGGCTTCGCGGTGACCGTTTTGGCCCGGCTTGACCTCTGCAGGGTCATTGTCAGGGCAGGGGGCTTTGTATAAGGTACAGGAAAGTTTCGAACGCTCGTTTGAATATCGCTCAGGCGAATCGAGCGGCCCATCGACCCGGGCGTCGAGACCATCGCAACCAAGGAGATAACAATGAGCCTGGAATTTTTGTCCGACGAGTGGTTTGCAAAGGTTAAGGAAATCCGTGATTCCGCCGGTGACGTGGAAGCGCCCGCGGCGCTCGCGGACCTGGTGATCAACATCACCGTGAAAACCGATGACGGCGAGAAGCACATGGCGATGGCCGGTGGCATGATCGAGGAAGGTCACCACGACGACGCGCCCACCACGCTGATCCTGCCCGCCGATCTGGCCAAGCGCATCTTCATCGAAGGCGACCAGTCCGCCGGCATGCAGGGCTTCATGAGCGGCCAGATCAAGATTGAAGGCGACATGAGCAAGCTGATGGCGCTGCAGTCCGCCCAGCCCACCGACGAGCAGAAGCAGCTGATGAAGCAGATCCAGGAGATTACCGCCTGAACCTGCTTTCTTCATCTCTCTCGGTGAATAACAATGCCCGCCCCGTGCGGGCATTGTCGTTTTTGCGCCGCGCGGTTGGGCGCGGGCCGGGTTATCCGCTATCCTCTCAGCCCCGAAAGCGGGTGTTTCCCCGCATGGCGAGACCCGAGAGACAGTGAGTGAACAGCGTCGGTGAATTCCAGAGTGCCCGCGATTACCTGAACGACAGCGCCCGCTTCGGCGGTTTGCTGGAGGGTTATCGTCCCCGCGAGGCGCAGCTGCGCATGGCGGACGCGGTGGCCGAGGCCATCGAGGCCCGCGGCACCCTGCTGGTGGAAGCGGAAACCGGCACCGGCAAGACGCTCGCCTATCTGCTGCCGGCGTTGTTGTCCGACGGCCCGACGCTGGTGTCCACCGGCACCAAAAGCCTGCAGGACCAGCTGTTCTTCAAGGACCTGCCCATGGTCCTCAAGGTGCTGGGCATGGCCCGCAAGGCGGCCCTGCTGAAAGGCCGCGCCAACTACCTGTGCCCCTACCGCCTGGAGCTGCACCAGGAAGAAGCCCGTTTTCTCACCCGGGAAACCGCCGAGCAGATGCAGGTGGTGGCCCACTGGGCCGGGCGCACCCGCACCGGTGATATCGCCGAGCTGAAGCAGTTGCCCGAGGACGCGCCGGTGTGGCCCTGGGTGACCAGCACCGCGGACAACTGCCTGGGCACCGAATGCCCGAAATACAGCGAATGCCCGTTGATGAACGCACGCAAGGAAGCCCAGGAGGCGGACCTGGTGGTGGTCAATCACCATCTGTTCTTCGCCGACGCTGCATTGCGCGGCGAGGGCGTTTCCGAGTTGCTGCCCAGCGCCAACACGGTGATCTTCGACGAGGCCCACCAGTTGCCGGAGATCGCCGCCAACTTTTTCGGCGACTCCCTGAGCACGCGCCAGGTGCAGGAGCTGGGCCGCGACGCCCTGTCCGAGGCGGCCCATTCGGCGCTGGATCTGGCCGCCCTCAACCAGACCGTGGCGGCGGTGGACAAGGCCTGCCAGGATCTGCGTCTGAGCCTGGGTGAAGCGGAGCGGCGCGCGCCCTGGTCCGAGGTGCAGGACACGCCGGCGGTGGAGGAAGCCGGCACGGCGCTGCTGGATGCGCTGGTGGATCTGGAGGCGTCCCTGGCGCCGCAGGCGAAAACCAGCCGCGGGCTGGACGCCTGCGCCCGGCGCGCCGCCGAGCAAGTGATTACGCTGAAGACCATTCTCGACGGGTCGGCGCCCAACCGGGTGTACTGGTTCGAGACCTTCAAGCGCACCCTGGTGCTGCACAGCACGCCGCTGTCGGTGGCGGCGCAGCTGCGCGCCCAGCGCGAGAAGCACCCCTGCACCTGGATTCTCACCTCCGCCACCTTGTCGGTGGCCGGTCGCTTCGAGCATTTGCAGAAGCGGCTGGGCCTGGAGGAAGCGGACACCCTGCGCCTGGAAAGCCCGTTCGATTTCAAACGCCAGGCGGTGTTCTATGTGCCCGAGGGCATGCCGGCGCCGTCTTCGCCGGACTACACCGCCACCCTCACCAAGGCGATGATTCCGGTGATCCGCGCCGCCGGCGGCCGTACCTTCTTTCTGTTCACCAGCCACCGGGCCCTGCGCGAGGCCGCCGGCCTGCTGCGCCAGGCGCAGCTCGAGTACCCGCTGCTGGTGCAGGGCGAGGCCGGCCGCCGCGAGCTGCTGGACAACTTCCGCAGCCTCGGCAACGCGGTGCTGCTGGGCACCAGCAGTTTCTGGGAAGGCATCGACGTGCGCGGCGAAACCCTCAGTTGTGTGATAATCGACAAGTTACCGTTCGGCTCCCCGGGGGACCCGGTGGCGGCGGCGCGCATCGAGCACATCAACAGCAGCGGCGGTAACGCCTTCCGCGATTACCAGCTGCCCCAGGCGGTGCTGGCGTTGCGCCAGGGCGCCGGCCGGTTGATCCGCGACCCCAGCGACACCGGGCTGCTGGTGGTGGGCGATCCGCGTCTGATTACCAAGGGCTACGGGCGCCTGTTCCTGGACAGCCTGCCGGGCATGACCCGCACCCGTAAGGCCGAGGTCGTGCAACGGTTTTTCACCTACATTGCCAATCGCGAGCACCTTCAATGACCTGCATTCTGGCCCTTGAAACCGCCACCGACGCCTGCTCCGTGGCGCTCTACCGTAACGGCGACATCCAGGAGCGTTTCGAACCCGGCGCGCGGCGCCAGACCGAGCGCATTCTGCCGCTGGTGGACGAGCTGCTGGCGGAAGCCGGGGTGACGCTGGCGGCGGTGGACGCGCTGGCGTTCGGCCACGGGCCGGGCGCCTTCACCGGGGTACGGGTGGCCACCTCGGTGGTGCAGGGCCTGGCCTTCGCCCGCGACCTGCCGGTGGCCGGCGTGTCCACCCTGGCGGCCTGCGCCCTGGCGGCGTTCGACCGCTACCCGCACCGCTCCCGCGTGCTGGCGGCGTTCGACGCGCGCATGGGCGAGCTCTATCTGGGTGCGTATCAATGCGGCCCGGACGGCGTGGTGCCGCTGCTCGCCGATGGCCTGTTCGACCCGGACGCGGTGCCGGAACTGGACGGTGACGACTGGCTGCTGGCCGGCTCCGGCGCCGTCTATCGCGAACAGATCGCGGCCCGCGTGCGGCTGGCGGAGGTGGACGCCGAGGTGGCGCCCCGCGCCGGCGCCGTGGCCCGTCTGGCACTGCCGATGGTGGAGCAGGGCCGCACCGTGCCGGCGGAACAGGCGCAACCGGTTTATCTGCGCGACCGTGTCGTGAATTAAGCCGCCGGAGCGCGGCACAAAAAAGGGAGAGTAATCGCGATGATCCATTGGGACCTGCCGGACGTGCACCAGATCGAAGTGGTGGTGGCGCCGGAATCCATCGACGTGCTCGGCCACGTCAACAACACCGAATACCTGCGTTACATGGAAAAGATCGCCTGGCAGCACACCCAGGTGCTGGGCCTGGGCTGGGACGAGTACCAGCGGCTCAACCGCTGCATGGTGGCGCGGCGCACCGAAGTGGACTATCTGGCGCCGGCGTTCGAAGGCGAAAAACTGCTGATCGGCACCTGGATCGTCGACAACGACCAGCGCATCAGCATCACCCGCCGCTACCAGATCGTGCGCGAAAGCGACGGCGTAACCCTGCTGCGCGGTCGCACCAAGTGGGTGTGCGTGGCGCTGGACTCGGGCAAACCCCGGCGCATGCCCCCGGAATTTCTGACCGGCTACCGGCCCACGGCGCAGGAATCCGTTTGAATGGATAATGTCCAGGCGTTGATTCTGGCCCTGGTTCAGGGCCTCACCGAGTTCCTGCCGATCTCCAGCTCGGCGCATTTGATCCTGCCCGCGCGGATGTTCGGCTGGCCGGATCAGGGCCTGGCGTTCGACGTGGCGGTGCACCTGGGCACGCTGTTGGCGGTGGTGGCCTACTACCGCCGGGATCTCTGGGCGATGACCCGGGGCGCCGGTGACGGCGTCATGCAGCGGCGCATGAACCCGGATCTGCGCCTGGGTCTGCTGGTGGTGCTGGCCACGGTGCCGGCGGTGGCGGCGGGGTTTCTCGCCAAGGATCTGATTGAAAACGAACTGCGTTCGGCGGCGGTGATCGCCGTCACCACGGTGGTGTTCGGCGTGCTGCTGTGGCTGGCCGACGTCTACGGCGCCCGCAAGCGGGCGGTGGCCGAGCTGGGCGTGGGCAGCGCGCTGCTGATCGGCGTGGCCCAGGCGGTGGCGCTGATTCCCGGCACCTCGCGCAGCGGCATTACCATCACCGCGGCGCTGGCGCTGGGCTTTCGCCGCGAGGACGCGGCGCGCTTCTCCTTCCTGCTGTCGATCCCGGTGATCCTCGGCGCCGGCCTGCTGAAAACCAAGGACCTGCTGGAAAGCACGGTGCCGGTGGATTGGGGGCACATGGCCCTGGGCGTGGTGGTCAGCGCGGTCACCGCCTACCTGACCATCATGCTGTTCCTGCGGCTGCTCGACCGGGTCGGCATGCTGCCGTTCATGGTCTACCGCCTGTTGCTGGGGGCGGTGCTGTTTGTGTGGTTCGTGTGAGTGTTGTCGGTGGTCTGCCCGGCGCCCCCGCCGTGGCGGGCACGGTGCCGGTGGCGTCAACGCAGGCCGCCCGCGACGGTGGCCTGGCGCTGGTGCTGGGCCCCGCCGGTGACGGCGGCGCCCTGTCGCTGTGGGACCCGGCGGACCGCGCCACGCCGCTGAGCGTGGATTTCCTCGCCGGCCGGCAGGGCTACCGGCTGGCCGCCGACCGGGCCCGCCACGAGCGGCTGGTGAAGGCGCTGGGACGCTGCCGGGACGGTGTCGACGGGGTGCTGGACCTGACCGCCGGCCTGGCGCGGGACGCGGCGCTGATGGCCGCCGCCGGCTATCCGGTGAGCATGGTGGAGCGCCAGCCGGTGCTGCACGCGCTGATCGCCGATGCGCTGGCGCGCGCCCAAGGGCAGGGCGCCGCCGCCTTACTGACGCTGCTGGACAACGGCGACGCCGCCACGCTGACGCTGCCCGCCGGCCCCTGGCATGCGGTCTACCTGGACCCGATGTTTCCGGCCCGCGGCAAAAGCGCGGCGGTGAAGCAGGACCTGCAGTGGCTGCAGCAGCTTTGCCCCTATCCCGACGACGACGAAGAGCGCCGCCTGCTGGACGCCGCGCTGGCGGTGCCGGCCCGCAAAGTCGTCATCAAACGCCCCCGCCGCGCGCCGCCCCTGGCCGGCCGCGCCCCGCACCACGTCCTGGAAGGCAAGACCGTCCGCTTCGACGTCCACAACGGCATGATAATTGATAGTTGAAAATTGACAGCGAAAACAGCACGCACCAATCGAAGTTTGCGCGCTAGCAGTCTCTGTCATGCGTTTTTGCAACGGTTGTTTTGAATTTAGCTATCAACTATCCATTATCAATTATCCATTGATCTATTTGTCCGCCTCGGTGCCTTTGGCGGTGTTGCCGTCGTCCTGGGCGTCGTGCTCGGCGGTTTCCGCCAGCGCCCGTTCCAGCTCGGGCACGCGGGTGACGCGCTGGATCGCCTGGCTGATGTCCGGGCTGAGGATGCGCCGGGCTTCGTCGTCCAGGGCGCGCAGGTTGTCGCCGAAGCACAGCGCCTTGTCGTCGTCCTGCCAGACCAGGTCGGTATCGCGCAGCTGGTTGATGAAGTTGCGCAGCACCACCTTGTCGAAGAATTCCGGGGAATTGAATTCGTAAAGCAGCGACAGCCGCTGGGCGGTGTGGTGGGCGAGATCGCTGAGGGCGTCGGCGTCCAGCCTGCCGCTGCCGTACTGCACCAGCAGCCGGATGGTCAGGTAGAAGCGCTCCAGGGACGGCATCACCGTCTGCCCCAGGTGCGCCAGCATGTCCGACGCATAGGTGTGGATCGCGGCGCCGTGCAGGCAGTCGTCCTCGCGGCTCACCAGGCCGTGCTCTTCCAGCACCGAGGCGATGCGCTCCACCGCCGCCGGCAGTTCGCCGTCCTCGCGCCAGTGCAGCAGGTATTCGTTGCGGAAGAACGGGTAGAGCAGGGCGATCATGCTTTGCAGCATGTCCATGCGGATACTGCGCGCGTTCAGGAACAGCGAGCAGATCAGCCCCGGCAGGACGAACAGGTGCAGGCTGTTGTTGCGCACATAGGCCATCTGCAGGGCGGTTTTCGGGTCGGTGGTGACCACGTCGCCGAGCGGGTGGGCGACGCGGATCAGGAATTCGTGCTCCAGCCCGTACTCGATGATCACGTCCGGATCGTTCTCCGCCAGCCGCGCGGTGTCGCTGTAGGGCGCCTGATCGAGCAGGTTGATGTAGAGCTGCAGTTGCTGGCGCAGTTGCTGCAGGTCCATGGTGTGCTTGGGCGTGGCCAGCAGCGCCAGGCTGATCAGGTTCACCGGGTTGGCGACGGCGGCGGCGTTGATGCCGGTGACCACGTCGCGGCCCAGGTTGTTGATGGTGGTTTTGAACCAGTCCGGGGTTTCGTGCACTGACAGCTCTTCGTTGCGCCAGCCTTCCCGGTGGCTGTCCAGGTAGTCCACCAGCTTGATCGGCTCACCGAAGTTCACGTGCACCTGGCCGAAATGGCTGCGCAGCACCTTGAGCGATTTCATCAGGCCGCCCACGGATTCTTTTTTCTTTTTGCCGCCGTGCAGTTCGCCGATGTAGGAGCCGCCTTCGATGACTTTTTCGTAGCCGATATAGACCGGCACGAAGGCGATCGGTTTGCGCGCGTCGCGCAGGAAGCTGCGCACCGTCATCGCCAGCATGCCGGTACGCGGCTGCAGCATGCGGCCGCTGCGGCTGCGGCCGCCTTCCACGAAATACTCAATGGAGAAGCCCTGGGTGGTGATGCTGTGCAGGTACTCGTAGAACACCGCCGCGTACAGCGGGTTGTCGCGGAAGCTGCGGCGCATGAAGAAAGCGCCGCCCCGGCGCAGGATGGTGCCCACCACCGGCAGGTTCAGGTTGATGCCGGCGGCGATGTGCGGCGGCACCAGGCCGTTGCGGTAGACCACGAACGACAGCAGCAGATAGTCGATGTGGCTGCGATGGCAGGGCACGTAAATGATTTCGTGGTCGCGGGCCACCTGGGTGAGGTTGTCCAGGTTATACAGGCGGATGCCGTCATAGAGGCGGTTCCACAGCCAGTTGAGGAACAGTTCCAGCGCGCGGATGGTGGTGTGCGAATAGTCCGCCGCGATCTCCATCGCGTAGCCGCGCGCCCGCGCCAGGGTTTTGTCCTCGCTTTCCTTGTTCTCTTCGGCGGTGTGCTGGATCGCCTCGCGCACCGACGCGGCTTCCATGATCGAGTTGGTGAGCGTCCGCCGGTGGGACAGGTCCGGGCCGATGGCGGCTTCCTGCTGGCGGCGGAAGTGCACGCGCAGAATCCGCGACGTCTTGCGCACCACCTGGTCGTCGGAGCGGCACTGGTCGACCAGCTGGCGCAGCGACATGGGCGAGCTGAACTGCACGTAAAGGTCGCGACCCTGGGTCAGCACGATAAAGAATTTCTTGATAAAGCCCGGCGGCGACCAGTTGTCGGAGAAGATAATCCGCCACAGGGAATTCTCTTTTTCCGGCTGGCGGCCCCAGAACACCGACACCGGCACCAGCTGCACATCCAGTTCCGGGTTGTGCTTGAGGCCGGACACCAGCCGCTGCAGTCGCGCCGGGGTGATCGCCCGGCGCTGACGGCTGATGGTGGTTTCCCGCTTGTAGAGGTGGAAGTAACTGCGCGACAGATGCTGCTTGCCCAGGGTCAGCGACGCCTTGGGGGCGCGCAGCCCGAGCCGGCGCGCCGCCTGGTCGGCCACCGCCGCGTCCGCCAGGGAGCGGTCGCGCAGCACATACACCACCGGTATGTCCGGGTTCAGCTGCAGTTCGGCGGGGTCGCCGGGCAGCGCGCGGATACGCGTGCACAGACGCATAAAAGCGCGAATCAGCAGGAAAAAGAGTCGATCAAGTCCTAACCAGGGCGTCATAAGGGCCGAAACTGTGGGAAAAGGTTTGTGAATTCTACCTAAAGGGCGGGCCCCCGGACATAACCGGATATTGCAAGATGTTACCGTCCGTCGAACGCCTGAGCGGTGCCGGTGTGGCCCCTGTCCGGGGCCCGGGATGTTGCTACAATCACGGTCTTTCCATTGCTTGCAGAGGAAGTCCAACGTGTCCGAGCATCAGGCCGGTATTTTCGACCGCAGTTTCACCGAGCATTTGTTCCTGGAATTCGCCCTGGGGGGCGGCCATTCGGTTGAAGCGGTGCGCGCCGCCCTGCGCGAGGCGCTGGCGGTGGCCGGGGAACGCACCCCGGTGCTGATGGCGTTCGGCCCGGGGCTGTGGGACCGCCTCGGCGAGGGCTTCGACTTTCCGCCGTTCTCCCTGGAGGGCATGGTGCCCGCTACCCAGGGCGACCTGCTGATCTGGATTCAGGCGGACAACCGCAGCGCGCTGTTCGATGCCGGCCTGCGGGTGCACCGGCTGTTGGCGCGGGAGCTGGATCTGCAACTGGAAGTGCAGGCGTTCGTTTACCACGACCTGCGTGACCTGTCCGGCTTCGTCGACGGCATCGGCAACCCGGAGGGCGAGCGCGCCAAGGAGGCGGCCATCATCCCCGAGCCGCACCCGGCGGCCGGCGGCAGCTGGGTGCTGACCCAGAAATGGGTGCATACCGGTCTCGAGGACTTCCATAAATTGCCGGAAGCGGAGCAGGAGAACGTGTTCGGCCGCACCAAGGCGGACGCGGTGGAATTCGACGACGAGCGCATGCCCGCCAACGCCCATGTGGGGCGCACCGATGTGGATCGTCATGGCGTGCCGCAGAAGATCTGGCGGCGCTCCGTGCCCTACGGCAACACCACCGAATACGGGCTCTATTTCATCGCGTTCAGTTGCGAACTGGACCGCTTCGACTATCTGCTGCGCCGCATGTACGGTCTGACCGACGACGGCGTCCGCGACCGCCTGCTGGACTTCACCCAGCCGGTCACCGGGTCCTGGTGGTACGCGCCCACGCGGGCGTGGCTGGCCGCGCTGTGAGTATCACGAGAGCAACCGCCGCCCACCCGTTGCTGGGCGTCGCCCTGATGGCCCTCGGCGTGGGCATTCTGCCGGTGATGGACGGGCTGGCCAAATACCTGAGCGCCGAGTACCACGTGGTTCAGGTCACCTGGGCCCGCTACCTGTTCCACTTCGTGCTGCTGGCCGCGTTGCTGTTGTGGCGCCTGCCGTTGCGCGAGCTGATACCCCGTCGTCCCCGCCTGCAACTGCTGCGCAGCGCCTTTCTGCTGTCCACCACACTGTGCTACTTCGGCGCCATCTCGTTCCTGCCGCTGGCCAATGCGCTGGCGCTGGCCTTTATCGGCCCGCTGGTGAGCACCGCGCTGGCGCCCTGGCTGCTCGGCGAACACGCCGGGCCGCGTCGCTGGCTGGCGGTGATGATCGGCTTCGCCGGCACCCTGGTGGTGATCCGGCCCGGCCTGGCGGCGTTTGAATGGGGCTCGCTGCTGGGCGTGGCCGCTGGCCTCTCCTACGGCTTATACCAACTCACCACCCGGCAGTTGTCCGGCAGCGGCCGCGCCTCGGTGACGCTGTTCTACACCTCGGTGTTCGGCTTCGCCGTGCTCAGCCTGGTGGTGGCGCCGTTCTGGACCTCGCCGGATCTGGCGGGCTGGGGACTGATGCTGATCATGGGCAGCGTCGGCGCGCTGGCGCACTTTCTGATTATCAGCGCCTTCGAATACGCCCCGGCGCCGGCGCTCGCGCCGGTCAGCTATATGGAGATGGTGTCCGCGGTGACGGTGGGCTGGCTGGTGTTCGGCGATTTCCCGGACGCTTTCACCTGGACCGGTATCGCCTTGATCGTGGTCAGCGGCCTCCTGGTGGTCACCGGAGGCCGCCTGCCCAAAACCTAGTCCGCCTTCCAGCCGGTGAACATCTTGCGGATCAGGAAGGGGGTGAGCTTGAGGCTGGCGCCCAGCCACTGGCCGACGCCGGTGGGGAACGCGAAGCGCAGGGCGTTGAGCAGGCCCTTGTAGGTGGCCTGGTCGAACGGGTACCACCAGAGGTTGCGCTTGGCCGGCAGCAGGTCCCAGTTGATCACCTTGGCGTTGGTCATTTCCAGCAGGCCTTCGGGGCCGTGGGTGCGGCCGATGCCGGATTCCTTCCAGCCGCCCCAGGGCGCTTCCGACAGGCCGTGGGTGTAGAGGTGGTCGTTGATGGTGGTGACGCCGCTTTCCAGGCGCGCCGCCAGTTCCCGGCCGCGCTTGTTGTCGCCGGTCCAGATTGACGAGGTGAGCGCCAGGTTGGAGCGGTTGGCTTTCTCCAGCGCCTGTTCCGCGTTGGCGACTTTTTCCACCGCCAGGATCGGGCCGAAGGTTTCCTCGCACACGGTGAGCATGTCGTCGGACAGTTCCGTGAGCAGGGTGGCGGGGAAGAAGAAGCCGTTGTCCACGTCGCCCACCGGTTGTGACTGCGCCTGGATGCGCGCGCCCTTGGCGAGGGCGTCTTCCAGGTGCTGCTGGACGGTGCGCAGCTGGCCTTCGGTGGTCAGGCTGCCGATGTCGGCGGTGACCTCCTTGCCGTGGCCGGGGCCGTGGCGCAGGGCGCGGGTCTTCTTCGCCAGCCGTTCCACGAAGTCGTCGTAGACGGCGGCTTCCACGTAGATCCGTTCCACGCCGCCGCAGCTCTGGCCGGCGTTCTGGTAGCCGGCCCAGGCGGCGCCGTTGGTGGCGCGCTCCAGGTCGGCGTCGGCGAGCACGATCATGGCGTCGTTGCCGCCCAGTTCCAGGGACACCGGCGTCAGCGTCTGCGCGGCCTGGGCCATCAGGGTCTTGCCGGCGGGCACGCTGCCGGTGAAGAACAGTTTGTCGATGCCGTTTTCGAAGAAGGCGGTGGCCACCTTGGAGCCGGAGCCGACGATGTGCTGGAACAGGCCCTCCGGCAGTTCGCCGGCGTCCAGGATGCGTTCGATGGCGCGGCCCACCGCCGGGGTGGCGGCGGCCACTTTGAGCAGCACCGCGTTGCCGGCCATCAGCGCCATGACGATTTCACCGAACGGGATCGACAGCGGGTAGTTCCAGGGGCTGATGATGCCCACCACGCCCAGCGGCAGGTGGCTCACTTCGGTGCGCTTGTTGGCGAACAGCAGGTGGCCGGCGGCGCGTTTTTGCGGGCCGAGCACCTTGCCGGCGTTTTTGGCGTACCAATTGCACGCCAGGGCACAGGGCAGCACTTCCGTGGCCAGGGCGTCGATGCGGGTCTTGCCGTTGCTGTCACTGACGGTGGCGGCCAGGTCCTCGGCGCGGTCGACGATATAGCGGCGCATCAGCTCGATATGGCGGGCCCGTTCCTTGAACGACTTGGCCGCCCACTGGCGCTGGGCGGCGCGGGCCCGTTGCATGCGCTCGGGCATGCCGGCGAGATCGGTTTCATTGAGCTCGGCCACGGCGGCGCCGGTGGCGGGGTTGATATCGGTGACGGTCATCTCGTGGCTCCGGCCATGGACGATAAAACGGGTGGGTGACAAACGATAATGGAAGCATACGCCCCCGGCCCGGGGAATGGCGATGCCGCCGTTGTGAGCGGCGCGGCTGTCAAACTTTGCTATGCTGACCGACGGATAAAAAAGGAGAAACGATGATCGAGGATTTCAATGCATGGCTGCCGTTCTACGGCGCCTGGGTGGTGGTGTGCACGCTGCTGAGTTTGATGATCGCGCGCAACAAAGGCATGAAACCGCTGCTGCCCGCCGCGGCCGGTTTCGTGGCCGCGTTCATTCCGATCGTGGGGTTGATCTATCTGGTGGTGCTGGGCACGCGGCCCGCGAAATAGCGGACGTTAACCGGCGAGCAGGTTTTTCAGGATGCTTTGGTAGATGCCGGTGAGCGTGTCCAGCTCGGAGATGGAGGTGTGCTCGTCCACCTTGTGGATGGTGGCGTTGACCGGACCCAGCTCGACGACTTGAGCGCCGGTGGGGGCGATAAAGCGGCCGTCACTGGTGCCGCCGGCGGTGGACAGATGCGTGTCGGCGCCGGTGTGTTCCTTGATCGCCGCCACGGTGGCGTCCACCAGGGCGCCGCGGTCGGTGAGGAACGGCTGGCCGGACAGCTTCCACTCGATCTCGTAATCCAGGCCGTGGCTTTGCAGGATGGTTTCGGTGCGCTGGCGCAGTTCGAAATCGGTGACTTCGGTGGAAAAGCGGAAATTGAACAGCACCTGGCAATCGCCGGGGATCACATTGGTGGCCCCGGTGCCGGCGTTGATGTTGGAAATCTGAAAGCTGGTGGCCGGGAAGAAATCATTGCCCCGGTCCCATTCCGCCGCCGCCAGCTCCGCCAGGGCCGGTGCCACTTCGTGCACCGGGTTGCGGGCCAGGTGCGGGTAGGCCACGTGCCCTTGCACGCCTTTTACCGTGAGCAGGCCGCCCAGGGAACCGCGCCGGCCGTTCTTGATCACGTCCCCGACGGTGTCCGTGGAGGAGGGTTCGCCCACCAGGCAGTAGTCGATGTGCTCCTCGCGTTCCTGCAGGGTTTCCACCACCTTGACGGTGCCGTTCACCGACGGGCCTTCCTCGTCGGCGGTGATCAGAAAGCCGAGGCTGCCCCGGTGGTCCGGGTGGGCGGCGATAAAGTCTTCCACCGCCACCAGCATGGCGGCGATGGAGCCTTTCATGTCCGCCGCGCCGCGGCCGTAGAGCAGGTCGCCGTCCTCGGTGGGCTCGAACGGGTCGAAGCGCCATTTGCCGGCGTCGCCGGTGGGCACCACGTCGGTGTGCCCGGCGAACACCAGCAGCGGGCCGTCGCTGCCGCGCCGCGCCCAGAGGTTGCGCACTTCCTCGAACCACAGCGTCTCGCACTGGAAGCCCAGGGCCTCCAGCTTTTCGATCATCCAGTCCTGACAGCCTTCGTCCTCCGGGGTGACCGAGGGGCGACGGATCAGTTCCTTGGCGTACTCGAGGGTTCTGCTCACGGACACTCCGGTTTTAGTTGTGTTTATGCAGCTCTTCGTTGAGCGCCACGGCGGTTTTGTTGGTCTGGCACTGCACCGCGCCGCTTACCGAATTGCGGCGGAACAGCAGGTCGGACTGGCCGGCCAGGTCACGGGCCTTGACGGTGTCCGCCACCTTGCCGTTCTGGTCCAGCACTTCCACCTTGGTGCCGGCGGTGATGTACAGGCCCGCTTCGATGGTGCAGCGGTCGCCCAGCGGGATGCCGGTGCCGGCGTTGGCGCCGAGCAGGCAGTTCTCGCCCAGGGAAATCACGATGTTACCGCCGCCGGAGAGGGTGCCCATGGTGGAGGAGCTGCCGCCCAGGTCGGAGCCCTTGCCGACGAACACACCGGCGGAGATACGGCCTTCGATCATGCCCGGCCCTTCGGTGCCGGCGTTGAAGTTGATAAAGCCTTCGTGCATGACGGTGGTGCCTTCGCCCACATAGGCGCCCAGACGCACGCGGGCGGTGTCGGCGATGCGCACGCCGGCGGGTACCACGTAGTCGGTCATCTTGGGGAACTTGTCCACGCTGTTCACTTCCAGCACCTTGCCGTTAAGGCGGGCGAGAAGCTGACGCTCGGGCAGTTCGTTCAGGTCCACGGCGCCTTCGTTGGTCCAGGCCACGTTGGGCAGCAGCGGGAAAATACCGCTGAGTACCACGCCGTGGGGGCGCACCAGGCGGTGAGAGAGCAGGTGCAGCTTGAGGTAGGCTTCCGGGGTGGAGGCCGGCTCCGCGTCGCTTTCCAGAATGGTCAGCACCACCGGGCGCTCGGATTCCTGGAACGCCACCGCGTAGCTGGCCTCATGTTCAAAGCCGGCCTCGCGCCATTCCCGGGCGAGGTGCTGGATCTGACGGTGGGTCAGTTCCAGGGCCGCGTTGCCGCCTTCATAGCCGACTTCCTCGCTGACCACGTCCACCAGCTTGCTGTCCGGGTTGATCACCGGGTCCGGGTAGAACAATTCCAGCCATTGGTCGTCGCGGTTCTTGCTGCCGCAGCCCAGTGCCATTGCGAAAATATTGCTCATGTTTGCCTCTCTGTCATTCGGTGCGGCGGAGCCGATGGCTCAGCCCAGCAGTGTTTTCCAGCGGCCTTCTTCAAAGCCGGCTTCGATAATGTTGTCGCTGTGCAGAATCGGGCGTTTGATCAGGGACGGGTTGTCCTGTGCCGCGGCCACCGCGCTTTCCGCGTCCATGTTGTCGCGGGTGCTCTGATCGAGCTTGCGCCAGGTGGTGCCGCGCCGGTTGATCACGGTTTCCCAGCCCAGGGCGTCGATCCAGCGTCGCAGCTGGGCTTCGGGCACGCCGTCCTTTTTATAGTCGTGAAAATGATACTCCAGGCCCTGTTCGTCGAGCCATTTCAGAGCCTTCTTCATGGTGTCGCAGTTCTTGATGCCGTAGACGGTTATCGCCATGGGGTCCTTCCTCCTGGGGCACGTTTACAGACGTTCGATCAGGGCGCGGATGCGCTTGGCGCCTTCCACGCACTGATCCAGTTCCGCGACCAGCGCCATTCGCACCCGGTTCTTGCCGGGGTTGCGGCCCTGCACGGTGCGCGACAGATAGCGCCCGGGCAGTACGGTCACGTTCTCTTCGGACTTGAGGCGGCGGGCGAAGGTTTCATCGTCCACCGGGGTTTTGGGCCACAGGTAGAAGCCCGCGTCCGGGGCGCTAACCTTAAGCGGCTCGCCGAGAATGTCCAGTACGGCGTCGAACTTGCTCGCGTACAGAGCACGGTTGGCGCGCACATGCTCTTCGTCGTTCCAGGCGGCGATGCTCGCCACCTGGTGATGGTTGGGCATGGCGCAGCCGTGGTAGGTGCGGTAGCGCAGGAAGCGGCGCAGGATTTCCGCGTCGCCGGCGACGAAGCCGGAGCGCAGGCCGGGCAGGTTGGAACGCTTGGACAGCGAATGGAACACCACGCAGCGGCGGTAGTCATGGCGGCCCAATTCCGCGCAGGCCTGCAGCAGACCGGCGGGGGCGCGCTCGCGGTAGATTTCCGAATAACATTCGTCGGATGCGATCACGAAGTCGTACTTGTCCGCCAGGTCGATCAGTGCCTTGAGCTGTGCGCTGCTCAGGGTGGCGCCGGTGGGGTTGCCCGGCGTGCAGATAAACAGCACCTGGGTGCGCAGCCAGGTGCTTTCATCGACGGCGTCGAAGTCCGGTTGCAGGCCGGTGGCGTCGGTGCAGGGCAAATACACCGGCTCGCCGCCGCCGAGCAGGGCGGCGCCTTCATAGATTTGATAGAAGGGGTTGGGCATCAGCACCAGCGGGCTGCGCTGACGGTCCAGCATCGCCTGGGTGAACGCGAACAGCGCCTCGCGGGTGCCGTTCACCGGCAGCACCTGGTGGTCGCTGCTGACCTGCTGCAACTTGAAGCGCCGGGTCAGCCAGCCGGCGATGGCTTCGCGCAGCTCCGGCAGGCCGGCGGTGCCCGGGTACTTGGCGAGCAGGGCGGTATTGTCGCGGAGCGCCTGCTGCACGAAATCCGGCGCCGGGTGTTGCGGTTCGCCGATGGAAAACGCCACCGGGCTTTTGTCACTGGCGGGCAGGTCGGCGAACAACGTGCCCAGCTTCTCGAACGGATACGGATGCAGGCGTTCCAGATCGGGATTCATGGTGTTCCTTAAATACGGCGCAAAGGTAATTAGATGGTGACCGACATGGGGTCGGTTTTGCTGTAATCGTCCAGCTCCTGCTTGAGCGTGGCCTGCAGACGCTGGCACAACTCCGGGTCGGAGACCGGCTGGCCTTCCAGGTCGGTGACGAAGAAGACGTCCTCCGCTTTTTCCCCCAGGGTGGCGATGCGCGCGTTCTGCACCAGCAGTTCGAACTGCACGAAGATACGGCCGATATGCGCCAGCAGGCCGGGGCGGTCGAGGGTCTGGACCTCCACCACCGAGCGGTCGTTGACGATGTCGTTGCTGATCATCACCTGGGTGGGCACATCGAAATGCTTGTGGCGGCGCGGCATGCGCCGGCTCACGGTGGCGCCGAAATTTTCCGGCTGCTTGAGCGTTTCGGTGAGCGTTTTGCGGATGTATTCGATGCGCGGCCAGTCGTTACCGATGGGCGTGCCGTTCTCGTCGAGCACGATATAGGTGTCCAGGCTGAAACCGTCGGCGCTGGTAATAATGCGCGCGTCCATAATGGTCAGCCCGAGGCTGTCCAGCGCGTTCACCGTGGCGGCGAACAGGTTGCGGGTGTCCGGCGTGTAGATAAAGATCTGCGAGCCGCCTTCCAGGTTGCCCGGGCTGGTTTCCGACTCGCGGATCAATACCAGCGGGTCTTCCTTGTTGGTGCGTTCCAGCAGCGCCTCGGTGTGCCAGGCGATGTCCCAGGGCGTTTCACGCAGGAAATATTCGTCGCCGATGTTGGCCCACAGCGCTTCGATGGCGTGCGGGTCGTGGTCGCGCTCGGTGAGCAGCTTGAGGGCGTCGTCGCGGGTCTCGTCGATCCAGTCCTGTTTGTCCTGGGGGTTGTTCAGACCGCGCCGCAGGGCGCGTTTGGTCTCCAGGTAGAGCTGACGCATCAGCGAGGCGCGCCAGGAGTTCCACAGCGCCGGGTTGGTGGCGTTGATGTCGGCCACGGTGAGCACATAGAGATAATCCAGATGCACCAGGTCGCCCACGGTGCGCGCGAATTCATGCACCACGTCCGGGTCGGAAATGTCCTTGCGCTGGGCGGTGACGCTCATGGTCAGGTGGTTGCGCACCAGCCAGGCCACCAGCTTGGCGTCCCAGTTGGTGAGGCCGTGGCGCTGACAGAAGGCGATGGCGTCGTCGGCGCCCAGCTCGGAGTGGTCGCCGCCGCGGCCCTTGGCGATGTCGTGGTAGAGCCCGGCCACGTACAGCAGCTCGGGCTTGGGCAGCCGGTAGAACACCTCGCAGGCCACCGGGAATTCGTCGCGCTGGTCGTCGTAGCGCAGGCGCCGCATGTTCTTGATCACCAGCAGGGTGTGCGCGTCTACGGTGTAAATATGGAACAGGTCGTACTGCATCATGCCGATGATGCGGCCGAACTCGGGCAGGTACTTGCCGAGGATGCCGTAGCGTTTCATGCGGCGCAGTTGCGAGAACAGCGCGTGCGGGCTGCGCAGCAGCTGCATGAACAGGGCGGTGTGGGCCGGTTCCTGGCGGAAGGCGTCGTCGATCAGCGGACGCGACTCGATCAGCGCGCGCACGGTGGCGGCGCGCACCCCTTTCAGGTCCGGGTTCTGGGCCAGCAGCACGAACACCTCGAGGATCGCCGACGGGTGCTTGCGGAACACGTCCGGGGCGCTGATTTCCAGATAGTCGTTGCGCACCTGGAAACGGCGGTTGAGCGGGCGCACGTTCTCCGGCTCGCCGGCGCGCAGGATCACCTCGTCGAACAGCTGCAGCAGCATCTCGTTGAGCACCGACAGCGCCAGCGCCACGCGGTAGAAGCGCTTCATCAATTGTTCCACCGCCAGGTTGGCGTCGGAGTCCTTGTGGCCGAGGCGCTCGGCGAGCTGGCGCTGATGATCGAACAGCAGCCGGTTTTCGTTGCGGCCGGTGAGGCCGTGCAGCTGCCAGCGGATCCGCCACAGCGACTCCAGGCACTTGCTCAGCACGCGGTGCTCGTCGGCGGTGAGGAAGCCGGCGTCGACCAGCGCTTCCAGGCTGTCGGCGCCGAAATGCCGCTTCGCCACCCAGGCGATCATCTGCACGTCGCGCAGGCCGCCGGGGGCGTTCTTAATGTCCGGTTCCAGGTTGTATTCGGTGTCGTTGAACTTGCGGTGGCGGGCGGTCTGTTCTTCCCATTTGGCGGCGAAGAAGCGGTCGTTGGGCCACATCGCGTCCGGCCCGGTGAGCACCGCCAGATCCGCGCGCACCCGGTCGTCGCCGGCCAGGGTGCGTGCTTCCATGATATTGGTGGCCACGGTGATGTCCTGGCCAGCCAGGCTCACGCACTCCTCCAGGGTGCGCACGCTGTGGCCGATTTCCAGGCCGATGTCCCACAGAAAGGCGACGAAGCCTTCCAGGGCGGAGCAGGCCTCCGGGTTGGGGGCGTCGCGGAACAGCACCATCAGGTCGACGTCGGAGTGCGGGTGCAGTTCGCCGCGGCCGTAGCCGCCCACCGCCACCAGGGCGGCCTCGGCGAAGCGGTCCAGGCCGAACAGCGACCAGGCGGCGATCAGCACCCGGTCCACCAGCCGGGCGCGGCCGTGCACCAGCTCGGTGATCGGCGCTTCGTGGAAGGCCGCGTCGAGGCGCGCCTGGCCGGCCTCCAGGAATTCCCGGGCGGCGAGCCCCGGCTGATCACTGTCGCGCAGGGTGTCGAGCAGCGAGTCTTGGCTCATCGGCGGATCCAGGTTCATAACGGGGCGGCCTCGGCAACGGCGTTAAAGACGGCGTTAGTAAAGATCGGATTCTTCCTGACGGGCGGTGAGTACCTCGTAACCGTCGGCGGTGACCGCCAGGGTATGCTCCCACTGGGCGGACAGCTTGCGGTCCTTGGTGACCACGGTCCAGCCGTCGGGCAGCACCTTATTTTGGGCTTTGCCGGCGTTGATCATCGGCTCGATGGTGAACACCATGCCTTCCTGCAGCTCCAGACCGGTGCCAGGCTTGCCGTAATGCAGCACCTGCGGGTCTTCGTGGAACACCTGGCCGATGCCGTGCCCGCAGTATTCGCGCACCACGGAGAAGCGCTCGGATTCCGCCAGTTTCTGGATGGTGTGGCCGATATCGCCCAGGCGCACGCCGGGCCGTACCATCTTGATGCCGGCCAGCATGCACTCGCGGGTGGTGTCCACCAGCCGCTGGGCCAGCACCGAGGGCTCGCCCACGTAGTACATCTTGCTGGTGTCGCCGTGCCAGCCGTCCTTGATGACGGTGACGTCGATATTAAGGATGTCACCCTTTTTGAGCACCTTTTTCTCGTTGGGAATCCCGTGGCAGATCACATTGTTCACCGATGTGCATATCGACTTCGGGAAGCCCCGGTAGCCCAGGCAGGCGGGGACCGCGTTCTGCTTGTTGACGATGTGGTCGTGGCAGATGCGGTCCAGTTCCTCGGTGGTGACCCCGGGCTGGACGTGCTCGCCGATCATTTCCAGAACTTCGGCGGCCAGGCGGCCCGCTTCGCGCATTTTCGCGATGTCTTCCGGGGTTTTTATGGTGACGTTCATGTTGATCAGAGAAACTCCAGCGTTTTCAGTGTCTTGGGCGGCAAATGCGGGGGCGGGGCGGTGTCTTGTATACCGCTTTTCCGTTGCCCGGCAGGGGCGCTTGTGGTATAAAGCGCGCGCCTTCGTCGCTCATGGGCGGTGCAACATTGTACCCGCTCGGTGTCGGCGAAGGGAAATCACACACGTTCCGTCACATGGCCCTGGGTGCCTTCCTGCTTGATCACTGTCACCGCGACGAAAGCGCGGCGGCACAGAGTAGAGGGGGTTGGGTCATGCGGGAATCGTGGAGGCCTAACCCAATTGGAGAAAGACCATGTCCAGCGTAACGATGCGCGATATGTTGAAAGCCGGTGTCCATTTCGGCCACCAGACCCGTTACTGGAACCCCAAGATGAAGCCCTTCATCTTCGGCGCCCGTAACAAGATTCACATCATCAACCTGGAAACCACCCTGCCTCTGTTCAACGACGCGCTGTCGTTCCTGAACAAGCTGGCGGCCAGCAACAACAAGATCCTGTTCGTCGGCACCAAGCGCGCCGCTCAGAACGCGGTCCGTGAAGAAGCCAAGCGTTGCGGCATGCCGTACGTGGATCACCGTTGGCTGGGCGGCATGCTCACCAACTGGAAGACCATTCGTCAGTCCATCAAGCGTCTGCGCGACCTGGAAGCCCAGGAGCAGGACGGCACCCTCGGCAAGCTGACCAAGAAAGAGCACCTGATGCGTCAGCGCGAGATGGAGAAGCTGGAACGCTCCATCGGCGGCATCAAGGACATGGGCGGTCTGCCGGACGCTCTGTTCGTGGTGGACGTGGATCACGAGGACATCGCCGTTCAGGAAGCCCGCAAGCTGGGTATCCCGGTGGTGGCGGTGGTCGACACTAACTCCAACCCGGACGAAGTGGACTACGTGATCCCGGGCAACGACGACGCCATCCGCGCCATCCAGCTGTACGTGAAAGCGGCCGCTGATGCGATCATGGAAGGCCGTGAGTACGCCCAGACCCAGTCCGGCGGCGACAGCGAGTTCGTTGAAGTCGAGGACGCCGAAGGCGAGAAAGCCGAGGGTTGATGACGCCGGGGCGGGCGCGGCCCGCCCCGACACCGGGGGTTGTTCCCCGATTCAAAGATTTAAAGAGGTAAGCATGGCTGCTGTAACTGCTTCAATGGTTAAAGAGCTCCGCGAGCGCACCGGTCTCGGCATGATGGAGTGCAAGAAGGCCCTGGTCGCCGCTGAGGGTGACATTGAGCGCGCGATCGACGATCTGCGCAAATCCGGCCAGGCGAAAGCCGCCAAGAAAGCCGGCCGCACCGCCGCCGAAGGCGTGGTGATGGTGGCTACCACCGAAGACCGCAAGCGCGCGGTGATGGTGGAGATCAACTCCGAAACCGACTTCGTGGCCCGTGATGACAACTTCCTGGGCTTCGCCAACAAGGTGGCCCAGGCCGCCCTGGACGCGGACGAAGTGGACGCCGCCAAGATCGTGGCACTGAGCCTGGAAGACGGCTCCACCGTGGAACAGGCGCGCGAGTCGCTGGTTCAGAAAATCGGCGAAAACATCCAGGTACGCCGCGCGGTGCGCCTGAACGCCACCGACGGTGTGGTCGGTTCCTACGTGCACGGCGGCAAGATCGGCGTGCTGACCGCGCTGTCCGGCGGCGAGCCGGAGCTGGCCAAGGACGTGTGCATGCACGTGGCCGCCGTGGCGCCGATGGTGGTGAACTCCGAGAACGTGCCCGAGGACGTGCTGGAAAAAGAGCGTGAGATCATCCGCGCCCAGCCGGACATGGAAGGCAAGCCCGCCGAGATCGTCGAGAAGATGGTCGGTGGCCGGATCAACAAGTTCCTGAAGGAAGTCAGCCTCACCGATCAGCCGTTCGTGAAGGACCCCAACACCACCGTGGGTCAGCTGGTCAAGGACGCGGGCGCTGAAGTGCTGGCGTTTGAGCGTCTGGTGGTCGGCGAAGGCATCGAGAAAGAAGAAGTCGACTTCGCGGCTGAAGTCATGGCGCAGGCTAAGGGCTGATCGCGACCGAAGCACCGCTTCGCAGCGCGATCAGCGACCGGCCAGGGATGGCCGGGCCGGGCTTTCCGAATGCGATGGCGTGGCGCCAGGGATGGCCGGCACGGCCTGGCCGGGTAAGCCGCTTCGCAGCACGACCAGCGCGACTGGTGGCGCCTGCTTCCGGCGCCGTTCCGGTAAAGCCGGTTGTGCGGAAGCCACAAAACGCCTTGCTGGCCTGACCAGCAAGGCGTTTTTTTCGACTTGCATCCTGCCTCCGGCGGGGTAGTGTGCTGAATGGATTGAGATGAACGGCGGGTATTCATGAGTGGCGGAGATCAAGAGATGGCCAAGAACAAGGAGCGCTCGCCGCGCTACAACCGTATTCTGCTGAAATTGAGCGGTGAAGCGCTGGCGGGCGAAGAGGGGTTTGGAATCGACCCGCGGGTGCTGGACACCCTGTCATTGGAAATCGGCCAGCTGGTGGGCATCGGCGTTCAGGTGGGCCTGGTGGTCGGCGGCGGCAACCTGTTCCGCGGCGCCGCCCTGCAAACCGCCGGCCTGGACCGGGTGGCGGGCGATCATATGGGCATGCTGGCCACGGTGATGAACGGCCTGGCGCTGCGTGACGCCCTGGAACGGTCCAATATCCGCACCCGGCTGATGTCGGCCATTCCCATGAGCGGCATCGTGGAGCATTATGACCACCGCAACGCCAACCGGCACCTGAAGAACGGCGAAGTGGTGATTTTCTGCGCCGGCACCGGCAATCCGTTTTTCACCACGGATTCCGCGGCCTGTCTGCGCGGTATCGAGATCAGCGCCGACGTGGTGCTCAAGGCCACCAAGGTGGACGGCGTCTACAACGACGACCCGGTGACGAACCCCCAGGCGGAGAAGTACGATCACCTCACCTACGACGAGGTGATTGACCGCAAGCTCGGGGTGATGGATCTGACCGCCATCTGCCTGTGCCGTGACCACGGCATGCCGTTGCGGGTATTTAACATGAACAAGCAGGGCGCGCTGCTCGGCCTGATGCTGGGCGGCAACGAAGGCACCCTGGTTGTGGCTGACAAAGAAGGCGAGGAATAAAGGTGATCGAGGATATCAAGAAGGACGCCCAGTCGCGCATGAAGAAGAGTCTGGAATCGCTCGACGTGGCACTCAAGCGGGTGCGCACCGGACGGGCGCATCCGAGCCTGCTGGACGGGGTGACCGTGGCCTACTACGGTTCGCCCACGCCGCTCAGCCAGTTGGCCAACATTTCCGTGGAAGAGGGCCGCACCCTGGTGGTGTCGCCGTTCGACCGCTCCCTGGTTCCGGAGGTTGAGAAAGCGATCATGACCTCCGACCTGGGCCTGAACCCCTCCACCGCCGGCACGGTGATCCGACTGCCGCTGCCGCCGCTCACCGAGGAAACCCGCAAGGACCTGGTGAAAGTGGTGCGCGCTGAAGTCGAGCACGCCCGGGTGGCGATCCGCAATATCCGCCGTGACGCCAACGGCGACCTGAAAGACCTGCTCAAGGAGAAGGAAATCTCCGAGGACGAAGCCCGTCACGGCGAAGAGCAGATTCAGCAGCTCACCGATAAAAGCGTGGCCGAAGCCGACGCCATGCTCAAAACCAAGGAAGAGGAGTTGATGACGGTATAAGCGGCGGGGCGCAAGGGCGCCCGCCGACCGTTGTCCAAACACACTGTACGGGTGAATTCGGGATGCGGGCCCACCGCAGCCCGATGTTTTTTTATGGAAGACAGCAAAGCCGACTCCTCCGCTCCCGATATCGACTCCCATCAGGGCGCCGTTCCCCGCCATGTGGCCATCATTATGGATGGCAACAACCGCTGGGCGCGCCGCCGTGATCTGCCCGGGGTGGAAGGCCACCGGGCCGGCGAGAACGCGGTGCAGACGGTGATCCGCCGGGCCGGCCAGCGCGGCGTGGAAGTGGTCACCCTGTTCGCCTTCAGTTCCGAGAACTGGCGCCGGCCCCCGGAGGAAGTGAACCATCTGATGGGGCTGTTCGTGCGCGCCCTGGGCGAACGGGTGGACGAGCTACAGGAAAACGGCGTGCGGCTGCGTTTCATCGGCGAGCGCGCCGCGTTCGGCGAGGATCTGCGCCGGGGCATGGCCGACGCCGAGCAGCGCACCGCCGGCAACCAGCGAATGACCGTGGTGGTGGCGGTGAATTACGGGGGCCAGTGGGATCTGGCCCAGGCCGCCGCCGAGCTGGCGCGCCGGGTGCGCGACGGCGAACTGGCCCTGGAGCGGGTCGACGCCCAGGCCCTCGGCGCCGAGGTCAGCATGGCGGACCTGCCGGCGCCGGATCTGCTGATCCGCACCGGCGGCGAACAGCGCCTCAGTAACTTCCTGCTGTGGCAAAGCGCGTACAGTGAATTCTATTTTACCCCGGTGCTGTGGCCGGACTTCGACGCCGACGCTTTTGATGCCGCCCTGGCGGATTACGCCGGCCGCCAGCGTCGTTTCGGTCGTTCCGGGGAAGAGGTGGAGCGCCTCAAGGGAGAACAATAATGCTTAAATTGCGGGTGATCACCGCTCTGGCGCTGCTGCCGGTCGTTCTTGGCGCGGTATTCGGCCTGGAGCGGGGCCCCTTCGCCCTGGTGGCGGGCGCGTTTTTCCTGATCGGCGGCTGGGAATGGTCGGCGATGATGGCGCGTTTCTCCACGGCGGCACGCCTGCTTTGGTGCCTGTCCCTGGCGCTGTTGATGCTGGGGGCCGAAGTGTTCCGCCCGGCCTGGGTGCTGAACACGCTGCCGCTGTGGTGGCTGCTGGCGCTGGTGGCGGTGCTCGGCTATCCGCGTACCGCCAGTCACTGGTTCCGCCCGGCGGTGCTGGTGCCGGTGGGCTGGCTGTTGCTGGTGCCCGCCTGGATGGCGGTGGTGGAACTGCAGGATAACGGCGCGCTCGGCCTGGCCGGGCCCTGGGCGCTGCTGTTCGTGCTGGTCTGGGTATGGGCGGCGGACACCGGCGCCTATTTCGCCGGCCGTGCCTTCGGCCGCCGCAAGCTGGCGCCGGCGGTGAGCCCCGGCAAGACCGTGGAAGGCCTGCTGGGCGGTGTGGCGCTGGCGCTGGTGGTGGTGGCCGCGGTGTTCTACACCGGCTGGCTGGACGCGTCGCTGCCGGCGCTGATGGTGGTGGCGCTGCTCACCGTGCTGGCGTCGGTGCTCGGCGACCTGTTCGAGAGCATGGCCAAGCGCCAGCGCGGTATCAAGGACAGCGGCACCGTGCTGCCGGGCCACGGCGGCATGCTCGACCGCATCGACAGCGTCACGGCGGCCCTGCCGGTGGCCCTGGCGGGGCTCAACTGGTTCGCTCTCCCTGGAGGCACGTTTTGATGACCGACCGGAGTCTGGAAACGGTCACTATTCTCGGCGCCACCGGCAGCATCGGCCGGCAGACGCTGGACGTGCTGGCAAGAAACCCGGAGCGTTACCGGGTGCTGGGCCTGACCGCCGGACACCGCTGGCGGGAACTGGCCGAGCACTGCCTGACCTGGCGGCCCCGCTTCGCCGCCCTGGCCGACGAGCAGGCCGCCGAGGCGCTTCGGAACCATCTCCGTGAGGCCGGGTCTCACACCCAGGTCCTGGCCGGCCATGCCGGCGTGGCCGAGGTGGCCGCCCTGCAGGAGGCGGACACCGTGGTCGCCGCCATCGTCGGCGCCGCCGGTGTGCGGCCGACCCTGGCGGCGGTGGAAGCGGGCAAGAAGATACTGCTCGCCAATAAAGAGACCCTGGTGGTCACCGGCGCCCTGTTCATGGAGGCGGTCAAGCGCCACGGCGCCACGCTGCTGCCGGTGGATTCGGAGCACAACGCCATTTTCCAGTGCCTGCCGGCGGAAGGCGTCGGCCCGGGCGTGCGGCGCCTGCTGTTGACCGCCTCCGGCGGCCCGTTCCGGGGCTGGACCCGGGAGCAACTGACCGCGGTGACGCCGGAGCAGGCGGTGTGCCACCCCAACTGGGACATGGGGCCGAAGATCTCCGTCGATTCCGCCACCCTGATGAACAAGGGGCTGGAGTATATTGAAGCCTGCTGGCTGTTCGATGTGGCGCCGGAACGCATTGACGTGGTGATTCACCCGCAGAGCGTGGTGCACTCCATGGTCGAGTATCTGGACGGTTCGGTGCTGGCGCAGATGGGCACGCCGGATATGCGCACCCCGATCGCCTGCGCGCTGTCCTGGCCGGAGCGCATCGAGTCCGGGGCGTCGAGTCTTGATTTCGCGACGCTGTCGGGCCTGGATTTCCAGGCCCCGGACAACGACGCCTTCCCCTGTCTGGGCCTGGCCCGGCAGGCGATGGAGGAGGGCGGCGCCGCCACCGCGGTGCTCAACGCCGCCAATGAGGAGGCGGTGGCCGCGTTTCTGGATCGCCGGCTGGGCTTTAACGCCATCGGCGCCGTGGTGGAGGAAACCCTGCAACGTACGCCGTCCTCGCGGTGCGCCGACGTGGACGCGGTGATGGACGTGGATGCCCGTGCCAGAGACCTGGCGCGGTCGCTGATTAGGGAGTGGGCATGCTGACGGTGCTGGCCTTTATAGTCACCATTGTGGTCATAGTGGCCTTCCACGAGTGGGGGCACTTCCTGGCCATGCGGGCGTTCGGCATCCGCGTGCTTACTTTCTCCGTGGGCTTCGGCCCGCGCATCGCCCGCTTCACCGACAAAAAAGGCACCGACTGGGTGATCAGCGCGATCCCCCTGGGCGGCTTCGTCAAACCGCTGGACCGCCGCGATTCGGAAATGCCGCCGGACGCCAACATGGACGAGGAATTTTCCGGCAAACCGGCCTGGCAGCGGGTGATTACCTACGCCGCCGGTCCGGTGTTCAACTTTATTCTCGCCTTTATTATTTACTGGCTGCTGATGATGAGCGTCGGCCAGCGCGACGCCCTGGCGGTGGTCGGGGTGCCGGCGCCGGACTCACCGGCCGCCGAAGCCGGCTTCCAGCCCGGCGATCAGTGGCTGGCGGTCAACGGCGAACCGGTGGAGGGCTGGCAGGACGCGGTCAGTGAGCTGGTGCTTTACCTGGGCGAGGACGAGCCGGTCAACGTGCGCGTGCGCCAGTCCGGCGGCGACACCGCCGAACGCCGCCTGCCGCTGGCCGCCTGGTCCGAAGATCCCGAGCAATCACCGCTCACCGTGCTGGGGCTGCGTCCGGCGGTGCTGATCGGCCAGGTGGCCGAGAACAGCGGCGCGGTGCGTTCCGGCATTCGCCCCGGCGATCTGGTACTGTCCACCGCCGGCGAGCCGGTCACCGGCTGGGGCGGCTGGAGCGAGCAGCTGCGCGCCAGCCCCGGCGAGGAGTTGCCGGCGCGGGTGTTGCGCGACGGCCGCGTCGTCGATATCACCCTTTACCCGCAACCGGTGGAACAGGACGGCGTCACCGTGGGTCAATTGGGGGTGGGCTCCGGCGGCCTGGTGGAGCACACCTATAACCCGCTGGCCGCGGTGGGCGCCGCCGGCGACCGTTTCGGCCAGCAGGTCAATGTGATTATTACCAGCGTAGCGAAGCTGGCCACCGGGCATCTGCCGCTGGACAGTCTCGGCGGACCGGTGACCATCGCCCAGGTGGCGGGCGACAGCGCCGCCCTGGGCGTCGCCAGTTTTCTTATGCTGTTGGCTTACCTGAGCATTACTCTGGGGGTCATCAACCTGCTGCCGATACCGATGCTGGACGGCGGCTGGATTCTCTTCGGCATCATTGAAATGATTCGCGGGCGCAGCCTGCCCGAGCGGTTTATCGTCGCCGCTCAGGGTGTGGGTCTGACGCTGGTGGTCAGTTTCATGTTGTTGGCCATCTATAACGACCTGGTGCGACAGTTTTCATGAATTTCGGAAACACCACTAAAACCCTGCTCAGCGGGGCCCTGGCCCTGGTTCTTATCTTCTCGCCGGTGACCGTCGGCGCGCAAAGCGGCGGTGGCGCCTTGCCCTTCCAGGTGCGCGATATCCGCGTCGAGGGGCTGCAGCGCATCCCGGTGGAGCGCGTGTACGCGGAGCTGCCGATCCAGCCCGGTGACACCGTCAACCGGAACGACGTGGTGCAGGCGGTCAAGCGGCTGTTCGCCACCGGCGACTACGAAGACGTGCAGCTCGGCCGCGACGGCGACGAGCTGGTGGTGGTGGTGGCCGAGCGCCCCAGCATCGCGCGCATCGATCTGGACGGTAACAAGCAGATCGAGGAGGAGGACCTGCGCCAAGGCCTCACCCAGGCGGGCCTGGCGGAGGGCGAGGTGTTCCAGCGCTCCACGCTGGAGGCGATCTCCGGGGAGCTGGAGCGCCAGTACATCGCCCAGGGCCGCTACGGCGCCGACATCAGCACCGAGGTGGTGCCGCTGCCGCGTAACCGGGTGGCGCAGGACATCCAGATTTACGAAGGCAAGGCCGCGCGCATCAGCGACATCAACGTGGTCGGCAACACCGTGTTCAGTGACGAAGAGTTGCTGGAGGACTTCGAGCTCAGCTCTTCGCACTTCTGGTCGTTCATCAAGGGCGACGACAAGTATTCCCGCCAGCGTCTGGCCGGTGATCTGGAACGTCTGCGTTCCTATTACCTGGATCGCGGCTATATCAACTTCTCGATCGAATCCACCCAGGTGTCGGTCACCCCGGACCGGGAGCGGGTGCTGATCACCGTCAACGTGGCCGAGGGCGACCAGTTCCGCGTCAACGACGTCAAGCTGTCCGGCGACCTGGTGGTGGATGAAAGCGAGCTGACCCCCCTGCTGGTGCTGCAGGAAGGCCAGGTGTTCAGCCAGCAGCTGGTGACCTACACCAGTGACCTGATCAAGCGCCGTCTCGGCAACGAGGGCTACACCTTCGCCGAGGTGCGCGGCGTGGAGCAGGAAACCGGCGACGGCAACACCGTGGACGTGACGTTCTTCGTCGACCCGGGCCGCCGCGTTTACGTGCGCCGCCTGAGCTTCGTAGGCAACGCCAAGACCGAAGACGAAGTGCTGCGTCGTGAAATGCGTCAGTTCGAGGACGCGCCGGCCAACACCTCGCTGATCGACCTGTCCCGCGAGCGCCTGCAGCGTCTCGGCTACTTCAGCTCCGTGCAGGCGGACACCGAGCGGGTCCCCGACTCCGAGGACCTGGTCGACGTGGAATACGAAGTGGAAGAGCAGCCCTCCGGCTCCATCGGCGCCAACGTGGGTTACTCCGACGCCTCCGGCGCCATCTTCGGCGCCAACGTCAGCCAGAACAATTTCCGGGGCACCGGTAACCGGGTGTCGTTCTCCCTGAGCCGCAGTGCGATCCGCGACTCCTACAGCTTCTCGCACTACAACCCGTACTACACGCTGGACGGCGTGAGCCGCGGCTTCAGCCTGTTCCATTCGGAAATCGATTTCGATGAAACACGGATTTCATCCTACGCCGCCGACCGCTCCGGCGGCTCGGTGACCTTCGGTTATCCGATTTCCGAATACTCCCGTCTCAGCTTCGGCGGCACCTTCGAGCGCACCGACGTGCAGAGCGGTGACTACATCGCCGTCGCCATCGACGACTTCCTGCAGCGCGAAGGGGAAGAGTTCGACGAGTTCAAGTTCAACGCGTCATTGCGCACCAGCACCCTGAACCGGGGCATCCTGCCGGACCGGGGTTGGGCCAGCACCTTCAATCTGGAAGCGGCGGTGCCGGGTTCCGATTACCTGTTCTACAAAGCCAGCTGGGACGGTGAAAAATACTTCCCGATCACCCGTAACTGGACACTGCGGGCGCGCGGTGAAGTGGGCTACGGCGACGGTTACGGTGACGACAACGGCCTGCCGTTCTTCGAGAACTACTATTCCGGCGGTATCGGTTCGGTGCGCGGCTTTGAATCCCGCTCGCTGGGCCCGCGCTCGCCGGCGCTGTTCTACGCCGATTCGTCGGTGGCCGACCCCGATCCCGATCCGATCGGTGGTAACCTGCTCACCGAAGCCAGCATCGAGCTGATTTTCCCGACGCCGTTCGCGCCGGAATCGCGCAGCATCCGAACCTTCCTGTTCGTGGACGCCGGTAACGTGTTCGAAACCCGGCAACAGGATATCATGCAGGACTTCGACGCCACCGAACTGCGTTCCTCGGTGGGCATTGGTTTGAGCTGGCTGACCGCCATCGGTCCGCTCAGCTTCAACCTGGCCACACCGATCAACGATGAATCCGGTGATGACACGGAAGTATTCCAGTTCTCCCTGGGGCAAACTTTCTAGGAGTTAATTATGAAAAAATATTTGCTTGCCGTTGCACTGATGTTGCCGCTTTTCGCCCAGGCCGAAGGCCGTACCGGGGTGGTTGACCCGATCGGCGCTTTGCAGGAAGCCAAGGAATTCCAGGACCGTTTCGGCAAACTGGAATCCTCGCTGAAAGACGAACAGAACCGTCTCGACCGTCTCGGCGGTGAGGTGGAGAACCTGCGCGGTCGCCTCGAAAAAGAGGGCATGACCATGAGCGAGGACGAGCGCGAGCAGCTGCAGACCCAGGGTCAGCAGAAGATGATCGAGTTGCAGAACCTGCGTCAGTCCGCACAGCGCAAGCTGAATAAGGGCCAGCAGGAGATCCTTCAGGTGATGGAGCCCAAGCTCAAGCAGGCGGTGGAAACCGTGGCCGAGCGGGAAAACCTGGATATGGTGCTGAACGCCCAGGCGGTGGTCTACGTGAAGTCCGACATGGACATCACCGAGGCCGTCACCAAACAACTCAATTCGATGAAGTAATCGGATGCCTGTGACAGCACCGAAGACGGTCCGCCTCGACGTTCTTGCCCGGGAACTGGGCGCCGAGCTGCACGGACCCGGCGACCTCGAGGTCACCGGGCTGGGTACGCTGGGCGCCGCCGGCCCGGGCCAACTCACGTTTCTCGCCAACCCCCGCTACCGCGCGCACCTGGAGAACAGCCGGGCCGGCGCCGTGTTGCTGCGCGCCGACCAGCTGGACGTCTGTCCGGTGGCGGCGCTGGTGGTGAAGGATCCCTATCTGGCGTACGCCAAGGCCAGCCACTTCTTCGACACCGCTTCGGTGCCGGCGGCCGGTGTTCACGCGGCGGCCTGCGTGGCCGAGGACGCGGTGGTGCCGACCTCGGCCTCGGTGGGTCCCAACGCGGTGATCGAAGCCGGCGTGGTGCTGGGCGAGGGCGTGGTGATCGGCGCCAACAGCGTGGTGGGCGCCGGCAGCAGCCTGGGCGACGGCTGTCGGATCTGGCCAAATGTTACAATTTACCATGGTGTCCACATCGGGCCGCGCTCTATCATACACGCCAATTGCGTCCTGGGTGCCGACGGCTTCGGCTTTGCGCCCACCGCGTCCGGCTGGAGCAAAATCGCCCAGGTGGGTGGGGTGCGCATCGGCGCCGACGTTGAAATCGGCGCCGGCACCACCGTTGACCGGGGTGCGATCGACGACACGGTGATTGGCGACGGCGTGATTCTGGACAACCAGATTCAGGTGGCGCACAACGTGGTGATCGGTGATCACACCGCGGTGGCGGGCAAGGTCGGCATCGCCGGCAGCAGCCGGATCGGCGCCTATTGCATGATCGGCGGCGCCGCCGGGATCTCCGGGCATCTGGAGATCTGCGACAAAGTGCAGATTCTCGGCATGTCGCTGGTGTCGCGCTCGATCACCGAACCGGGCACCTACGGGTCGGCCCTGCCGGTGGACAAACAGGACCGTTATCGCCGGAACGTGGCCCGTTTCCGGCATCTGGATGAACTCTACCGCCGGGTCCTAAAGCTGGAACGCGACGCCGAGTAGCTCGGCCGCGGGCGGCGGCCAGCGTCACTTTTGGAAAACACAATCATGATGGATATCCATGAGGTGAGGGAGTATCTGCCTCACCGCTACCCTTTTTTGCTGGTCGACCGCGTGGTTTCGGTCGAGCCGGGCAAACGTATCGAAGCCTATAAGAACGTTTCCATCAACGAGCCGTTCTTCAACGGTCATTTCCCCGACGAGCCGATCATGCCCGGCGTACTGATCGTCGAGGCGCTGGCCCAGGCGGCCGGCATTCTCGGTTTCGTGACCGCCAACAAAAAGCCCGCCGACGGCTTTATCTACCTTCTGGTGGGCACCGACAAGGCGCGCTTTAAACGGCCGGTGGTGCCCGGTGACCGGCTCACGCTGCACGCGGAGTGGCTCACCCTGCGTCGTAACATCGCCAAATTCTCGTGCCGCGCGGAAGTGGACGGTAAGGTGGTCGCGGTTTCCGACCTGCTGGTGGCCGAGCAGCGTAGCTGATCCGTTGATGGGGCCGTCGCCGTCGGCGGCGGCCTCGCGTATACTCCAGCACACCAAAACGCCAGGGCAAAAGCGCATAACAATGACTCACCCCGCAGCGATTCATCCCACAGCCATTATCGATCCGACGGCGGAGCTGGACCACGACGTTCAGGTCGGTCCTTACTCCATCATCGGGCCCCGGGTGCGCATCGGCGCGGGCACCGTGGTCGGACCGCATGTGGTGATCAACGGCCCCACCGTGATCGGCAAGAACAACCGCATTTTCCAGTTCGCGTCCGTGGGCGAGGACTGCCAGGACAAGAAGTACAAGGGTGAACCGACCCGCCTGGAGATCGGCGACAACAACGTTATCCGCGAGCATTGCAGCATTCATCGGGGCACCGTTCAGGACCAGAGCCTGACCCGCATCGGTGATAACAACCTGCTGATGGCCACCGTCCACGTGGCGCACGACTGCATGATCGGCAACGACAATATTTTCGCCAACACCACCGGCATCGCCGGCCACGTGCACATCGGCGACGGTGTGATCCTGGGCGGCATGACCGGCGTGCATCAGTTCTGCCGCATCGGCTCCTACGCCATGACCGCCGGCTGCAGCCTGGTGCTCAAGGATATCCCCGCCTTCGTAATGGTCAGCGGCAACCCGGCCGGCGCGCGCAGCATGAACTTCGAGGGCATGCGGCGGCGCGGCTGGGATGCGGATGTGGTGGCCACCCTGCGGCGCGCCTACAAGACCGTCTACCGCCAGGGTCTGACCCTGGAGCAGGCGCTCGCCGAGCTTGAGCCGCAGGTGGCGACCTGCCCGCAGCTGGCCATGTTCGTGGACTCCCTGCGCGCTTCGGAGCGCGGCATTACCCGCTGATAGGGCGCTGTTATGAACTCCTCTCCGGCGCCTCTCATTGCTGTGATCGCCGGCGAGGCGTCCGGGGATCTGCTCGGCGCCGGCCTGATCGGCGCCCTGCGCGAGCGTTTCCCCGACGCCCGCTTTATCGGCGTGGGCGGCGAGAACATGGCCGCCGCCGGCCAGCATTCCCTGTTCCCTATGGAAAAACTGTCCGTCATGGGCATCACCGAGGTGATCGCCCATCTGCCGGAACTGTTCCGCCTGCGCCGCCGGCTGGTGGACGACCTGCTGGCGCGGCGCCCGGACGTGGTGATCACCATTGATTCCCCGGATTTCACCCTGGGCGTGGCCAAACGGGTCCATGCCGCCGGCTTGAAGACCGTGCACTATGTCAGCCCCTCGGTGTGGGCCTGGCGCCAGGGCCGGATCAAAGGCATCCGCCGGGACATCGACCTGATGCTCACCCTGTTCCCGTTCGAGGCCCGTTTCTACCAGGAACACGGGGTGCCGGTGGCGTTCGTCGGCCACCCCCTCGCGGACATGATCGAGCTGACCGTGGACGCCGCCGCCGCCCGGGCGGAACTGGGGCTGGCTCCCGAGGGCCCCTTACTGGCGGTGCTGCCGGGCAGCCGGGGTGGGGAAGTGGCGCAACTGATGCCGGAATTCCTGGACGCCATGCAGCGGCTGCACCGGCACCGGCCGGCGCTACGCTTCGTGATTCCCGCCGCCAACGCCGCCCGGGGCGAACAGATCCGGGCGGCGCTGGCCGCCGCGCCGGCGCTGCCGGTGACCGTCACGGACGGCCGCAGCCGCACCGTGATGGCCGCCGCCGACGTGGTGCTGATGGCGTCCGGCACCGCCACCCTGGAAGGCCTGTTGCTGAAGAAGCCCATGGTGGTGGGCTACCGGCTGGGCGCGGTCACCTTTGCGATCGTCTCACGGCTGGTGAAAAGCGAGCATGTGGCACTGCCCAACCTGCTGTGCCGCAAACGGTTGGTGCCGGAGCTGGTGCAGGACGCCTTCACCGGCGCGGCCCTGGCAGAGGCGGTTCAGGTCTGGTTTGATAGTCCCGAGCGGGTGGCCGCCCTGGAGGCGAATTTCACCCGGGTCCACGAGCAGTTGCGGGGCGGTGCCAACGACAAGGCCGCCGACGCCATCGCGGCGTTGCTGGCCCCGGGTACGGGAACCCAAGACCATGCATGATCCGTTCGCCGAATACGGCCTGGCGGAGCCGTTCATCCCGTCCAGCTTCGACTGTTTTCCGGGCATGCATCTGGCCGGGGTCGACGAAGTAGGGCGCGGCCCCCTGGTGGGGGCGGTGGTCACCGCCGCGGTGGTGCTGGACCCGGCCCGGCCGGTGCCCGGCCTGGCGGATTCCAAGACCCTCAGCGCGCCACGCCGCGAGGCCCTGGCCGAGGCGATCCGCGAGCAGGCGCTGGGCTTGGCCCTGGGCCGCGCCGAGCCCGAGGAAATCGACCGGCTGAATATTTATCATGCCACCCACCTGGCCATGGTGCGCGCCGTGGAGGCGCTCGCCCTGCGCGTCGACGCGGTGCTGGTGGACGGCAACCGGGGGCCGCGCTTCGCCTGCCCGTCGCAGCCCGTGGTAAAGGGGGACGGGCGGGTGCCGGCCATCGGCGCCGCCTCGATCCTCGCCAAGGTGGCCCGCGACCGGGAAATGGTGGCGCTGCACGAGCGTCACCCCGAATATGGCTTCGACCGCCACAAGGGGTACCCCACCAAGGTGCACCTGGCGGCCCTGAAAACCCATGGTCCGCTGCCGTACCACCGCCGCTCCTTCGCGCCGGTGGCGGCATTGCTGACAGGAGCTGGAAGTGACTGATCCCCGCTTTGTACACCTGCGCGTGCACACCGACTACTCCCTGGCCGACGGGGTGGTGCGCGTCAAGGAACTGGTCAAGGCCTGCGTCGAGCAGCGTATGCCGGCGGTGGCGGTGACCGACGAAAACAACCTGTTCGCCCTGATCAAGTTCTACTCCGGCGCCATGGGCGCCGGCGTCAAGCCGCTGATGGGCGCCGATCTCTGGGTGCAGGCGGACGACCCGGAAGACGCCCCTTACTACCTGTGCTGCCTGGTGCAGAACGAAACCGGTTACCGCAACCTGACCCTGCTGATCAGCCGCGCCTGGCAGAGCAACCAGCACCGTGGCCGGGCGATGATCCGCCGCGAGTGGCTGCTGGAGCTCAACGAAGGGCTGATTCTGCTGTCCGCCGCCCGCGCCGGCGACGTGGGGCGGCTGCTGGTGTCGGAGAAGACCGCCGAGGCCACCGAGCGGGCCCGCGAGTACCAGCAGGTGTTCGGCGACCGCTTCTATCTGGAAGTGCAACGCACCGAGCGGCCCGGCGATGAGCAGTGCCTGCACGCCACCGTGGCCCTGGCGGCGGAGCTGGGCATCCCGGTGGTGGCCACCAACGACGTGCGCTTTATCGACCGCGACGATTTCGAGGCCCACGAAGCGCGGGTGTGCATCCACGACGGCAACACCCTGGATGACCCGCGCCGCACCAGGAAGTACTCCGAACAGCAGTATCTGAAAACCGCCGATGAAATGGCGGAGCTGTTTTCGGATCTGCCGGAAGCCCTGGAAAACACCGTCGAGATCGCCCGGCGCTGCACGCTGGACATCCGCCTGGGCGAGAACTTCCTGCCGGAGTTCCCGATTCCCGAAGGGCTGACCCTGGAGGAGTACTTCGAAAAGGTGGCCCAGGAAGGGCTGGAAAAGCGGCTCGCCGGCATTCTCGACCCGGACGCGCCGGATTACGCGGAACGGCGCGCCGAATACGATCAGCGTTTGCAGTTCGAGCTGGGCATCATCAACCAGATGGGGTTCCCCGGCTACTTCCTGATCGTTGCCGACTTCATTCAGTGGGGCAAACAGCACCAGGTGCCGGTGGGGCCGGGCCGGGGTTCCGGCGCCGGCTCGCTGGTGGCCTACGCCATGGACATCACCGACCTGGACCCGATCCAGTACGACCTGCTGTTCGAGCGCTTCCTCAACCCGGAACGGGTCTCCATGCCCGACTTCGACGTCGACTTCTGCATGGAGAAGCGCGACCGGGTGATCAACTACGTGGCCGACAAATACGGCCGCGACGCGGTGAGCCAGATCATCACCTTCGGCACCATGGCCGCCAAGGCGGTGGTGCGCGACGTGGCGCGGGTGCAGGGCAAGCCCTACGGCCTGGCGGACCGCCTCTCCAAGATGATTCCGGGCACTCCGGGCATGACCCTGAAAGCGGCGCTGGAGCAGGAAGAGCCGCTGCGCGAATTCCTCGAGGACGACGGCAATTCCGACAAGGAATCCGCCAACGAAATCATGGAGATGGCGTTCAAGCTCGAGGGCCTGACCCGTAACGTGGGCAAGCACGCCGGCGGCGTGGTGATCGCCCCCGGCAAGCTCACCGACTTCGCGCCGCTGCACTGCGACGAAAACGGCGACAACCTGGTCACCCAGTACGACAAGGACGACGTGGAAGCCGCCGGGCTGGTGAAGTTCGACTTTCTCGGCCTGAAGACGCTGACCATCATCGACTGGGCGGTGAAGGCCGCCAACGTGCGCCGCGAACGGGAAGGCGAGGGCCCGCTGAGCATCGAGCGCATCCCGCTGGACGACAAGCCCAGCTTCGACCTGCTCAAGAAGGGCGACACCACCGCCGTGTTCCAGCTGGAAAGCCAGGGCATGAAAGAGCTGATCAAAAAGCTCAAGCCCGACCAGTTCGAGGACATCATCGCGCTGGTGGCGCTCTACCGGCCCGGCCCGCTCGAGTCCGGCATGGTGGACAACTTCATCAACCGTAAGCACGGCCGCGAGCCGGTGTCCTACCCGGATGTGAAGTACCAGCACGAATGGCTCAAGCCGATCCTGGCGCCCACCTACGGCGTGATTCTGTACCAGGAACAGGTAATGCAGATCGCCCAGGTGCTGGCCGGCTACACGCTCGGCGGCGCGGACCTGCTGCGCCGGGCCATGGGTAAGAAAAAACCCGAGGAGATGGCCAAACAGCGTGAGATCTTCGAGTCCGGCGCCAAGGAAAAAGGCATCGAGCCGGACCTGGCGATGAAGATCTTCGACCTGGTGGAGAAGTTCGCCGGCTACGGCTTCAACAAATCCCACTCCGCCGCCTACGCGCTGGTCGCCTACCAGACCGCCTGGCTGAAAGCCCATTACCCGGCCGAGTTCATGGCGGCGGTGATCTCCGCCGATATGCAGAACACCGATAAGGTCGTGACCTTTATCGATGAAAGCAAAAACATGGGCCTCAGGGTGCTGCCGCCGGACGTGAACTCCTGCGGCTACCGCTTCACCGTCAATGCGGAAGGCGACATCATCTATGGCCTGGGCGCCATCAAGGGCCTCGGCGAAGGCCCGATCGAGGCGATCGTCAGCGCCCGCGGCGACAACGGCGAGGAGCGGGCCTTCGAGGACCTGTTCGATTTCTGCCGGCGCATTGATCTGAAGAAGATCAACAAGCGCTCCCTGGAAGCGCTGGTGCGCGCCGGCGCCCTGGACAAGCTGGGGCCCAACCGGCATTTCCGCGACCGCGCCGTGCTGATGGCCACGCTGCCGGACGCCATCGCCGCCGCCGAGCAGGACGCCCGCAACCAGGAAGCGGGCATGATGGACCTGTTCGGCGGTGGCGAGGACGAGCACGCCCCCGCCACGGCGGTGGCCTGGAAGCCCGGCCGCGACTGGAACGACGACATCCGCCTCAACGGCGAGAAAGACACCCTGGGCCTGTTCCTCACCGGCCACCCCATCGACCAGTTCGAAGGGGAGGTGCGCCAGTTCGTCAGCAGCCGCCTGAACAGCCTGCAGCCCACCGCCAAGGGCGAAGCCGCCACCGTCGCCGGCCTGGTGGTGGCGTTGCGCATCACCCGCAGCAAACGCAGCGGTGAGCGCATGGGCTTTATCACCCTGGACGACAAAACCGGCCGGGTGGAGGTGTCGGTGTTCGGCCGCACCTTCGCCCAGTACGGCGAGCGCATCCAGAAGGACGCCTTGCTGGTGGTGCGCGGCGGCGTGCGCATGGACGACTACACCGGCGGCTTCAACCTGGTCGCCGATGAGGTGATGGACATCTGCCAGGCGCGGGAAATGTTCGCCCGCCGCCTGCGGGTCAGGGTGCCGGTGGACGACGCCTTGCCCGACACCCTCGGTCGCACCCTGTCGCCGTACCGCGCCAACGGCAACGGCGGCGGCACCCCGGTGACGCTGCAACTGGCCCACCGGGAGGCGGACGCGGCCATGGCCCTGGGCGACGACTGGAAGGTGATTCCCCACCAATCGCTGATGGACGACCTGCGGGGGCGTTATGGGGACAGCTCGGTGACGCTGGAATATTGAGCCCGGTAACAACTTGCAACCATAGCGCGGGGCGGGCCGCTCGACGCTGTCCCGGCCTTGGCGCTACACTTACCCCACCAAAGAAAGGGGTGCCCTATGAATCCGAATTTCCTCGAATTTGAACAACCCATCGCGGAATTGGAAGCGAAAATCGAGGAACTGCGTCTCGTCGGCAGCGGCAGCGACGTCAATATCTCGGAAGAAATCGGTAAGCTGCAGGAAAAGAGCATCACGCTCACCGAAAACATTTTCGGTAACCTCAGCCCCTGGCAGATTTCCCAACTGGCGCGCCACCCCAAGCGTCCCTACACCCTGGATTACATCCAGCGCCTGTTCGGCGGCTTCGACGAGCTGCACGGGGACCGGTCGTTTTCCGACGATCCGGCGATCGTCGGCGGCGTCACCCGCCTGGACGACCAGCCGGTGATGGTGATCGGCCACCAGAAGGGCCGCGAGGTGAAGGAAAAGGTGCGCCGCAATTTCGGCATGCCCAAGCCCGAGGGCTATCGCAAGGCGCTGCGTCTCATGGAGATGGCGGAACGCTTCAAGATGCCGGTGCTCACCTTTATCGATACCCCGGGCGCGTTCCCGGGCATCGACGCGGAAGAGCGCGGCCAGTCCGAGGCCATCGCTCGCAACCTGCGGGTGATGTCGCAATTGAAAGTGCCGATCATTGCCACGGTGATCGGCGAGGGCGGCTCCGGCGGCGCGCTCGCCATCGGCGTTTGCGATCACCTGCAAATGCTGGAGTTCTCCACCTACTCGGTGATTTCCCCGGAAGGGTGCGCGTCGATTCTGTGGCGCAGCGCCGACAAAGCGCCGGAGGCCGCCGCCGCCATGGGCCTCACCGCCGGCCGCCTGCACGAACTGGGCATCGTCGATCAGGTGGTCAAGGAGCCGCTGGGCGGCGCCCACCGTGATTACGATCAGGCCGCCGATGCGGTGCGCCGTAACATCAGTGAGCAACTCGACGAGCTGCGCGGCCTGGCCGTGCCGGACCTGGTGGAGCGCCGCTACCAGCGTCTGATGAGCTACGGCAACGTGCTCACCGACCCCGCCGACGAATAAGCCGCCGGCCCCGTGCCGGCGGCCCGCGCCATGCCACCCGTTGACCCCGATGTCTCCGCCGATCTCGCCACCACCGTGCGGAGCCTCGCCCGCCGGGCGCCCGCCGGCCCCCTGTGGCTGGCGTTCAGCGGCGGCCTGGATTCCACCGTGTTGCTGCATCTGCTGGTCCAGGCCGGGCTCGGCCCGCGGCTGTCGGTGGTGCATGTCGATCACGGTCTGCACCCGGACAGCGAGCGCTGGGCGGCGCACTGCGAAGCGGTGGTCAGCGCGCTGGCGCTGCCGTTCTTCCGTGAGAGCGTCAACGTGGCCGGCCGCGCGGGCCTGGAAGCCAACGCCCGCGCGGCCCGTTACCAGGCGCTCTGCCGGCTGGCCGGCGACGCCACCCTGATCACCGCCCACCACCGTGACGACCAGGCGGAGACCCTGCTGCTGCGCCTGCTGCGCGGCGCCGGCGCCACCGGCCTGGCGGCGATCAGCGAGCACAGCCGGCGCGGCAGCACCCGCCTGTGGCGGCCGGTGCTCGGCGTCTCCCGCGAGACGTTGCGCAGGCTGGCGGAGCAGGGCGGCTGGTCGTGGGTCGAGGACCCCAGCAACCGGGCGCTGCACCTCGACCGCAATTACCTGCGCGCCGAGATTCTGCCGCGCCTGCGCCTGCGCTGGCCCGGCGCCGACGCGGCCCTGGCCCGCGCCGCCGGGCACCAGGCCGACGCCGCCGCCTTGCTCGCCGAACGCGCCGAAGAGGACGCCCGCCGCCTGGCCGTGTCCGCGCGCCGGCTGCCGCTGGCCGCCTGGCAGCGGCTCGATCCGCCCCGGCTGCGCAACCTGCTGCGCTGGTGGCTGGCCGCCGCCGGCGCCGCCACCCCGTCGGCGGCGATACTGGCAGAGATCCTGGCGCTGCCGTCGGCGGCCGCCGACCGTTCGGCGCGTGTCGCCTGGGGCGGCTGGCAGCTGCGCCGCTTCCAGGACCACCTGCATCTGCTGGCCGACGCCGAGCTGACGCCGCTGACGGTGGCCCGGGACTGGCCGCCGGGCACGCCGCCGCCGGACCTGGGCGCCTGGCGGCTGGTCGCCGGCCCCGGTGATGGCAGCGCCGAGCAACCGGCACTTCAGTTGCCGGAGGGCCTGCCGCTGCGCCTGGCGCCCGCCCGGGGCGGCGAGCGCCTGGCCCTCAACGGCTGCCACCAGCGCATCGCCGAGCTGTGGCGCGCCGCCGGCGTGCCGCCCTGGCGCCGCCGCCAGTGGCCGCTGGTTTACGCCGGCGACGACCTGATCGCCGTCCCCGGCGTCGCCGTCGCCGACCCCTGGCGCGACCAGCCCCTCACCGCCTGGCACCTGCAACCGGCTTCCTGACGAAGCCGGGTTTGTGGGAGCGGGCTGTGGGAGCTTGCCTTGCAAGCGAAAGGGTGGCTTTAGCCACCCGGCAGGATTCCAGAGACCTGGGTTCTTCAGGTTTCCGGTGCTCCGTATCTGAGACGCGGTGCAATGGTGGTGCCTTCCGGGATCGCTCAAGCCGTCCCTGGGCGCTCTCATTTGGCCATCCCTGGCCAAATAGGTCCCTCCAGGCACCACCATTGCCCCGCTCACTGGGTAGCGTCACCGCCACGGGTTACAACACCCCCGGCCCCCCAGGTAGGGAAGCTTGGAATCTCCCAAGGAGCGCCGGGATCGGGTGGGCCCGTCCAGGACCGTGTTTGGCCAGGGATGGCCAAACGCCGAGCCTTGTATGTTCAATACCGATGAACAGTTAAGGTTGTCCACCAGTTACCGGGGAGGCCGTCTGAGCCTGGAGGCAGTGTTGACTGACCTCGTAT
>MDSY01157618.1_pt1 | contig 77522 bp, 78 predicted proteins | sample 811131 | NCBI WGS metagenome assembly MDSY01 (sample SAMN05326643, study PRJNA326480) | marine metagenome | isolation source: seawater | place: Atlantic Ocean: South West | collected 2010 | reverse complement strand
TATGAAGCGTTATACACATTTTCCTCAAGTTTATTTAGGGATGGCATTTGGTTGGGCTATTCCAATGGCCTTTGCAGCTCAGACTGGAAGTGTTCCAGTAATAGCATGGTTATTATTTTTAGCTAATATAATATGGTCAATTATTTATGATACTTTTTATGCGATGGTTGATCGAGACGATGACCTGTTGGCTGGAGTTAAGTCGACAGCTGTGCTCTTTGGTAATAATGACAGAGTAATTATTGCCATTTTACAACTCACTTTTATTGTGATGATGGCAACAATTGGCCGACAGCTAGAAATGAGTTTTGTATACTACCTGGGCTTGTTAGTATCTGCGGGGTTGTTTGTTTATCAACAACGCTTGGCATGGGCTAGTGGAATAGAAAATTACTCGAAGGCATTTCTTAATAATAACTGGGTAGGAGCGTCATTTTTTGTAACTATAGTTGCACATTACGCTATCATTTGAACCGTGCGTATGGGGCCATACACATAAATGTCTAGTGGTATATCAACTAATGAAATGATGGCGACTTTTTTTGGTATTACCTTCAGAATAGACTCGTTTTATTGAAAGTGAGTACAAATAGTAAAAAAGCTCTGTGGTTCAGTCTGAGTAGACACTGCGTTTGACATAGTTTGCTGTATAATGTGTTAATTTTAGATGTCACTTTTGTGTCTAGGTGTTGTTAGTCAATTCAATAACACTTAAGATAAATCTATTTATTTATTTGAAGTATTATCATGCCTAAAAATATAGCTAATCCTGATCAAACAATTCGTCATGACTGGCAGCTTGAGCAAGTAGAGAGCTTATATGCCCTACCTTTTGCTGATTTAATGTTCCGAGCCCAGACTCTTCATCGTGCTAACTTTGACCCTAATGTAGTTCAAGTGAGTACGCTATTAAGTATAAAAACCGGTGGTTGCGCTGAAGATTGTGGGTATTGTCCACAAAGTGCACATCATGAATCTGCAGTTAAAGCCACACCTCTGATGCCCCTAGAGCGAGTATTAGAAAATGCCACGAAGGCGAAAGAATCAGGTGCGAGTCGCTTTTGCATGGGTGCTGCTTGGCGTAATTTAAAAGATCGCGATCTTGAACGAATTGCAGCTATGGTGTCGGGCGTTAAAGATCTAGGTCTAGAAACTTGTGTGACCTTAGGTATGTTAGAAGGGCATCAAGCAACACGTTTAAAAGAAGCGGGCCTTGATTACTACAACCATAATTTAGACACCTCGCCCGAGTTTTATGGCGACGTTATCTCTACTCGCACATATCAAGATCGCTTGGATACTTTAGACCATGTTCGCGATGCGAATATTAATGTGTGTAGTGGTGGAATTGTTGGCATGGGAGAGAACCCAGAAGATCGCGCTGGTTTATTGATGGCTTTAGCTAATTTACCAGCACACCCACAAAGTGTGCCGATTAATTTGTTAGTACAAGTAGAAGGTACGCCGATGGCAGAAATGGAAACACTCGACCCACTTGATTTCGTTAGAACGATCGCCGTCGCGAGATTAATGATGCCTAAATCGATGGTCAGATTGTCAGCAGGCCGTGAATACATGAGTGACGAATTACAAGCAATGACTTTTTTGGCTGGTGCTAACTCTATTTTTTATGGTGAAAAGTTGTTGACTACAGACAATCCCGATACTGCACACGACCAGAAATTATTTGCTCGTTTAGGTATCAATATCCTACAAGATTCTGATGCCGGTGAACACGCATCAGCTGCTTAAGTGGCCAGTTTACCATGGTCAAAATCACTAGCAGCTACTTTAGCTGAGAGGCAATCAGCTGGCCGCTATCGTCGCCTTCGAACGCGTTCAGGTGAACAAGGTGTTAGCGTCATTATCGATGGTAAAAAAATGTTGTCATTTTGTAGTAATGACTATCTTGGACTTGCTGCCCACCCCACTATCAAAAAAGCCTTTATCAGCGCCGCAGAGACTGAGGGTGTTGGCAGCGGAGCCGCCCACTTATTAAGTGGCCATAGTTCTTATCATCAACAATTAGAAGAAGCTTTAGCTGATTTTATGGGCCAACAATCTGTGCTGCTATTCTCATCGGGGTATCAGGCTAATTTAGGTGTGATTGATGGTCTTATGTCACGTGGTGACGCTGTGATTCAAGATAAGTTAAATCATGCGTCACTTTTGGATGGTGGGCGTCTATCAGCTGCTAAATCATTGCGATATCAGCATGTAGATATGGAGTCTTTACAAAGACGCTTAAGTCAAACTAAAGGTAATGCTTGCCGCCTAGTAGTCACTGATGGTGTTTTTAGTATGGATGGAGACTTGGCGCCTCTCGAACCATTGATTCAACTAACACAAACGTATCAAGCAGCCCTGATGGTGGATGACGCACATGCTATCGGTGTTTTAGGTGAGCATGGCAGAGGATCGGTTGAACATTGGGAAGTCAAAGAAGATCAGATGCCGATTGTGATGGGTACCTTAGGCAAAGCATTTGGTACAGCTGGTGCCTTTGTTGCAGCGGATAAAGATGTTATTGAAACATTGACCCAGCAATCTCGAACCTTTGTGTATACGACAGCACAGCCAGCAGCCGTTGCAGCTGCTTCATTGGCAAGTCTAGCATTGGTTAAATCTGAAAACTGGCGTCGTGAAAAGCTACAGACATTAATCGAACAGTTTAGGAAAGGTGCTACTGAATTAGGCTTAGCAACTATGAACTCATTGACGCCTATACAACCAATCATGATTGGTGATGATAAAAAAGCTGTGGTAATTGGGCAGGAGTTAGAATCTCGAGGGTTTTTACTAGGAGTAGTTAGAACACCGACTGTCCCCATGGGCTCCGCAAGATTACGTGTAACCCTATCAACTAACCATACAGAACAAAACATTCAGCAACTTTTAGAAGTTCTAGAGGATGTGTTGTGCACATCTCAGTAAGAGGACAAGGCCCAGATCTAGTGATGCTCCATGGCTGGAGTATGCATAGTTGTGTTTGGAGTGAATTGGCAGAGGCTTTAACTAGTAGATATACTCTACATTTAGTCGATCTTCCCGGACATGGACAGAGTGATTGGGAGCCTGGTGCATTTGATATTGAAAGTTTACTTGCACAATTAGGAAGGCGCTTGCCTCAAACGGCCTATTGGGTTGGCTGGTCTTTAGGTGGATTAATTAGCTTAGCGTATTCAGATCGTTTCCCTGAGCGAGTTAACAAACTAATTTTAGTAGCTACGACGCCATGTTTCATCAAAAAGGAAGATTGGCAGTCAGCAATACAGGATGATGTTCTCCGTGAATTCTCTGATAAGTTAGCGCATCATCAGAAAGATACTTTACAACGGTTTTTAATTCTGCAAGCACGAGGAGCAGTAAAAAGTCGTGAGACTATTAAGACTTTAGCTAGACAATTAGTTACTCAAGGGCCGGCAAATTCAGAAGCGTTAATAGATGGTTTGTCTTTATTAATTAATTTGGATCTGCGACTAGCGTTGTCGAGGTTAAAATGTCCTATAAAATTAGTTTTGGGCGAACGAGATAGCTTAATACCTCATACTATGGAAGCTGACGCACGCTCATTAAATAGTGCATTAGAAGTAGTGTTGATAAAGGGCGCAGGACATGCCCCTTTTATCTCCCACCCAGTTGAATGTGAACAAGCTGTAATGACTTTTTTTGAATCGGAAAAGTCAAGATGACTGAACAGTTTAAATTGACTAAGGCCCTAGTAGCCAAATCATTTGGACAAGCTGCTATGCATTATGATGATGTGGCCGTGTTGCAGCGTCAAACAGGTGATGAGTTATTAGAAAGGTTGTCACTGGTAAAGTTATCACCTAAACGTATCTTAGATTTAGGTGCGGGGACTGGACGCAATTTATCGCAACTGGCAGGGCGTTACCCTAATGCTGAACTGGTAGCTATTGATATTGCACCAGCTATGCTCCAAAAAGCAAAACTGAATTTTCAAAAGGCTATGGGCTTTAAACGCTGGTTACCTAAACAAAAAAAACCAGTACTTTTAGTGGGTGATGCAGAAAGCTTGCCATTGACTGATAATTCGGTTGACTTGGTGTTTGCTAACTTAGCACTGCAATGGTGTGATTTAAAGAGTAGTTTTGCTGAAATTGAGCGTGTTTTGAGACCTGATGGCTTATTAATGTTTACCTCTTTGGGTCCTGATACATTGTATGAATTACGTGAAGCTTGGGCCAGCGTTGATAACTATCCGCATATAAATATTTTTTACGATATGCATGATGTGGGAGAAGCGATGGTGAACGCGAAGTTGGCAGAGCCTGTCTTGGATATGGATCGTTATGTACTGACATATGATACGGTGAAAGCACTAATGAAAGACTTGAAAATACTAGGTGCAAGTAATGTCAACAACGGGCGACGGCGAGGGCTAACAAGCCGACTGGCACTTAAAAAAGTTGCGAATTATTACGAGAAATATCGCGATAACAAGGTGTTACCAGCAAGTTATGAAGTCATTTTTGGCCATGCTTGGGGCCCAATAGATAGCAGCCAGGCAACAGATAAAGATGGAACTGTGCATATTCCTGTTAGCCAAATAAAAGGACTGGGCAGATGACTAGTTTGTTTGTTACAGGTACTGATACTGGCGTGGGTAAGACGCAAATTTCTTTAGCACTAATAAGCTTGCTTAAACAACGAGGCCAGGATGTGGCTGGAATGAAACCTGTCGCAAGTGGGTGTTATATGACGCCTGATGGATTACGCAATGATGATGCTATGCTTCTAAATCAGCAGGCAAACGTCCAGTTGAATTACGATGACATTAACCCATATGCTTTTGAACTTCCAATTGCGCCCCATATTGCTGCTAGAAAGATAGGGGAGGAGATTGATGCAAGTGTCATTCATCGTCAGTTTTATCAAATCCAGAAAAAGGCTGATAGTGTTGTTGTTGAGGGTGCTGGTGGTTGGTTTGTGCCTATTAATAATAAGTTGACGATGGCTGATGTTGCAATAAGATTAGGGCTACCTGTTGTATTGGTTATTGGGATTCGATTAGGCTGTATAAATCATGCTTTACTAACAGTTGAGGCGATTAAATGTAGTGGCTTGCCATTTTATGGATGGGTAGCGAATAATATTGTGGAAAATACGGAGTCTGATGCCATTATTGAGAGCTTGAAAGACCGTATCCCTTCGCCTTGTCTGGGTGTGGTCCCCGTCCTATCGGCAACTCAGGTAGCGATAGATCATATTACTTTGCTAGATTCTGGAAAATAAATCACCTCATCACCTTGCTGCCAGGGTGCGAGCTTTACCATACTGCTGTTGAATAATTCGGAGGCTATGAACTTCTCCAGCCAGGCCTGTATTTTTGGATAGGGTGCCACATCGAACCAAGCCTTGTTGACGAGAGCAAACTGCCTAATAAATGGAAGTAGAGCAACATCTACCATAGTTAAGCGATTGCTTACTAAGTAGGTATTGTGAATAAGGTTGTGCTCTAAATTAATAAGGATTAATTCGGCTTGTTGTCGATAATATAACTCGCTATTTTCAGGGTATCGGTCAGAATATTTGTAGCGATCTAAGAAGTGTTTGAAGGTCTGGTCATTAATGTAAGTGAGTTCTGAGGTTAATTGTTCTTCCTTCGTATCACTAGGTAGCCATTTTTCTGGGTCTGATTGATTTAAAGCCCAATTCATAATATCTATGCTCTCATCGATTATTCTCTCATCTGCAGTTATTAAAACAGGTACAGTAGCTTTTGATGAGATCCTCAGGAGTGCTGGAGGTTTGGCATTGAGAGTAACCTCACGGATTTCAACGTTTATGCCACTAGTCAAAATAGCAAGTCGAGCGCGTATAGCATAGGGACAGCGACGAAAGCTGTATAGAATGTGTTTTGTCATGAAAAGCTGGAAATAAAGTAATTAGGATTAGGCACAAATAGTTTTTCTTTGAGATAGATGTTTTAGTCACAAGTATTATTTCATATTCTATGAAAGTAAGTGTACTAATATGACGGCTTATGCTCTATGTTTTAAAGTGACAAAAAGCATAGTGAGCGTCATTTTTCTAAGTTATTATCAGTAGCTTCATCTGCTATAATTCTAAGTAATACGTTTCCTTTTCGGATGTCAATGGAAGTACATGGCTGTGCTCTTGTGTCGTAAATATTTAAAAGTGCATTTGTCAGATCAATACAATGATGGGGTTTAGGAATGAATAAAAAGGCTGACTTTAATAATGAGATTATCGACTTGCAGACGAAGTTGTCATTTCAAGATGATTTATTAGAGGATCTAAATCAGGTGGTAACTGAGCAACAACACCAAATTATGTCTCTCAAATCCGCACTAGAAACATTACGTGTTCAAGTAACAACCTTGCAAACGGACACAACACCTGGCGATGCAAATGAACCGCCGCCTCATTATTAACAGGGCATTGTGAGTAGATGGAACAACGTCAATGCGTGCTGTTAGTCGGAGATCTGGAGTGGTGTAAAAAGTCATTAGTTCAGTTGCTCCTTGGCTTTGATCCCACAAAGGTTATTTGTTTTTCAGGACAAGAATTATCTTCCTTGCAGACACTACCACAAAAGCAAGCTAAAACTAAGTTAGGTCATGAGTTTGATGCGGTAGTTTTTGATGCTTTAGTACCAATATGTCCAGATAGCCTAGGGATTAGTATAGGTACAATAAAAGCTGGCGGTTTATTAATATTGTGTATGCCCATTTTGATAGTTGATGACTTATGGATGAAACGTTTTAGAAAAGTTATTTATGACTATGTTATAGAAACAGAAGGGTTTTATAAGGTTGAACAAGGTGATACTTTTCCGTTGCTATCGATACCGGAACAGGTTGTTAATGATTTAAAAAATTCTGAAAGAGGGGACCAATTAAAAGCGGTTGAGGCAATTTACAAAGTTGCCTGCGGTCATCGGCGACGTCCTCTAGTTCTATCAGCTGATCGAGGTCGTGGAAAGTCAGCGGCATTGGGGATTGCCGCAGCAAGGTTATTACAAGATGGTAAGAGATACATTTTGGTTACAGCCCCTAGTTTAGCGACTGCGGCAACGGTATTTAAGCATGCTGCATTAGTACTTCCCGAAGCAACCGTATCGCAAGGTTTAATATGTTTATTAGGTGCAGAAATACGTTTTATTGCACCTGATGCTTTAATAAAATCCACTGCGGTCGTTGATTTATTGCTGGTAGATGAAGCTGCAGCTATTCCGGCGATCATGCTTGAAAAAATGTTAGAGCAATATTCGCGAATTGTTTTTTCAACAACATTGCATGGCTATGAAGGTACTGGACAAGGTTTTTCGGTCCGATTTAAACAATTATTAGATCAAAAAGCACCTGATTGGAGGGCTTATCATTTAGATAAACCAATTCGTTGGCTTGAAGATGATCAATTAGAAGCCATGAGTTTTGATGCATTGTTATTGAATGCCGAACCTGTTCTGAAGAAGTTAGTTTTCACTGCAACGATAGATAAGTGTGTTGTAGAGAAGCTAGATCGGCAATATTTGATAGAAAATGACCCACTCCTCCGAGAATTATTTGGGCTGATGGTTCTCGCTCATTATCGGACAAGACCTTCAGATTTGAAAATGTTGTTAGAGCATGATGGTATGTCAATTTATGCTGTACGTTATCAAGGGCATATTGTTGGTAGTGCATGGGTGGTGAATGAGGGGGGGCTGAGTGCTGCTGTGGCGGAGGGGGTGTATCAAGGAGAGCGGCGTTTACCGGGCAATTTACTACCTCAATCGCTGATATCCCATGCCGGTTTAAAGTCTGCAGGTACATTACGATATCGGAGACTTGTACGAATTGTAGTTCACCCGGCATTACAGAGGAGACGATTGGGAACTGCATTGATAGCTCGAGTCTTTGGCGATTGTGCGGAGGATAATATTGATTTATTAGGAGCAAGCTTTGGAGCAGAAATAGGTTTAATAGAATACTGGCATCAAGCCGACTTTAGAGCCGTTAGATTAGGAAGCCAACCTGATGTTGTGAGTGGATGTCACTCATTGATGATGATGAAGGCGTCTTCTAAAAAAGGCGCTGAAGTGTTAGTAAAATTATGTAGTCGTTTTCAAGTGCAATGGCCTATATTGTTATCGACACAGTTTAAAGGTTTGGATACCTTTCTTGTGTTAAAAATATCTAGTCTAGAAGGAATGAAAGCGGAGTTGATACCGGATTGGGACTGGCAGGATGTGAATAGCTTTGTACATAGTTTGAGAACATATGAGTCATGTCAGGTTTCTTTGATAAAGTTTGCAGGCCTCATTCTTGACAACACCGATATGTTAGCTGGACTCTCAAGCCGTCAGCAGAAGCTTTTAGTCTTATTGCTGATACAGCAGTACCCCCTGAAAAGTGTTGTTCAGATGCTGAGTTATACCGGGAAAAAAGAATTGCTAGTAGCCTTAAAAGAAGCGATAAGTCTTCTAATATCTCTCTCTGGATATGATGTTTTTTATAGTTCTCGCTAGGCGTAGTTTTTTTATTTTTCAAATAAAGAAAGCTGGCATAACAGAGTTTCGAGATATCTAGCATTTGAGTGAGAAGGAGAAAAGATATTATTTGAATTAAGTCTGTATCCAAACCTTACCGTCTTCACTTAATTCAATTGTTAGGCTTGTTAGTTTCTCACCATTACATGGGCCAGAAATGCAATGGCCATCATTTGGGTTAAATAAGGCGCCATGTGTAGAGCATTGAATATGCGTTTGTTCTAATGATAGGAAATCATTTGGTTGCCAGTTCAACGGTATATTAAGGTGAGGACATCTGTTTTGATAAGCATAAAGTTTGTTTTCGTATCTTAGTACAAACAATGATAATGAGGCTAGTTCTGTGGTGAGTTCAAATTCTCGCGATTGGGCTTCAAGAATATCTTGTTGGTGACAGAGAAAGTGTCGTTGCATTGTTATTGTTCTTGATAGTTAAATGAGAGAGTTAAACCAGCGAGGCCAGATTGGTGGCATTTGTGATTGGCTAGCTGGGTAGCATAATCGAGCGCTTGGTGTTGCGGTTTTTTAATGCATAAAGCATGAATTAAACCCGCATTAAAGGTATCTCCAGCAGCTAGAGTATCGATAATCCCACTATAGCTACTAGGCATTGCATTATGGACTGTACCAGAATTATCAATGAGCCAAGCCCCGTGGCTTCCCCAAGTACAAGTTGCTATGGTGTCGTGCGGTTTTTTTAAGGTTTGTAGGAAGTCAGCAGGAGTTTTGTTATCTTGTTTTCGCACGTAGTCCTCAGAGAAAAGAAGAACAGTGGGCAGATGAAACAAACTAGCAATCTGCGATCGTGATTTTTCTATTTCTAGTGAACAAGGAATGGATGGGTGATGCTGTTTTAGGTATTGAAGCATGAGGCGTGTTTCTTTAATGTTGCGGCCTTCAAAATGAATCCAATCGTAAGCAGCTAAATCCAGTGCTTTAAAGCTAGCAAAGCTGTATTCAGGGCAGTCACGAAAATGCACAATTGTCCGACTTCCCGTTTGTTGATCGAGTGTAATATAAGAAGTCGGCATTTTCCCATTTACTGCCTTTTGACAGGCACTGATATTAATATTGTATGAAGCTAGATCTTTACGAATGAGTTGAGTGTCGGTTTCATCAATCAGTACGCCAGCCCAGTAACATTGATGTCCTAGCTGGCTCAGTACTGCAAGAGTATTAGTGGCATTACCTCCTCGTGTTTTATGTTGAGATAGTGCGCGAGTTTCGCTATCCATAGGAGGATAGCGTTTGACTGTATTAATAATATCCAGTGTTGCAATACCAACAGCAAGTATTTTAGCCATGAGAGTTTTTAGTATCGCTTTGCTTAAATGCTATCGAAAATAGCACTGACCATAGAAGTGATGTTATCGACATCACCCGTTCCGGGTAGGCTATGCAATTTTTTCTGCTGTTGATAATAATTAACTAGTGGTGAAGTCTGTTCCTGATAGACATTTAAGCGATTACCAATAGTGTCTTCATTATCATCAGCACGTTGAAATAAATTGCCATTGCAGTGGTTACAGTGGCCTTGTACTTTTGGAGGCGATAAATGAACGTTATAGATGGCGCCGCAGTCAACACATGTACGGCGACCGGTCAAGCGTTGCATTAACTCTTCAAATGGGACATCGAGCAAGACAACAGCTTGAAGTGGTTCTTTGAGTGTACTTAACATTAAGTCTAAGGCTTCAGCTTGAGGTATATTTCGAGGAAACCCATCAAGGATATAGCCCTGTTGTGCATCATCTTGTGAAATGCGCTCTCTAATAAGGCCAATAACGATATCATCAGAGACCAATGCTCCCGCATTCATAGCAGATTTGGCTTTTTTGCCAAGTTCACTTCCAGCGATGACAGCTGCACGTAATAGGTCACCGGTCGAAATTTGTGGGATTTTGTATTTTTTAGCAAGTACGACTCCCTGTGTGCCTTTTCCTGATCCAGGTGCGCCGAGTAGAACTGTTCTCATGAATTGCCTCATTATTTAAAAATAAGCTTATTTGCTGATAGGTTGAAGGTATTAGCTATGCGCTAATGCTAATGTGATATTTATGGCGACATAAAATTTTCCGCATGAATCTAGATGTTTTATTAGTGAAAATCATCGGATTTTAGTTGTAGATAAACTGACTAAAACTTGACTAAAGCTAGCTCCCAAACGATTTGCAAATTTATCTAAATAATTTGGCCTTGGTGTGTAATCAATAATCTTTTCGGCACCAATTTTATCTCTTGCTACGGTGCTGCTATTTGCTAAGCCATCAATTAACCCTAGGGGTAAAGCTTGCTCTCCAGACCAAAATAAACCAGAAAACAGGTTCGGTGTGTTGGCTAAGCGATCGCCTCGACCTTCCTTTACAACTTTAATGAATTGTTGATGGATATTATTAAGCATGCTCTGGGCATGTTCAATATCTTTGTCTTTTACGGGCAAGAAGGGGTCGAGAAAAGACTTATTTTGACCAGCTGTAATTGAACGACGTTCTACTCCGAGTTTAGCAATGGTATCAGTAAAGCCAAAGCTATCCATCCTAACGCCAATTGAGCCGACAATACTGGCTTTATCTGCATATATTTCCTGAGCGCTTACGGCTATGTAATACCCACCCGAAGCACAGATATCTTGTATTACAGCAAAAACTGGAAAATCAGGACGTATGGAGCGAAGCCGCTTTACTTCATCATTAATGATACCAGACTGAACTGGACTTCCACCGGGGGTATTCAATCTAATAATGAGGCCCTTAGCTTGTTGGTTATCGAAGGCATCACGGAGGCCAGCGACGATATTATCAGCATTAGCTTCAGCATCAGCGGCAATAAGACCATTGATGTTAACCAAGGCTGTGTGTTTTTCAGAATATGCTTGAATATCTTGATTTGACATGGTCATCATCAAGATAGCAATGAGGTAGATAAAAATAAAGCCCTTAAAAACATATCCCCAGCGCCGACTTGCACGCTGTTCTTTAATTGCCGCAAAAGCGAGGTCTTGTATAACTTTACGCTCCCATTCATTGCTGTCTGATGGGGTTTGTTTAGTATCGCTATTTGTGGATGAGAAGTCACCAAATGTGGCCATGATTTGCTTGTCCGTATAATTAGGAAATAATAGAGATCATATCAAAAGTTCGTACTAATGTAGTTAATTACTCAGCCACTGTTGGACTTGGTAAAGGTTTTTAGCAATATACTTTGGTTTGCATGCTCGTAGCGCCTCGCTATCATGGGCTCCATGAGTGACAGCTATACAGTCTGCACGCGCATTATGAGCCATGTTAAGGTCGTGGCTAGTATCTCCAACCATTAGTGTTCTATTGGGTCTTACGCCTAAATAGCTCATTAACTGCTCTATCATTTCGGGGTGTGGCTTAGAGTAACATTCATCAACACAGCGTGTAGCATGAAATAAAGGACCTAACAGACTACTCTTTAATACCTTATTAAGCCCTGACCGACCTTTACCTGTAGCGACGCCTAGAAAATAATCTTGCTGGTGTAAGTGATGAATTAATTTAGTTGCATTATCAAATAAGGGTGCTTCATAAGGACTATTTAGCCAATTTTGTTGGTAGTTTAGGCCTAGCTGTTTGCGGTCTGTTTCGGATAAGTCTGGGTATAAAGTGAAAATAGCTTCATTTAGACCTAAGCCGATTATATTGCTCACTGTTCGCTCGGAAAGAGGCGGAAAGACAAGCTGTTCGATGGCCAGTTGCATACAGTTAATAATGTGTTGAGTTGAGTCCATGAGAGTTCCATCCCAATCAAAGATGATTAAATCGTATTGTTTCATGGTTTAGTTTTTAATTCGTTGATAACATTTTCTAAACGTATGGGAAGAGGGGCTTCTATGAGAAGTTTTTTAGTGCTTGTTGGGTGTGAGATACCTAACTTCCATGCGTGTAAAAAAAGGCGATTGAGCCCTATCTTTTTCATGGCTTTATTGAAGCTACGGTCACCATATTTATCATCACCCGCCAAGGGATGGCCATCGTGTGCAGCATGAACACGGATTTGATGAGTTCTACCCGTGAAGAGAACAACTTCTGTGAGTTGAGCATGAGTAAACTGTTCAAGAGGAATGAATAATGATTCAGCATACTTTCCTTCTGGATCAACACGCACCATGCGTTCACCAGAAGTAACCGTGTTTTTTTTCAGAGGCTCGATAATACGTCTTTCTTTCTTTCCCGAGTTTCCCATTAAGATTGTGAGATAACGTTTATCAATATCATGTTCAAGCATTTGTTTTTGTAAGTTGAGTAACGCATGCCTATTCTTTGCTAGAAGTAAGCAGCCGGACGTATCACGATCTAAACGGTGTACTAACTCTAAATAAGGGAGTTCAGCCCGGGTAATTCTTAAGGCTTCTATTATACCCTGTTCAATGCCACTTCCTGCATGGACAGCTAGCCCAGAAGGTTTATTGAGTATTAGCAGGTCATTATCTTCAAGTAATATGCTTTCATCTAATTGTTTTTTAATATGATGACTTACAGTCGTTAGTGAGCCTTTTTGTCTGGTATGAAGTGGGGGAATGCGAACAGAATCACCTAATTCTAGTTTGTAGGTTTGTTTTTTTCGCCCTTTGTTGACGCGAACCTCTCCTTTACGAAGCGCACGATAAATACGACTTTTTGGCACGCCTTTTTCTAGTGAGAGTATGAAATTATCAAGTCTTTGGCCCTGATTGGCTTCAGTTATCTCAACAAATTGAACAGAAGGGGTATTATTATCGCTTGAAGTCATAGAATCTTTTAGATTGGGTGTTGCTGATAGCGGATTGGACTGTTATAGTCAAAGCGTGGTCAGGCTTTATTGGCGGTAGTATACCGGATTTTTATAAAGTGAAGGCCGTTAACATAGTAGCGTCGCTCCCAACAGTTGGTAGATGCGGCGGAAGCTAAAAAAATTTTTGAAGTACACGTTTGGCATTGGCTAAATGTGATTGCAGCTCTATCCAGAGCAAAAAAACAAGCAGTTCCCACGCACTGGTGAAGTACAAAAATCACCAAGATAGGACTTAGGGTCAGTAATTAGAGTTAGTGTAAATATCCGGCATGCTACGCCAAAGGGCGATGCGCCGATATTGAGAAAGGTCGCATAGAAAAACGGCCAAATCAGTTTTTGTGAGCGATAAAGCAAAAGCTACAAGACAGTAAAGCGATGTGCAGGTTTAAGACGCATTGTAACTAGACATTAATTGCAAAAATGATCATATTGCCGAGTTTGCTGAAAAGTATTACAGAGCAAACCCTTTCAAAGGAAGGTGAAGTTGACGTGTGGATCTCAATAAGAGGTTAAAGCATGAAACGAATTTTAATTAATGCAACTCACGATGAAGAGTTGCGAGTAGCGATGATCGATGGTCAGCGCTTGTTTGATCTAGATATTGCTGTTCCATCACGAGAACAAAAAAAAGGCAATATTTACAAAGGTAAAATTACTAGGGTTGAGCCGAGCCTAGAGGCAGTATTTGTTGAGTATGGCTCTGAGCGTCAAGGCTTTCTGCCCCTGAAAGATATTTCCAATACATATTTCAAACCACGCAAGAATTCAAAGGAAGGTGAATCTAATGGCCGCATTAACGTCCAAGATGTGTTGTCTGTCGGCCAAGAATTAGTTGTTCAAGTTGAGAAAGAAGAGCGTGGTAATAAAGGCGCCGCACTTACAACACTGATTAGCCTAGCAGGTCGATATTTGGTGCTAATGCCCAATAGTCCCCGAGCTGGAGGAATATCTCGACGTATTGAAGGTGACGAGCGTACCGAGTTGCAAGAAGCTTTGAGATCATTAGAAGTTCCAGAGGGTATGGGAATGATAGTTCGCACAGCTGGTGTTGGTAAGCAGACTGAAGAATTACAGTGGGATTTAGAATATTTAGTACAACTTTGGACGGCGATTGATAAGGCTACGGTAGAGCGTACGGCCCCATTTTTGGTTTATCAAGAGAGTAATATTATTATTCGAGCCTTACGTGATTATTTGCGTAAAGATATCAGCGAAATTTTGGTTGATTCTCCAGAAGTCTACAAAACAGGCTATGATTTTATGCAGATGGTCATGCCACATGAATTGAGCAAGTTTAAGCTTTATGAAGATAATGTTCCCTTATTTACGCGCTATCAGATTGAAAGCCAGATCGAAACAGCATTTGGTCATGAGGTGCGTTTGCCGTCTGGTGGTGCTCTGGTTATTGACCCTACAGAGGCACTTATTTCAATCGATGTTAACTCTGCTCGTGCCAACAAGGGTGGTGATATTGAAGAAACAGCTTTTAATACAAATTTAGAAGCTGCAGAAGAAATAGCTCGGCAACTACGATTACGTGACTTGGGTGGTTTGGTGGTCATCGACTTTATTGATATGGGCCCCACTCGGCATCAGAGAGAAGTTGAAAATCGTATACGTGAACATTTGAAAGTAGATCGGGCGAGAGTACAAGTGGGACGAATCTCTCGTTTTGGTTTACTCGAAATGTCACGTCAGCGGATACGTCCTTCATTAGGTGATGCGCATGCAGAAGTTTGTCCACGTTGCTCTGGCCTTGGTCATATTCGTGGGGTCGAATCTTTAGGATTGGCAGTACTTCGCTTAGTTGAAGAAGAAGCAGGTCGCGAACGGATGAGTCAATTAGTTGTGCAGTTGCCGGTATCAGTTGCAACATTTATGTTGAATGAAAAACGAATACAGTTGGAATCAATAGAGCGACGTCATGGTGTCAAGCTACTGTTGATCCCAAATCCACATATGAATACGCCACATTATGATATTGAGCGTCTTAAAGAAGGTAGTGAAAAGCATGAGGTGAGTCATCACTTAATGGAAAAACCAGAGCAAGAAATGCCTGAGGCTTTGAAGGAAAAGCCAACGTTTGAACAAGCTGCTGTTACCGGAGTGTCTCCCGCGGCACCCGCACCTGTCAGGGCTATGGATAAACCGGCAGTTGGGCCTGTGATTTCTAAGGAAGTTAAAAAACCAAGCTTATTGGGACGTTTATTGAATGTAATGACGGGTAAGCCTGCTGAAGCAGAACCAGAGGAAGTAGTGGAAGCGGTGGGTAATGTTGCTGTCACTACTAATGAGGAAAGACCAAGGCGCCCGCAAAATAGACGACCTAGGAACCGAAACAATAATCGTCGTGATACAAGAAAAGAAGAAGGCAAAGTTTCGAATAAGGTGCCTGAAGTCACTTCAGAGCCTGTGTCTAAACCTAAGGTGAAAGAAGAGAGTGAGGAGTCTCAAGGACAGGCAAATAATAGTCGACGTTCACGTCGGGGTGGCCGCCGCCGTCGCCCTCGTCAAGATGACGAAGTTAATGCTGTTATTCCTGACGACAAAGGCAATAAGTTGCGACCGGAGAAGAAAGAGGTAGATGGCAATTCCATGCCTGTTGATAACAAGCCTTTACCTGATGGAAATGTAGTTTTTGTTGAAGCAAAAGAGGTGATAGAAATTGATGGAAACAAACCTGTAGCTGCTGAAAAACCTACACGGAAACCAGGTAGCACAGCATCACGCCGTCGAAGAGCACCGGTTAAGCCCCGCCAGGATAAGGCTACTAATAATAACCCTTTACCATCGGTAGAAAAAAGTGCGCCAACAGCACAAGTGGAACAAAGTGAACTGATACCACAGGTAGAAAAAAGCGTACCAACACCACAAGTTGAAAAAAGTGTACCAACAGCACAAGTGGAAAAAAGTGTACCAATAGCACAAGTGGAAAAAAGTGTGCCGACAGCACAGGTAGAAAAAAGTGTGTTGACACCAGTATTAGAAAAGACTATTCCAGCAGTTGGTATGGATGAAACTAAACCGAGACCAACTCCACGAAAACGAGCACCAAGAAAAGTTAAACCAAAAGTAGATGCTAGCGAAGAATAAAACTATTGGAAGACAGGATCTGTTGGCCTTAATTGGTCGGCAGATTTTTTTTCAGCATCATCAGTGTGAAATAGTAGAACTGTTAGATGATTGTAAATTTGTTCTTCAGGTACTGGAAAACGATAGAAATATTCAAGCATCACAATATGGTGAAGGTCATCGTACTGTTCCATTAACCTATATATTACCTATTTTTGATGGTGCTGGAAATATACATACAGAGTTATTGGCTGCAGACGCAGAGTTACAGAACTTATTGCTCTAATATACTTCTTACCTGCACTAAGTCAGCCATAGTGTCGACACCATGTCCTGAGTTTACCTTGGCTTCTGATAAGTGAATTCTCTTGCCATGATATAAAGCGCGTAATTGCTCCAAAGACTCGGCATGTTCTATATCGGGCGGACTTAATTCAGCATAGTGTGTCAGGAAGCTTGCGCGATAAGCATATAAACCAATATGACGATAATGAGGCAAGTCTATTTCTGGAATTGATTTCTTGTCAAAATGATCGCGGATCCATGGGATGGGGGCTCGGCTGAAATATAAGGCATAGCCATCAATATCCAACAGAACTTTAACTACATTAGGGTTGAAAACTTGTTTTACTTGTGTTATCTGGCTGTATAAAGTGGCAATATCTGCTTTAGAATGCTGAGCTAGATCTGCAGCCACCTGATTGATTAGTTGCGCGGGCAAGCAGGGTTCATCACCTTGTAGATTAACTATAATATCATTAGCATTGAAATGATAAAGTGAAGCGACTTCAGCTAGTCGATCTGTGCCAGAAGGATGATCACGCTTGGTCATACAGACTTTTGCACCGAAGCTTTTAGCTATTTTCTCAATACGATTATCATCTGTTGCGATAATAACCTCTGTTGCTTTACTCTCACTTGCTCGGTCGTAAACATGCTGAATCATTGGCTTACCAGCAATATCTAATAACGGTTTTCCTGGAAGTCTGCTTGAAGCATAACGTGCAGGAATGATAATTTTAAAGGACACTATATTTCTTCATCAGCCGCTAATACTCGCGCTTCATCAATGAGCATAACAGGAATGTCATCGCGGATAGGGTATGCAATACGACAAATTGGGCAAGTGAGCTCCTGTCCAATTTTTTGATAGCTCAGACTGCCTTTACAGTTTGGGCAGGCTAAAATAGTAAGTAATGTTTTATCCATGGTGATTAGTCCCTGCTAATTTAGTAATTATACTTTTCTCTAGATCGTTATTAATTGATGCTTTAACGGGAATGTACCACATATTGTCCGTGGCAAATGCGCGACATTTGATGGCATCTTTTTCTGTCATTATAATTGGGTTGTTGTCATTAAAGTGTAAATCTACCGCTTTGAAACGGTGGTGGTCTATAAAATAATGGGGTTTGATATTGAGGCCAGAATCACGTAGGTAGTTGAAAAATCGTTCAGGGTGGCCAATGCCCGCAAGCGTGTGAACAGTTTGATCCCCAAAATCAGCAAGCGTCTGTTGTACTCCTTTATCTGCTACATTAATCACTGGGCCAGGATTAAGTGTCATAACATAACGAGCGTTGCTATTCCCACCATTTGAAATGGTGAAGTCGACATGTCTTAGACGGCTAATAGGTTCACGTAAAGGACCTGCTGGTAGGCAATAATGGTTACCAAAACCTCTAAGCCCATCAACGACGACAATTTCGATATCACGGCCTAAAGCATAATGCTGCAGACCATCGTCACTTATAATTACATCACATTTGTGCTCTTTGATGAGGAATTTTGCTGCATCAACCCGTTTTGGTGAAACAGCCATTGGGCAGTTTGTTTGCTGACTGATAATAACGGGCTCGTCTCCCACTATAGATGGGTCACTGTTATGTCGAACATCTTGTGGATAATTATCGGCATAGCCACCATAGCCGCGACTGATAATGCCTGGATTGTAGCCCGCTTGTTTTAATTTCGTAGCTAACCAAATCACAGTGGGTGTTTTTCCCGTGCCACCAACAGTAATGTTACCTACTATAATGACAGGTACAGCTACCTTATGTTGCTTGATAACACCAGCTTGGTAGGCTAAGCGTCTGATAGCAATAATAAATTGATATAAGACGCTTATGGGGAGTAATATTAGTCGTATTGTGCGAAGTTCATACCAAGAGTCAGTGAGCCATTTCATATTAGTTACTTTTCTTGGAATTGCAATCGGTGTAATTCGGCATAATGCTGGCCTTTTTTAATCAATGTAGTATGAGTGCCAGTTTCTACGATTTTCCCCTGATGCATGACTATAATTTTATCGGCTTTTTCAATTGTCGATAAACGATGTGCAATGACGAGTGTAGTGCGCTGCTTTATCAATGTTTCAAGAGCTGCTTGGATATGTCGCTCGGCTTCGGTATCAAGTGAAGCGGTAGCCTCGTCAAGTACAAGGATGGGGGCATCACTTAATAAGGCTCGAGCGATGGCTATTCTCTGACGTTGTCCTCCTGAAAGAAGAACACCATTTTGTCCAATATGCGTTGCCAGTCCTTGTGGCAATTTCTCAATAAACTCCCAGGCATGTGCTGACTTTGCAGCTTCAACAATCCGTTCATTGCTTACATATTCCTGATGGCCATAGACAATATTATCAGCCACAGTACCCTTGAAAAGAACGACTCGTTGATCAACAAAAGTCATTTGATCTCGAAGGTCATTTAGTTTGAATTTACTAATATCAATATCATCTAGTAGTATTTTGCCGCTAGTGATTTGATAAAAACGGGCAAGTAGACCTACTAAGGTTGTCTTACCACTTCCTGATTGACCAACAAAAGCAATAGTTTGTCCTGTCTTAGCATGGAATGAAATATTGTTGAGGACTGTCCCATTTTCATCATTGTATTGAAAATTAACTTGTTGATACTTAATATCACCTTGGGCATTGTCGAGAGCTTTTGTACCAGTATCTAATTCAGGTGTTTGATCGAGTAGACTGAAAATGCTGTGTGATGCAGCTATGCCTGCTTGCAGTTTTGAATTCACTTTAGTGAGCCGTTTTAATGGAGTTAAAATCATGAACATGGCAGTTATAAACGAGATAAAGCTACCGACAGAGATGGCTTCCAACATCTCTGGAAGTGTTGCGAGGTAAATAACAACCGATAAACCAAGGACTGCAACTAATTGAATCAAAGGTTGGCTGATAGCCTCTGTAGCAATCTTTTTCATTCGTTGCTGGCGATTTTTCTGATTAACTTTGTCGAAACGTTTAGTTTCGTATGATTGACTGCTAAAAGTTTTAACCTCACGATGACCATCAATCACCTCATTACAAATGTGGCCAACATCTCCCATGGAGTCTTGAATATTTTTACTAATATTGCGAAAACGAGTACTTATTTTGTAAACAAAGTAACCAATAATTGGGACAGTGGTTAATATGATTAGTGATAACATACCATTTAGGTAAATCATCCAGGCTAATAAACCAATAATTGTGAGCGTATCCCTTATGAGGGTGAGAATGGCATCTGTTGTTGCTGTAGCTACTTGCTCAACGTCATAGAGTAATTTTGACATCAACTGCCCTGAAGTACTTTGGTCATAAAAGCTTGAAGGAAGTGTAATAAGACTTTCAAACATCTCTTCACGAAGGTTTTTTATGATATTTCGAGCGATCCAGCCCAGCCCATATGCAGTGAAAAAATTGGCGAGACCTCTTATTAAAAATAAAACGATTAACGCAAATGGTAGTAGTTTGATGGTTTGGGGGTCACGCTCGACAAAACTACCATCTAGTAATGGTTTCATCATGGCTGCCAAGCCAGTTTCTGTTGCAGCAAACACTGCCATTGCAAGTATAGCTGCAGAGAAGACAAGCCAATATGGTTTGACGTATTTTAATAAGCGACGATAAAGGTCACTTGGTGTCATTTCAGGGATGTTTTGATTCATTATATCAGCTGACTTTTGGCGGTAAAATATGTGAAGTTAATTGGCTCCAAAAATGTTTGGCAATAATGCCAGCAGTAATAACTGAGCAGACGAGTAAAGGTATCATTAACAAGCCATCAGCTATTATAAGCTCTAACATATTGTTGTGCTCTAACATAATAAGTAAACCAGATGACATGATACGTGAAAAATGTCATAGTCAATAGCTGCTCTCATTGAAGTTTTTTCATGACATGTTGAAAAGCTATAAGTTGGCGTAGCTCTTATTGCATAAAAGCTATCATAATATTACCAGCCAAGTAGTACCATGAAGTATTTCAACATATTTGGATAACATTTAATACTCCCAATATTTAGATTGGCAATAATTCTAATGTCTATTTCAGTAATAAAATAACTTATGTATTAAGTCGAGTGCTGGTGCAGAAGAGTACGAAAGATTGAAAATGGTCCACTCAAAGGTGGAGTTTGATGCTAATGTTGGTAATTTTAGATCAGCAGTATGAATGTTATCATTTGCATAGTAGTTTTCTTTTTACGCTGGTAGCAGTGCTTAACTCAACGATAAAAATGAGATTTTATGCCTCGTAGGTATTTAAAACATATAATGCCAGATCACAGGACGATGCGCGAGCACCCTCATTTGCAGCGTTTTGGACAGCGATTAGCAGAGCCAAAATTATGGCACCTTAACAGGCGATCAATTGCATTTGGTCTAGCGCTAGGTTTGTTCGTTGGTTTTATGCCTATTTTAGGCCAAATGTTCGTAGCGGCGGGGTTAGCAATTGTAATTCGAGTAAACCTACCTATAGCAGTTATGGCTGTTTGGATAACGAACCCCATTACAATGGGGCCTATTTACTTCATTGCCTACCAAATTGGTGCTGCAGTATTGGCAATGCCAGTTGCTGAGCAAACGTTCACTATGTCGTGGGAATGGTTCACACACGAGTTTATAGCTATTTGGCAGCCATTGATTTTAGGAAGCTTTGTTTTAGGCACTATTGCTGCGATATTAGGTGTTTTATTTGTACGTATTTTCTGGCGAGTTATTGTGGTTAGAAATTGGTTGAAAAGGTACAAAAAAAAGGATGGGGCTTCATAGCCCCATACCTGTGGAGGTAGTAAGGTGACCATCTTTGAGTGTTAGTATTGTTTCCATTTGGCTAGCAAGCTCGATATCATGAGTGACAATAACTAATGCTGTCCTCAATGATTCATTTAGTTCAAGGATAAGGTCAAAGATACCTTGTGCTGTGCGGTGGTCTAAGTTTCCAGTAGGTTCATCTGCAAGAAGACAGTCTGGTTTAGTAATGAGAGCACGCGCAAGTGCCGCACGTTGACGTTCCCCACCGGAGAGTTCGCTAGGTTTGTGAACCAATCGATGGCTTAAACCGACTTTTATTAATAAATCTTTGGCTTGTTGTTCAGCTTGTTTTGGTTTTGTACCTCCAATAATGAGCGGGATGGCCACATTTTCGACGGCACTAAACTCGGGTAGTAAGTGATGAAATTGATATACAAATCCTAGACTCTTGTTACGTAATTGGCTTAGAGTTTTAACAGAGAGTTTGTTAATATCCTGACCGTGAATTTTAATGCTTCCACTTGAAGGTTTGTCAAGCCCACCAAGGAGATGTAATAAGGTACTTTTTCCTGAACCTGAACTACCAATAATAGCGATGCGGTCACCTTTTTGAACCGATAGGCATACATTACTGAGAACATTTGTTTTCAATTGACCATCGGCGAATTGTTTACTAGTGTTTTTACATTCGATGACGATAGAGTTAGTCATAGCGCAACGCCTCAGCCGGCTGAGTCTGTGCCGCCTTCCATGAAGGGTAGATGGTGGAAATTAAGGAAAGAGCAAAAGCAGTTAGACCAATAGTAGTAACATCATCCCAATGTAAGTCAGAGGGTAGATTGCTGATGTAGTAGACATCAGCAGGAAGGAATTGGTAGCCCATAACAGTCTCTAGTGAGGCAATAATGTTTTCAATATTTAATGCTAAACTGACGCCCCCGATAATGCCTAAAAGCGTTCCAAATATACCGATTAATACACCTTGCACCATAAAGATAGCCATTATATCGCTGGGAGTCATACCTAGGGTTCTCAAAATGGCGATATCAGACTGTTTATCAGTGACCATCATGATGAGTGTTGAGACAATATTAAAAGCTGCAACAGCAACGATGAGTAGTAAGATCACGAACATGACCGTTTTTTCTGTTTTTAGGGCACGAAAGAAATTAGCATGTTGGTATGTCCAGTCGACTGCACGATACTCAGGACCCAAATTTTTCATAATGTTGTGAGTAATTTGAGGAGCTTGGAATACATCATCAAGCTTTAGTCTTAATCCAGTCACTTGGTCCGGGATACGAAATAGTTTAGCGGTATCCTCAATGTTCATAATAGCTAAAGCACTGTCGTATTCATACATGCCAATTTCAAAAATACCGACCACATTTAGACGTTTTAACCGCGGAATAACACCAGCTGGTGTTGGATTGACATGAGGAGTTATTAAAGTGATTTTATCACCCGTACGGACACCCATAGCGCGAGCTAAATCATGGCCAAGAATTATGCCAAATCCACCCGGGTTTAGGTTGTTAAAGTTACCTTGAATGATATTTGCATGAATAGTAGAAACGCGAGGTTCTAGTGTTGGATCTATGCCACGTATGAGGGTACCTCTAACTCGGTTACCCTTGCTAAGCATTGCTTGCCCTTCAACAAAAGGTGCTGAATCTAGTAAATGGGGTTGGTGCTGTATTTGGCTTTGTAAGTTTTTCCAATCTGAGAGTGGACTGCCATTTCCGGTAATAAAGGCGTGTGAGGTCATACCTAAGATACGTTCGCGTAATTCTTTTTCAAAACCATTCATTACAGATAAAACTGTGATCAATGCTGCAACGCCCAATGCAACCCCAAACATTGAAGTTAGCGATATAAAGGAAATAAAATGATTTCGCCGTTTTGCACGCGTGTAACGTAAACCGATATATACGCTTAATGGATTAAACATAATTAATTAATGTACTCGGTTTCCTTGTGCGAAGAGGAGTCCATGCTGGCTATCATTTGGGATTAACAACTTTAGTGCCATCTTCGCTTCCTAAAAGTAGGACATCAGCAGGCCTCATAGCAAATAGACCGTTTGTAACAACCCCGACGATATTATTTAATGTTTTTTCAAGGGAGATTGGCTCCATTATATCCCATCCATGGACGTCTAGGATGACGTTACTATTATCAGTAACAAAGCCTTCACGATATACGGGTTGGCCGCCTAATTTAACAATTTCTCTTGCGACGTAGCTGCGCGACATGGGCACAACTTCGACGGGTAAAGGAAACTTACCAAGGACGTGAATTAATTTACTTTCATCGGCAATACAAATAAACTTTTCACTCGCGGCAGCAATAATTTTCTCGCGGGTTAATGCGCCGCCGCCGCCTTTTATAAGTTGTAAGTAATGGTTGGCTTCATCAGCACCGTCAACGTAACTTTGGATTGTGCCGACCTCATTTAATTCAAAAACTTCAATGCCATGAGCCTCGAGACGTTTAGTTGATACGATTGAGCTTGAGACAGCCCCATCAATTTTACCTTTTATTGTAGCTAATGCATCAATAAAGTGGTTCACAGTAGAACCAGTTCCTACACCGATGATTCCACCTGTTGTGATATGGTCTAGTGCTGAATAAGCGGCTTGCTTTTTTAATTCATCAGCTGTCATAGCTATTTCCTTTATTCAATGATAAATCTGGATATTATTATAGTAATTATAGAGATAAATACTGTGTAATGGTAACGTATCACTAAAGAAGTTAAAGATTCATTTTATAGGTTAAAGAAATAGTGTTGTCATGCTGACTGAATATGTAGAAAAAATCATCAACTCACGAGTTTATGATGTGGCAATTGAGTCACCATTAGATAATATGTCGCGATTATCTGACCGAATGGCCAATACCATTTGGCTAAAACGTGAAGATTTACAATCTATTTTTTCATTTAAATTAAGAGGCGCATACAATCGCATGTGCCGATTGAATGACGAGGAGCGTATTAATGGTGTTGTAGCAGCCTCTGCTGGGAATCATGCTCAGGGTGTAGCTTTATCCGCCCAAAAGCTGGGTGTTTCAGCTTTAATTGTTATGCCAACAACAACCCCTCCAATCAAAGTGGAAGCGGTGAGAAGTTTTGGCGCTGAGATTATCTTATTTGGTGATGGTTATGACGATGCTTTTGGCCGCGCAGCAACAATTGCTTCTGAGCAAGGACGCACGTTTATCCATCCTTACGACGATCCGGATGTTATTGCAGGCCAGGGCACCATTGCGATGGAAATTATTCGTCAACATCCTGAGCCACTTGATGCTGTTTTTATTCCTGTTGGAGGTGGTGGGCTTATTGCAGGGATGGCTGCTTATATCAAAACAATACGGCCTGACATTAAGGTCATAGGGGTAGAGCCTGCAGATGCAGCTAGTTTGCATGATGCCCTTCAGGCGGGTGAGCGTGTAATTTTAGATCAGGTAGGTTTATTTGCTGATGGAACGGCGGTCAGACAGGTCGGTAAAGAAAACTTTCGTATCGCTCGGGAAACTGTCGATGAAGTGATTTTAGTTGATACAGATGAAATTTGTGCAGCAGTGATGGATATCTTTGATGATACGCGGTGTATTGCGGAGCCTTCGGGTGCGTTAGCCGTTGCCGGTGTTAAAAAGTACATCGAGAGAAATAACATTACAGATCAAGATTTTGCGGTTATTAATAGTGGTGCTAATGTGAATTTTGATCGCTTACGTCATATCGCTGAGCGTGCAGACTTGGGTGAAAAACGTGAGGTGCTATTTGCTGCAACGATTGAGGAAGAAGCCGGTAGCTTTCAGCGCTTTTGTCAGGTTTTATCGGACCGAAGTGTGACGGAGTTTAATTATCGTTATGCAGATAGTGGAAGCGCGCAGGTGTTTGTTGGTATTCAAACACAAGGTGGCTCATCTGAGCGAGAAGTTTTGTTCAATACATTGGAGCAGGCTGGATATGCACTAGTTGATTTTACGGATAATGAAGCAGCGAAATCACACGTTCGTTATATGGTCGGAGGACATGCACAATTCGTCTTAGATGAACGCTTATATCGTTTTGAGTTTCCCGAGCGACCCGGAGCGCTTCTACGTTTTTTAACACGAATGGGTGAGCGATGGAATATTAGTTTATTTCATTATCGAAACCATGGTGCAGCATATGGACGTGTCTTATTGGGAGCACAAGTGAAGGAAGATGAAATAGATGAGTTTCATGGTTTTTTAAAAGCCCTGGGATATGTCTTCTGTGATGAAACGGACAATCCAGCTTACAGGCTGTTTTTGAGTTAAAAATTTTAAGATATAAATTCAATGAACCCCACTTTATTTCGGGCATTATTAGGTAAGATGATAGAGGAAAAAAATGAAAGCTGAACAAAGAGTCATGGTCAATGGGGAAAGTTTGATTATAGCGGCAACGGAGCAATTCATCACGGCAGCTAGGTCCGCGATTGCTAAAAGAGGTGTATTTTATGTTGCTCTAGCAGGTGGCTCAACACCTAAAGGCTTGTATCAGATGTTAGCAACAATGCCGTACTCATCGAAAATAGATTGGTCTCGTGTTCATTTATTTTTTGGGGATGAACGCTGTGTACTGCCAAGTCATAATGATAGTAATTTTAAAATGGCATCTGAAGCAATGATCGACACATTACCAATTCCAGAAACCAATGTACATCCTATGCCGACTGAGTTGAGTGATGCAAGTGAAGTGGCTAAGTGTTATGCAGAAACAATGACTAAAGTAATGAAAGCCGAGCCTTTCGATTTAGTCTTGCTGGGGTTAGGGCCTGATGGCCATATTGCTTCATTGTTCCCAGATACGCCAGCTCTGGCAGTCACTGACTCAAGGACCACAGATTTGTATGTTGAAAAATTCACCTCTTGGCGGGTGACTATCACTTACCCTGTCATTAATGCAGCGAGGCAAGTGATTGTATTTATTGCTGGTGAGGCAAAAGCAGCAATTGTCAATGATATTATGATGGGTGCTATTGATGGCTTACCTGTACAGCGTTTAGCTCCACAAGGTGAGTATTATTGGTACATGGATGCTGCTGCAGCTGGCCGATCCGCGCTATAATAATACTCATGATTACTGAAAAAGATAAGAACATATCCGTGGGTGTTAAATCATCCTATCTCGAGCATGAGTCTGAACCATCCAAAGCTCGGTATTTATTTGCTTACACGATCACAATAAAAAATGTCGGAAGTGCCGCTGCCAGGCTGTTGTCCCGTTATTGGAAGATAACAGGCGGTGATGGGCGCGAACAGGAAGTAGAAGGCGATGGTGTAGTAGGTCAGCACCCTTATTTATCGCCCGCAGATGAGTTTACATATACAAGTGCTGCGATGTTAGATACACCAGTTGGGATGATGCAGGGCCACTACATGATGGTTGATGACCACGGTGACCGATTTGAAGTTTCAATTCCGCCTTTTACATTGGCTGTTCCAAAAACATTACATTAGCATAAGAGCTTTATTCAGGCATTTTCCTTCCATTGATATTTTCTTATGGTTATTACAATATATGCAGTTAGTGTATTTATTCAAAAATTTAGGACTAGTCCAGTAGATATGAAAACAAGGCAACTTTAGCTGAGCGACGACAGAGGTGAAAAGAAATTGAATAAGAATAATGAACCTTCTTTTAAAGGTGAACGGGATTCTTTGTGGGACAAACTTGTTACACTGCCGCAATATCTTATTCCACAACATGTGTTTTCATTAGCGATGTATTGGATCACTCGCTGTGAAGTTGTATGGTTTAAAAACCTAATAATTAGTACAATTATCAAGCAATACAGGGTCAATATGGCTGAAGCAGCCGAGATGAATTTGGATTATTATTCGTCTTTCAATGCTTTTTTCACGCGATTATTACGAAATGACGCACGGGCTATCTCAGAGAGTGACATAGTATCACCTGTTGACGGTGTAGTAAGTCAGGTGGGGCCAGTAATATCCGGACAAATTGTCCAAGCAAAAGGTCAGGAATACAGTATATTGGCATTATTAGGTGGTGATGATGCGTTAACGTCGGAGTTTGCCGATGGTCAATTTGCTACAATTTATTTATCTCCAAAAGATTACCATCGTATTCACATGCCGGTCACAGGAACACTAAGAAAAATGCGCTATATTCCAGGCAAGTTATTCTCAGTTAGTCCGAGGACAGCAAGGGTTGTGCCAGATTTATTCGCACGAAATGAACGCGTCGCAATAACATTTGATACAGATTTTGGCCCAATCGTAATGGTGTTGGTCGGTGCTATTTTTGTCGGAAGTATGGAAACTATATGGGCGGGTCAAATCACTCCTAGTTACGGAAAAGTGATACAGCAGTGGACTTATAATGGTGAACAAGCTATCACGATAGAGAAGGGTCAGGAGATGGGGCGTTTTAATATGGGGTCTACAGTAGTAATGCTGGTCAGTAAAGATGCAGCTCTATTCAATGACAAAGTTGAGGCTGAAGCCACGATCCAGCTAGGAAATGCAATGAGTTAAGTGTTCTCACTCATGTTAAGGCATGGGAGTGTAAAGTCTTATGAGATCTTTGCAAGTAATAGAATAGTTTTGATGTTTTTAATAAATATATTTTTGTAGACCTTCCCGTGTTGCGTATTAAATGTCTAATATAGTTACTATCGATAGTGTTATTTTTCAGCTAGTAGTAGAAGAAAATTATGTCTCTCCCGTATACGTTATCTCTAACACACTTCATACCGACATCTTGATTTAGGCAATACTTTATTTAGGAAACAAGCATGAAGGAACCTTTTATCCAGCGATATATCAGTTTTGTTATTACGCATCCATGGCGAATTTTTATCATGACTTTATTAGTGGTGATGAGTGCGGGGAGTGGTGGTCGCTTTATTGAGTTCACTAATGATTACAGAGTGTTTTTCAGTGAAGAGAACCCTGAGCTGCAAGCTTTTGAAGAGATGCAGAACATTTATACTAAAACAGATAATGTCTTATTCGTTATAGCGCCAAAGGATAACAATGTTTTTAATTCCAGCACTCTAAATATGATTGCGGAATTAACAGAATTATCCTGGCAAATTCCTTACTCTACTCGTGTCGATTCGATTACTAACTTCCAACATACTGTAGCAAAAGAGGATGATCTGTTAGTCGGAGATCTAGTTGATAGAAGAGCTACTTTGTCATTAAATGATATTTCTTATGTACGTGAAGTTGCCTTAAATGAACCATTATTAGTTAATCGTTTGGTATCTGCATCTGGGCATGTAACAGGTGTGAATGTGACTATTCAGCTCCCCGGTATGTCATTAACTGAAGTCCCAGAAGTGGCTCAGTTTGCACGAGAGTTAAAGAGGACATTAGAGGCTAATTATCCTAATCATAAAATTTACATCACGGGTCTAGCGATGATGAATAATGCTTTTGGTGAGTCCTCTCAAAATGATATGACTTCTTTGGTTCCGATGATGTTTTTAACAATTATTGTCGTGCTGGGTATTCTGTTGCGTTCTTTTTCGGCAACTATTTCTTCAATAGTGATGATTTTCTTCACGATTATTTTTGCAATGGGATTGATGGGCTGGTTAGGCTGGAAATTAACACCAGCATCGGCATCGGCACCGACGATAATTATGACGATGGCTGTCGCCGATACGGTGCATTTATTAGTAACCTTCTTACATAACCTTCGTAAGGGCATGAACAAAGCCGATGCTATAGCGGATAGTTTACGTATCAACATACAGCCTATTTTTATAACAAGTGTCACGACTGCGATTGGTTTTTTAAGTATGAATTTTAGTGATGTCCCACCTTTTCATGATTTGGGCAACGTGGTGGCAATAGGAGTGTTATTTGCATTTGTTCTTTCTGTGACTACTTTACCTGCGATGGTTATATTGATGCCAATGCGTATCAAGGTAAGAGAAGAACAAAAAAATGGTGTAATGAATTCTGTTGCCAATATTGTAATTGAACATCGTAAATTTCTTTTGCTTGTAATGGGATTAATAGCCATAGCTCTAATTGCTTTTTTACCTCAAAATAAACTAGATGATGGTTTTGTCGAATACTTTGACGAATCTGTTGATTTTCGGCAAGCGACAGATTTTTCCAGTCAAAACTTGTCAGGAATTTATACTATTCAGTACTCATTAGATCAAGGTGGGAGTGGTGGTGTCAGCGAGCCAAAGTTCTTAGAAAATGTTGAAATATTTTCCGAGTGGTTACGAGCGCAAGATGAAGTAATGCACGTGCAGACTATTACAGATACATTCAAACGATTGAATAAGAATATGCATGCTGATGACCCTGATTTTTATCGTTTACCGGCCTCCAGAGAGCTGGCAGCGCAATATTTATTATTATATGAATTATCATTGCCTTATGGTTTAGACTTGAATGATCAAATTGGTATTGATAAGTCACAAACACGTTTAATTATTACGCTTGAAAATCTATACACAGAAGAGATGTTAGGCCTAGAAAAGCGGATGTCAGACTGGCTGGATAGCAATATTGAGGATGTTAGTTATACTGTTGCGAGTCCGAGCTTGATGTTTGCACATATAGGTAAACGCAATGTAAACAGCATGTTGGCTGGGACAACGCTGGCTTTAATTGTTATTTCATTTATCCTAATATTAGCTTTACGTTCAAGACGTATTGGTTTGATTAGTTTGGCACCGAATCTAATTCCTGCTGGAATGGCATTTGGCTTATGGGGACTAATGGTTGGGCAGGTTGGTTTGTCATTATCAGTTGTTGCAGGTATGACGTTAGGTATTGTAGTCGATGACACAGTCCATTTCTTAAGTAAGTATCTTCGAGCACGTCGTGAAAAAGGCATGGACGAAAAAGAGGCCGTACGCTATGCATTTAACACAGTTGGTGTTGCTCTATGGGTTACATCGCTAGTCCTAGTGATGGGTTTTTTGGTGTTAAGTCAGTCTCATTTCTCTCTTAACTCTGATATGGGTGCTATGGCTGCTATAACAATTGCTATTGCTTTAATAATGGACTTTTTGTTTTTACCACCATTATTGATGAGATTAGAGGAAAAGCTAAATGTATAAATTTTTTATAATACTGATGTTGACGGTCACATCACTAGCCGCTGCTCAAACTCCAGAAGAAAAAGGTTATGCGATTGCCTTAGAAACGGACAACCGGGATAAGGGTTGGGAAGATAGTTCTGCTGCAATGAAGATGGTGTTGAGAAATCGACATGGACAGGAGAGCATACGTCAAATTCGCGTGGTTAATTTAGAAATGGAAAGTGATGGGGACAAGGGCCTTACTGTTTTTGATGAACCACGTGATATTAAGGGCACAGCTTTTTTGAGTTATTCACACGCTCTAGTGCCTGATGAACAGTGGATTTATTTACCGGCATTAAAAAGAGTGAAACGTATTTCATCTAGTAATAAATCTGGACCATTTATGGGTAGTGAATTTGCCTATGAAGATATTAGTTCGTTTGAGATCCCTAAGTATGATTATTTATATTTAAGAGATGAAGTGTTTGAAGGTAATAATTGCTATGTACTCGAGCTACGTCCACAGTACCAATATTCTGGATATACCAAAAGCTATGTTTGGATAGATAAGAAGGAATACCGTAACCAAAAAGTAGAGTATTACGACCGTAAAAATAGTTTATTAAAAGTCCAGCGCTTTACTGATTACCAACTGTATTTAGGTCAGTACTGGCGGGCACATACTATGACAATGGACAACAAACAAAATGGAAAGTCAACGACGTTATACTGGACCGATTTTAAGTTTAAAACTGGATTAACTAGTGCCGATTTCAAGAAGAATGACCTTAAACGTCAGCGTTAAAACCTTAGGTTGTTTAGGGCTGTTATATTGGCCTTTTAGTCATGCTCAAGCATACGAGTTGACTGGGTATATATCTGGGGAACATCGGTACTCATTGAGTAATTCGCTCTTTTCTGAACCTGAACAACACGCATCCTCCGTGGCTTTTTCTCCAGAATTTTACACGGAGTGGGATGAGGGTAGACAGAGTCTAATTATTTCGCCTTTCTTTCGTGTTGATACTCAAGATGTTGAGCGGACCCATTTGGACTTTAGGGAATTACATTGGTTGTTAGTTCAAGATAGCTGGGAATTAAGAGTAGGTATTAGCAAAGTGTTTTGGGGTGTAACGGAATCTCAGCATTTAGTAGATGTGATCAATCAGACAGATTTGGTTGAAAATAATGATACTGAAGATAAATTAGGTCAGCCCATGATTAACCTCAGCCTCTTTCAAAGCTGGGGTACTGTAGATTTATTTATGATGCCATATTTCCGCGAGCGAACATATGTAGGGCTGAATGGGCGGCTTCGCTCGGCACTTGTAGTGGAAGAAAATTCAGCCAAATATGAATCAGGAGCGGGTCAGCGGCATCTTGATATTGCGGTCCGCTGGTCTCATAGTATAGGTGAATGGGATATAGGTTTATCGCATTTCTACGGCATTAATCGTGAACCATTGATATTATTGAATGGCTCTCGTACAGCTTTAATTCCTTTTTATGAGACGATGAAGCAATCAGGGTTAGATGTTCAATATACCTTTGAGTCTTGGCTATGGAAGCTGGAGACAATTCGTCGCGATACAAAATCTGATACTTTTACCGCGTTTACTGGGGGTGTGGAATACACATTTTACAATACTTTTGATAGTGATCTTGATGTTGGTGTATTGGCCGAGTATTTGTTTGATGACAGAAATAGTGAGAGTTTAGCTTCTTTTGAAAATGATGGATTATTTGGCGCACGGTTTACTTGGAATGATGAGCAATCAAGTGAATTACTCTTTGGGTTAATTCATGACTTTTCAAGTAACGATGCTGGGTGGAGTGTTGAAGCCAGTCGTCGTATTGGCAATCGCTGGAAAGTATCGCTAGAAGCTAGATTTTATAATATTAAAGATAAAAATAGCGTGTTGTTCCCCCTGCGTAAAGATGACTATATACAGTTAGAGTTTATGCGATACTTTTGAGTGATAAAACGAGTTTATTTAAACAGGCTTCATTATTTACTTTTCAGCATTCACACATTGTTACGCCATTGATGACATGGATCATCAAAGATACGATTAACTTCTTCTGGGCCCCATGTACCGGCTTTATAAGTATGAATGAAATCTTGCTCTTTTGACCATTTGTTAATGATGGGATCAACCGTTTTCCATGCTAGGCTCACTTCATCAGCACGTAAGAATAAAGAACGATCACCAATGATTGCATCAAGGATTAAAGCTTCATAAGCATCAAGCTTGTGTTTACTATCTTCTGTTTCAATTGTTTCTAGACCAACAGTATGTGCCGACAATTCTAGTCCTGGTTCTTTGGCTTGTAGCTCAATACGAATAGTATTGTCTGGTTGTAATCCCATCAGTATCCAGTTCGCATGACTGCCACCGATATCTGTATTTTTGAATAATTCTTGCGGTGGCTTTTTAAAGCGTATGGCAATTGTTGCACGTGAATCGGGCATACATTTACCTGTCCGTAAGTAGAAAGGTACATCTTTCCAACGTGGGTTATCAATGTAGACTTTCATGGCAGCGTAAGTTTCAGTGACACTATTTTCTGGCGCGTCATCTTCTTCTAAGTAGCCTTTCATATGCTGGCCACCTACTATACCGGAAGCATATTGGCCTCTGAAGGCGTGGCTGTCGACCATACTCTCTGTGATAGGCCTAATAGCTTTAAGAACCTTTACTTTTTCATCGCGTAATGACTCATCATTAAGATCATCCGGAGCTTCCATTGCGACCAAAGTCATTACTTGTAATAAATGACTTTGAATCATGTCACGTAAAGCGCCAGAGCCATCGTAATAACCAGCGCGCCCACCGACTCCTTGTTGTTCTGCATGTGTTATCTGGATGTGGTCGATATAATCACGGTTCCATAAAGGTTCTAGTAATAAGTTAGCGAAGCGGAAAACAAAAATGTTTTGTACAGTACCTTTACCTAAATAATGATCGATACGATATGTTTGTTTTTCCGTGAAATTTTGAGCAATAGTTTGTTCTAGTTTTGCAGCACTTTTTTGATCATAACCGAATGGCTTTTCAACAACTAAGTGTCGCCAACCATCATCTTCTTTATTTAAACTTACAGCTGCTAATTGGTCACCGACCACACCAAATAAAGAGGGGCTAATAGAAAGATAGAACACGATATTATGTGAATAATCTCGATTAGGATCCTTTAGCTGAGCGCTGAGTTCCTGATAAGAACTACTTTCAGTCAAGTCGCATTTGAAGTAGTGAACTTTACTTAAAAAGCACTTTAGAGAATCATCATCAAGACCATTACGTGCTTTAAGTGATACGTATTCGGTGACTTTTTCATGCCATTGAGAGAGAGTAGTTTCTTGCCTGCCCATACAGATAATACGGGTGTCATCAGTGAGACGGTTTTCGATATTTAAGTGATAAAGTGCAGGGAGTAGTTTCTTTTTTGCCAAATCGCCGGTGGCACCAAAGATGATAATTGTACAAGGCTGCATATTTTCTCCTGTTGCAAGCTGGGACTGTGTTTGTGACTATTTATAATGATTGGATTGTACATATATTTGGGAGCAAAAGCTGTGAAATATTCTATTTTAGGGCAGCGAAGTTTAATCGGCTTTAAAAAAAAGAACAAGTATAAGTGAGGGTAGGTTTAATTCTAGACACAAATAGGAAAGAAAAATTAAAGAGTAGTTGCAATAATCAAACTAAAAAAGATGACTTAATCACTCTTGACCACATCAGTTATTCCACGATCTATTTTAGCAACATAGCGTTTTTTACCAGCATTTTTATGCTTTTTAGCCTCTTTTTTAGCTGATTTCGGCTCCAAGCCTTTAAATTTACCAATTGGTAATTTTCCTTCTAGATGGTATTCAATACGTTCTAGGTTTTTTAGATCATGGTGCTCAACTAAATTGATGGCATTGCCAATTTTTTGAGCACGCCCAGTACGCCCTATTCGATGTATGTATACGTCACCTCGGAAAGGTAGATCATAGTTTATTACGTGACTTATATTACTTAAGTCTAATCCACGCGCTGCGACATCAGTAGCTACCATTACTTTAATCTGGCCAATACGAAATTTACGTGTTTTATCACGACGAATAGCCTGATTGAAATCTCCATGCATGACCTGAGCAGAAATATTGCGTGATTGAATCCATTCGGCAACGTCTTCGGCTTGCTCTTTTTTATTACAGAATACGAGAGCACTTTGACAGGATATATCGTTGAGTATATGCAGCAAAAGTGCCTGCTTATGAGTTTTATTATCAGCAAAATAAACTGTTTGTGAGACTTGGGCTGACTTTTGATTAGCAGCGTCCACTTGAATAACTTCCGCATCAGATAACAGTTCTTCTGCAAAGATATCTATACCACTTCCAGATAAGGTGGCAGAAAACAAGCAAGCCTGAAAACCATTAGCAATAGTTGATAATATAGACAAAACGTCTGGACCTAATCCCATGTCCAGCATACGGTCAGCTTCATCTATGACTACAATATCAATATCTGATAAGTCTACTATTTCATCAGAGACTAAATTTAATAAACGACCTGGAGTTGCAATGATGATGTCACATTTTTGAGATAAAAATTCAGTTTGTTTTGCTGGAGAAACCCCGCCTGTAATAATAGCTGTTTCAATATTTATATTTTTTGCTAGTTGCTTTACGACATGTTGGATCTGAAATGCTAACTCACGCGTTGGAGCCATCATCAAAATTTTAGCTTGCTGGGCTCTATTTGGCTCATCAATTAGTTGCTGCAAGAGAGGCAATACAAAGGCAGCTGTTTTACCTGTCCCTGTTGCCGCTCCAGCCAATATATCCTTACCCTCTAAGATGACGGGAATTGAAGCTTCTTGAATAGCTGTTGGTGTCTTAAAGTCGAGCTTTTTTAAGGCTTGCAGTAATCGGTCATCTAGGAAAAAATCATCAAAGGTCATGTATTTATGGAGGCATTTGGTTAATTAGAAATGCAGTTATCATAGCAGCCGTGATACTAAAAATGTTGCTCTAAAGGTTCTAGACAAATCATTTTTAAGCTTTCAAAACTAATAGACTACCTATAGACATGATTAAGCACGCAATTAATCGACTTTTGATATTTTTCTCTTTAAAAACTCGGTAACCAAGAAAGACCTGCAGCACCATACTAAACTGAAATAGTGCGAGCGAATAAGCGATGAGCAATTTTGACAATACGATCATAGTCAAATATTGCATTAAAAAAAGAGTTATAGCCAGATAGGTTAATTCGGGTAGGACTGGTTTTGCTTGTTGGAAGAAAGATTGTTCTTCTCTTTTATTAAAAAGAAAATAGCTAAGTATCGCTAGAGGGAAACCAATAAGGCACCAGAATATTGTAGTTGTTAGTGCTTGGCCTTCCATTACGGCATTTTTAAGAGGTAGGGTACCGGTCGAAAATAATAAAATTGATAAAAAGCGATATTGAACACCTCTATTCGTGAAAAGCATGAATAAGGATTGTTGATTAGTTGTCTTGGTTGTGCCTTGCATTAAAAAAAAGCTACCGGTGATGATAATTGAGATCCCGAGGAAACCCTGTGAGCTAGGAATTTCGCTAAGAAATACCATTGCTAAAAGCATTGAAATAACAATTTTATAGGCGTTCAGAGGTCCGAAAATAGAAAGATCAGTTTTAGATAAAGAGAAGACTAAAAATAAAGTTCCAGCCATATCAAGTAATGCCGCTATTATAATATTTACCCAGAAGTATTCGCTCAAGTGGACAATAGGAAGAGAGAGTAATATTGGTAAACTGATGATGGATAAGAGGGCATAAGATGCCATTACAATAAAAAGTGGATGATGATTTTGAATGGCTAATTTTTTTTGAAGTACATTCGCAAACGAAGCAAATATAACTCGACCGAATATGACTATTATTTCCATAAAATTTATGTAGTTAGCATTTATAAATTATTATAAGAACTCTACAAACAGCTCTGCTTTTTCTATTCGCTTATCAATAGACTTTATGGCACTGATTATTGCTTGCTCATCAGTTGCCTCAACTCTGCTTTCTAAAATATGGAAGTCTATTTGATGCTCAGATAGATTAGCTCTTTGATGTGCATTTAGAACATCCTCGTTGATATACAAGTCGGCTTTGTGCTTTATTATTTCGGCGAGAGCTTCTTTAAAACCTTCCGATGTGAAGATAAGATAAACCATTATTTTAATATTACTCAATAGCTAAGTAAGGGTTCTCAGAAATAGCGGACCAGGCATCATTTTTTTTACGGAAATTTTGGTAAGCATCATATACACGCTTAAACTTTGGATCACGTTCAGCCTCTTCGATAAGTGTTTCATTAGTTAATTTTTTGAGTGTACTTAATACTTCATTGGGGAAACGGTTTATTTCGATACCTTCGCGCATACGCAGCTCATCCAAGGCTGCCATATTTTTTTGTTCCATCTCTGATAGCATTCTGAGGTTTTCTGCTTGAGCAGCATTACTAATAATTGCCTGCAAATCAATAGGTAAACTTTCCCAAGCACGTTGATTTATAGTTAGTTCAAGGACAGTGCCTGGCTCGTGCCAACCAGGATAATAATAATGTTTGGCAGCACGATATAGACCTAGTCGTTGGTCATGATATGGGCCAATCCATTCAGTAGCATCAATAGTATTGCGTTCTAGTGCTGTATAAACTTCACTGCCAGCTAACAAAATTGGATTTCCACCTGCTTTTGCAAGGACCTTACCCCCTAGACCGGGGATCCTCATTTTAAGGCCTTTAATATCTTCAAGCGAATTGATTTTTTTATTAAACCAGCCGCCCATTTGCACCCCAGTGTTTCCTAGAGGAAAAGGAATAACATGAAATGGTTTATATATTTCTCGCCACAATTCAAGACCTCCGCCATCATAGAGCCAGGCATTCATGCCTCTGGCTGTCATTCCAAATGGTACGGTAGAGAAGAACTGTGCCTCAGGTACTTTTCCTGCCCAATAGTAAGCACTGCCGTGGCCCATCTCCACAGATCCCTGAGAAACAGCGTCAAAGGTTTGTAGGGGGGGAATGAGTTCACCTCCGGCATAGACTTTTATATTGAGTCGCCCGTTACTCATCACTCTAATATTATCAGCAAAGCGTTCTGCACCTTTTTGTAATACGGGGAAACCCGGAGGCCAAGTAGTTACCATTTTCCATTGGTAGTTTTGTTTTGTTTCAGCCTGTTGTGAAGTCGGGGCTGATGGAGTTTGATCGCTACATGCGGCTAGTACATTAAGGCATAGTGTGATGAGTGATAGCCGAAGCCAGGTGTAATTAGTCATTCAGGTTCCTTGCAGGTTAAATTTTATTTAATTTAGCATAGGTAAGCACAAGCCATTTACTACCAGCATGTTTGAAGTTAACTTGTACTCTGATACTTTTACCCGCACCTTCAGTATCAATTACAGTACCTTGTCCAAATTTTTGGTGATGAACTTGCTCTCCAGGTAGAAAACCGGTCTCATTCAAAATCATTGTATGTTTTGGTGCCATGGTTGAATAGCCACTGTCTGCACCATTAAAAATGGAGTTAGTCCGAGCGCGAATTTCTTCTATACGCTCAGATGGAATTTCATTTAAAAAACGCGAGGGCATTGGGGACATTTCTTGGCCATACAAAAAACGTGACTCGGTGTGTATTAGAAATAAAGTTTGGCGGGCACGGGTCATACCCACATAACAGAGCCTTCGTTCTTCTGCTAGACGAATTGGGTCATCACTACTTTTTTGACCCGGAAATAAGCCTTCTTCCATGCCGACCATAAAGACGACGGGGAACTCAAGCCCTTTAGCAGAGTGTAGCGTCATCAACTGGACGCAGTCCTCCCAGGCTCCGCCCTGATTCTCTCCTGCTTCCAGTGCCGCATGAGATAGAAAAGCATCGAGTAAAGACATATTTTCAGTGTCTTCCGGTTGATTAAACTGCTTGGTTGCACTAATCAGTTCATCTAAGTTTTCTATGCGACCTTGGCCCTTTTCAGTTTTGTCTTTGGAGTGATGGTCTCTTAAGCCGCTTTCATCTGTGGCTAGGCTAGTTAGTTCATGAAGGGGTAATTCTTGTTCAGGTGTTAATGAGTCTATTAAAGTAAGGAAGCTGGCCAACGCTTTAGTTGCACGTGCTGCAAAGAGATTTTCTTTAATTAAGGTTGAGGCAGACTGCCATAGGGTTTGGTTTTGTTCACGAGCATATTGACGTAACTGTGTCAGCGTCGCAGCACCAATGCCGCGGGTGGGTGTGTTGACGACACGTTCAAAGGCCGCATCATCGTTGCGATTGGCAATGAGTCGGAGATAAGCTAAGACGTCTTTTATTTCAGCGCGTTCAAAAAAACGTAAGCCACCATAAACACGATATGGCATATTTGCTTGAAGCAAAGCTTCCTCAATGGCCCTAGATTGTGCATTTGAACGATAGAGAACAGCGTTGTCTGCACGGTTGCCTCCTTTACTTGTATGAAGCTTAATCTGTTCAACTAGATAGCTGGCTTCATCACGTTCGTTGTAAGCATGATACTGTTGAATCAAGTCACCATCATCGTCTTCAGTCCATAAGTTTTTACCTAGACGGTGGTCATTATTAGCAATAACTGCATTAGCGGCAGCTAAAATATGACCTGTTGAACGGTAATTCTGCTCCAAACTAATGGATGTAGCATCCTCATAATCTTGGTGAAATTTTTGGATATTTTCTATTTTAGCTCCACGCCAACCATAAATAGACTGGTCATCATCTCCAACGATAAATAGGTGGCCGCTATTTCCTGCTAATAGTCTTAGCCATGCATACTGAATGGTGTTGGTGTCCTGAAACTCATCAACTAAAATTTGCTGGAATCGTTGTTGGTAATTAGCTAAAATATCGGGACGTTTATGCCATAGTTCATAGCTACGTAGTAGAATTTCACCAAAATCTATTACTCCAGCACGTTGACAGGCATTTTCATAAGCTTGATAAATGGCCAACATTTTTTGGGAGTAGGGGTCTTGTCCTACCTGAATATGTTTGGCTCTTAGCCCTTCATCTTTTTGGCCGTTGATATACCACTGTGCCTGCTTGGCTGGCCACTGAGTCTCATCTATATCCATCGTACGTATTAGGCGCTTGAGCATTCGTAGTTGGTCATCACTATCTAGGATCTGAAAGCTTTGAGGCAAATCGGCTTCTTTCCAGTGAGCACGTAATAAGCGGTGCGCTAAACCATGAAAAGTTCCCACCCACATACCCCCAATGGGGTGGCCGAGCATATCCTCTATACGACCGCGCATCTCGGCAGCAGCCTTATTGGTAAAGGTCACAGCTACTATGTTGCCGGGAGAAAGTCCTTCTGCTTGAATAAGCCAAGATATGCGATGCACTAAAACCCGTGTTTTACCACTGCCAGCACCGGCTAGAATTCGAGCGTGACCAAGCGGTGCTGCTACAGCTTCACGTTGTGGTTTGTTGAGGTCGTTTAGTAGTTCAGAAACATCCATGATAAGGTTCTATAACAGGTTTTTGCAGACTAATTGACACGGATCATTCTAGATATCCTGTGTCACTAATTACTTCATTCAGTTCTGCATGACTTAATTTACTTTCAGCTTCTCAATTAGGGCTCTTTGACATCGCCGCTGGAGAATGACTCATTAAATGAATGTTATTTAGATATTACTATCTAAAAACGCAGTTAATTGTGATTTTGTGAGTGCACCGACTTTGGTTGCTTCTGCTTCACCACCCCTAAACAACATTAAAGTTGGAATACCCCGAATGCCATAGCGTGGAGGTGTTTCAGGGTTCTCATCAATATTTAATTTGCAGACAGTTAATCTACCCGCATATTCAGCGCCAATTTCTTCAAGGATAGGGGCAATCATTTTACAAGGGCCACACCATTCTGCCCAGTAATCTACTAATACAGGAAGGTCAGACTTTAGTACTTGGCTTTCAAAATCGCCGTCAGTCACATTGGTGACATTTTCACTCATGTTTTATCTCCATTGGTATATAAGCTATTGGAGGACTATACTCTTGCTCCAACACAAACGACATTTTTTCCTATCATCAAGGGTAATGCAAGTATTTCTATGAGTGCACATTTAACAGACCTAGCTTTTAAGTCATTACCATTGCATGAATCGCTTCAAAAAGGCTTACAAAACGCGGGTTTCGAGTACTGTACCCCAATCCAAGCACAATCGTTACCGTTATTACTAGCAGGACGAGATGTGGCTGGCCAAGCGCAGACAGGCACGGGTAAGACAATTGCTTTTTTATTGGCGGCATTTCAACGTCTATTAGAAGATAAACCCTTTAAAAGCTGGGATGGTAAACAACCGCGTGCTTTTATTCTCGCACCAACAAGGGAATTAGCGATTCAAATTGCTAAGGATGCGCATTTACTAAATGGTGAAGCAGGTCTGCGCATCGTGGTTGCCTATGGAGGCAAAGATTATGAGAAGCAGAAGGAATCTATCAAGGCTGGTGTTGATATTTTAATTGGAACACCTGGAAGGTTATTAGATTATCAAAAACAAGGTGTTTTTAACTTAAAACAAGTACAAGTCATGATCTTGGACGAAGCGGATCGAATGTTTGATCTAGGGTTTATCAAAGATGTACGCTACTTTTTACGTCGTGTGCCAAACCCAAGCGACCGATTAGGCATGTTGTTTTCAGCTACGATGAGTTACAAAGTTACCGAGCTGGCTTATGAACACATGAATAATCCACAAAAAGTTCAAATTGAACCTGAAAAAGTGTCAGGTGACAGGATAGAAGAGTCTGTTTATTACCCTGCAAATGATGAAAAAATTTCATTACTACTGGCTTTAATCAAGCGTATAACACCGACGCGAAGCATTATATTCGTCAACACGAAACATGCTGCTGACAAGGTATGGGGCTATTTGGAAGGTAACGGTTACCAATCTGCCTTGTTATCTGGTGATGTTCCGCAAAAAAAGCGGGAAAGTCTATTGAAACATTTTCAAGAAGGTGACTTTCATTTTATGGTAGCAACTGACGTTGCAGCTAGAGGGTTGCATATCTCTGCAGTGAGTCATGTGTTTAATTATGATTTACCACAAGATAATGAGGACTACGTCCACCGTATTGGTCGTACTGCAAGGGCTGGAGCAAGTGGAACAGCTATTAGTTTTGCTTGTGAGGATTATGCATTTTCACTGCCGGATATTGAAGAGTACATCAAACATAAGTTACCTGTAGTAGCAACTTCTACAGAGGAGTTACTAAAGCCAGCACCAGCAAAAAGGCCGGAGAAACGCCCACCAACCTCGCGTCAAAAAAGAACTCACCCGAGTAAACATGGCCGAACGGGTAGATAATAAGCTCAGAAAACTAATGGTACTATCTCAACTATGAAAGAAAAGAATTATTATTCTTTATTCTTAAAAAGACCTTGCGTGAGAATATATTCAGCTGAATATTAGGGTTTTAATCTAACGCATTGAACCAAAATAAAGGCTACTTGATGAGGCTATATAAGTGTTTTTTACTGTTCCTTTTTATCAGCCTTACAGCCTGCCAGCAGACACGTGATAAAGATATAATTTCGGCAGAAGGTACACCAAACACTGATCTATTAAGAATTGCAAAGAGTGATATTGATGAAGTGATTGAGTTACATCAGCAAGCAGTAATGCAAGATTTGAAACAGCTAATGGTTAAGCTATATCATCGCAACCCCATACAACGATTTGATAAAGAAAAACGTTCCATAGAGGAAAGTGTTGATCTGGTATTCAAGAGGTCTTATAAATACGGATACTCTCATTGGGAAGGTCTAACGGGTACTGAAATTATTCATCTGTCTTTGGATAATGAATATCATGTCAACGACCGGGTTTTAACATTTATTGTTGGACTTCGAAAAATGTTAATGGCTTCTTATGGTAACCATACAGAGTTTTACTATTTAATTAGTTTGAATGAGCAAAAGTTATATAACAGCGCACGAAATATAGAAGTAGCAGCATGGATGCTATCTGAAAAGCGTGACCATCTCGGCCAACTTTTTATTTCAAGTGATAGTGTGGAAGATGAAACACGTAATTTAAGTTTTCAACGTTTGATTGGTAAAATGATTGCGACCCAAGATAATTTAGCATCAATAATCTCTCATAAAGAAGGACGCTTGATTAAGACGATGATGTTTAAAGCTGCGACAATGGTTTTTTTACCAATTTAGCTTTTTAATTTGCTTAGGCTTGGGTTGGAAAAACGTTGCCCAGAGGCCTGGTGCATGAAGAGTCTTTTTAATAGACTATTATTATTTACAGCAGTAAAGCCACACTGCCTTGCTAGTTTAAGGGTAGGGTTGTCATTACCAAACACCCTTTTAAAAGCATCCATAGTCAACTGAATCGCGATATTGTCACCCCTGCGTCGTCTTTGATATTTACCCAGCATCTGGAGACTACCGATATTACGCCCCTTTTTGTGAGTCTCAATAATAATCTCAGCAAGTGTGGCAGCATCTAAGAAGCCAATATTGACACCTTGGCCCGCAAGAGGATGAATTGTGTGTGCTGCATCACCAACCAGTGCGAAACCAGGCTCAATATAGTGATCTGCGTGACGTAGTTTTAATGGAAAACTCGCGCGCTGACTGACGTCTATGATATTACCAAGTTTGTAATCAAAGGCCGTGGCTAAGGCTTTTTTAAAGTCTTCATCATTAAGCTGGCTTAATGATTGTGCTTTGGCTGTAGAGTTTGACCAGACTATAGAGCACTGATGGGGATTTGCTAGAGGGAGGAAAGCTAGTGGTCCTCCAGGTAAAAATCGTTGCCTAGCTGTTTGTGTGTGGGAAAGTTCGGTCGTAACTGTGCATACGATACCTTGTTGTTCATAATCCCATCCTTTTGTTTGGATCCCAACCCATTCTCGCAATGGTGATTGCGCGCCATCAGCTGCAACAATGAGATCAGCACTGATCTGACGACCACTTTCTAACGTCAGTGAACTACCTTCTTTTGAAATAGGCTTGTCTGGGCAGATAAAATCAATATTAGGATATTGTTTACACTGGGCTAAGCTAGCTTGCTGGATATGTCTATTTTCTATCAAATGACCAAGGTGTGGTTCGCCAATGTCAGCACTATCAAAATGAATAGTACTCGATTCGGTTTCCCATACTTTCATATCCGTAAATGTACTGAGGCGTTTGCTATTAAAATGAGGCCAAATATTAAGGTTTTTGAGCAAATTCTCACTGGCTTGGCTGATAGCACTCACTCGCAAATCAGCATGATCGGTTGATAATATTGGTTTATGAGCAAAGGGCTCGATGAGCGCAATTTTGAGTGTCTGCTGACCGCCTAAAGCTGCAGCTAACGTTGCCCCCACCATACCTGCACCAACAATAATGACGTCATAATGTTTACTCATATTGAAATACCTCTAGCGAGGCGGGGCTGTCTTTTACCGAGTCCCATACTTTTTTGAGCGAGCCAATGCTTTGCTGGTGGAAGAAGGTCAAGCATCATCAAGCCTGCACTTCGGCCATGGCCGAGTATAGAGTTGTCGTTGCTGAATAGCCTTACTAAAAGGTCAGTGGCTTTAATAACTGAGTCTTGATCACTTTGCTGCCAGTTCTGATACTCATGTAATAATTGAGCATTACCGCAATCATTTACTTCATTGACGAGGACATCGGCTAAAGCAATTACATCGCGTAGGCCTAGATTAAATCCCTGTCCAGCAATAGGGTGGAGGTTATGAGCAGCATTGCCAATGAAGACGATGCGATCTTGAATGGGCTGATCAGTCTGGGTCAGTTTTAGTGGAAAATGGCCACGTTTCCCAACTTGTGTGAATTTGCCGAGCCGATAACCGAACTCTATTTGCAATTGTTTTAAAAAAGCTTTGTCATTGAGTTTATTGATAGCGGTTTCATCTCCACTTTTTACTGTCCAAATTAGACTGCACCGTTGATTTGGCATTGGTAATAAGGCTATAGGACCATGTTCTGTAAAGCGTTCGTAAGCCCGATTGAGATGGGGGCGCTCAGTATTAATATTAGCGGTAATAGCAGTTTGTTGGTAAGTCTGTTCTGTAACTGAGAGGCCAAGCAACTTACGAATAGTTGAGTTTGCACCATCGGCTGCCACTATAAGTTTAGCTGTTAGTGGACGCTCATTATCAAGAGTAAGCTCAACTACATTTTCTTGTTGATCCAATGCAGTAACGCTGCTAGGACAAATGATATCTAATTTTTCTTGCCCTGCTATGGCTTGATTTAATACTTGACCCATAGCTCTCGCGAGAATAACTTGGCCAAGAGCGGGAACATTTTCAGTTTTTGCAGATAAACGGGTAGCACCAAAGTGACCGCGATCTGAAATATGAATATCGTTGATGGCTGTACTATGATGAGCGAGCTGAGACCATAAGCCCATAGTTTCGAAAATAGACTGTGAGCCATAAGAGAGTGCAATGCCACGGTCATCATAGCTAGGTTGCTGATTAGTTTTAAAGTTAAATGACTCGATTATAGCTATTTTCAACGAGCTTGTTTTTAATGCGAAGGCGAGGCATGCACCAACCATACCTCCACCAACAATGATTAGGTCGTAATCAGTTTTCTTCATGTTTTCAGTGTGGGCTTTGTGCCATGAGTGTTTCGATTTCATCGATTTCTTTTGGTGCTAAAGCACTTAAAACCTCATTACCTGTCTTGGTAACTAAAACATCATCTTCGATTCGAATACCAGTAAAATGCCATTTTTTGGGAATATGTTCAAGGTCTCGTATATAAATGCCTGGCTCGACAGTGAGGACCATGCCAGGTTCTAGAAGTCGCCATTCGCCGCCCACTTTATAGTCACCCACATCATGAACATCCATTCCTAACCAATGACCAGTTCTGTGCATGTAGAATTCCCGGTAGGAGTTATTTTCAATTAATTCTTCCAATTCACCTTCTAGCAAACCGATGTCTATTAGCCCTGCTGTTAAGACACGAACAGCTGCTTCATGAGGTTGGTTCCAATGATTGCCTGGTTTCACAGCAGCAATGGCGGCTTTTTGAGCATTTAAAACGATTGTGTAAAGTGCTTTTTGGCTGGGTGTGAACTTCCCATTTACAGGAAAGGTACGGGTTATATCTCCTGCGTAAAAATCGTATTCAGCACCAGCGTCAATTAATAGGAGGTCATTATTTTTTAATTTATGGTTATTTTCGATGTAATGAAGTATGCAACCATTTTCACCACCACCAACGATAGAAGGGTAGGCGGGCGAACGGCAGTTATTTCTCATGAACTCATGAATTATTTCCGCTTCAACTTGATATTCCCATTTTCCCGGCTGTGTAAATTGCATTGCGCGTATATGGGCTTGCGCAGAAATCTCTCCAGCTTTACGCATGGCTTTAATTTCTGCACTGCTTTTGAAAAGTCTTAACTCATTGAGACAATGGTCGAGTTCAATTATTTCGGTTGGTGAATGCTTACCTTGGCGGGTCGCCTCGCGAAGGTGGTTTAAGAAACCTACAATACGTTGATCAAAACTAGCGATATTTCCCATTGTGTAGAAGACTTTTTCTCGATCTTCTAGTAGTCCAGGCAGGATGTCATCCAAGTCACTGATAGGGTATGAGTCATCAGCATCAAAATTCTTGATAGCACCCTCTTGTCCTTCGCGGTATCCGTGCCAAATTTCTTTTTCAAGTTTTCGCTCTCGGCAAAATAATAAGTATTCACCGTGAGGTCTACCGGGGACAATAACGATTACAGAATTAGGTTCATCGAAGCCACTGAGATAATGGAAGTTACTATCACTTCGATATGGGTAATCAACATCGCGATTACGAGATGACACAACAGCATTTGGAAGTATAGCAATACTATTTGGGCCCATGATTTCCATGAGTTGTTGTCTACGTTTGGCGAATTCTTTTTTAGTCATAAAAGTATTTTTATTGTTAATGTTCGACTATTTCTTTAGAAGTTTCGATAGGTTGAAGTTCACTATATAACAAAAAAAGACCCATTCTTAAATATTCGACTAATTCCTCAAAATTAGTTTCTTCTTCATTTGAATCCTCAAGGACATCATTGCTCATCTGACTTATTTTGATTGCATCTGCGATATATTCTTGGCAGTCAGCGGTGAGTTCAGTTTCATCGGTTAAGCCGGATGTGCCAAGTCCATATACTAAGCCTTGACACCAGTCTGTCATCGCTAATATGCGCGAGGGGAGTGGGGCAAGGTCATCAGGTAATTCAAGTTGTAAATCAAAATCAAGACTATTAAGAGACTGAACCGTCTGATCGAAGAGTGCTGTAAGATCTAAAATTTCTTGGTCATCAGGTGTAATATCGCCATATAAAGTCTTGTACCAATCTATACGGTTTGCTTGGGAATCCATACATAATAGACCACACAGGGAGCCTTGAAGTTCGGCTGCATTTGCAGGCCCATCACCGGTGTTTTTTTCTGGTGAAAGGGACGGGAAGTATAATTCTGACATGGTGACAGGACTCGCAGTTAAAAAACATATTATGACAGTTGTTGACCCAATCAGCAGGGCGAGGCTATAGTAAATACTTATTTTTGTAGCTTAAGAATGCATAATAATGGAAAAAGACGAACTACAGCAACTAGAGCAACAAGTTGATGACCTACTTCGAGTTAGTCGTCGTATGCGCGAAGAAAACATGTTATTAAAATCCCAGCAGTCTGCATGGCTGACAGAACGTACAAAATTAATTGAGCGCACAGAACTAGCTCGAGGACGAATTGATAAAATGGTTGAGCGACTAAAAGACTTGGATAGCGAATTATGACCTCGCCTGTTATCGTCAATATTTTAGGTAAAGAATATCAAATTTCTTGCCCTGACGAAGAAAAACCCGCGCTGATTGCCTCGGCTCAGCTCTTACACGATGGAATGGAAAAAATCCGGGGCACCGGTAAAGTCGTTGGACTTGATCGTATTGCAGTGATGGCAGCATTAAATATTGCGCACGAACTGATCAGTTTGCAAGGTCATCAAGAGAATGGTGATCCTGAGACAACAAGTAAACTTTTGCAAATGAAAGAAAAAGTTACGGCCTTTTTGAACGAAGACCGTCAGCTGGATTTATAAAATAATCATTTTACTGATTTAAAATTAAGAGTATGATCATTACGAGTTCTGCGGTGTTCGATAGCGACAAGTGTGTCTTGAGCCGATAAGCAATTGCTTCGGAAACTGATATTGAAATGGCGTGCAGGCCCGCAAGTCGGGAAGCCCAGGTTTCAATCGATGTATCCACTTGAACCTACATGGTTCGAGAACCAGTTCGTACCGGCATTGCGGGACTCTTTTCTTAGCTTTATTTCTTAAAAGCATCAAAATTAAGTATGAGTATTTCCCCCCAAGGCATTGTCTGTTTTAATGACGTATCTAATTACGCTATTTAAGGATAGATTGATGTACAAACGTGTACTTTATTACTCTGGTTTACTGCTTCTGTTGTTAGGAGTTAATCCTACTTATGCAGTGACAGAAGACAGTGTTAACCGTGTTAGAGTCTTGCTAGGTAAAGTAGATGATCTTTGGCGGGGCCAGTCATCATATACCATCACTTCGATGCATGTTAAAACAGAACATTACGAGCGCACGATGAAGATGGAAGGTTGGTCCAAGGGTAAAGAAAAAACCTTGTTTCGAATTATGCTACCGTTACGTGAGAAGGGCACCTCGACACTTAAGTCAGATAATCATATTTATACTTATCTGCCTAAGACCGACCGTACAATTAAACTCACAAGTGGAATGATGATGGGGTCTTGGATGGGTAGCCACTTAACCAATGATGATCTGGTTAAAGAAGCTCGCTTAGAAGAAGACTATACGGCAGAGATTAGTTTTGAAGGTATGCGTGATGGCCAAAACATTATTGAATTCTCGTTGGTTCCAAAGATAGATGCTGCAGTAGTTTGGGGTAAACTAAAGTTGATTATTTTAGCGGATAGTAACATTCCTCTTGTTGAATATTATTACGATGAGGATTTTGAATTGGCAAGGACAATTTGGTTTAGTGATATTCAACTATTAGCAGGCCGTCAGCGACCTGCAGTTCTAACTGTGATACCAGCAGATAAACCTGAGGAATTCACACAATTCATATACAGACAGTTATCACTGAATGTTGAGCTAGATGAGAGTTTGTTTTCCTTATCGAGCTTAAAAAAGCGCTGAGTGTTCAGCTGAAAGTACTGCTATGAATCTAATTATACTGGCCTCTCGAAATGTTTTTCGTCATCGTCATCGTACGGTTGTGACGACATTAGCGATGGCTTTTGCTTGTGCAATGATGATTGTTTTTGCCGCACTGATGGATGGGTTTTCTATCGGCAGTGAGCATAATGTGGTGTCGATGAACACGGGTGATATTCAAATTCATATGCCAGGATATCGTGATGAACCAGATATTTACAGTTTAATTAAGAATGCTGACCAACTATTAGAACAATTTAGAGAAGAAGAGTTTTATGCTTCAAAGCGATTGTTTGCTTTTGGTTTGATGGCCAGTGACTTGGGTTCATCTGGTGTTCAACTGCGTGGAGTTGATTTAGTGTATGAACCGACTGTGACAGAAATTGACCAACACATCATGACGGGGGACTGGTTAAATTCAGTGGATCAACATGGTGTGGTGATTGGAAAAAAGCTTTCTAAAGTATTAGATGTGGGCTTAGGCGATGAGTTAGTATTTATAGGGCAAACTGCCGATGGTTATATGGCAAATGATAGCTTCAAAGTTAAGGGTATTTTGAAGTCAGTATCACCCACGATTGATAATGCTGGCGTCTTTATGAGTAATGCCATGTTAAGTGAGTTGATTGCTTTGCCAGAGGGTGCACATGAATTAGTTCTAATGAGAATGGATAGAACAGGTGATTTAACGTTGAAGACAGCTGGGCTTAAAACATCCCTAGGAAGTGGTTTAGAAGTTATGAATTGGCAGCAACTCATGCCTATTATCAACCGTTTTTTAGAGACAGCACACATTCAAACCTTGATTATGATGATTTTCACTTATATTGCTGTAGCGTCAGTGGTATTGAATGCGATGTTGATGAGTGTGTTTGAGCGAATTCGTGAGTTTGGCATTATGAAAGCAATTGGGATTAAACCCAGGGAGTTAGTATTGCTTATTTATACAGAAATGTTTATTCAAACATTCTTGGCTGCACTCTTAGCCATCCTGACTGGGTGTAGCTTGTCGTGGTACTTCCAAGAAAGGGGACTTGATATGTCCTCTTTAGCAGAAGAAATTTCTTTTGCGGGTATAGCCTTCGATCCAATTTGGTACGCAGTTTTAACAGTTAATTCGATACTAATACCTGTACTATTTTTATTTGTGGTCGCTGCGATAGCGGTGATCTACCCTGCCGTTAAAGTGGCTATCATCAGGCCTGTTGATGCTATTCATCATCAATAGTGAGAATAGCTGATTATGAAACTCAATACTTTGGCTTGGCGAAACTTGTGGCGACATAAAAGGAGGACGTTAATTACGGCGTCGTCTATTGCTTTTGGTGTATTACTAGCCGTCACTTTTACAGGTGCTGGTGATTATTTTCATACAAGAATGATAGATGCTGGAGCCAATATGGGTATGGGGCACATTACGATTGCAGCACAAGATTATAACCGTGCGCCAAGTAGTCAAAAACCTATTAAAGGATCAAATACCTTACAGGCACTTATAGCAGATTTGCCAGAAGTGACATCAGTGGTAGCTCGTATACAGGGTCAGGCAATGTTTGCAAGTGCAAGGAAAAGTGTTGGGGGGACTTTTATTGCCATTGATCCTTCACAAGAGAGCGCAAACAATAACTTGTTTATTGGGTCCTTAATAGAAGGTGCAATGCTTAGTCAAACTGCTGGGAAAGGAATTGTAATGGGTGTAGACCTTGTCCGTAAATTGAAGCTTAATTTAGGAAAAAAAGTTGTCTACACCACCACTGACATTAATGGCGATATTGTCAGCGCTGTTGCCCGTGTTAGTGGTATTTTCAGAACTGGAGTGGCTGAAGTGGATGGAGGCATGGCATTATTACCAATACAAAGTGTTCAAAAGGTCTTAGGCTATGCGTCAGATGAAGTAAGCCTTATTGCTATTAGTTTAGGCGACCAGAGACTTAGTCATGCTTTGCGAGATAAGATGCAAGGCCAGCCGGAATTTGAACATGTTGAAGTGCTGAATTGGCAGCAAACGCAGCCTGATTTGGCCGGGATGATCGCTGTTGACAAAAGTGCTAACCGAATTAGTCAGTTAATGATTTCTCTACTGATTGCTGCAGGTATTTTGAATACGATGTTGATGAGTGTGCTGGAGAGAAGTCGAGAGTTTGGGGTGATGATGGCTTTAGGAATGTCACCACGTGGTTTATTTAGCTTAGTAATATTAGAATCCTTCTGGCTTGCTGTTGTTGGTCTGATTATTGGCATTATCATAACAATTCCGTGGTACCTGCATATGGCCGAGACGGGTATCGACTTAACATCGGCTTATGGCGATGACTTTAGCTTTGGTGGTGTCTTGCTTGATACAGTTTTTAAAATTCGGTTATTTAAAGAAAGTATCATTGTCATTTTGATTGGGCTATTTGGTCTGGCATTATTATCGGGTGTTTACCCTGCATGGCGAGCAGGTCGAATTCCACCGGTCGAAAGTTTAAAAGAATTATGAATAAAATAGTCGAATTACGAGGCTTAGATAAACATTACCAGCAAGGTGAATTGCAGGTAAAAGCTATAGTCAACTTGTCTTTAACCATAGAAAAAGGAGACTTTGCAGCATTATGTGGGCCCTCAGGCTCAGGAAAAACTAGCATTCTTAATTTAATAGGTGGTTTAGATTCAGCCTCTTCTGGAAAAGTATTGTTGGAGGGGGTTGATTTGTCAGCATTGTCAAATGGTGACCTAGCTGAGAAACGAAAAAACCGAGTTGGCTTTGTTTTTCAATCTTATAATTTAATTCCTGTGATGACGGCTTACGAAAATGCAGCATTTGTGTTGGAACTACAAAATGTTGAGCCTGCTTTGATAAGGGCAAAAGTAATGAAAGCTTTAGCGGATGTTGGACTAGCAGGAATGGAAAATAGGCGGCCGGATCAAATGTCGGGTGGGCAACAACAACGAGTGGCTATTGCCCGTGCGATTGTAACTAGTCCAGCCATCGTTCTAGCTGATGAACCGACTGCGAATGTCGATTCTAAAACAGCAGAATTGTTATTGGATTTAATGGAGAAATTGAACCGGGAACAAGGTGTGACATTCCTCTTTTCTACGCATGACCAGCATGTGATGGATAGAGCTAAAAGAATCATTCATATTATTGATGGCCAAGTTGAATCAGATGAACAAAAATTATAATGAACTATACTTTTCTAATGCGACTATTGCTATTATTTGCTGTTCTAGTTCCAACAACATCACAAGCTTTTTATGAGTGGCAAGAAGAAGGGCTAGAAATAGAGTTACGAGGTTTCGTTCGTGGCATCGGCCTAGCTGCTAAGAATCCCAGTGATAACATCTTATTCGAACATGATAGAGTTTTAGCGAGCGGTCTATTTGGTCGGTTGATGCTAGATATCTCTATGCCTAGTATGAGTGCAGAGATGCATCTTGTTCAAAGTGTATTAGCTGATAAATTACGCACAGGTGGAAGCCGCCTCAATGTATTTAGTGACGCCGAGCGCAGTGATGGTTTGCACTGGAATTATGACGAAGGTCATGCTGACTTGGTGGTTGATCGCTTGAATGTGCAGTATCAAAGTAATGACTTAAGGCTAAAAGTTGGCAGGCAACCCATTAATTTAGCTACAACATTTTATTTCACTCCAAATGACTTCTTCGCCCCTTTTTCTGCACAAGCATTTTTTAGAACTTATAAACAGAGTGTTGATTCGGCACGTATAGATTGGCAATGGAGTAATGACTCTTCATTGTCATTGATAGCGGTCATGGACTATAAACTAGACCTCAGCCAGCCAACAGGATGGGAAACATCTCCTGACTGGGCAGAAACAGCTTATCTTTCCCGAATATCAACTTTGAGCGAGTATTTTGAAATAGGCTTAATAGTAGCTACCGTGTCAAAGGATGAGATTATTGGCTTTGATTTTCAGGGAGAAGTATCTGACTTGTTTGGTTTGCGGGGTGAGGGACATTTTCGCTTTACTGATAAAGCTAATACTAAGCGAGATTCTAAGTTTTCCCTAGCGATTGATAAACGTTGGCAAAATACTTTGACACTTCGATTAGAACATTTTTATCAACGTTCCGGTGCTAAGGATAGTGATAAATATCAAGTTTTAGTCCCAGAGGATAGCAACAATGGATATTTGGCCCGAAATTACACTGTGATCGGGAGTAGTTATGAATTTAGCCCTTTATGGCAGGGTGATGCTGTTTACTTATTTAACCATCAGGATACCTCGAAGCTATTAGCATTGTATTCATCGTATGTATTATCAGATGAATCTGAATTATCTATTGGTATAAACATTCCAATAGGCAAGGAGCCAGAGTTTGGTCGGTTAAAAACTGAATTTGGAAGCTTCTCTCAATCACTGACGGTGGAATACCGGGTTTATTTCTAAAATTAATTCAGGTTCATTTATTTGTTGGTATTACAATTAACTGTATAGTTGAAATTTAATTTCAAGTAAAACATTATAAGAGCAAACACAGCATGACGACGGAAGAAAATGTCCTTATTAAATGAACAAATTATTAGCTGTCCATATTGTGGCGAATCGATTGAAGTTTTGATTGATTTTCAAGATATAGACCAGCAGTACATTGAAGATTGTCAGGTCTGTTGTAGACCAATTACATTTGTTATTACTTTTGAATTTAACGGTAACTTATCTGTAGCAGTGCATGCTGAAAATGACACATTTTAATAGTGATGAGTAAGCTTGAGTAAAATTATAAAGCCCTAACTCTCATTACTTAATTAGGTTTTTATGTAACGTGACGCACCTCAACAGCTACATCGAAGTGTTCTTGAGCATAGCTTTGCAACCAAGCCAGTTCAATGTCGGGAGAGACTTTATCTTTTGCGTGGTAATATGATTGCATAAAAACCTCATCGCTTTCAGTCAACCAAGCCTCAGTTCTGGTTTGAACGTCGACTGAGTCTTGACGATAAACTTCTTCAAATACAGCGTCGACAATGCTGGCAAAATCTTTTTCCGTAAGGCCATTTTCTTCAGCATAACCTCGGCAAGTTCCTAAAATTGCAGCGGTCACATACCGATCTTTTTGCATGGGAATAGGTACGTTATCGAAGATGCTTTTAAGTGGTTGAAAGCAGTCTGAAAATGCTTGTTTTAGTTTGTTTTTATGCTTCATTATTTCAAACATAATATTTCCCATTAAAATTAGAATAATTTATAGTTTTTTACCTAGTGTACTGGCTTTTTCAAAATTCATTTGGACATGTTGGCTAAGCCAATCTAACTTTAGTTCAAGTTTACTAACAGATTTAGCGTGATAGTACGCTTCCATAAAGTCCTTGTTTTCTTCGTTGAGCCAAATTGAGGCCTTGGACTGCATGTCGAGTGATTCACTACGAAATACTTCCTCAAAAGCATTATCGATGAGCTTGTTGACAACACTTTCTTTAAGTTTTTGCTTGATGGCATAGCCGCGGCATGTGCCAAGGATCGCACCAGAAATATATGGGCTTTTACGCATATCTGGGTGGACATTCCCTAAATCACTTCTTATGGGATCTAAGCAATCAGAGAAAGCCTGTAAAAGTATTGGTTTGTGTATCGCTGCTGAAAACATTCTAATAGTCTATAACATGAGGCCAGTGGCGGGTTTAAAATTTTCTTTGGCAAAAGCAGTCAACCAGCGCAAGTTAAGATCTGCGTTAGTTTGAGCGCGCGCATTTTCATAGGCCTTAATAAATTGGGTATTGTCTTCATTTTTCCAAGCTTCAACACGATTTTGAACATTCATGGATTCGAGTCGATATATTTCCTCAAAAATAGAGTCAGCTATTAGAGCTATATCACCGGGTTTTGTGACGTTCTGAGATACAGCATAAGTTTCACAGACAGCTAAAATTGAAGCATTAATTGCTGGGTCGCTTTGCATTGGAATTGGAACATTGCCTAATTGGTCCATGACGGGCCAAAAACAGGCTTCAAATGCCTCACTCAGTTTCCTTTTGTGCTTAGTAATGCCGAATCCAAACATATCGAGCCTCTGTTGTTCGTTATAATAGTTACAAGAGATGGTGGTATATATGTATGTGAATATACAGTAGTCTCAATTTGAAAGAAGGTATTTTAGTTATAATATTCAGAGTTCAATCACTAACTTTAGCCCGAAGTGACTTTGTTTTAGCACGATGAACTTTATTTTCAAGACGTCTTTTTTTTGCTCCATTGGTGGGCTTAGTAGCGCGTCTTATTTTATCTGCTTTATTTTCGTAGAGAATAAGTTTTTTTAGGCGTTGTAATGCATCTCGGCGATTTTTTTCTTGTGTACGCCATTGTTGTCCCTTAATTACAATGATGCCATCTTTGTTGATCCTAGTGTCCTTAGACTCAAGAAGTCGTTGTTTGTAATGTGATGGTAAGGACGATTTGTGAATGTTAAAGCGAAGGTGGATGGCTGAAGCCACTTTATTGACATTTTGGCCACCGGCTCCCTGAGCACGAATTGCTGATAAGGTGATTTCATCATCAGAAAGGGAAATTTTGTTGGTAATAACTAGCACATTCGATACTCTTGTCGTGTTCTATAAAATGCAGCAATTTTAACTATACTAGGATAGCTAAATATTTTCCTAGGACTTACTATGTGCGTAGCAATTTTATGACGGATTGAGTTTCTGGTTTGATGCCTCTCCACAGACGGAATGCTTCGGCTGCTTGTTCGACCAGCATACCTAAGCCATCCATAGACCCAAAGGCATGTTGATGTTTGGCCCACCGAACAAAGGAGGTGTCTTCATTGCTATACATCATATCGTAGCAGAATGTCTTGCGTGTAACGGCAGTTGCAGGTATTGGAGGAACTTGGCCTTGCAGGCTAGCAGAAGTGGCATTAATGATAATGTCATATTCGCCAGTGACAGCTAAAAATCCTGTTGCACTGATGTTACCAAAATCAGTGAAATGCTCGACTAAGTTTTGTGCTTTACTGACGGTGCGATTGGCAATAATTAGTTCTGCAGGTCCTTGTTCAAGTAATGGATGAATAACGCCCCTGGCAGCTCCACCAGCGCCTAATAACAAAATACGTTTATTATTAAGTTGCATACCATGATTATAGGTTAAGTCTCGACATAGGCCTATACCATCCGTGTTGTCGGCATGAAGGCTGCCATCCTCCTGAATGGTAATGGTGTTAACGGCGCCTGCGAGGGCTGCAAATTCGCTCTTATTGTCGATTAACTCCCAGACCTTTTCCTTAAAAGGGACTGTGATATTGACTCCCATAAAACCCAAGGATTGCAAGTTTTTTAAGTATTCTTCTATGCTATTTAGCGGGATTAATTCTGCACTGTAGTCCATGTTTTGGGAATACTGCTTAGCAAAGAATTGATGAATGAGAGGGGACTTACTATGGTGGACCGGGTTGCCGAGCACGGCATATTTATCGGTCATTTTTTCTTGGCCAATTGTTTTGCTACGTCTTTAGCAAAATAAGTTAATATTCCATCGGCACCGGCACGTTTAAAGGCCAATAAACTCTCCATTACAGTCGCTTGCTCATCTAACCAGCCATTTTGAGCTGCAGCTTTGAGCATGGCATATTCACCACTAACTTGGTACGCAAAGGTTGGTTTCTGATAAATGTCTTTAATGCGCCTTAATACATCAAGATAAGGCATGCCAGGTTTAACCATTATAATGTCTGCCCCTTCATTTATGTCGAGTGCAACCTCATGTATAGCTTCATCACTATTAGCGGGGTCCATCTGATAACCGAGCTTATTTCCAGAACCCAAGTATTCTGCAGATCCAACGGCATCACGGAAAGGACCATAGAAACTAGAAGCATATTTAGCAGAGTAAGCGAGGATACGAGTGTGAGTATGACCTTGTGCTTCAAGTTGTTGGCGGATTGCACCAATTCGGCCATCCATCATGTCAGAAGGGGCAACAATATCAACACCAGCCTCTGCGTGAGACAAAGCTTGTTTAACGAGAACTTCTAGGGTCTCATCGTTCATTACATGGCCCTGTTTATTTATTAAACCGTCTTGACCATGAGTGGTGAAAGGATCCAGTGCAACATCTGTGATAACACCTAGGTCTGGGAATTCTGCTTTTAAAGCACGAACTGTACGTTGTGCTAGGCCTTCTGGGTTATATGATTCCCGTGCGTCGAGGTTTTTAATATTGTCAGGTGTCACTGGAAACAACGCTATAGCAGGTATACCTAATCTATGAATAATTTCTGCTTCTTTGAGTAGAAGATCAATACTTTGCCTGTTAACACCAGGCATAGAGTGGACTGCTTGAATCTGTTTATCCCCATCTAGAACAAAACAAGGGTAAATAAGGTCATTGACAGTTAGATTGTTTTCACGAACCAAGTTACGTGAAAAAGCATCTTTTCTTAGACGTCGGGGCCTTTGTACTGGAAAACCTGTGTGGGTAAAAGACTTAGTCACAATTATTCCTTCGGTTAAGTTATACCAATTTTAACAAACTTTGCTACATTTCATGGGAATTATCAAAGTTAAATTAGGAGTATCTTGTGTTTAAATCAAGTTTAGCAATAAAAACATAAAGTGGCTCATACCTCAATTTTATGCAGAAGGCATGTTTTTTTACATGGACTCGGGACCTATTTTTGAGCTAAAATTATGGAAATTTTGTGTGGGTAAAGCGTTCCGTTTGCCCTTATATTTTTATCTGCTGGAGGTTTCCCTTGCGAACAAGCGCTTTACTCGCCCTTGAAGACGGTACAGTATTTCACGGCGAATCAATTGGTGCTATTGGGCAATCAGTTGGTGAAGTTGTGTTTAATACATCTATGACAGGCTATCAGGAAATACTGACTGACCCTTCGTATTGTCGTCAAATTGTGACGTTAACTTATCCGCATATCGGTAATGTTGGAGTGAATTCAGAGGATGAAGAGTCATCACAAATTTATGCAAGTGGGTTGGTTATTCGTGAGTTATCACCCTTAGTGAGTAACTGGCGAAGTGAACAGAGATTAGATATCTATCTGGAACAACATGATGTTATTGGTATTGCAGAGATTGATACGAGAAGTTTGACACGTCTTTTGCGTGAAAAAGGTGTAATGAAAGGTTGTATCGTGGCTGGAGATGACATTAATGTTGATGCCGCTATTGCAGCTGCTCAAGGTTTTACAGGTCTAAAAGGTATGGATTTAGCCAGAATCGTAAGTACAAAAGAAAGCTATCAATGGGAGCAAGGATGTTGGCAGCTTTCAGGTGAAAGCCAGATGGCCGATAAACGTTTTCATGTCGTGGCCTATGATTTTGGCGCGAAGAGGAATATTTTAAGAATGTTGGTGGAGCGAGGTTGCTACCTCACAGTCGTTCCTGCAGAGACTTCGGCAGAAGATGTTCTAGCTATGAAACCTGATGGCATCTTTTTATCTAATGGGCCGGGTGATCCTGAACCGTGTGATTATGCCATTACAGCTATTCAGAACTTATTAGCAGCAGATTTACCAATTTTTGGTATTTGTTTGGGGCATCAACTTCTAGCATTAGCCTGTGGAGCGAAAACAGTCAAAATGAAGTTTGGTCATCATGGCGCCAATCATCCCGTACAAGATAAATTGACAAGCATAGTGATGATTACAAGTCAAAACCATGGTTTTTCGGTTGATGAGCACTCATTACCAGACACATTAGAAGCAACTCATTTCTCATTGTTCGATGGCTCATTACAAGGGATGCATCACAAAACAAAACCGGCTTTTAGTTTTCAGGGCCACCCTGAAGCAAGTCCAGGACCGCAAGATGCGGCCGCCCTTTTTGATCACTTTATTGATCTTTTAGCAAAAGCGACAGGTAAGTAAGACACGATGGCAAAACGTACTGATATACAAAGTATCTTAATTCTTGGCGCAGGCCCGATAGTTATCGGTCAAGCCTGCGAGTTTGATTATTCCGGTGCTCAGGCTTGTAAAGCACTTCGAGAAGAAGGGTATAGGGTGATTTTGGTCAACTCAAACCCAGCTACAATAATGACTGACCCCAACATGGCAGATGCAACCTACATTGAACCAGTCACTTGGCAAGCTGTTAGCAAGGTTATTGAGACTGAGCGGCCTGATGCCGTTTTGCCAACGATGGGTGGTCAAACGGCACTAAACTGTGCCCTAGATCTGGAACGTGAAGGAGTGTTAGAAAAGTTCGGCGTTGAAATGATTGGTGCCGATAGCGAAGCGATTAATAAAGCTGAAGATCGCGACTTATTTCGTGCTGCGATGAAAAAAATTGGCCTTGATATGCCTAAGTCAGCTATTGCAAGGACACTCGAAGAATCGATTGAAGCTCAAAAGCAGTTTGGTTTTCCTGTGATTATTCGTCCTTCATTTACGATGGGGGGAAGTGGCGGCGGTATTGCATACAACAAAGAAGATTTCATTGATATTTGTCAGCGTGGTTTATATCTCAGTCCAACGTCAGAATTATTGATTGAAGAATCGATCATTGGCTGGAAAGAGTATGAGATGGAAGTTGTACGCGACAAAAAAGATAACGCCATTATCATCTGTTCGATTGAAAACTTTGATCCGATGGGTGTCCATACAGGCGATTCAATTACGGTTGCTCCGGCTCAAACATTAACTGATAAAGAATATCAAATCATGCGGAATGCCTCTTTGGCAGTTTTGCGAGAGATTGGTGTTGATACCGGTGGGTCAAATGTACAATTTGCTGTTAACCCAGAGTCAGGCCGCTTAATTATTATTGAGATGAACCCAAGAGTATCGCGTTCATCAGCTTTAGCTTCAAAAGCAACGGGTTTTCCTATTGCTAAGGTAGCCGCAAAGTTAGCTGTTGGATACACTCTGGACGAATTGAAAAATGAAATTACAGGTAATGCTACTCCCGCTTCATTTGAGCCTTCGATTGATTATGTAGTGACAAAAATTCCTAGGTTCACCTTTGAAAAATTTCCTCAAGCAGATAACAGGTTGAGCACCCAGATGAAGTCTGTAGGTGAAGTAATGGCGATTGGCCGTAATTTTCAAGAGTCATTACAAAAAGCATTACGCGGATTGGAAATTGATCGCGATGGCTTGACTGAAATTACAGACCTTGAAAGGGATGATACAGCGGAGATGTTGCGTCGTGAACTACGTTTGCCAGGCTCAGATCGTCTTTGGTATTTAGCTGATGCTTTCCGCTATGGCTTTAGCTTCGATGAAATTCAATTGTTATCTTGTATCGATCCATGGTTCTTGATTCAAGTTGAAGAACTAGTGACTATTGAAAATGACTTGAAAGATCAATCATTACCAGAATTAGACATGAATCAAATGCGGGGTATGAAGCGAAAAGGTTTCTCTGATTCACGCTTAGCGACATTGTTACGAAAAACAGAGAAGCAAGTACGAGAGCATCGACATGCTCTAGGAGTTAGACCAGTTTATAAGCGTGTGGATACCTGTGCAGCTGAGTTTACAAGTTCAACTGCCTATTTGTATTCAACATATGAACAAGAATGTGAGTCTAATCCAACTGGTCGTGAAAAGGTCATGATTTTAGGTGGTGGTCCGAATCGTATAGGTCAAGGCATTGAGTTTGACTATTGCTGTGTTCATGCTGCGCTGGCATTGCGCGAGGATGGTTATGAAACAATCATGGTTAATTGTAATCCTGAGACTGTTTCCACAGATTACGATACCTCAGATCGTTTGTACTTTGAGTCTTTAACTTTGGAGGATGTGCTGGAAATAGTTGCGCTAGAACAGCCAAAAGGTGTGATTGTTCAATATGGTGGCCAAACGCCATTAAAATTAGCACGAGCTTTGGAAGCTGCTGGTGTGCCGATCATAGGTACATCACCAGATGCGATTGATCATGCAGAGGATCGTGAACGTTTTCAGCAAATGGTAGAAAAACTTAATTTATTACAACCACCTAATCGTTTAGCTTTTGCTGCAGATACTGCCGTGGCTCTAGCTTCTGAAATTGGTTATCCTTTAGTCGTTCGCCCATCTTACGTTTTGGGTGGTAGGGCAATGGAAATAGTTTATAACGAAGATGAGTTAAATCGATACATGAAGACGGCAATTCAAGTATCGAATGATTCACCCGTTTTATTAGATCGCTTTTTAGACGATGCTATTGAAGTCGATGTTGATGCAATATGCGATGGCAAAGATGTACTCATTGGTGGCATTATGGAACATATTGAGCAGGCAGGTGTTCATTCAGGCGATTCTGCCTGTGCTTTACCAACTTATAGCTTGAGTGAAAGCATTAAAGACCAAATGCGTGAGCAAGTCCGGCAAATGGCATTAGAATTGGGTGTCGTAGGGTTAATGAATACTCAGTTTGCTATTCAAGGTGATAACATTTTTATTTTGGAAGTAAATCCACGTGCTTCGCGAACTGTACCATATGTCTCGAAAGCGACAGGGGTGCCTTTAGCTAAAGTAGCAGCCCGCTGTATGGCAGGAAGAAGCCTAGCCGAACAAGGTGTAAGTGAAGAGGTTATTCCAGAATATTATTCTGTTAAAGAAGCCGTTTTCCCATTTATTAAATTTCAAGGTGTTGACCCGATTCTTGGTCCTGAGATGAAGTCAACTGGTGAAGTAATGGGGGTGGGTAGAACATTTGGTGAAGCCTTTGCTAAGTCACAATTAGCTGCTAGCGTAGCTCTGCCTATTGGTGGTAAGGCATTTATCAGTGTACGTGAAGCAGACAAAGTAGCTATGGTACCTGTTGCCCAAAATCTGTTAAAGTTAGGTTTCGAACTTTTGGCAACAAGAGGCTCTCATCGAGTATTGGCAGGTGCTGGTGTGCCATGTGAGCATATCAACAAGGTAGCTGAAGGGCAGCCTCATATTGTTGATATGATAAAAAGTGATGAGATTGCATTGATTGTTAACACCACTGAAGGCAGACAGTCTGTGGCAGATTCAAGAGAAATAAGAAGGGCTGCATTACAACATCAGGTCAATTATACGACTACATTGGCTGCGGCACGTGCCACGTGCCTAGCATTAGAATGTGAAAACATTGACTCAGTTAACCGTTTGCAGTCACTACACAGGGAATTACAATAATGGCTGTGCCAGTTACATTGCGAGGAGCTGAAGAGCTGAAAAATGAGTTGAAGCGTTTAAAGTCAGTTGCGCGACCTGAAGTGGTCGCTGCAATAGCAGAAGCTCGTGCTCATGGTGATTTAAAAGAAAATGCTGAGTACCATGCAGCTAAGGAACAACAAAGCTTTATTGAAGGCCGAATAAATCAATTGGAAGGTGTGCTAGCAAATGCTCAAATAATTGATGTTTCCTCATTATCTCAAGATGGTCGAATTGTGTTCGGTGTAACAGTCGTTTTACTCAATATAGATACCGAAGAAGAAGTTACCTATCAGCTGGTTGGGGATTATGAAGCCGATATTAAGTTAAATCGGGTTTCAATTAGCTCGCCTATTGCAAGAGCATTAATTGGTAAAGAAATTGATGATATTGCAACGGTAAGAGCACCGAGTGGTGCAATCGATTATGAGATTGTCGCAATTCGATATGAAGTGTAAGTAATAGCATGATTGCCGGTCTGGTAGGAGAACGTTTATTACTTACTCTTTGGGTGGGTGGCTTATGGACGATTGGTTACATAGCCGCTCCCGTCGCTTTTGCTTATTTTGAAGACATTGAGGTGGCCGGTACGTTTGTTGGCAGATTATTTACAATTGTTAATTACTTAGGTTTAGCCTGTGGAAGCGCCTTGGTTGTTCGTTACTCTCTTCTAGGGCAACATGCAATAACATTATGGCGTTTTTGGGTAACCATAACAATGTTATTCCTCGTGGTATTTATGCATTTTTATTTGCAAGTAGAAATGTCAGCTATTAAGAGCATTGGTTGGCGACAGAATAGCGAACTGTCTGCTCAGTTTGATTTATTGCATCACATCAGTACATTTATATATGTGGTGCTGAGCATACTAGGTTTAGCGTTGGTTTCGACGCAAGACAATATGATAACTACGGCTGAAAGTTAATAATGGCAAAGAGTAAGTCTAGTAACGATTGGTTAAGAGAGCATTTTGATGATCCTTATGTTAAAAAAGCTCAAAAAGCTGGGTATCGATCACGTGCAACATTCAAGCTAGAAGAAATAGATAAAAAAGATAAATTAATTAAGCCGGGTATGTCTGTGGTTGATTTAGGTTCTGCACCGGGCGGTTGGTCAGATTACGTATTAAGAAAATTAGGAGGTTCAGGGACTGTTGTAGCTCTGGATATATTGCGCATGACGCCTTTATCAGGTGTGCACTTTATTAAAGGCGATTTTCGCGAAGATGTCGTACTTGATGAACTTAATGTAGTTTTAAATAGTCAACCCATAGACCTTGTATTATCAGATATGGCCCCCAATATTACTGGTGTGGATTCGATAGATCAGCCGAGTAGTATGTATTTAGTCGAGCTTGCTTTACAATTTGCCATAGAAAATTTAAGCAAACAAGGTGTTTTTCTGGTAAAAGTATTCCAAGGAGATGGGTTTGATGCTTATTTGAGGGCAATGCGTGAAAGTTTTCAAAAAGTAACTACAAGGAAGCCCGATGCATCACGAGCAAGAAGCCGTGAAGTGTATTTGCTGGGTCGAATTTTAAAGTGACCTAGGATTGAGAATAGTCATAAAGAGGTAGTAAAAATTGAATGATATAATGAAAAACATAGTTCTATGGGTAGTGATAGCAGTTGTTTTAATGTCAGTGTTCAATAATTTTGGGCCGAGACCAGTGAAACAAGATGAGATAGATTACTCTACCTTCATTTCTAACATCAAAAATGGTGCGGTATCCTCTGTTGATATTCAAGATAGGACAATTAAAGGCACATTAACTGATAACAGTAAATTTACGACATATAGCCCAAGTTACGATCCAGGCTTAATGGGTGATCTACTAAATAATGGTGTGACGGTTCAAGCTAAACCTGCCGAAGAAACTAGTTTTTTGATGCAAATTTTTATTTCTTGGTTCCCAATGTTACTTCTGATTGTTGTGTGGGTCGTATTTATGCGTAACATGCAGGGTGGTGGCGGTGGAGGTAAAAATCCAATGTCATTTGGTAAGAGCAAGGCAAAAATGCTCAATGAAGATCAAGTTAAAGTCACTTTTAAGGATGTTGCTGGCGTTGAAGAAGCCAAAGAAGAAGTCAGTGAGTTAGTAGACTTCTTAAGAGAACCAAGTAAATTCCAAAAGTTGGGCGGTAAAATTCCTCGGGGTATTTTACTTTGTGGTTCTCCGGGTACGGGTAAAACGCTACTTGCAAAAGCGATTGCTGGTGAAGCAAAAGTGCCTTTCTTTACTATTTCGGGTTCCGATTTCGTTGAAATGTTTGTGGGTGTAGGTGCATCTAGAGTTCGGGATATGTTCGAACAGGCTAAAAAGCACGCACCTTGCATTATTTTTATTGATGAAATAGATGCAGTAGGCCGTAGTCGAGGTGCAGGTGTGGGTGGCGGTAATGATGAACGTGAACAAACTCTTAACCAACTTTTAGTAGAAATGGATGGTTTTGAAGGTAATGATGGGGTAATTGTGATTGCCGCGACTAACCGTCCAGATGTATTAGACCCTGCATTGCTCCGTCCTGGTCGTTTTGATCGTCAAGTCGTCGTGCCACTCCCAGATATCCGAGGTCGTGAACAAATATTAAATGTACACCTAAGTAAAGTGCCTGCGTCAGAAGATGTAGAAGCTTCGCTGATAGCGCGCGGTACCCCCGGATTTTCTGGTGCAGATCTTGCTAACCTGGTCAACGAGGCAGCGTTATTTGCAGCTCGCGCTACCCAGCGCTTTGTCACAATGAATGATATGGAAAAGGCTAAAGATAAAATTATGATGGGTGCTGAACGTGCATCAATGGTAATGAGTGAAAAGGAAAAAGAATTGACGGCCTATCATGAAGCTGGTCATGCGATCGTTGGGCGGCTTCTGCCAGCACATGATCCTGTTTACAAAGTAAGCATAATCCCACGTGGTCGTGCCCTTGGAGTTACGATGTTCCTCCCAACTGAAGATAAATATAGCAACAGTAAACTACAGCTGGAGAGTCAGATTTCGACTTTATATGGCGGCCGTATTGCTGAAGAAATGATCTATGGTGCTGATGCGGTAACAACTGGAGCATCAAATGACATTGAACGGGCTACCGAAATCGCACAAAGTATGGTTACTAAGTGGGGATTATCTGATCATATGGGTCCATTGGCTTATGGTGTTGAGGACAATGGTGGGTTCTTGGGACAAGGGGGATCAAGTTCAAAATTAGTTTCAGATGTTACTGCTAAACAAATCGATGAAGATGTCAGAGCTTTAATCAACCGTAATTATCAGCGTGCAGAGCAATTGTTGACTGAGCATAACGAACATTTACATACTATGGCTAAGCTGTTAATGAAATATGAAACAATAGATAGCGACCAAATTGACGCTATCATGGATGGCCGTGATCCTGGCGAGCCCAAGGGCTGGAGTGATGATAAATCATCACCGACACCGCCTCCTTCTCCAGAAGCATCAGATGATCCTGAAACGCCGGGTGAACAGGCAGACTTACTACACTAAAAACTAAAATAAGCTGAAGGTACACCAATGATCCTTGATTGTAGGGGTAAGTCATTAGATCTGACTTATCCACAAGTAATGGGCATTCTGAATGTGACCCCTGATTCGTTTTCGGATGGGGGTCAATTTTTTGGTGAAGACTTAGCCTTAAAGCAAGCAAAACAGATGGTTGCAGATGGTGCCACGATTGTTGACGTTGGTGGTGAATCGACACGGCCGGGCGCTGCTATCGTTACTATTGAGGAAGAAATAGCTCGCGTTATACCAGTCATTAAGGCTATTGAATCTGAAGTCGATGTTGTAATTTCTATTGACACTAGTAAACCTGAAGTAATGCGTGCTGCAATTGCTGGGGGTGCAGGTCTTATAAACGACGTTCAAGCTCTTCGTGTCAATGGTGCTCTCGATACTGCATTTGAATTGAATGTACCAGTCTGCCTAATGCATGCACAAGGAACGCCTAAAACGATGCAAGACAACCCTCAATATGGAGATGTTGTTGCTGAGGTCACTAATTTTTTGTTAGAGCGTGTCAAAATATGCGAAGCTCATGGGATCAACAGGGACAAATTGATTATCGATCCTGGCTTTGGTTTTGGAAAAATGGCCAAGCATAATTTGCGTTTGATGAAATATTTAGAGAAAATTGTTCAGCTTGACTTGCCTGTTTTGGTTGGAATATCACGAAAGTCTATTATTGGAGAACTACTGAACGTATCTGTGGAAGAACGTCTGGCTGGAAGCCTAGCGATGACTTCATTAGCAGTATGGAAAGGTGCAAAGTTAATTAGAACTCACGATGTAAGAGAAACAGCACAAGCCGTTAATTTGAGTAACTACGTAATGCAGGTGGAAGATTTTGACTAAACAACAGAAGCATTTTTTCGGAACAGATGGCATCCGTGGACGTCTTGGAAATGGAGCGATTACGCCTGAATTTGTATTGAAGTTAGGATGGGCAGTTGGTCGTGTTTTGGCTAAAGAAAAAAACAGCAAGGTTTTAATCGGCAAAGATACACGTATCTCGGGCTACATGCTTGAATCCGCATTACAGGCTGGCTTATCTGCTGCGGGTGTGGATATTTATTTGCTAGGCCCGATGCCGACACCTGCAATTGCATATCTAACCCGCACTTTTCATGCTCAAGCGGGTATTGTAATTAGTGCTTCACATAATCCATATTACGATAATGGTATTAAGTTTTTTACTAGTGAAGGAACAAAGTTAGCGGAAGCTATCGAATTAGAAATCGAGGCAATGATAGAGGAACCATTAATAACAGTTGAATCATCAATGCTTGGAAAAGCTCATCGTATTGATGATGCACGCGGCCGTTATATTGAGTTTTGTAAAAGTACAGTTCCACTGAAAATGAACTTTTCAGGTTTAAAAATTGTGGTTGACTGTGCCAACGGTGCTACTTATCACGTCGCGCCTGATGTTTTTAAGGAACTTGGTGCCGAAGTCGTTTCAATGGGAGTTAAACCTAACGGTCTTAACATCAATCAAAACTGTGGCTCAACAGAACCACAATTATTACAAGATGCAGTACTAGAGCACCAGGCGGACCTCGGAGTTGCATTAGATGGTGATGGGGATCGGTTGATCATGGTTGATCACAGAGGTGAACTCGTGGATGGCGATAGTTTATTGTTTATTATTGCGCGCTCTCAAAAGCTTCGTGGCAAAGGTAGTAATTCTGTTGTCGGTACACAAATGTCTAATTTGGGATTGGAGCATGCCTTGAAAGAGCATGATATGGTATTACACCGCTCTCAAGTTGGTGACCGCTATGTAATTGAAATGCTTAAAGAAACAGGTGGTATAGTTGGTGGGGAAGCTTCAGGGCATATTATCTGTTTAGATAAAACTACAACTGGAGATGGCATTGTCGCAGCGTTACAGGTCTTATGTGAAGTAATTCGAACGGGCAATAATTTGCATGAGTTACAATCATCGATGATTAAGTTTCCACAAACACTGGTGAATGTTAGGGTGAACCAAGTAACTAATTTAGTTGAAGATGAGTCAGTTCTAGCAATTGTAGATTCTGTTGAGAAAAGGCTGGGTAGCGAGGGGCGCGTATTGATAAGGGCTTCAGGCACCGAGCCCGTAATTAGAGTAATGGTAGAGGGCCGCGATTTGGGATTGACTCAAAGCTTAGCAAATGAGGTGGTTAGTGTTATTGAGGCTAAAGTTAAAGATGCTTAATATTTAGTTCGAAGATATTGAGAATTAAATAAGGAAGTATCTATTTGAATTATTTTTATAGGGTTGGAATCGTCGATGCGTAAGCCTTTAGTCGCTGGCAATTGGAAAATGAATGGTACTAATGATAGTAATCGTCAATTACTTGATAATATTCTAGCTTCTATTGATGGCTTTGCTGACATTGACGTTGCAATTTTCCCTCCTGCTGTGTATATACACCAAGTTCGAGAGGCATTAAAAGGCACTGGTATACATTGGGGTACTCAAAATGTTTCATCCTATCTTGAAGGTCCATATACTGGAGAAGTATCGGCAGCAATGATTAATGATTTTAATTGTGAATATACTTTAATAGGGCATTCTGAACGTCGCTGCCTATATGATGAATTAAATCTGGACCAATTAGTTTTAGACCAATTGTTGGCAGAAAAATATGAAACAGCAGCTTCCTCAGGTTTAACTCCAATTATTTGTATAGGTGAGAGTCCACAAGAGCATGAAAAGGGACAAACGGAAGAGGTTGTCGTTAGACTTTTGGATACCTTAATAGCTCATCAAGGAGCGGAGGCATTATCGCGGACTTTATTGGCCTATGAGCCTGTGTGGGCAATTGGTACAGGAAAATCTGCATCGCCGGAATGGGCGCAGAACGTCCACCAGTTCATGCGAGAGCGCGTGGCAAAGCATGATCGGAAGACAGCAGAAAACTTACGAATACTTTACGGCGGCAGCGTTAAAGGTAATAATGCGGCCTCATTATTTTCAAAACCAGATATAGATGGCGGTTTAATCGGTGGTGCATCATTAATCGCAGATGAATTCGTCAATATTTGCCAGGCAGCGGCACAACACAAATAGGTCAATATTTAGATGGACACACTAATTCTTGCTATACACATGGTCATATCAGTATTACTGGTGGGCTTAATTTTAATCCAACATGGTAAAGGTGCAGATGCTGGTGCTGCTGCTCTTGGCGGAGGCGGAGGCGGAGGCGGAGGCGCTTCATCAAGCCTGTTTGGTAGTCAAGGCTCTGCTTCATTTTTATCGAGAACAAGTGCAATTCTAGCCATGTTGTTTTTTATTAGTAGTCTTACGCTAGCATACTTTGCCGGTAGAACTGACCGTGTGGAAAGTGTCACTGAAGCTGCAGTGCCAACTATGAGTATTACAGAGCAAGATGCAGCTAAGCCAACACCTGCTGATTTACCAGAGTTACCTTAATATCTAAAAGCCGACGTGGTGAAATTGGTAGACACGCCATCTTGAGGGGGTGGTGGACATAGTCCGTGGCGGTTCGACTCCGCCCGCCGGCACCATTAGATATTCATCCAATAGATACCTTCTAGGTATTTCTTCGTTATTGCTCTGCTGCTATGGTCGTGGGATACTTATAGATGTGATGTAAATGCCATTTTAGTGTAGTCATTGTTACTTTGATTATGTGTTACTGACAATTTATAAAGAAGAGCGCGTATGTTGGCTGATTATCTCCCCATTTTATTATTTATCGTCATAGGCATAGGCTTCGGCGTTATGCCAATATTAGCTGGCTTTGTTCTAGGTCCCCAACGCCCTGACGATGAAAAGTTATCTCCTTACGAATGTGGTTTTGCCCCTTTTGATGAAGCTCATATGAAATTTGATGTGCGTTTTTATTTGGTTGCTATCTTGTTTATTATTTTTGATTTAGAAATTGCATTCTTATTCCCTTGGGCTGTAGTTCTTGATGATATTGGTGTATTTGGGCTGTTAGCGATGTTTTTATTTTTAGCTATTTTGGTCGTGGGGTTCATCTATGAATGGAAAAAAGGTGCACTCGAATGGGAATAGAAGGCATTTTAGAAGAAGGTGTGGTAACTACTACTGCTGATAAATTAATTAACTGGGCGCGTACAGGCTCTCTATGGCCAATGACATTCGGTTTAGCCTGTTGTGCGGTTGAAATGATGCAAGCCGGCGCATCAAGATATGATCTAGATCGTTTTGGTGTTGTCTTCAGACCAAGTCCGCGCCAGTCAGATGTAATGATTGTGGCGGGTACGCTAGTTAATAAGATGGCACCAGCTTTACGTAAAGTTTATGATCAAATGTCCGAACCACGCTGGGTGATTTCAATGGGGTCTTGTGCTAATGGAGGGGGGTACTACCATTATTCATATTCAGTAGTTCGTGGGTGTGATCGTATAGTACCTGTTGATATTTATGTGCCTGGTTGTCCGCCTACAGCAGAAGCGTTGCTTTACGGAATAATTCAGTTGCAAAAGAAAATTCGCCGCACAGAAACCATAGCAAAACCTGCAAAAGTTATAATAGATAGATAATGACTCAATTGCTAAAATCGAAATTAGAGTCTGAACTGGCTGAAGTATTGCTGGATTGTGAATATGCTGGTGGTGAAGTGACGATTCATATTGCTGCGGAAAATTTAGCATCGACTTGCCAGTTGCTGCGTGATGATTTTGATTTTGAGCAGTTAATGGATCTCTGTGGAGTTGATTACTCAACTTATGGAGGTTCTGCCTGGGAGACTAAATCAGTAACAGATAAAGGATTTAGTCGTGCAGTTGATGCTCCAAGCCGCGAAGAGCCAGTAGACGAGGGTTTTCGTTATGCTGTGGTTTATCACCTTTTATCACTGAAACATAATATGCGGTTAAGGGTTAAAGTTCGTTTAGATGCGGCGCATCCTATGATTGATAGCGTGACATCAATTTGGGAAAGTGCAAACTGGTATGAGCGAGAAGCTTTTGATTTGTTTGGTATTTTGTTTGATGGTCATCAAGATCTTCGTCGTATTTTGACTGATTATGGGTTTATTGGCCATCCATTTAGGAAAGATTTCCCATTAATTGGTAATGTCGAGATGCGTTATGACGCGGATAAAAAACGCGTAGTTTATGAGCCTGTCAGTATTCAAGAAAGAACGCTAGTACCTCGTGTTATTCGTGATGACAACCGTCACGAAAAGGGACAGGTCTAATGGCTGAAATTAAAAACTATACATTGAACTTTGGTCCTCAGCATCCCGCAGCTCATGGTGTTTTACGTCTTATTTTAGAGTTAGATGGTGAGATCGTGCAACGCGCAGATCCTCATATTGGTCTTCTTCACCGCGGAACAGAAAAATTAGCAGAATCAAAGCCATATAATCAAAGTATTGGTTATATGGACCGTTTAGATTACGTGTCGATGTTATCCAATGAGCATGCTTATGTAATGGCGATTGAGAAACTACTCGGTGTCCAAGTACCTGAACGAGCGCAGTATATACGAGTGATGTTTGATGAAATCACACGAGTTTTGAACCATCTAATGTGGCTTGGTACTCATGGCCTTGATATTGGTGCTATGACTATTTTTCTTTATTGTTTTCGCGAACGTGAAGATTTAATGGATTGCTATGAGGCTGTGTCAGGTGCCCGAATGCATGCAACATATTATCGGCCTGGTGGTGTTTACCGTGATCTGCCAGATTCGATTGCTAAATATAAGGCATCAAAATGGCATAGCGAAAAAGAAGTTAAGCTAAAAAATAAAAGTAGAGAAGGTAGCCTGTTAGATTTCATTGAGGACTTTACTCAACGATTTCCTGGATGTGTCGATGAATATGAAACCTTACTGACAGACAACCGGATCTGGAAGCAACGGACGGTAGGGATAGGTGTAGTGTCTCCTGCTCGAGCATTACAAATGGGTTTTAGTGGTCCAATGTTACGCGGCTCAGGTGTTGAATGGGATCTACGTAAGAAACAACCCTACGCTGTCTACGACCGAATGGATTTCGACATCCCTGTGGGGGTTGAAGGCGATTGTTATGATAGATATCTAGTCCGTGTTGAAGAGATGCGTCAATCAAACCGTATCATCAAACAATGTGTTGATTGGCTGCGTGATAATCCAGGCCCAGTTATAACAGATGATAATAAAGTAGCGCCGCCTAGTCGTATTGATATGAAGCAAGATATGGAATCGATGGTACATCACTTTAAATTGTTTACGGAAGGTTACTGTGTGCCAGAAGGTGAGGTCTATGCAGCAGTTGAACATCCCAAAGGTGAGTTTGGCGTTTACATGGTTTCTGATGGCGCAAATAAGCCGTATCGATTAAAAATAAGAGCGGCAGGATTTGCCCATTTAGCGGCGATGAATGAAATGGTCAAAGGCCACATGTTATCGGATGTAGTGGCAATTATTGGTACGATGGATATTGTTTTTGGTGAGATAGACCGATGAGTCATTTGGAATTAAGTTCTTCTAAAGAAGATTTGTTTAATGCCGATATACGCCTGCAAATTGATAAGTGGATCTTAAAATTTCCAGCTGATCAGGCTCAATCAGCAGTAATCCCAGCATTACATATTTTGCAAGATAATCATGACGGCTGGCTTTCAAAAGATTTGATGGATAAATTGGCTACTTATCTGGGAATGCCTTCAATAAGTGTTTATGAAGTAGCAACATTTTACACAATGTATGAGCTTGAACCTGTAGGTAAAAACAAGATTAGTGTTTGCACTAATATTTCCTGCATGCTGCGCGGCTCGGAAGAGATCGTCGAACATTTGAAACAAAGGTTAGGTGTTTCATTTGGTGAAACGACAGATGATGGCTTGGTAACTTTGAAAGAAGTGGAGTGTTTAGGTGCATGTTGCGGTGCCCCGATGTTGCAATTAAACCGAGATTACCATGAGCGCCTTACGCTGGAAAAAATAGATAAACTAGTGGATGGTTTAACATAATGGCTTTGAATCAAGTTTGTTTTAGGACTTTAGAGTTTGATGAGCCATGGTCTCTCGAATCTTATCGTCGTGTGGGGGGGTATCAAGCTCTAGAGAAGATTTTAAAAGAAAACACATCACCAGAAGACATTATCGATGAGATAAAACTATCTAACTTACGAGGTCGAGGTGGTGCAGGTTTTCCTACGGGCTTGAAGTGGAGCTTCATGCCGAGAAAAGTCCCCGGTGATAAATATATTGTTTGTAACTCAGATGAAGGTGAGCCGGGTACCTGCAAAGATCGAGACATTATGAGGTTTAATCCCCACCAGTTAATTGAAGGTATGATTATTGCTGGTTATGCAATTGGTGCAGAAACTGGTTATAACTATGTTCGAGGTGAGTTTGTCGAGCCAATTGAGCGTTTTGAAGCAGCACTAATAGAAGCAAGAGATGCCGGTTATTTAGGTTTGGATCTTTTGGGCTCTGGGATTAACTTTGATTTGCATACATACCCGGGCGCTGGTGCCTATATTTGTGGTGAAGAAACAGCATTATTAGAGTCTTTAGAGGGCAAAAAAGGCCTGCCACGTTATAAACCTCCGTTTCCTGCAGGTTTTGGGTTATATGGTAAGCCTACAACTATCAATAATACTGAGACATTAGCTTCAGTGCCAGTAATTTTGCAACATGGAGGCAAGTGGTTTCATGACATTGGGTTACCAAATAATGGTGGTACGAAGTGCTTTAGTGTGACAGGTCATGTTAAAAACCCTGGTAACTTTGAAGTGCCTATGGGCATGCCATTTGCTGAGCTCTTAGAACTTGCTGGTGGCTTACGAGAAGGCCGAACGTTAAAAGCTGTGATTCCAGGTGGCACATCCACGCCTCTGGTGCCAGGTGATGTAATGATGAGCTCTTTGATGAGCTACGATGGTATGAGTAAGATAGGTTCAATGCTTGGCGCCGGCTCAGTCATCGTAATGGATGACACTACCTGTATGGTGAAAACGCTTGAGCGTATAGCCGAATTTTATTATGAAGAATCATGTGGACAGTGCACACCATGCCGTGAGGGTACCGGCTGGTTATATCGTGTTGTAAAACGGATTATAGATGGTGAAGGAACACAAGTAGATTTAGATCGTTTATTAGCAGTGGCAAATAACATTAGTGGCAATACTATTTGTGCTTTGGGAGAAGCAGCAGCAACGCCAGTCCTTAGTTTTATCAAGTATTTTGAAGAAGAGTTCCAGTACCAGATTGATCATCAATGCTGCATGGTTTGCTCCAGTAAAACGAGCGAAGGGCAATCAGTCTTATGATAAATATTGAAATTGATGGAATCCCATTAACAGCTGATCCAACAAAAATGATTATTGAAGTTGCTGATGAAGCAGGTATCGATATTCCACGTTTTTGTTATCATAAAAAATTGTCAATTGCGGCGAACTGTCGTATGTGTTTGGTCGAGGTAGATAAATCAAATAAAGCATTGCCTGCTTGTGCAACACCCATATCGGAAGGTATGAAAGTATTTACAAGCTCAGCTGTTGCAATAGCAGCTCAGCGGGGTGTAATGGAGTTTTTACTCATTAACCATCCATTGGATTGTCCGATTTGTGATCAAGGTGGAGAATGTGAGTTACAAGACTTATCGATGGGGTATGGTGCTGGCGTCGGTCGGTTTAGTGAGGGAAAACGTGTCGTTAAAGACAAAGATATTGGCGCACTGATTAAAACGGATATGACGCGATGTATTCATTGCACCCGCTGTGTTCGTTTTGGTCAAGAAATTGCTGGTATTAAGGAGTTAGGGGCTACGGGTCGTGGCGAACACATGGAAATTGGTACTTATATTGAGGAAAGTTTAGCCTCTGAACTCTCTGGGAATATTATTGACCTATGTCCTGTCGGAGCCTTAACATCTAAACCTTTTCGTTATAAAGCGAGGGCCTGGGAATTATCAGCTCACCCTGGGGTTTCACCACATGATTCTGTTGGGTCTAATATTGAGATCCATACCCGTCGGGATGAAGTAATGCGTGTTGTACCTCGTGAAAACGAACTGTTGAATGAAACATGGTTGTCAGATCGCGATCGTTTTAGTTATTTAGGTCTGCAACACGAAGAACGTGCTACAACCCCGATGATTAAGAAAAATGGTCAATGGCAGGAAGTAGATTGGCAAACGGCATTAAATATAGCTGTTGATGGAATCAAATCTGTCAAAGAGCAAGATGGTGCTCAACAAATAGCAGGTATTGCTTCGCCAATGTCATCTTTGGAAGAGTCCTATCTGTTTCAAAAATTCTTACGGGGGTTAGAAATTGAAAACATTGATCACCGCCTACGACAACAAGATTTTTCGGATAAGTCTGTTGATTACAATCAAGACATGTCCTTGAAGCAGATTGAACAGTTAGACACCATTTTGTTAATAGGTTGCCATATTCGTGCAGAAGAACCGATTTTAGCGCACCGACTTCGCCAAGCAACAATGACTGGAACAAAGGTTAATGATATAAATTTCTTTACTAGCGATTTATTAATGCCAGTCACAACTCAAATCGGGGTTAATATAGATAAAATGCTGGTTCATTTGTCAGGTATCGCAAAGATTTTGATGCCAGTAAATGGTGATGAAGATTCAGCGTGGCTCGATTTACTTGTAGAAGTGGTGCCAACTGCCGAAGCTCAGACGATTGCGAAGCAACTATCGAACGCAGAAAATGGAATGGTCATGCTAGGGGCTTTAGCTAACAATCACCCTCATGCCGCTAAAATCAGAACACTATCGACACTGATTTGTCGATTGACATCGAGTCAATTGATCGTTTTACCAACAGCTAACTCAAAAGGATCAATGCTAGCCGGTGTTTTTCCACAAAAAGATGATGCGCTTAATACTCAAGAGAGTTTTCAAGCTAATCTAAAAAGTTATGTTTTACTGGGTATTGAGCCTGAGCTTGACTGTGCTGATCCTAGGTTGGCATTAACTGCATTAAGACAAGCTGACTTTGTAGTTGCGCTGCAACCTTATGTCACTGAAACAATGCTAACTTATGCTGATGTAATTCTTCCAGTTTCCAGTTTCTCTGAGTCTTCAGGAACATTTGTAAGTATTGATGGCCAATGGCAATCATATACTGGCGCCGTCACTCCCAAAGGTGAGAGTAGACCTGCTTGGAAAGTACTTCGGGTGTTAGCTAATTTAGCTGAAGTAGGGGGGGTTGATTATATTTCATCTCAGGACATTAACGATGAAATCCGCTCTAGTGATGCTATTAAAATGGTATCTAAGCCTTATTGGCCGGTTAATACCGATACGACAAGTTCAGGTGTTGAAGTCATTTCAGAGGTGCCTATGTACCAGACAGATAGTATTGTTAGACGTAGCAGTGCTCTGGCAAACACTATTGAGAATAAGGCAGCTATCATCGCAAAAATGAATATGAGTGAGGCTGAAAAACATGGTTTAATAAATTCCAACAGCGTAGTTGTATGTCAAGATAAGCGGAGAGTAACAATGGATTTTGCAGTCGATAATTCGATTGCGGATGGTTGTATTCATATGCCCGCAGGTGTGCCAGAGATGTCACAGTTTGCGGCTGCATTTTCTATTGTCACGGTAGAGGCTAATAAGCAGAGTGCCAAGGATGATTGATCTCCTCCTAAACACCATATTACCGATCGTACTTAAGATTTTGTTAATCGTAATTCCATTAATGATTGCTGTGGCATATCTGACATATGCTGAACGCAAAGTGATAGGGTATATTCAATTACGTATTGGGCCAAATCGTGTAGGCCCTCGAGGCTGGTTGCAGCCGATTGCTGATGCAGTAAAATTAATGTTTAAGGAAGTGATTTTCCCTAAAAAATCTAACCTGTATTTATTTGTAGTGGCTCCTGTCTTAGCTATTGCTCCTGCCTTAGCTGCATGGGCTGTGATGCCTTTTGATTCAGATCTTATTTTAGCTGATATAGATGCAGGACTACTTTATATTTTGGCTATTACCTCAATGGGTGTTTACGGGGTTATTGTCGCTGGCTGGGCCTCAAACTCTCGTTATGCATTTCTCGGTGCAATGCGCAGCGCAGCGCAAGTAGTGTCTTATGAAATTGCCATGGGTTTTGCCTTAGTCGGCGTATTGATTGCTGCTGGCAGCTTGAATTTAGGTGAGATTGTACTTGGGCAGCAAGGTGGTATCTGGCACTGGTACTTTGTGCCCTTATTTCCTCTGTTTGTCATTTATTTCTTATCAGGTGTAGCCGAAACTAACCGTGCTCCATTTGATGTTGCTGAAGGTGAATCTGAGATTGTTGCTGGGTTCCATGTTGAATATTCTGGTATGGCATTTGCGATTTTCTTTTTGGCTGAATATGCGGACATGATTTTAATTTCAATGTTAGCGTCTGTACTATTCATGGGAGGTTGGTTATCACCTTTTGAAGGTACGGTCTTAAATTTTGCATTTTCTTGGGTACCAGGCTTAGTCTGGCTTTTACTCAAGACGTCATTTTTTTTATTCCTATACTTATGGTTCAGAGCTACTTTCCCACGGTATCGCTATGATCAAATTATGCGTCTAGGTTGGAAAGTGTTTATTCCCGTGACTTTAGTCTGGTTGGTAGTGGTATCGACAGCACAAGTGATGGACATAGGTCCTTGGTTTACTGAAGCTAGTGACTTAACATCTACCTCACAGATTTCACAGCCCATCGAAAAGGTAAATAATTCATGATGCGCTCAATAAGCCATTTTTTAAAAAGCTTTTTGCTCTGGGAGCTGCTCTTGGGTTTGAAGCTAACAGGACGATATTTATTTGCTAAGAAAATAACAGTGCAGTACCCAGAAGAGCAAACACCACAGTCTCCACGCTTTCGTGGGTTGCATGCATTACGCAGATATCCTAATGGGGAAGAACGTTGTATAGGTTGTAAATTATGTGAGGCAGTATGTCCGGCACTAGCGATTACGATTGAGACTGAACCTCGTGATGATGGAACACGTCGTACTACGCGATACGATATTGATTTATTTAAATGTATTTATTGTGGGTTCTGTGAAGAATCATGTCCGGTTGACTCTATTGTTGAAACACGTGTGTTTGACTACCACTTTGAACAACGTGGCGAAAATATAATGACGAAAGAGAAATTGTTAGCAATTGGGGATCAGTACGAAGGTGAAATTTCAGCAGATCGTGCTGCGGATGCACCTTACCGGTAACGTTAGGTTTATTGACTATGGAACAAATAATTTTTTATTGCTTTTCTGCAT
>MDSY01156145.1_pt1 | contig 77914 bp, 77 predicted proteins | sample 811131 | NCBI WGS metagenome assembly MDSY01 (sample SAMN05326643, study PRJNA326480) | marine metagenome | isolation source: seawater | place: Atlantic Ocean: South West | collected 2010 | reverse complement strand
TGGCCGGCCACTGACCCGCTTTTCGATGCCCTTGGCAGTCCGTGCTACCGGTCTCACCCGCTTCAGGATGCCGTTGCCCGGCTGTGGGGCCGATATCACCCGCTTTGCGATGCCCTGGGCAGGCCTCTGGCTCCGATATCACCAGCTAGGCGATACCTTTGCCAAGCACAGTCTGGTTAGCTGAGGCGGGGGTCGCGGCGATATGACACGATTTTCGAGGCTGTCGATGGCCTTAGGGCTACTGAGGATGGCATTGACGGGAATTAGCTGATACTCGCTGCTGCCCGTGTGCCTGGTGAAGCTACAAAATGAGTGACAAGGAGGGGGAGTGGCAGTCATGCCCCACCTCGGGGCATGACTAAAGTACGGTTTATTCAGCTTTCGCTATACCGCTCGATTCCCGTGACTTTCATCCCGGGGATTCTGCTATCACTCACATTCGTACTGACCTGCTTTTCCATTATCCGATAAGCGGTATCGAAACCGGTCAATGGTTGCTCGTAATAGATCGATGAATCCGGCATGTCTATCGACATGCGCAAGGTGGTGCCGCGAGACAAGGCTTTTAAAAAGTCTTTGGCGTGGTTCTCATCCATGGCGACTCTGATGAAGCGAGAAGCACGGGACTCGTTCTTGATATCTCGTGGTGCCGAATAGAGAAGGACAGGTTCCCCATCATCAATGCGGACATTGATTCGTGTCCCTTCGGGCAGCGTATTTTTGACCTTGCGAGACTCATACGTCATGTAGTATCCGGCACCAGACCCCATCTCATTGGACAGCACGTAGCCGGTTCCGAACGTCAGGGTAGTGGGAAACAACTTGTCCATTCCATCATGGCCCAGCCCGGGGGTTGTCAGTGAAACACTGCATGCCAGATCCGCGTCCATGCTTCCGTAGCCACAGTTCGATTGCCAGGTGGCTTCGGCCTCCTGAGGCACATCTTGTGCAGCGGCCACTCCCGCGACCGACGTCAGAGCAGCGGTGGTGAACCCGATCATCCATGCACACCTGATGACACTCTTTGTTTTACTTCTTTGCATTACCGTCCTCCTTGGCGTTGGCTTGTTCTGCAAGCAGATTGTATTGCCCCTGTAGCATGGCCATCTCCACAAGGCTCTGCTCTTTCTGCTGTTGAAACGCTGCAATCTGCGATTTGGCGCTTTCAAGCTCCTGTTTCAGACCGTGATTCTGGTTCTCTGAGGTTTCGAGGCGGTACTGGAGGTTGGCCACCGATTCCTTCAGGCTATCGATCTCTTTCTCGGCTGCCGCGGTACGATGTCTCGCATCACCCAGTGTTGCCTCCAGGTTGGCCTGCTGCTTCTGAGCATCCTCAAGATGGCGTAGGTGCGTCCGGTTCTCCGTTTGAACGGTGAGGAGTTCGGCCCGGGTGCTTTCCAGTGATGCCTTCATTTCATCGGCATATTCCCGAGCCGCCGCCGCTTTCGCTTGGGCTTGCTCTGCAGATTTCTCGATGGACTCCATGAGCTCCACTTCAGAAGTGGCTTCTGCCAAGTCAGCCTTGCAATTGGCGAGCTCGACTTCGAGTGTTGTGACCGCCGTGCTTTTCACCTGGAGTTCTTCGGTCAGCGTCTGCTCAGTCTCTGCGTGAGCTCGCCTGGAGAGGCGAAGATCTTCACCCAGAGTGCTGACTTCTCGCTCCCACGCCTGGGTTTCACTCTCCATGGCTGCCTTGAGGCGATCGACCTCATTGCGCAAGAGGACATTCTCGTCCTGGGAAATAGAATAGGCCTCGGTCCAGACTTGCTGTGCGGTGCGCTGGAACATCTCAGAAATGGCGGGTGGAACGATGATGTGTTCGGCTGAGGCCTGCTGTTCTTTCCATTCACGGAGCAGGGGCGAGATCTTACTAAAGCTGCCCCGGCCAAGTTGCTCACGAACATTATGGTTGGACGGCTGCACCCCCATCGATTTCAGCTTGTCGGCGATGCTGAACACTCGGCTGCGCAGAATCTCATCCGCGGTCATTGGGATCGGTTCGAGCTCCGCAGATCCCCCGTCCATCTCCTCGAGTTCCCCGGGATCGTCTTCATGAGCAGCGGCCGGCGGTTCAGGCAGATCGGAAGGGCCGTCTCTCGACTCGGAAAGCTCTGCTGGCATTTCGGGAAGGTCGCTCTGCGCTTCTTCTGAATTGGCGTCATTCATGTGGCTGTCCTGTAACGTCGGTATGAGTTACAGCCTTTCCAAAAATTGCCGCGGTGATAGACGCAATTGTAAAGGCTGTAATGCGATACAGCCTTTACAACGTAGCACCTTCAAGCAGTCATGCCATGGGGAGGCCAACTTCCTGAAGGAGCCTGGCGGCGGGCAGTTCTTCTCCTAGCAGTTGGCGATGCTCAATGATCCGCTGGAAGATGTTGCGACTCGGCATCGTCAGAAGCGCGTCGGCCGCTTCCTCTACCTCGAGCTTGCGCACTTCACTGTACCTACCAATCGCACGGGTATAGGCCACTTCGAAGGAACTCCGCTTCCCGACGCTGTACAGCCGATGGGAAGGGCTTTCGTTCGTCTTGTCGACGAAAAAGGCTGCTGAGTAGTAAGTCTTTCGCTTCCCGCGCACATATTTCCGATGGCGCATGATATCGGCCCGCAAGCCGGGCAGTATGTGGCCGACGCAGCCTTTGCTGCCCCCAAGGCCCCTATGCTCTCCTGGCTCCAACACGCGCGACCGTTCCGGTTCATGTCGAACGCCGGCGACAAGCTTCTGACACAGCGTGTCGACCAGTGGTGGAAGATCCAACTGTGGCCAGTCCTCTGCACGCATAAGGAACTCCAGCCCCTCATTACGCGGGTTCCGATTGGCGAGACAGGTCACCTTGTATCCTCTTAGCTCCTGTCGAACCACAATACCGCGATAATCGAAGTTGAAGCCGTGCCTTGATCCTTGGTCGGCTACCTCAAGCGTCCTCGGTTCGACTGCTGTGTCATAAAGTGTGTCAGCCACCATCGTGATGCCCTCATATCTGCTGGTTCGAGTATCAAACACCGGTCTCGATCACAGTACGCGGGCTTCAGATTCTGGGAAGGCATTCTACAAGTCGGGAGCGCCGTGCAACTGACAGATTGAAATCTGCCCTAGTATAGGGCTTGGGGTATTTAAAATGAGATTATACTAGCGTCATTTATTCAATAATGTTATTTGTCAATATAGCTGGCGGCTATCATTTTAGAGTGCCGCTTTACGTTAGCGGAACGTGAGTCTATTTGATGAAATCTGACGCAGATTTTTGGGAAGTACTTCTGAACCTTTTGCTCAGCCCCCTTATGTGGGGGCTAGTAGTGCTTGGGGCGATGTCACTATTCGCGCACTGGCTAGATAGCCCCAAGGGACGTGGCTGGCGGGGAGAGCGTGCCGTTCGCGGGGTATTGGCGAAGCTAGACGCCGAATCCAATACCGTATTCCATGATCTGACCTTGGAGACGGAACATGGTCTCACGCAAATAGATCATCTTGTCGTCTCGGAAGACGGTATCTGGGTCCTTGAGACCAAGACAATGCGAGGCCTCCTCAAAGGGGATCAGCATGGCCGCTTTTGGTATCAGATCCTGGGGAAATCGGCGCGCCGGTTCCAGAACCCCCTGCGCCAGAATTATCGTCATGTGCGTGCGGTTCAGGAGGTGACGGGATTACCTATGGAGGCGATTCATTCAGTCGTGGTATTGGCCGGGTCTGCCAAGTTTGATGGCGATATGCCCGATAATGTTGTCCACACGAAGCAGCTTCTGGCCTACCTGATGGTGGTAGGGGTCACTGATCATCGGTTGGAAGCAGCTGAAAGAAGCAAGGCAGTACACACAATTGAGGAAAACCGGTTGCCGCCCGGTAGGGCTACAAACCGACGCCACCTGGCAGAGCTTGAGAAGCGCTTCGCTCATAAATGAGGTGTGATGGGTCCCAAATCGGAGTGGTGTGCTAATGAACAGTCTTTATGCTGACTATTATGTTAATGAAGAGAATGTCATCGATTGTAGCAAAGCCTATCGGGGGCTCGATGGGATTATAATGGCTGCAAATTCGGGGTATTTGGAGGTTACACAAGAGTTAATCAGCCAAGCTCTCCGTAAGTCTTATGCTACTATTGTTGAAGAGATACAATGCGGAAACGTTAGCCTAGCGAACAAGATTTGCATCCTTGCTGACATGAATAACCAGGATGGATTGTTTAAAAAGTACATTGAGCTAATGTTGCCAGTTTATTACTGTGTGAAGAAGAGCTATACGTCGCACATGATCAATGGTCACGCATGGAAAAGTCGGTTTTTTGTCGTTTCAGAAGTAAAAATGGTAAACTGCCACACGTGGTACAATGCTGAAAATTTCATTGATTTTGATACATTTAAGAAAGTTTATTACATGTGCGGCGGTAATTCGTTATTCCCTCTGATGTTCCTTAGTCAGAGATATGGGGCCGGCAATTGGCAAAAGCGGATTTTGTATATAGGCAGGTTGCCAAAAAATGAAATGCGGCAGATAAGGACCATCCTTTCTTATGCAGCTCTGGATGCACCACTTTTTTCACACTATGGATATTTTGCGAATGGAAGGCTCACGACCTTGTCGGAACGGCGCTCTGCGTTAACTCAACTTATTAGCGCAGACCTCCTTCTGGAAAGAGATATTATGGTATCTGACTCTGTGCTTAAAAAAATGGGTTCCGGTAATTCATTGAAGAGGGTTAATAGTTTAATTTATTTCATGCAAAAGCACCTTGGGAAACATTGTGCTAGAGCGAAGAAGTTCATCCCGCCACAGCACATTCAGGCCTGGAGGGATGATATCCAGTATTTAGAGATGCAGAAAACGACCATGGTTGAGGAAGATGTCTATTGTGTCTAAAACCCGTATGCCGCGCTTTCAGCGGCATACGATGCAAAAGCCGCTAGAAATAGCGGCTTTTTTATTTAAGTAGCGACTTCTGCCAGATTTAGGTTAGCGCTGTGGTAAGATATCGATTCTGAATGGCATAGTCCATTAGCCGCTCTCGCCACTGCTCCGGGGAAACGTTCTCGTGGATCTCCCGCATATCCACTACAAGGAAGCCATGCGCCTCAGGGACGAATCCCGCGATACACAGCTCCCCCCACGTTGACCCTTCAATCAAGGGCGTATATTCGGCATCTGATATCAAGCAGCCCCCCGGACATTTCTTTCCATCCTCCCCGCGGTAGGCCGATAGCCCTGTGTTGGGGTTCACGGAACGAGAAGCTTGTGCCAGTAGGTGACGGGCCATCTGATCGAAGACTGCCTGCGGTCTCGCATAACTCATCGTGCGTAGTGTGATTGCGTGCATGTCCAGCGCCTTACCAGGTGAAATGAGTGAAGCTCTCCAAGACTGGGCCATCCCGGTCCAGTAGCAGCCATTCGTGACCGGTGGTCTGGGCCTTCTCCACGAGCGCCGCCAGGTAGGATAAGCCGAGCTCGTTGATGGCCTCGAGGTTTTCTGGCGTTGCCGATACCATCGCCCCCACATCGCGCGAGTAGCCCACAATGCTCTGGAACACGATCAGTCTGTCGATCTTGAGCATTTCCGCCTGTGGCAGATGTGACGTGCTCACCACGAGCAGCTTCTCCGTGTCCAACAGCGGGGCAGCGGTGGCTTCGTTCAACTGAGTGACAAAGTGGTCCGACAGATGAAGATTCCGGATGGTGTCCAGCAGCTCTTCTCCCACGGTTTCTGGCCGTAGCTCACAGGCCATATCCAACACAGCGCCAAGACATGTCCATTCTGCCAGCGTCAGGGTAACGGTGATGGGGGCATTGGCTGAAGGGGAGGTATTCACTGTCTCTTCTCCTTTCCGGCGGCTAGCCGGTGATTCGAGATGGTATGTGTCACGTCTGGGCTCTGCCGAGACTTACCGTCGACCTTACCCGCGCCCATGATTCTGGGAAGGCGATTTACGAGCGAGTAACCTCCGCGTTCAGGGGCTCATAGATGGCTTTCAAGTGTCCCCGTATCTGCATCCGCCGCAATGCGGCATACATCAACTGCGTTTCGCATGTCGTGTTGCCATTGAACGGCTTGTGGCTGCGCCATTGTGCGTTCGTTGGTACCCCATGGACTTTCTGGATTTTTCGGTTATGGGCATACAGCAGACCCCACCCCTCCGGTAGCTCTTCAGGAGATATGAGACCCGGCGGACACATCATGAAACGCCAGTCACCCATGCCGGCGGTGGGGTCGACGCGGAACGGTTTTTTTCGATCTGCCAGGAAGTCGGCCCGTGAAGTCTTGCACTCCACCAGGATGGAGACCTCGTGGCGCCAACCAATGGCATCTGGCTGCTCACCAGTGGTCGTCATGCCCCGAAAGCGGTCATCGAAGACCACACCGCAGTTTTCGCGTTTGAGCCATGCGGCGGCTTTCTGGACGAGTTTGTCATGCGTCATTTGTGCCTCCTGATAGATACGGACGAGAGTGTGAATCACAGGCCTTCTTCGGATTGAGAAATATCTGGCGAGCCGACGATAGGCGGTGTCCTTCTATGGGGCGGGAGTGGGTGATGTGGGTTTTCAGAATTGGCGCGGTATCTCTTGCTCCCCTCAGTCACAAGTTCCCATAAGACGTCGAAACTTTCTGTGATAAATGGCCACTCACGATCAGCGGCGGCCAGTACTCTGCCCTGGATAATCAAATGGTTTTGCGAGAGCAACAAGCGACAGGGCAATACGTAGTCTTCGATGGTCTGGCCGGCAGCATCCAAGGCACTGAAGTCCTGATTCCCGAGATCAAGCGCAAACTCGGTCGCATAGTCGATGCCGCTTATAGCGTACCCAGCGTTAAATAGTGATTCGAATAGCGACTCACTAACATGCAGTATGAAAAAGGCGATATCAGGAAAGTCGGAGGGTTGGTTTTCGTCTCTAATACGCGCTTGCATTGGCCCGATGTAGGTACCGCGAGAAAAGTCGCTGGACATAGTGGCTTCGATCCGTAATGGGTTCGTTTTACACATTACATGCGCCCAGCGATCTGCCAACCAGTTCTACAGAGAGGAAGTATGAGGAACGGTTGCCAAAGCCGGCAAGTATGCTAGTTGGAAAAAGCCGATTCGTAGGCGTAGCGCCTGTAATACAGCAATCGAAGATAGCTACTCGTTTAGATCTATCTCGTAAGCGTCAGCAAACTCCTCGTGTGGAATAAGCCGTGTCGCCCATGCTAGCCCGGTGGTTAAGTTAATACCAAGGTAAAAAATACCATGTCGAGTGATAGTCACTTTGCAAAGCTGATTTGATTTAGGACACTTCAACCCCTGTGAATCGATCAAGTCAAACGTGTCATCCACATCATCAATTTCAATGTACTCATCCTCTTCGTTTTCGAATTCATGTATTTCCAAGAAAAGCTGAAGGTCAAGAAGGCTTTCCAGGTACGTTTCAATAGGGAAGTTGACAAGAATCGTGACAGCGTCACTGCTTTTCACTGCACATTCTGTTTCTGGGTCCCAGAGCGCCAGCTTTTTAGTGTAATGCATCATGTGGCCCCTCAATGTTTGATTTTTACAACCATTCTCATGCTGTTATTCCCAATAGAGTAATCCGGTCAGATCATTATGGGAACTTATTTTGGAGATATGACAAAATGTCTTACGCGCAAACTGTTTCGTAGACCGAATCCACTTTTATACGGCTTCAAATACCAGTCGGGCGCTCAGATGCTTCATGGTTTCCAGTTCACGGTTGGAGAGAGGTATCCTGGCTTCGACATTTTTCGGCACATGATGGTAGGAGGACGGATAGTCGTTGTGGGGCCCCACAATGCATAGAGAGAACGACTCCGGGAAGCCATACGGTTTAGGGGAGGCTGACCAAGGGATCGATTTCCCCGGCAGGGCAGGGGCCGCGCATCCCCCCTTGCTCAGATACCAGATCGGCGCCCGATACAGCGCGTGGTCGCTCCCCTCCGCGTCTTCCATCGTCACCTCGACCCAACCCTGGATGCTGGCCAATGCCTCCATCGCTCGCCGTTGTTCGACAGTCGATTGGCTCGTCGCGGCGGGGACGGTGAACGAGAAATGGTTATGCGGGTCGTCATGATGCTGGTAGAGCGCTCCCAGCGCTTTGCCCGCCTCCTGCAAGGGCTGATGGGGTAGCCGCCAGCCGAGTGTGGCGTTCAGCTGCTCTGCATCCTCGTCATAGCTTTCCAGGGTGATTGTGACGGGTTGCTGAGCGTACCGCGGCAGGACCTGATGCCTGACCACCTCTGCAATATCCCGGTCCATGATGCGTTGCCCGATACGCAGTGCCGCAACATCGTCAGAGGTTACCTCGCGCCGGGGAGTGCCGGTTGCCACGATGTCGCTGCTGGCTGTGCGGAATGTCGTGGCCCGCGTGCTGTTGGTCGGCAGCGCTTCGGATTGACGTTCCGCGGCGACCCGGGAGAAGAAATCGCTTCTCAATACACTGTCGTCGATGGACGCAATGGCGGTGAGTGTGTGGTGGGTCAGAGAGCCGGCCGCAGGGGTGAAAACGACCTCCTCGAGCTCGACCATGCTCGCCTGATAGACATCAATCACTTCGGAGTAAGTGTCGTCCTGGAGCCGCTCATGCGCGTAGACCATGCTGCCTGCATCAAGACTCGCCGCCAGCCGTATCCGCTGAATCAATACGGACCTTGCCACGGCCGGGTCCGGCGCCGCGCTACGTGCCAGTTGCTCGGTATACTGCCGTTCCCAGTCAGAAGCGCTGACTGCTGAGCTGAGTGTCAGAAGCAGTACACCAAGGCAGCATGCTGAGGATGGCTTGCGGATTCGTTGCATAAGGCTATCTCGGAGTGGAACACCGGTGATACCGGAGTGCTTCTGATGTCATCTAGGGAAGGGCTTTTCCAGCGGTAGGCAAGCGGGGAATCTGTTCAGCGGCCCTATCGGTGCCCATTGAATCGTGGCGTCCGGCAGGCAAGTTCGGCCTGCCGGTGAATACCGAGCGATAGGGGGCCGGCAGCCCTTCCTGTCAATCACTGCTGCCGGGTGGTATCGACCTGAGGATCAGCAGTCATCTCACCCGAGGCCAGTTCGTACTCTCGATCGGCTTCTTCTGCCTCACGGCGCTGCGTCTGCCGCTCATCGAGGCGTCGCTGTAATTCATCGTAAGCAGCTTGTGCAGATCGACTGACGTCTTGGTCGCGCCCCTCCTGCGCGGCGGCATACAACGCGCTGATGGGGAGTCGAAGCAGCATGAACGCGTGGTAACGTCCATCAATCGGCACCACCTCTTGGTGCACGACTTCTTCTTCCTTCAGGTGCACACGCTCAACGAAGCGATCGACAACGAGGGTGTACTGCGACAGCGGAATGCTCGCGTTGGTCTCGCTCTCGTACAGTTTCTCCATCCCACTGAGCTCTTGGCGAACCTCTTGAGCGAGGCTGAAGTCACCCGTCAGCTTCGCCTTGCGCAGAGCTAGTGCCAGCTTGCTCGATTCGGCCATCCCGACGGCATACAGATACTGAGTATCCGCGGCGGGAGGTTCTAGCGCCCAGTCCGGGACGTCGCCCAGAAAATCCTCGTTCCGCTCTTGCTGTTCGCTACGGCGCTCTGCAGCACCTTCTGCCAGGACCTGGTCGGCTTCGACCCGGTCTTCTGCCAGTTCTTGCATGCTCGGCCCAGAGCAGCCCACGAGGAGCGTTGCCACGGCAATCGGTAACAGCGTCTGTTTGATCATGATGTCTTCGTTCCCTGGTGATTAGAGGCATGGTGTCGGTAAAGGGGCGGCATGAGGACATATCACTCGTACCCTAGAACCTCACCGATGGAGGCGTTCGGATTGCCGCCGTTTTGTAGAAAATCCTTGATCAGGACCACCTGATGGCTAGGGAGAGCACTGATCCTGGGATAGTGGCACCAATGTTCCTCAGACACGTTGCGAGCCACATAGCCGTACTTGACGCCATATCGCCACGAGCCGTAGCGGGTCAGTGCATCACGCGCTTGCTTGTCGATTCCCGGGTTACCAGGTCCCACCATGCCGATCTGTCCATGTGGCATTACCACCAGGATGCCGAATGGCAGGAAGTGATTCCGCACGATGCTGGTCAGGCGCCGTGGAATCGGCCAAAGGGGAAGGGCAAGTATGACCGCCAGCCAGAGGGGGCATTGCAACCCTGTGTGCTCGACAGCCATCTGAAGGCCATTGGCAATGGCGAGGGTTGCCAGTGCCTGGCAGGTCCCCATGAGCCACAGTGCCCGGTTGCGCTGCTTTTGACGCTGGAGCAGCGCTTTGTCTCGAGCGTCGGGACCCATGCTGGCGTCGATGACGGGGAAGCCATCAATCCAATCTTCGCGCGGAGCGCCGTGAAAAATTCCCATAATGAGTGCCTGTTCGGTGGTCTGATAGAAGTCTTGATCTGAATGTAGCATATAAATAATTGATAATAAGCATGTTGAGTTAAGGTTTTTGTGAATCTTACCTTAACCTGACAACTAGATGTCTCGACTGTTTTAAATGTTCAGCTCAGTAGTTTTGGTAATTTGGTAATGAAAACAGTCGCTTACGCTGGTTATGACTTCCATGGCCTTAGCTCTCGCTCATACGTCACAACAGCGTTTGGGCGCCCGATCAGATTACTTACACCCGTAGAAAAGTTGGCGATTGGGATAATAATTTCTTTTCACCGCGTACTGAGAGACTTAAGATGCATTATGATTTTACTGCCTGTCCCAATCTTGCGCTGCACCAGCCGTTGAGTAATTGGAGTTTCTGATGAAGAAGATTTTTTTCTCCTTGGCCTTTCTCGTTAGTGTTGGTATGGCCCAGCCCGCTAATGCCCAGGAAGCCAGAATCGATATGTCATCCAGTGATTCACTGATCGGCTCATTGTCTGGATTGGCGGAAGGGCTATCAGCGGACTCCCTGGAGCTTTATGCCTATCAGCAAGCCTTGGCATTCCTGATTTTTGATTACGAGCTGGTGGATGCCGTCAAAACGCTTGAGGCTGGTGGGGTACCTTCCTCCATCAGCCGGCAAGCCGAGGGGCTGTCGTTGCATGACCTCTACACCAACGCAGGCCCCTACTGGCAGCATGAAGCAGATCTCCTTCGGAATGCGATGGAAAGCGGCCAACTACAGCCAGGCGTCTCCCTTGCCAAGGTTCAGGCGCGCATCTCCCAGCTCGATGCCATGATGTCGCTGGGGGATTATCAGCCAGTCGAATAGCTAGCGCTCCTGAGGTAACTCTGATCGGATTTGAGCGAGGGCAGCTCGGGCATCCAAAGCTGCGCGTGACGGCACCTCATGCTTCAGCGACGGAATGACGTCCGGCACGTTGGGACTTGCCACAACACTCAGACCGCTCGCATCCTCACTGAAGTGCTTTTCGGGAACAAAGGCCCACGGCTTCTGCTCCTCGAGATCCTCGCGCAACAAGTCTTCCAGTAATGGAGGGAGCACCAGCCCCCGGGTCGCCATGTTGATGCCACGCTGAAGTGCCTGTCGGCAGTCATCGGCATTACGCGGCCGAATGGCCCAATCCATCAAGACTTCTGCCGGCGCCAGACTTTTATCCAGTACGACGTATTCATGCTGGATGTCGCCTAGCGAGTGAGCGGTTCCCAATATCACGACGTCATGCCTGGGGAGCGGCCCGAAGGCCTTTCCAGCCAGCGGGTTGACGCGTAGCCCTTGAAGTCCGGATAGCCGGGTTGAAGGCCGGCCCTTGGCCATATAACGCAGCAACCGTTCCAGGACCATGCCGTGATGGTTTGCCGCCAGCCGGTTCTCCAGCACCTCGCGCTCCATGGGCTGACGCAAGTTGATATGAGTGCTAGGCCGCTGCTTGACGGGAAGCCCCGCATAGATTCGCAACATGTCACAGAACATCTCGAGCTCGTGACAGTCACGATGGGACGGCATGTGTACCTTCCATCCGCCGCGGAGATACTGGCCTGCCAGCTCGAGCAGACTGATGCTGTCGCGCGCGACCACCACGTGCGAAATTCTCTGCGCCTCGAGCGTGTCGACCACCGTTTCGCGGTAGATGGTGAGCTCGGCACCGCCAGGTGCCGGCAACGCCTCCTGGGACCACCCCTCTGCTTGCTGGACCAGTTGTAACAGCTGAATGGCCTGGTCACTCATGCTATGACCATCACGTACGATCGGCGCCTGCGGCTCAGCCATGGCCGGCCAGTGTTTCAAGGTTCGCAGTAGCGGCGAGAAGCACCTGAGAAGGGGGCATGGGAGGCTGTCCAGCAGTGGCTTCGCTGCCAGAGGCACGTTATCGGCATCCGCCAGCACGATACCACCTGCCTCGGTACCGAATGGCGCCGGCTTGGTGTTCAACCACCAACGAAGCACCAGAGCATCGCAGAGGTGCATGTCGTGGGTTGGATCACCCTCCAAGGCGTCCACGACCCCATCCATCCACTCCGGATGATTGAAGAGCGGGTTGCTCGGCTCTACGCTCAGTGGTCGGTTGCGTGTGGCCGGCCGCGGATCCGCGCTCAGGGCCCAAGCAATCAGCCAGCGGTTCATGGCACGGATGATGTCGGTACGGCGTGCCTGCTCGGGGGCCATCTTCCATAGCCAGGCAGGATCGGTCACCGAGAGACGCAGGGCGTTGGGTACATGAGCCTCAAACGCCTTGCGGGCCATCCCGGGGAGGCTGACAACCTGCAGACCGCCTGTCACATGCTTGCGCAATTCATTCGCTAGCCCGGCGGTAGCGGAAACCACCACTAACTGCCCCAGGTCACAGTTTTCCAGCTGTTCTACCAGTCCATGTCTCACTGCACCGGCGGTAAGCACGACATCTTGCGCAAACGGGGCCCTTGAAGCCACGGCAGCTCGGAAGATGCCGAGCGTATTGCAAAGAGAATCAGACGCCATTCGCACCTCCTGTCTGAGATCTGGCATAGCGGACGTAATAGGCTCTCAGGTTCTCGAGAGTCGCCAATGTATGTGTCAGACCGTCAAGTCCTTCCTGCAGGGTGGCCCGGTATGACTCAAGCGGCGTCTGGTATTCATTCGCGAATAGAGTCGTGTCAGAAAGGGCCCAGGGACCTTCGTTCTTCACCCGGCGGTAGTGCTCCTGTTGTCGCTCTGCCAATGCCATGAGCCGTTTGATAGCCTTCTGCAGATCGCGGAGCCGTTCGGCAGGATGCACTGGCAGAGAGCAAATCAGGATGTCGCCGGGCGCCAACCCCGTGATACAGGGCATCGGATTGAGCACGTGTTCTCGATTCGGCTTGTCGGGGAATTGGGCGGCGATAGCCTGCCAGCGCTGCAGCGTTGGCATGCGGGCCGCATCAGCTACCGAGACGTTATAAAAGCCAGCGGTGCAATCGCTCATCGCGTCTTCCTCTCTGCTGTCGTTTTTCTTTTTCCCCAAAAGGATGCAACTCCTTCAGATGGTCGCTTTCGAACTGACAGTATCAGACCCTGACAATCTGGGAAGGCGACTTGCGCTCTGGAGAATCGGTTCCCAGATTGCGAATACCCAGTAGCGTGGTTCCATCGACTGGAACCAGGAGGGCTGCACCATGACTGATGTGACCAAGACTGACTGGGAGGTGCGCCATCACGAACGACACCGCCACAACTGCTTCCGCGTCCGCTTCACGGCATTTGTCTACTCCGATAGCCCTGAGGCCGCTGTGGCGGGGGTTTGGGCAGAACTCTTCCGTCCCTCCAACCAAGACCATTTCTCTGTGTATCAGCCGAGAACAGCACAGCACAGTACTCACCGCGCTTCAGTGCTGTTGCCAGAGTTCCGACGTGATCGGCCAATCAGTGACCTGTACATCGTCACCTGGGATACGCATGCATTTGCCGGTCATCCTGAAGGTGCGCTTGCCGCAGTGCTGGCCGCCTACTTCAAGGCGACCGATAGGACCAAGCAGTATGGGTTATCAAAGCCTGAAGCCGCGCAGGCGAGAGACAGGCTGCAATGAGGGTGGTGCAAAAAAAACGCCTTGCGCTGGTGGGCGCAAGGCGTCATGAGGAGGCGTACACAAGATGAACCTCACAGGTCAGGGTTGTGGAACAGGTGATGCCGGTAGACGGTGTCATTCATCGTGCCTGCATTGAGGAAGTCGTAGGTCTTCTGGTCCTGGTTGCTCCCTTTTATCGTCGTGAGAGTGCTGGCAAGGCGAGCCTCTGAGGTAAGCGCTGTGCGAATGTACTCATATGCCATGACCATCCCCCATGAGATGAAGATCACGGAAGCGTAAGCCGTGTCACCGATCGACTGAAAGGCTGGATCCTGCTTAAAGTCCAAGCCTGTGATGTAAACCAGCGCGTAGAACGTTAGCGCCCACCGAATGATAAAAGCGACTGCGTAAACCATTTCCCGCCTCCCTATGCTCTAGAGCTTTATAATCAAAGTCTATCGCCTTTCCATGCGCTGGCAACCCGAACGCCGCTAGGCCAGTCCGCTTTCTTGTAAGAGGCCGGGAAGGCCATTGTGCAAAGTGCGAAAGATGGGCTTCCACTCCCAATGCATTTCAGAGATGCGCACCAGCGATCCGACGATCATGCTATCCGACACGCCTTCGCCAGGGAGCGGAGTCGTGACCATAGTGCGCGAGTCGTCGGAGCGCGCAATGGTGAGCACCGCTTTTTCCAGGTCTGTCAGCACGAGTCCATGCTTCGGGCCCTCATAGAGTGACGTAACCAGCTGCAGCTCCATAACACGGGCATCCAGGTCAGGAAGGGAGATTTCGATATGCTGGGTGCGCTCGTCGTTTGAGTCTCGGCGTTGATAATGCTGAACAGCGCCACAGTCAGAGACTTCACTGCCATAGAACACAAGTCCCTTGGGGCCGTGGAGCGGTTCGCCCTTGATGTCCAGCAGGAGGCACGAAAGGTCCAACTGGCAGTCCGATCTTCCGCCAGGCAGCCAGGACATGGTTGCCAACAGAGTTGGTAGTCGGCTGATAGCGGTTGCCTGGATGACAGAGTCGTAGTCTTTTGCGCGTAGCATGGTGGCACCTTTTCAGCGTGAGAATTGTTGAATTTCAGCAGAATGTAGCGCTCTGTTTCGTGAGGTTGCCAGCAGTAAAAGTTGTGCTGTCTACATTCTGTTAGGACATCATTTAACGATTAATCATCGGATACCAGAAATCTAGTACTCTATGTGTGTCTTTTGTGATCACTACGCGGGGGTCTTGTAATGAATTTCCTACATATTTACTTGATTCCTCTGTGTATAATCGGCGTGAAAGTGCACTAAGAGTGGTGATTCTCGAGAAAAACCACCGATATAACGCAATTTTTGACCCAAAAAAACCCAATAAATCAGTAGCTTGAGTGAGTCGTGTGCTCGATGGTCCTGCCACCCAGGAGGGGGCGTGGGAGCATCAGCGATCAGGGGTTGCGATGGGCCGGTCTGCAGATCAGCTTCCCACACGGTCATGTTGAGGCACTCTGTTCCTTAGCAGTGGGAGCAGTTCCATCGCCAACCTCTGTGATAACACTTCACTCACCCTCGAAGGGAACGTTATGAACCAGGCACAAACGCAGAACGGGTATCAGCAACAACGCAGCACCGATTCTCTCGAGCACTCAGTCGAAGCCATTGAGGCAGCGGCAGACCTTTTCGAGGAGAAGCTTCGCGAAAAGGGCTACAGCCTCAGCGATATCGCGTCTTGCCTGGTAGGCATACATCACGCGATTTAGCCCTCGCGCCGAAGCAGTATCTGAGCCCCCGCCAGCAAGTCCTGTCGGGGGCTTTCTTTATGCCTCGGCGGCCCGAATTCAGTTTGTCGCCTTTTTCGTCCGACCCTTGCGGGTGCCCTTGCAGGCCGGATAGGACATGCAGCCCCAGAATTCATTCCCGGTGCCAGATGAGCGTTTCTTCATCGGCCCTTGGCACTCAGGGCACTTGTAGCCTGACCCCTTCATCGCATTCTTGGGCCCGATCACTCCTTTCGCTTTTTGACCACTGCCAGAGCCGCCGTTGCCGCGGGAACCTGGTGCACCATTGTCATCTGGCCGTGTGGCTTTGCATTCGGCGTTCTTGCATGCCCAGAACGGACCACCTTCACGGGCGGGACTCGTTTTGGTGGCGGCTCGCGGCTTGCTGTATCGCAACACCATCGTGCCTTGACAGACAGGGCAGGGATGAGTCGGTGCGACTAGCGGAGCCAGAGCTCCAGAAGAGCGTTGCAAAATAGCCGACGCGTCCCCCTGAATGCTGTGGATGACATCGCTCATCCACTTAATGATCTGTCGCTCGAAGTCCTGCCGGCGAGCTTGTCCATTGGCGATTGCGGACAATTGCTGTTCCCAGAGCCCAGTCATGACGGGGGAGGTGACTGCCGGTGGCGCCATACTGATCATGGCCCGTGCCTTGTTCGTGCTCTTGATGACCGTCTTGTCTCTCGCCAGGTAGCCACGCTGAATCGCTCCCTCGATCGTGTCACTGCGTGTGGCTTCAGTCCCCAGGCCAGCAGTTTCCGCCAGCACTCTCTTTATCTTCTGGTCATCGGTGTAACGCGCCACGTTTTCCATGGCACCGATGAGGGTCGCATCCGTGAAGTGGGGCGGTGGCCGGGTCGTTTTGCTATCCACCTCAGCGCCACGGCAAACACTGGGTTCGCCATGCTTGACCGCCGGCAGCTGTTGCTGCTCCGCTTCATCTTCCCCCTTGGCATCGTCCTTTTCCTCAGCAGCCGCGCCCGAGAAGAGCACGCGCCATCCCGCCTTGCGCGTGGTCTTCCCCTTGGCCTCGAAGCGCTGGCCGCCACACTCAACGATGATGTGCGTTCTATCGAACTGGTGAGGCGCATAGAACTGGGCTACGAACTGACGGCAGATGATGCGATAGACGTTGCGCTCGTCCTCTGTCATGCGCGACACATCGGCTGATCCACGAGTCGGGATGATGGCGTGGTGGGCGGAGATCTTGCTGTCATTGAACGCTCGAGATTTCATCTCGGCACTGGCGCCGTTCACCATCCCTGCGCTCTCGGGATCATTGAGCATGATGGCCTGAAGGACTTCAGGGACCTCTGCATGCTGACTCTCCGGCAGGTAGGAGCAATCTGACCGGGGGTAGCTTGAGACCTTGTGCTTCTCGTAGAGGGCCTGAGCCACCGTAAGAACTTCCTTGGCCGACAAGCCCAACTGCTTGGAGCAGGCTTGCTGCAATCGCGAAAGGCTGAAGGGGAGTGGCGCGGACTCCTTGCTCGGCTTGACCTCAGCAGACTCAATGACGGCTTTGCGTCCCGGCAGTGCCGCTGCCAGTTGGTCGCACAGCGGGCGATTGACGCATCGACCCTCAGGGTCCAGCACATTCTCCGGGGCGACCCACTTGGCCACTAACATGCCGTTCTGTACCTCAAAGGACGCTTTGATCTCGTAGAACGGGCTCGGGGAGAAGTTCGCGATCTTGGCATCTCGATCAACCACCAGCTTGATGGTCGGGCTCTGCACCCGGCCGATGGAAAAGACCTCTGCCACGTTCATTTGTCCCGCCAGCACCGTATAGGCGCGGGTCAGGTTCATGCCGACCAGCCAATCGGCGTGTGAACGGCTCATCGCAGCTTGATACAGCGACTCAGTCTCTGTGCCGGGGCATATGTCCTTGAGCGCCTGACGAATGCTGTGTTCATCCAGGGCGCGCAGCTTAAGGCGTAGTATTTCCCCGCGGAACCCCACTCGATCGATGATCGACCGTGCAATGCTTTCCCCTTCGCGGTCGAGATCGGTGGCGATGATTACGCGGCTGGCGGACTTGAGTAACCCCGACACCGCCTTGAACTGGTCTCTGGCGTGATAGCTGACTTTCTGCTTCCACTGATCGGGGATGATGGGCAGGTCATTCAGCGACCATCGCTTATACCGCTCATCGTAATCCTGAGGTTCGAACTCAGAGAGCAGGTGGCCTACCGCCCACGTAACGTGGCGGCCGGCCCCGTCATGCAGATAACCATCACCTCGCTGGGATACACCCAGCACACGAGCAAGGTCACGGCCTTGACTGGGTTTTTCGCACAGGTAGACGTCCACGGGGGCTCCTCGTCATTCAGGTGACAGGCAGTTGCGAGCGGATTCGCTCAGGTCTTGGGTAGAAAGGCCTTGCCAGCGCATCAGCACATTGAGGTAGTGCTCTCCAGAGTCTGTTTTAGTGCTGCCGTCCTGGCACATATCGCTTGCCAGCTCGTTGAGGCGCGCGGCATCCACATAGATGCCCGGACATCGCTGTGGGGAAAGGTTCTCCAGCTTCTCTGGGGTGGCCAGCATCGAAGCAAGATAGTCGCCGACGAAGCGTTGCCCCTCGGGCTTCAATAACTCGTGGTGGCCGGCGCACGCCATGGCGATCCGGTTCAGGCCTTGCGAAGTGCTCAATTCACTGTACTGGTCCTGCATATCCTCGAGTGTGGCGCCGTACTGCTGTGTTTCACGCTCACGAGAAACCTGCAGGGCGTTGGATTTTGCGGCGTCAATTTCGCTTTCCAGTGATCGCGCATGTTGCTGTCCGCTTGCGGCGATCGCCTCGGCCGATGGTTGCTCGGTCGCATAGGCGCCAGCCGTGAGACCTACCGCTTCCTGGGGCACACTCACTTTCTCCATCAGCATCTTCAGTGCAGACGCTTGATCGACCTGGCGGCCAACGTGAGCCTGCTGCGCTTGCTGGTTCAGGATCTCCATCAAGTCTGCCTGGTCATCCATTTTCCCTCGAAGCTCCAGCGCTCGCTCGTAGGTGATCGGCAACGAACCTTGCGGGTCATCTTCGCCAAGAAGCACATGCACATAGGCTGGCTGGAGCTTGGCAGCACCTCCGCGCCCCCAGTTCCCCCAGCGCATGGCCACATAGCGTTGGATCTGATGATCGAGGGGCAAGGAGATCCCTTGCAGGGAAAATGCTTCCTCCTGGGCGATCCATGGCTCTGGCTCTGGTGCTTCCGGCTGAGAGCTACATGCGGCAAGTAGCCCTGCGAGAGAGGCCGTCGCCAGGCCCTTAGTAAGGTGTTTCATAGACACTGCTCCCAGGTGAAGGGTGGTTACCAAGTTAGATAACAATAGTAGGAGAAAGGATAACTGATAGTAGAGCTTAGCCAATCACTATGATAGGGGATTCATGCAAGCAGTTCAGCGCTGAACTGGAGGCAAAATTCGCTCACAATTCTAACGTCACCGAATCGGTCGATTTTGACGGTTAAATGATGACGTATTTTTCTTGTTTTCGATGCACAATATCTCTAGGTAAGAATTTACGACCGGAGGTATCCAGCGTGTTCAAAAGTGCCAAGACCTGGGCGGGGAAAAGTCTCGTCGGCAAGCTGTTCGGAAGCTCTGAGAAAGACGCAGAGCCCAATAGCCTCAAGGCAGGCCTGATTCCGGGGGCAGACAAGCCGTCTTCGCTGGGGCTTCCGGTATACCCCCCCTATGCGAAAGGAATTGCGGCCTCTGGACCGCATGAAGTCTTGGGTACACAGGGCAAGCTGATCAGGGCTATTTACAACAATCTTGGGCTTTCTGCCGAAGAATGGAAGCTCTTCGTCGTCCCAGTATTGATACGATATGCCGAATTTGTGCACCTTTTACCGGCTTCAGAGGCCCATCATCACCGTGGCGCAGGGGGCTTAGTCAGGCATGGTTTGGAAGTCAGTTACTGGGCTTCCATCAAGGCAGATAGCATGTGGTTTAGCCATGCACTCACGCCTAAACGACGCCGATTGGAGCCGCGCGCATGGCGCTTGGCAGCCTTTATCTGTGGGTTGTTGCACGACCTTGGTAAGCCGTTGGTTGATATCCGGGTTACCGATCGAGAAGGCGTGAAGACTTGGACGACTCACGAGCCGCTGACTCACTGGCTGAAGAAGAACCAGCTGGAAACCTATTACGTGCACTGGCGGCCAGACCGCGTCCACAACAAGCACAACAGCTTCAATCTCATGTACTTCCACACCATCGTGAGCGGTACCCCTTACCAGTACCTCCTCGATTTCCCGGAAGTGCTGGATGCCATGACGACATTCCTCTCCGGCCAGGATCAGGGGTCTCTCTTTTCCCAGCTGATCACTATGTCGGACAAGGAGTCCGTGCGACGCGACTTGAAGCAGCTGCGGTTCTCCCAGGATGAGTTCGCCTACGGTATCCCCGTCGAGCGCTACTTCGTGGAGTACTTCCGCCACCTGTTGAGTAATGGGAGCTTGGCGATCAACAAGTCGCCCTACGATGTTGTGGTGTCTGAAGCCGGCGTATTCGTGAACTGGTTGTGTGTCAGCTCCAGGGTGCTTGAGGCATTGCTGAATGACGGGATCAGCGGGATACCGCGAGATCCTGAGACTTTGGCCAGAATCATGATCGAGAGAGGCCTTGCTAAGGGTAAGCCTGTCACTGCCAAGCAGAAGGCTGAGGCTATTTTCGAGGAGGATGCGTATTACATCTATCACCTGGTTGGGGTGATAGATCGAAAGGGGAGGGAGACGTTTTCAGAAGACGCGCGCTACTTGATGTTTGTTGACCCTGACATCTTCTTCAGTGCGCATGTCGTGCCCACGAACCTCGAGGTCAGGCTGTACGAAAGCCTTGATGAGGCATTGGGTAGAACGCCATCCATGGAACCCGCTACAGAGGAAGGCCAGGAAGCCGCACAGACCACAGAAGCCCACAGTGTCGATGAGGATGGCAGTGAGGCTTCGCATTCCGCCTTGCCGTTGCGTGACGAGCCGACCGAATCCGGCATCGATGCAGACACCATGCTGGGAGCCATCGGGTTCTCGATCAGTGACTCCGAGGATTCTGACCCGCAGGCCTCGAGTGGCGCACGTCTGGCGCCGGAAGCGCCTCTGGTACCGACTTCCTCAGGGAGCGATGCCAACTCCGCCCCCATCGAGCTTGAGGGGCTCGGCGGAACGGCCGTGCCAGAGGCCCACGTCTCCCAGCAGTCGGACGCCGGACCGTCTGCCGAAGAAACCAGTCCAGTCGTGCAAGCTACGCCTGACCCACAAACCTCAGTAGAGGGTTATGAGGCTGTGTTCGCACAGCTGAACATCCCGGATCTACCGGACGGCTTCGATCCAAACGATGCTCTTCAACTGGAGCTTGGCGAGCCCGAGGAATACCCGCTGGACCGTCTGGTCGAAGAGCCGGAATCACGAGGTGAAGTGCAGGACGCCGAGGAGCACGAGCTCATGGGGTCTCCTGCCGATTCTCCGTTGTCAGAAGTCGATCTGGATGCGCTGTTGGAATCTGCCAGCGTGGCGGCACCGTCCGAGGCGCCACGTTTGGACACTGCAGAGCCGGCCATTCACTTTCCCGAGGGCCTCCTGGATGCGGCGAAAGAAGTCGAGACAACCCCCGATGATCGCTCGGGGGCCGAGAGGGCAAGCGACGTTGATACAACACCAGGGCAGGAGATGGCAGCGGCAAGCGAAGGCTCTGATATGTCTTCTCCTCAGGAGGCGCCCGATACGGATCACACAGTTGAGGCAGAGCTTGAACTGGATGAGCTGGAAGATGCCGGCCCTCTCATGGTGAATGGTATCGAGATTGCAGACTTCGAGACGTTTGTGGAAGAGGAAACTGCCGCCGGTCGTGACCCCATGCGGATCTTCGACGCGGGTTATATGAAGCAGCAGCGCAAGACCGAGCATTTCCAGCGCAAGATGAAGCAGCGGTTCAAGAAAGCCAACCGCTCCAAGACCGATGACTATGACGTCCGCCAGATCCTCGAAATGAAAGAGAATGGTGGGGTTGAGCTTACCTATGCTGATGTAGAAGCACGTAAGCTGGAAGCCCATGGATCAGGTCGAACCCTGTCCGCGCTCGGGTTTGTCGTACCGGGCATTACGGAGCCGCGCGATAGCATCTCGCTAGCACCTGAGTCAGCAGCACCCGAGCCAGCAGCATCTGAGTCGTCGGAAGCCCCAACAGCCTTTGTAATGCCTGGTGATGAAGGGTTCGAGCTGTCTGACAGCGATGGGGATGGGCTACACGAGAAAGCCTTGTTGATGTGGCCCTCCAAGGACGATCAGCCCCGCAATGTCATGACTCAGCTCGATGTCATCGACAAGGTAGAGAACCTATGGCGAGAGCTATCCGGCGCCAACATGCCCAGCCTCCCCGGCTATCCGGGGCTTGTCATCGACGGTCCCGAAGCGGGCAACGCAAGTTCAGGAACGGCTCGTAGGAAGCCCAAGCAGTCGAGGAAGCAGAAGGCCAAGCAGGCAGCAAAGCAGCAGCCCAAGCAGGCGGCAAAGCAGCAGCCCAAGCAGGCGGCAAAGCAGCAGCCCAAGCAGGCGGCAAAGCAGCAGCCCAAGCAGGCAGCAAAGCAGCAGCCCAAGCAGGCAGCAAAGCAGCAGCCCAAGCAGGCGGCAAAGCAGCAGCCCAAGCAATCAACCCAAGTGGCTGCCGAAGAGCTCCCCGTGATCATGCCGGAACGGCAGGACACGGCTGCTCTCAGGAAGGACTTTGATAAGGCGCTAGCAGGTTTCCATCAGGTTCTCCGTGAACGCTGCCACAAGGGCCGCGAGGATCTGACGCCTGCGTTATATCTCTCTCGAGTAGTGCTTGCAGTAGTCAAAGGTGAGGCGCCTCTGGGTAGCTACCTCTATCGGGCCGACGGCGGCAAAAAAGATGCTGCCCTGTATCGACTGCGGTATCCATCGGCACTAGAGAAATATGCCGATGTAGGCCTTCAGGGGGTGATGCTCAACGCTCGTGATTTGGCTTGGGCGCTCCATAACGCCAATCTCATCGTCGACCATGGACGTGGCAGTCAGGCAAAAGCACAGCCCGTGGCACTAGACCCGGAAGAAGGCGCCCCTGCGATTCGGATAGCGAAGTCCGTCGGCGACTACATTCACTGGCTAGTCCTGGCCAGCGAACGTCTGGCTGAAGCGGGAGTGGAAATCGAGGCCAGTGTGCTGGATGGGAATAGAGCGCCAACGGTGCGTCATGAGTCAAAGCCAGCTGTCCATAAGGCAGTTCAGCCCCAAGAGACGAATTATTCAGACACTTTGTCAGATGCATCGACCCAAGATGATAGCGACGACGAAATTGTCGTGCGAGGTCCCGATGCGGAAGAGAAGGCGGAAATTGAGGCTATTGGCAAAGACAAGAAGAAAGCCAAGCAGTTCATTTTCCGAAAGATCAAACACGAGGTGATGTCTGGTGGTAATGAACTACTGCCTGATGAACAGCCGGTGGTCGATGCAAACGGTAATATCCGGATTAGTAAAAGAATAATCGGAAGCGCTTTGCGGAAATATCCTGAACTTCGTATTACTCGAAGTGCAGTGAACATGTATATCCGGAGCAATCGCAATGCTCTGAAAGCTACAACGGATACTCAAAGTGTGATTTTCTTTGGAGGGAACCATAATGAAGTATGATCCACATCATTTCGATATGCCTTTTCGACCCAATTACGAGCTTAGAAGTGTTTATGCTTGGGGTGCCGGCGCAGCATCAAACAGTTTCCTGATGGCAACGTCGGATATGCCGACAGCCCCGTTTCTCATTATGTCTGGCATATGCCTGGCGATGGCGGCTACACGTGCTCCAGTTGCCTATCGTCTGCGCAATGTACACAAGGCCTTGTTCGGGACGCCGCTCGAGTTTCTTTCACTTAAAGAAGTAAAGAAAATTGTTTCTAAAAAGAAGGATATGGTATGGCTGGGAAACGGTTATACTTGGGAAAACCGCCATGCTCAGCGTTGCTATGAGTTAATCAAGCGAGATTTAGAGGCTGATCTTGGCAAGAAATATGCTAATGCAGCGCGTGATATAGCCGGCGCTCCTTGGATTCATGGACTAGAAGCCAAGCGTGGACACATCTACATTCCGTCAAAACACCTGGAAGGGCATTTGTTAATTACTGGTACGACAGGGAGTGGTAAAACTCGTCTTCTCGACATGATGACAACACCGGATATCCTAAGGGATGAAAGTTCAACTGTTATTATTATCGATCCTAAAGGCGATAAGGAATTGCGTGATAATGCAAGACGTGCATGCGAATCTCAAGGTAGGCCAGACCGTTTTATCATGTTGCATCCTGCATTTCCAGAGGATTCAATTCGTATAAATCCTCTGCAGAACTTTACGCGGCCGTCAGAGCTTGCCTCACGTATAACGTCACTGTTGCCGAATAAAGATGCATTCTCAGAATTTTCTTGGAATGCTATCAATACAGTTGTGCAGGCGATGGTGCTGGCGAAAGAGCTTCCAACCTTGAAACTCATTCGCCGTTATCTTGAGTCTGGTGTTGAAGGCTTGCTTAACCGCATTATTGTCAGCTATGTAGAGGAAAGTCTTGATCCAGAAGATGCCAAAACCTGGTTGGATAAATATTATCCTCCTGCAGATAAAGACACGCCACGCATGATTGCGAAAATGCGTAGCACCTTATATCGAGACCTGCTAGATCAAAACATGATCAAGGCCCATGAAGTTATTGGTGGGCTTATGACAATGTTTGAACACGATGCTGCGCACTTTGGCAAAATGATCGCAACATTGTTGCCTCTGCTGAGCCAGCTGACTTCCGGTGAAGTTGGGGATCTGCTTTCTCCAGACGCAGACGATTATGATGATCGGCGTATCATTACGGACTCATATAAAATCACTGAGCAGGGTAAGGTATTCTACGTAGGACTTGACTCGCTGACAGATCTGACAGTGGCTTCTTCAATCGGCTCTATGTTGTTATCGGATTTAACAGCCGTTGCCGGTGACCGTTATAATTTCGAAAACATATCAAAAAAAGGCAAGATTTATTTGTATGTAGATGAGGCTGCTGAGTGCCTGAATAGTCAGCTTCTAATGATATTGAATAAAGGTCGTGGTGCGTTAATATCGGCCAGGCTGGCAACTCAGACAATACCAGACTTCGTCGCCAGAACTGGCGATGAAGCAGTAGCCTACCAGTTCTTGGGCAACTTGAACAACATGATATCTTTGCGTGTCATTGATAGTAAAACGCAAGAATATGTAGCTGATGGTCTGGTAAAGACGCGTATTAAGTCAATCTCTCATGCCCAGGGCTCTTCTACTGATGGCAGCGAAAGCACTTTGCATTCGGGAAGTGTAGGCGAGCGGATGATGGAAGAGGAAGTGGCTCCGTTCCCAGCAGAACTATTGGGTTCTTTACCGAACCTGGAATTTATCGCGAAAATTTCAGGTGGCCGCGTTATCAAAGGAAAAATTCCAATTCTTAAGGGAGAGGATGTGTAATGAGACTGATGAATCGAAATATTCGCTCCTCTATTATTGATCCTCGAACTGGACAGGAAGAGCTAAGTGATGCCGAAAAGACATTGCTCGATGCCATGCTGTATCCCTCCGGGAGGGACAAATACTCACGCGCTGCGCCTGCGGCACGCGCTGATTTTCCACCGCTTCCTGACATTCTTAGAAATATAATTTTCAATGTGGCCTTTGTTGAAGATAAGACAGGACGCAATAACCAGTTAGTGGTAGGGCGTATATATCGGAAAGCACTTATCAACTATACTGATATTGCTTTTGATCCTTTAACTGTGCATTCACACGAAGTTCGTGGCTTGTCATTGGTAGCAGGGCTAGTCGATGGATTTTCCCAGCACTTGAATGATCATACGATTATTCGCTATCAGCTCGAACATAAGGGGTCACGCTTGGCTAGGCAATTTAGTTATTCACGAATTGTGCCTGCTAGCCTGAAATCCATCATTAATAATATGGGAGACCATTATGAAGAAGCCATTATTCATAATCGCGTTAATGTTCTTGGCTGAGATAGTGTTGATGGTATTGGTCATCCCGACAGACCACATCGATAAAGTCGTTGCCAAGGAGCAGGGTCTGGGAACTCTATTTCTGGGGCAAGAGACTCAGAAGGCGGTGTCTCAGCGTGCCCAGGCCTTTTACGATGCCACGATGGTGGACACTGGAGCATATCGGGCGATTTACCATCATTTCATCCCCACAGAGGCGGAGCGCCTGGCTTCGCGCGGTATGGAGAAGCTTGGAAGCAATATCATCTTCCCTTACGCACAGTCACGCATTGAGGCCTTCAGCTCTCTAGTGTATCTGGCCATGCTGCGATTCAGCGCGTTTCTGATGTGGGCGCCGTATCTACTGATCATGGCTCTGCCGGCGATTTATGACGGCTACTGTCAATGGCAAGTTCAGCGTGTGAGCTACGGCTATAGCTCACCTGTAGTCCATCGCATTGGGCTGCTGGGAGCTGGTTCGGTTTTCATCATCCTCCTGCTAGTCATGCTGGCCCCTATCTCGGTGCCGCCCATCGTTCTGCCGGCGGCAGGCATCGTGATGGCCTTCATGACCATGATCTCACTCAAGCATCTCAGTAAGCGCGTATAGCGCTATAGCAGTTCGGGCACGAACTGGATTTCTCTACCCCCTCCGCTAAGCCGCCCTACGGGGCGGTTTTTTTGGCTATCGTCACTGAATCGGTCGATTTTTACCGTGGTTTGATGCACTAAAAATTAGCGTATTGGGTTAAGATAGTGTTCAAGAAATTTTGATAGATTGCGTAAGTCAGGAATTCTAACTGAGAATACTGTGCGATAAGATGCCAGCAAATTCTGAGAAGACGTTGAGCGATTAAGTATGTAACTATACTGTAAGTAAAGCTAGGGGTGCGCTATCGATCGAGATGCGCCATAACTCTTACCGGGGACATCGGGAGTGGAGCATGAACAACGAGCCGGTCTACATACCACGGCGGGTGGACGATCCTCCGCACCTTCTTCTCTGGAGTGTCGACGAGCTCGCTCCGCCTATCCTGGGACTGGTAGTCGGGATGATCTTCGAGCAGGCGCTATGGTGTACTTTGTTCGGGTTTTTAATGGTGCATGTCTATCGGAGATTCCGCGATGATTCACCAGATGGCTTCATGGTTCATTGGATGCACTGGTACGGCCTGATGCCAATTTCACGTGGAAAGACAGGGAAAAGGCATCGTTACTTTCTTGACCCGTTTAACAAGCATCTAATTCCCTGAGAGAGGCCAGTACGATGAAGTTTTCCAAGTTCAAGACATCACTAACCGCGATGGACTCCGACAACAGGACGCTCCAGATTCTGCTTGGTGTGGCAGTCATCACCATCTTCATTATGGCCGTGGTGACCCTGCGGCAGGATCAGCGTGTCGTGATCCAGCCCTACACCCTGATCGATGAAGCCTGGGTCGAGCAAAGTGCCGCGTCCTCCGAGTACATGGAATCGATGGGCCTGTTCTTTGCGAACCTGCTGGGCAACGTGACGCCAGCCAACCTGAGCTTCATCAAGTCTCGACTGGACCCGATGCTATCCGCCAGCGTCCGCCAGTCAGTCATGCAGGCGCTTGAGGATCAATCCACCCTGATCATCACAGAAGCCGTTGTTATCTCCTTCTCCCCACGTGCCGTGATCTACGAACGTGATTCCGGAAAGGTCTTCGTGACGGGGCGCTCTCGCACTGAAGGGTCAACCGGAGCGATCAAGGATGAAGCCGTGACCTTCGAGTTTGGATTCGAAATCGACAATTACCTGCCTCGCGTCACCTCACTCAACAACTACGTTGGTAAGCCAAAGACACTTGAAGTGCTCGAGCAGCGACAGAAACTCGAAACCCGCCAGAAGGAGCGCAATTCATGACTTTCCTCGCCCCGAAGCGCTGGGCGGCACTGCTTGTCGCTGGGACAGCCGTCTCTCTAGGCTCGGTTGCCACGGCAGGTGAAGACCCTGACTTCATCAGTTCGCTTGTCGTGCCGGCATCAACCGTTACAAAGGGCGTGCCTAAGCCAGTGGCTCCCAAACAGGCCTCCGCGAAGCAGGAGGCTGGTAGCAAGGGGAGCGCGCAGCATGGCGGCACTTTTCTCTCGGATGACTCCAATATCACCGTACAGCCCGGCGTCACGCAGGTGGCCGCAATCTCGCAAGGCCATATCAATCGGCTTGTGACGCCATTCCCTTCCCCTGAAGTGATGTCCAGCACGCTGGATATGGGGGGAGAAGAGGGGGGCTGCGGGGAAGTATGCATCAAGGACAACGTTGTGTACGTCACGACGGATCGGAGTGCGCCGGTGACCCTGGCGATTACCGAGCAAGGTAGGCAGGACATGGCGATCATGCTGACCCTGGTGCCACGCAAGATCCCGCCGCGCGAGCTCACACTTCACTTTGAAGACTCCATGATGGCTAGCCGCAACTTCGGCAGCACCAAGGCCAAGTCTTGGGAAGAATCGCAGCCATACGTCAAATCACTGACCGATCTGTTCCGTGATATCGCGCTGGGTAAGGTGCCGCAGGGCTACACACTGCACAAGGCTGACATTGGGCTCCTGCCTGTATGCCGGCAACCCGGCATGTCCTTCGATTTCCGCAGTGGCCAGCGCATGCTGGGGCACCACTTCGAGGTGGCGATAGGTGTGGTGACCAACCAGTCGGATGGTCCGCTGGAGTTCAGGGAAACCGCGTGTGGCTCACAGAGCGTTGCGGCGGTAGCGGCCTGGCCAACCAACATGCTGCGTCCAGGTGAGCGCGCTGAGGTGTATCTCGCCAAGACCCGCGACATGAATGGCCCGGCAGCAGGCTCAGTCCGGCCATCACTGGTGAGGTAACCGCATGAAAAATATCAAAGCCAAATGGGCTGCTCTCCCTGGCAAGAAGAAGCAGGTGATCATCGCCGGCACCATTGTGGGAGTCGTAGCGGTCGGTGCAATCATCGCGGATTCCGGTGATGAAAACACTGTCCGCCGCCCTGTGGGTGACGACAAGCAGATCAGTGTATTCAGTACGAACAATGCGCGTGAAGCGGGTATTGAAGGGGTGTCTAGCCAGACCCGACAGAACCTTCGAAGACTCAGCCAGCTTGAGGACGAGCTCAGCCGATACAAGCAACAGAACCAAAGCTTGATCGAGTCCGTGCAGAAGCAGGCCGATCCACAAGCTTACAGCGCCTCAATGAGTGATTTGCGCGCCGAGCTGAGTGAGACGCGCAAAGAGCTCGACAACCTCCGTTCGCAGGTGGACATGAAAGCGGACAGCCGTGCCGCGCCTGGTGACGGGGCGTCTCCGAGTAGAGAAAGCAGTGGCGCCGGCAATCAGGACTTCAAGGGGTGGTCGCCTCGAGGCCAGGATGAAGCCCCCCCACGGAATGAGTATGAGGTTCCGCTAAACCCGATGGCCACGCTCGGTAGCCAAGGCGCAACGCCTGCCGGGGTGAATGTCATGGAGCAGAGTGGTGAGGACTTCAGTGAGCCCGAGCCGCGTCGCATCATGACCAAGGTTGAGCACAGCGCTGAAAAGTCGTCCGACACGGAAGACGAAGCCGCAACCTCACAGTTCATCCCCGCCGGGTCTATTTTGACCGGCGTGTTGGTGACTGGCCTCGATGCGCCGACGGGTTCCGGTTCGCGGCGCGATCCTTATCCAGCGCTGGTTCGCCTGAATACCGAAGCCATACTACCCAACCGTTTCCGCTCCGATGTACGTGAGTGCTTCATGTTGGTCAGCGGCACCGGCGAACTGTCTTCTGAGCGCGCCTACCTGCGTTCCGAGACGCTGAGCTGTGTCCGGGAAGATGGCGGGGTAATCGAGACGGGCATGCGCGGGTATGTGGCTGGCGAAGACGGGAAGGCGGGTATTCACGGGACGCTGGTGAGCAAGCAGGGCCAGCTCTTGGCGAAATCCATGATGGCAGGCTTCATGAGCGGAGTGTCCGAGGCATTCGATGTCGATCCGGTTCCTGTGCTGTCGACGTCCAGTACCGGTACCACTCAATATGACCGCAACTACAGTCCTGAGGTGGTGCAGGGGGCAACGGTCGCGGGTGCTTCAAGTGCACTGGAGCGAATTGCTGAGTTCTACACCGATATGGCCGAAGAAATGTTCCCGGTGATCGAGATACAGGCTGGCCGGAAGATCAACATCATCCTCACCAGCGGCGTGAAGCTGAAGATTCAGGAGTGAACCCTATGTTCAAGCACTACCTTCGAGCCAGTGCCGCGATCGGTGCCCTGGTCATGATCAGTGGCTGTAGCTCGCTGAATGTCGGTGAGAGCGAGTTTGAATGCGAAGGCAAGCCCGGCGACTTCCATGGCAACAATACCTGTCGGTCCGCCGATGAGGTCTATGCGATGACAGACAACGGTGAAGTCCCGTTACCGGTCACGGAAGCCGACCGCAAGGCTGCGGCGGGGAACGATCAAGGGCCGGCGAAGCCGACAGCCGCCAATAACGGAGTAAATCCGGTGGACCCCGTGACGCGCGACTATGTGACCCCCGCGCTCCCCAACCGACCGGTGCCGATTCGAACACCGGCACGTGTGATGCGGATCTGGGTTTCTCCGTGGGAGGACACGGTGGGCAATCTCAATGTCCCCGGCTATGTCTATACCGAGATTGAGCCCCGGCGGTGGACCATTGGCTCCACGCCCCCGACAGCGAGCCCGACGCTCACCCCCCTACAGATCACCCCGTCTGCCAGTGAGCAAGCGAATAGTCAGGGGCGCTCACGTTCATCGCAGCGCGAACAGCGCCGAGAAGACACTTCACTCCCTCCTAGCGAGCGCCCCTGGCTCCGCTAAAGAACTCCAGAGACGCTCGCATTATGCCGCCCTTATGGGCGGCTTTTTTGATTTCGAACATCCATTTTAATACTCCCGTAAAGATTGCTATAGAAGCGCTTTCGATAGGCAGGTTCGATGCCGAACTTGTGGTTTATACGTGACACGAAAATTTTCTTTGACAATATTACTCAATGTTACAAAAAAGAAGGAGTGCGTTTGGCGATATTTCAGGTGGATTTCGTGAATTTTAATGTCAATTTTACCCATTTTCGCGTTTCGTCACTGAGACCGCCAAAAATAGATCCTTGCGCGCCAATAGCGACCTTACAAGATCCTCATTTTTCATTCACATTCATCTCGCAGCTCAACAACACTCGAATGAAGCACCTCACCGGATCGATTAAAGGGACGAAGACGATGACCATTCTCGGCAACATCACCTCTGCAACCAAACAAAAATTCTACACTGCAGTGGCTGTCAGTGCGGCCTGCGCAGTACTTGCGACGGAAGCGTATGCGGGTACCGGAACCGGCACCTTCGATACTGTCTGGCAGACTCTGACCGATTGGTCCCAAGGGACTCTGGGCCGCATCATCGCCCTGTCCATGATCGTCGTGGGCGTTGTGGCAGGCATCACTCGTCAGAGCATCATGTCCTTCGCGGTTGGCCTGGGTGCCGGCGTGGGTCTGTACAACGCTCCGGACATCGTCGAGTCCATCATGCAGGCCACTCTGCCGGCCGCGGAAAAAGCCTCTGCCGTGCTGCAACTGAGCAACGGCCTGCTGTAATTGCGCGCGCAGTCAGCAAGGCAGAAATGAAAGGCGCCTCTCGAACGCGGGAGGCGCCATTTTTTTGTTTCCCCACCACCATAAGAGGCTGCAATGAACAGCTCACTTCGCTACGCAAGGGGACTGGGAGCGGCATTGCTCCCGCTGGCGCTGCATGCGAATGCGGATGTCGAAAGCATCGACTATCTGTCCGCTGCCAGTGGTAAGCAAGAGACGGCCCAGTTCGGGGTACAGTATCTCGCCCCCAAGGGGCAGATGACGCTCTATCTCGTCGGTGGTCTGGAGCGCCGCCTTAAGATCAAACTCGTCGCGCCATCAGGTGCAGTGGCGTATGAGCACCTCACCGACATGATTGGCCCGGGCGACCGCATCACGGTTGATGGCCGCAGCTACTATGGCTTCAGGGTGACGGTTCCCGTACCCGAGGCGGAAGGTGAGTATGAGCTTCTGTCTGCCATTACCGACCTTTCCGGGGCAGCCCTCAGTTCCAAGTCCTCACGGGTTTACCTGGACACTCAAGCGCCTTTCGAGCCGGTCAGGGCCGCCACGGATGCCTGGACGAACAATGAGCGGCTACCGCTTACCTACGATGGATTGATCAGCATCAACGGGGCAGATCCACAGCCGATCTCCTACTCGCCCACCATGTTCCAGGCCGACCAGTACGACTATGGCAATTCCTCGGCGGAGGGTTTGCTGCAGTTGTCGGAGCAATCCTGGATCAAGCTGAGCATGCGAGATGGGCTGCTCTACTACATCAATGTGCATGATAAGCAGTATGACCCCACCGGTGGCCGTTACACCCTTGATCTTGATGGTTTGCCGGAAGGGGCAGCGGTCGTTGTGTCGGATGACCGCGGCGAGTTCAGCATGGATCGTCGCCCGCAAGGCCAATGGTCGTGGGCGGACTGCTGTACCGATGGCGGCGTCTTCAGTATCCCGTTCGACGAGAATGAGGGGGTGTCGTTTACCGCCACATACTCCGGCGCCGTAAACCTCGAAGGGCTCACCATCTTCAACAACGATGGTGAGCCCTACGTGTTGGAAGATCCCAACGCCGTTCTGGGCTTTCAGTTTGGCGGCGATCTGACCGATATCGACCTTGCCGGCTGGCGCTACTACGAGTCAGATCTCAGTCGTCCTGAGTATCAGATCTCCCTGAACGGCATCAACGTGACCCCGGGGGACTGGCGCATCGAGGAGGCCCATCTTCTCGCACGGCAAGGGCATCAGGCCATCGCAACGATCACTCCCACCGAAGTTACACATTCAGGGCAGGTGGCTGACCTGACGTTCCAACCGAGTGATTCCCTGCCGGCATCGGGCGATTATGAGTTACACCTGCTTGCGCGAGACAGTCTAGGTAACGAGAAGGACTTCCTCATCGAGGAGCGCCTCTTCGACGTCAGCCCTCCGGAGATTTCCATTCTGAAGGAGGGAGAACCCTTTGCCGGCGGCACCGTCAACACGCTCGACCAGATCACTTTCGCCCTGGCCGATGATTTGGATGACGCGCCCGCGTTCACCGAAATTCGCTTGTCCGGCGGCCCAAATGCTGAAGATGTCTATCTGACGGCGTCACTGCAGGGCGATGCCTACCGCCTCGAGTACCCAATGATGTTGCCCACCATTGAGCAGGGGGCGCCATACACCCTCTCCATCAGTGCGCGGGATACCCAAGGCAATGTGTCGGAGCAGCCGGTGTCGTTCAGCTATGACCCACCGGTAGTGGAGCTGGCCTATGGCGATGGGGATGTGGCCATGCTGCCGGCCATCAATCAGCCGTTCTATCGCCCAGGAGGCCACCGAATCATCGAGTCTCTGCCGCTGGAGCTGAGAGACGGGAGCCTGGTGTCGGGCACCTATCAGTTGACCGCGACACTGCAGGCCGACTCTGACCTGGCGATGGTCATCGACGGCAAGACCCTGCAGCCCGGTGATACTACCGTGCTGAGCGATGCTTACGACTTCTCCGCCAATGGCAACGCCATTTCCGTCAATGCGTATCCACTGGAATCTGGCCGGCTGGGGACATCGACCTTGATGGTGGCCTCGACGGCTCCGAATTCCCCGGTACTCATGGCCAAGCTGCAGACGTGGGAGCCCGATATATCTCTGTCCGCCAGCAGTTGGTCAGTCAAGCAACTAGTTGGGCTGGTCGATATCCAGGCCGTGCCGAATCAGGCCAATACCTGCCGTGTCACCATGGAGGAAGACGAAGCACGTCAAGCCGACCCCATAGTCGACCCAGTCTGCTTACTTCGTTGGGTCGAGCGGCCGCAAGAAACCAGCGTCGTGACGGCGGGGGCAGGCGAAAACCACATCAGCAAGCTGTATGGCCATGCGATCGAGCTTGGAGACCAGCAGGTCAGCTATGAGCTTTCGCTGTTCTCCGCCTCAGGTGAACAGATCACGGTGGGCGAGGGGAGTGAGACGCTTACGGTGACCGATGCCTCCGATACGGTCCAGGCCACCATTGTGCCGAAGCTGGCGGATGTGCCACGTCTGATACGCCCGGTCTCGGGTGTGATCCGTGAGGCCTCGGACTCAAGCTGCGCCTTCTTCACCACAGCCGATGCTGCGCGCGACTACTCGTCGACCCGCGAAGAGGACAGTGCGGCGCTCGGCTGCTACGTGCATATCACTCACCTGCCGGCAGGGTTCGTTGAGCGCCCTGGCGCCTGGCCAGGCTTTGATGGTGCCCCGGAAGAGCTCGGAGAGCAGACCATCGAGTGGCAAGTCACGGCATTCTCCAGAACCGGAGCGGAAGTCATTCTCGGTGAGCAGGCGTATACGTTCAACACGGTAGAGCCGATCACGCCGGCCATCGACTTGCTCACGGATAGCTCAAGTCGCCGGGCATTCACCAGCGAGTCAGGAGAGGACGGGGCGCCTGAATTTGAGCTCTATACCGTCCCCTATGGCGATACTCAGGTGGGCCAGGTGTTCTATCGGAGCGCGCCTGGTGGCCTGTCAGTCTCTGTCAGCGAAAGCGGCAACTCGTTGGTCGATGATGAGTATGGCGTCCCGAGCTCGTCCCGCGAGCGGCTGCTGATGTCGCGTGTCATGAGGCAGGGCGATGCGTATCCGCTCTGGACCGAGCTCGTCCTTGATGCGCATGCCGAGTACACCGAGCACCCGGCGATCAGTAGCGATAGATCCTTCACTGCCTACGTCGTGCCCGATGAGAAGGTGCAACCCTATCTGCAGCTGATGCAGGACGGCCGAGAGATCCTGAACACCGACACGACCCGCTTCCAGGTTCAGGTGCGCGCTCCGCGTGATGATGAGGGATATTCAGCGGAACGCATGGGCGAGTGGAAGGTGCGGATCGTCGAGGAGCAGGGTACGGATGACTACCTGCCACTCACAGACTACCGGCCAGCGGAAGATGGGCTGGCGGAGTTCGAATTGAGTCTTGATGTGGGGGATAGCGCCAATGTTCGTCTCAAGGCTGAGGCGGTCCTGGCCAGTCCGATCCCGGCCTACTCCCGCACCGTGTACTCGTCGTCGCCCGTCTACGTGACAGTACTCGAGGGCAATCCCCTGGATGCGGAGCTGGAAACCCAGAAGCTTTCCGGGGAGGCCCCGTATCGCGGCCTGTTCCAGGTCGACTTCGATACGTCGGAAGGCCTGCGCGCCTCGGGAGATATCGAATGGCGACTTCGGCGCCAGGGGCATGACTGGGAGATCGACCCCCGTGATGCGGAAGACCGGTTGAGGCTCCGTAAGGAAGTCGCCCTTGAGGAACCCGGCGACTACTTCCTTGAGGCGACCGTGACCAATCGATACTCGGGGGCCAAGTCCGTCACCGAACGTGCTCACATTGTGGTGTATGAGGTGCCACAGCTGGAGCTGGCGGGCGCAAGAACGGCTTTCGTTGGCGACAGCCTCACGCTGGAAGCGGATGTCACGCGTGACGGCCAACCTGTCGACATCGAGGCGCTCGATGTGGAGTGGTCGATTGATCTGGGGCGCACTTGGTCTGTCAGCGTTGCCGACGTCTTCGGCAACAGCGACTCGGTCAGTGGGGCTCAGTCCGGCAGTCGAGCTGATCTGACGTTGGCACGCGACGAGGAAGAGGCCATCAACGTCTGGGTCCGCGTGAAGGAAAAGAATGCGCCCTACGATGACCGATATGCCTGGGTGCAGGAGTCGACCGGCGTGTCCTTCCGAGAGATCAAGCCTGTTCGCGTCTTCATTGACGGACCCAATCAGGTGGAGTCTGGCGTCGAGTACAGCTTCGAGGCCTTGGTGAGCGAGCCGTATAACGGCTTCAACCGCGGTCTGGAAGGCTATTTCACACTACCTGACGGGACACAGGTCAACTCGACAAAGATGACCTATACGCCAAATGAGAATGACCTGGCCAACGGCACGCTCGATCTTCTCTATACAGGTTGGGCCGAGGGCTTCCGCGACACCTCCGAGGCCCGGGACACCTTCTCTGCCCGTGTCTGGAAGTATATCTGGCCGCAATGGGGCATCTACGACTATGCGAATGCGTCCGTGGCGCCAGCCGAGGTGTTGCTGAGAATCCGGCAGGTGACCCGATCCAACCGACTGGAAGGCGTGGCGTATTCTTGGGAGCTATCGCCTGACTTCGAAGTGAATGAGAGCTATTCGGACCTCACGCGCAAGCTCTTGGCGCCTGAGCCTGGCGACTATCGGTATCGCGTCGTGATTACCGATGCGCGCGGGCATGAGACGGTTTTGGAAGACGTGCTCACCTACGGGGAACCTGAGCCCTACCTGGTTGAGCAGCGGCAGTATTTCAGCAACCGGTATATGCGCTCACCACTGGAAATCAGCGTGTCCCCCCTCGTCAGCGGCGGGCATCCGCGGGATCGTGTCAGCCGCTTCGAGTTTGAAGTGGATGGCGTACTCGTCGAAGACGCGACGCGATACCTGCGGGTCCCGCTTACCGAAGGAGAGCACGAAGTGACCGTCCGGATGGTATCCGACTATGGCGAAGTCGCTGAACAGGTGCAGACCGTGACGGTTGTCGCCAATCAACCACCTGTCTGCGATCTCCGCTTCTATGAAACCACCACTGGTTGGCGGTATCGCTCAGATTGCCAGGATGCCGATGGGCGGGTCAGCAACTTCGAGTGGCAGGTAAATGATGAGCCCGTGGCGCTCGATAGCTATGGCCTGTCCATCTCCAAGGGACAGTATCCACAGCGCCCGACGGTCAGGCTCAGAGGCATCGATGACTCTGGTGACTATTCAGTACCAGTGGTTAAGTAAAATAACAGGGGAACTAGAATGGGATTATTGTTCGGATTATTTCGGGTATCGGTAGGCGGCTTGATTCTAGGGGGAATATTGGCCATGGCGGCTCAGCATCTATGGCCTCGCTTGATGGTCACGCCGTATGAATGGGTGGGGAATCTGCTCTACATGGCGGGGTTGCTCTGACCCTTGTTCTAATGAACTGTACTCTAAGAATAAAAATAGATATCAGAGTGACTTCTTAATTTGGAGATAGTGATGTAGGTTAATACTTATGAGGGTTGAGCCGTGATTTTAAAGCGTCGCGGCTCTTTTTTCTCAGAGCTCGCGTAAGCCCTGCAGTTGCTGGGCCTAACCCAAGATTTTGCGTACTGAGCCCTTTAACGGTAATTCACTGAAAAACGCCACCAGTGTGTCATCAATGCCAGTGCGATAACCTTCTCAAAATGACTGACATAATAGTGGCGTCAATATTCGGAGACCAATGGGGTTGCACACATTACAACTAAAACTTGAAAGTACAAAGAAAACTGTCTTCCTGTCTTTTGCCAAGGGGGATTCCCTATAAAGAATTAAATCACTGAATTTAAAGCCGTTGTCATAGTGTATGCATCGATCGGGTTTCCCGAAATGTGCGGGGCGGCTGTAAAACTGAGAAGTGGAGGGAAACTCATGGAGCTTGTGCGTAGCGAGCAGGAGGAAATCGACCGTTTTTATCTTCAGCACGGCAAGTGCTGCGCAGGCTGTGATCACTGGCAATGGCAGAACCTGGTCGTAGGTGAGTGCACTCGTTCTGCGCCATCTACCAGTCAAGAACGATATTCGATGATCGGCCTGCAAGGCATAAGCCTTCCAGTAGATGCCGGACACATCATCACTCCGCGCGATCACGTTTGTGGAGAATTCACAGACAGTCATGAATGGGAGGGCAAGCCATGAAGAAAGCCAATGACGAACGGGATGCCGAAGCGCTTCTCGATAACATCAAGGCTCAACTGGACGTTGTGACAGAGCAGCGTGATGCCTTGGCGGCGTGGTGTCACGAGGCGATGCGCGAGTTGACGGCCCTGCAGCAAGTGACTCATGGCCTGGCTCATGGTGGCGACATGTGCTGGGACTATTCGCGGGACGCCAAAGCTGTGATGGACCGTGAACCCGTTACCTCGCTTGCTCGCCGCGATGCCCGTGTCAAGGCTGAGGCATTCAGCCAAGCAGTCGAACTGTGCGTCGAGCTTCGCAAGGGCCAAGAATCCCTAGAGGCCAAGTACCTCGAAATTGATGGCGAAGGCGAGCCGATGGTGGTCAGAGATGGGATCAACTACGCAAATAAGGCGCTAGGTATAACGCACTGCATCGACAGGCTTGAGGGTTGCGCCGATCAATACCGGCAGGAAGCGGAGGGCGAAGCATGAAGGCTATCGCGCACTTCAGTGCACAAATCCTCGCTTCAGCTCACCCATTCGCCGGCAAGAGCGCCGCCAAACACGACAGCGAACCCACGGAATAACGCAAGCAAGCAAAGGATGACGAGCGATGAAAATCAAGACGGAAGCGCTGAAAGATGCCCCGCTGGATTGGGTAGTGGCTCACATGCAGGGGGTTGCTGACCAGTTGACTCCTACCTGGACTGAGGCGGACGACGGTGAGGTGTGCTGCTGGTTGTCAGTACCAAGCGTTTCGCTTTACTCACCCTCTCGCTGCTGGGCAAGCGGCGGTCCGCTGATTGACCAGTACTCCGTGTCGCTCATGCGCCAAGCGACCCACTGGGAGGCTATTGTGAAGGATGACGACGGCTTGGAGCACGCATCCAGCGCCAAGACGCCCCTAGTTGCCGCCATGCGCTCTATCGTCGCCGCCAAGATGGGAGGAGAGGTGAGCGTGCCGGATGCGCTGACGACTCCCCCGTGTCTTTCTGATCCCGCATAGCAACCACTGCATTTTCTCTTGACCCCGCGATGTTGATACCAACCCTGCCAGCCGCCTTTGCCCTCTAGGCCATAGGGGGTGGCAGGGCCGCGTCCTACCTGTGGGGAGGCGGCATGACTTTAAAACGCCATTGGCCCGTCGAGCCATGATCGTAGGCTATGCCTATGCCGTTGATCGCTGTCCCCGCGATGATTGCGCATGATGATCAATACGGAAGGCCAAGATCACGTTCACGATTTAGTCATTATTTCGTGGAGACTTACTGGATGGATCGCGATTTAAGGTTAAGGAAATCGTGAATACACCCCTAGAATTCTTGTCCTGATTGCCAAAAAAAATACTCCCAAAAAAGGCACTAGCAAGCCTCTGTGTTGTAGCATGGTGGTATCCGCTATCTGGAGGCCATCATGTACCCCGCCCGTCAAATTTCCATACTGTTTCTCGCACTAACGATACCTCTGAGCGCTTCAGCCAGCGATCCTGCTGATATAGAGGGGCTATTCGGCCCATCGCGCCAAGCCCCGCCACAAGCGGAAAATCGCAATAGTGACACCCTCACGAAGGATCAGCTGATCAAGGAGCTGAACGCTGGAGGCACGATTTCGGAGATGATGGAAGACCCCTCAGCTCGTGTCGATTCGGTCATCAATGGCTTAGGGTCTGAGATGGAACTTGCAGATCACGTTCAGCTCCCAACTCCCCAGTTCAATATGGTGGTCAACAAGAAAACCGGGCAGGTGGGATTTCTCTCGGTAAATGGCCGTTACTACTTGGAAGGGACGCTTATCGACGTCTGGCAAGCGAAAGAACTTCGCACCATCGACGACGTTAAGTTGAGCATGAATGCCATCGACATTAGGTCGCTCGACCTGGCGGATAAGGCATTGTTCTCATTCGGCTCAGGGGACCAAGACACCATCCTGTTTGTGGACCCGTCCGATAAGAATTCTCAGACCCTGTTGAAGGAGGCGAAGGCGGCCGCCCAGAACAATCCCCAGCTCGCCTTCCATGTCATTCCTGTCCCGCTCAATCAGGCTTCCATGCCAGCGGTGATCAACACGTGGTGTGCAGAGCGCACACCAGAGCAACTGATCAGCTTGCTGGCGGAGGGGGGCTATCAAGCGTTGCCGGCAGCCCCGGAAGATTGTTCTGCACACAAGGCAATCCAGGTGGCTTTCGTCACGGCCGACATGATGGGGCTCAGCGCGATACCGACCTTTCTCACGCCCGGCGGCATCGTTCAGCAAGGGCTAGTCGAAGATTTTGCCGGCTATGTGGCCGAGCACTAACAGGAGATCTACCCAATGGCGATGATCAATATCCGCCGCGAGCAGGGAAAGAAGCTGATTGACTCCAGCATGCGCGCATCCTCCCTGTTTCCCGCGCAAGCCTACGACGAAGACAGCCACTTGTTCGCTATGGACGATGGCACGTCTGGCTTCGTTGTGATGTGCGAGCCAATCCCGGGGGTCAGCAACAACAACCGTCAGGCGGTGGAGGCGTTCTTCCAGAACACGCCGTTCCCGGAGGGCACGCTGCTGCAGATCAACATGTTCCGCAGCCCGGACTTGAAGGCTCAGCTGGGGCATATCTACGCGTTGCGCGAGAACAACAATAACCCCGTCTTCGAGGCCATCATCCAGGACCGTATCAACTTTCTGGACAAGGCGACGGTCGAGCCGCTGGTCAAGCGATTCGGACAGTCCCGCTATATCCAAGGGATGCTCTTCGATTTGAAGATCATCGTCAGCGTCAAGGTACCCATCGAGGGCGCCGTGCCGACAGAGGATGAACAGCGGGCACTTCAGAACCTGCAGAGCGATGTGACGGCCGGCCTGACAGCGGCGGGCATGCGCCCGAACCTCATGGATGCGAATGACTACATTCGTGTGATGAACACCATGCTCAACTGGGGGCCGAATGCCAGCTGGCGGGCAGGCGCAACGGAATACGATGAGGAGATGCCCATCTCCGAGCAGTTGATGGACTACGACACGGACCTGCAGGTCAACAAGGATGAGCTTTTGCTGGGGGACTACCACGTCCGGACCTTGTCAGCGAAGCGCATGCCCAAGCACGCCTACTTCGGCATGGCCATGGCCACCTATGTCGGTGATGTCATGCAGGGGAATGCCAACGTGTCCGAGTACTACATGGTCTCGATGAACCTGTATTACCCGCCAGCGGTGAAAGAGAAGTCCAAGTTCGAGCGCAACCGCGGCTTCGTCGTCAGCCAGTCGCAGGGGAAAATGATGCAGTACATCCCGGTGCTGGCGGAGAAGCGGCAGGACTTCGATGCCCTCAATAAGGACGCTGTGGATGAGGGCTTCCGCTTCGTCAAGATTTCCCTGACCACCTCGATCTTCACTCCGGATCGCGCGCGCTCGGTGGAGTCCGCCGCGCGCCTACGCGCCTACTGGCGCAACGAGCAGTTCGAGATGGTGCCGAACAAGCTCACGCATCACGTCAATTTCTTCAACTCGCTCCCCCTGATGTGTGATCCGACAGCACTGACGGAGATGTGGCGCTTCAAGACCATGACCACTCGGCAAGCGGCCACGCTGGCACCGGTGTTTGGCGAATGGAAGGGGACCGGGACGCCGTACGTCAGCCTGATCTCGCGCAATGGTCAGCTGATGAGCTTCAACAAGTTCGATTCTCAGACCAACTTCAATACGGTCATTGCCGCGACGTCGGGCTCGGGCAAGTCGTTCAGTGCGAACAATGAGATGGACTCCCACATGTCGGACAACGCCCGAGTGTTCGTGATCGACGTTGGCCGCTCCTACGAGAAGCTGGTGGAGAACTATGGCGGCGATTTCATCGAGTTCAGCGATGACTCTCAGGTCTGTATCAACCCGTTCCCGTTGATCCAGGACTACCGTGAAGAGGCTGATTTTCTCTGTAGCATCATCGCGCTGATGATCAGCAGTACCAGGGAGCTAGAGCCTTTCCAGCGTGCGGAGCTGAAGCGGGTCTTGAGCGAGCTTTATGAAGTGCATGGGAAGGACATGACTGTCGACACCATCCACGACAGGCTGGTTCTGGATAAGGAGAAGCGCCTGGTTGATATGGGCAAGCAGCTCTTTTCCTTTACGTCGAAAGGCGATTACGGCCGGTTCTTCAATGGGCCAAACAACATTTCCTTCACCAAACAGATGACTGTGCTCGAGCTGGAAGAGCTCAAGAACAAGCCTGATCTGCAGGTCGTGGTTCTGGCCCAGATGCTCTATCAGATTCAGCAGGCGATCTATCTCGACACAGAAGGCCGGAGCCGCAAGAAGCTCCTCTACATCGATGAGGCCTGGTCGCTGCTCAACTCGCCCAACGTGGGGGATGCCATCAACTCGGCGTACCGCCGCTTCCGTAAGTACGGCGCCAGCATCAGCCTGATCAGCCAGGGCCTGAGTGACTTCTCCGACGGCCCTGCCGGCAAAGCCATTCTGAGTAACTCGGCCATGCTCCAGCTCCTCGGGCAAACCGACGAGAACATCGATCTCGCGATCCGTAATGGTGACCTGATACTCAATGACTACGACCAGAAGCTACTTGGCACGGTACATACCCGCCCCGGCATGTACTCCGAGGTCTTCATCAAGAGCGATAGTGGCATTGGCATTGGCCGTCTCTTCGTGACCGATGCGCAGGTGCTCATGTACTCCACGCACCATGCCGACGTTTCGGCCATCCAGCGCTACCGCAATCAGGGCCTCAACCAGAGTGAGGCGATCCAGGCGGTGCTCCGCGACCGTGGCCAACTCGAAAGCGTCGACTGATTTTTTCACCGTGAGGATATGGGCATGAGTGCACCAAGAGATGAGCAGGGAAAGCCGGTCGATGAGATCGAGGCAGCCCAAACAGAGAGAAAGGACGTTGAGGAGATAGACGATGATGCGCTGATGGGGCGTATCACGGCGCTCAACACCTCAAATAGTGACGGCGGTAGTGCAGGGGACTCCGGCAGTCTCTTCGTTACCGTGCTGGCGAGCTTGGGGATGTGTGCCTTCTTGTGGCTGGCCTCGCTCGCAGTAGGGATCGGATGGGTTCCCGGTATCGCCTCCGACGCCCCCGCGCCGGTTGTCGTGCTCGATACAGCACGCTTCTTCCTCGACTCCCCCAACATGAGCGACGCCGACCGCCAGCTCGCGTTGCGAGCATTTCGGACTGTGGCCGACAACCTGGCCGCCGATGGCTACGTCGTGATTCGTAACGACACTGTCATTGCGGCGCCGGAGAGCCGCTACATCCCGAATGACATGATTTTCGACACCATGGATGAGCTCCGCGCGGGTCAAGGTGGGCGCTCATGAAGCTGGTGAAGGTGAAGATGCCCTGGCGGACCTTCTTCCTCCGGTTGGCAGTCGTTCTCGCAATCGCCGGAGCGGCGGTCGCCTATTTCAATACTCGATTCATCCTCGGATACGACAACCAGTTGGAGTCCTCCATCCTGGGTGATCGGATGTACATCATCGACACCTACGACCAGCACCTGGAGGCCGGTGACCGCTATGCCTTCGGATCACTGGGTCTCGAGCCGATCTTTCCGGACGGCACCACCATGGTGAAGATCCTGGTGGCCATGCCCGGCGACCACGTGGAGATCGGGAAGTCGGAGCAGATCTTCATCAATGGCGTGGCCACTCAGTTCTATGGGCTCTCCCAAGCCAAGAACATCGGCAAGGCGCCTGAAGACTTCATGGGTGAGAAACAGCTTCAAGAAGATGAGCTGTGGTTCATGGGCAACAACCCGATCTCGTTTGACTCCCGCTATTACGGCGCGGTGGCACCTAGTCGTGTCATCGGGCGTGCGTATCCACTTTGGTGATCAACATGCGACAACGTCACGGGCGTTTCATCTCCACCCCTCTGCTGGTCGCCATGCTGGCAGGGGGATCTGTGCTCAATACTGCAGCAGCGCAGCCGGATACGGACCTTCAATCCTTGGTGGATGGCGCCGACCAGCGTGCGCGTGCTGCGGGGAATCTGCTACAGGGAATGTCTGGGCCGGCACCCAATGGGGCAATGTCTAACTCCAATACCAGCATCACAGACCTTCGCTCGATGGTCGACAGTGCGGATCGCCAGTCACGCCAGTCCGGCTCAGACCTTCTCGAAGGCATCGATCTTTCTGCGTCCCAGTTGCCACAGGGCACCCCCGAGCGCGCAGAGCTTGAAGGAGTGGTTGAGCAATTCCGCCAGCGCTCCATGGCGACCATGCAGCAGGCTCAGGACGATGCAGGTGTGCCTGCCGCCATCGAGGGGAAGTATGCCGGCGTCGAGTATTTCTACTTCATCTCGCTTTCCATGGGGGAGGCAGAGATACGGGAGGTCTACCAGGAGGCCGCGCGCAACGAGGGCAACAGCATCGTCGTGATTCAGGGCATCCCCGAGGGCACGAAGCTCCCGGCAGGCCTGATGCCGTTCTATGACATCGGCAAGGATATGTCCCCGCCGCCAAGGCTTGTGCTAGATCCCAGCCTGTTCAAGACGCTGAGCGTAGACACGGTACCGGTGGTCGTCCGCCGGGCACCGGACGCGGTAGGCGAGGTGGATCGGGGCAGCATCATCGCCTCTGTCGACGGCTTGCGCAGCCGCGACTATCTGGACCGCCAAGTGGAGGACGGGAAAACCGGCGATCTGGGCATCCAGGGGCAGCTTCTGGCGATTGCGGAACCGAACCTGATCGACGTGATGAAGGAGCGGGTGGCGAAGGTCGACTGGGAAACCAAGGCCCATAAGGCCGTCGACACCTTCTGGGACAAACAGGAATACCTGGGGCTGGTACCCGGCACCGAGGCCAAGGTCAGGACTGTTGATCCGACCATCCAGGTGACCCGGGATCTCACCGCGCCGAACGGTGAGGTTATCGTCGCCGCAGGCACGGTCATCAATCCGCTGGATCAGATGCCGTTCAACCGGCGCCTCTACGTCTTCGATGCGACGCGGCCACAAGAGGTCGCCTTCGTGAAAGAGCAGCTTGAAGGGCTGTCCGTCACTGACCCGATCCCGGTCGTGATCGCCTCCAAGTTCCCCAACACGAAAGGCTGGGACGGCTACAAAGCCCTGACCGATACGCTCAATCACCACGTCTACAAGCTGACGCCGGACATCAAGTCACGGTGGCAACTGTCTGTTACCCCCAGTGTGATCGAGGCCGACGATCGGGTCTTCAAGGTCACTGAATACGCCCTGACTCCGGAGTTGAACCATGATGCGTCCTGATCTGTTTCGGAGGCTGGCCAATAAGATGGCGCTTGTCGCTGGCGGCCTGCTTCTGTCTGCCAACGCCATCGCAGCCGATGCTGGCGGGCTGGAGAGTGGCGCCAGCGCTTCCTGCAAATCCAACGGGATTCTTGGTAGTGCACTGATCACTGACGTGTGCTGGAGCTGCCTGTTCCCGCTCTACGTCTTCGGTGCCCGCATCGGGGGTGATGGCAACAGCTCCGCGCCGGAAGACGCCAGCCCTCAACCGTTGTGTGCCTGTATGGACAGCAATGGCCTGCCGGCGCCCGGTATCCCGACATCCATGTGGGAGCCGGCACGCATGATCGAGCTCACCTACAAGCCTGGCTGCCTCTCGAGTCTCGGGGGGCTGGAGCTGCCGTTCGACAAGGCGCGCTACGGCTACCACGGGGGCGGCAAGGGGCTGGATGAGGGGAGCGACAACTACCAGCACTTCCATTACTACGCGTTCCCGTTGCTGACCGTGCTCGATCTCTTCAGCGGTGGCCGCTGCAATGCTGGCGGCTATTCCGATCTGGACATCATGTACCTGGGAGAGATTGATCCCACCTGGTCAGATGACACTCTGGCCTACTTCACCAACCCCGAAGCCATCGCGGTCGCCAATCCGGCAGCGACAGCCGCCTGTGCGGCAGACGCCATCTCGTCGACGGCCAAGAAGCCGATCAGCTCGATGTTCTGGTGCGCGGGTTCCTGGGGAACCATGTATCCGCTGTCCGGCAATGCTGACAAGAGCATGGACCTGATCAACGGCTCCTCCAGACGCTCTGCCCAAGTCCTGAATGCGCTGCATCGCCGGGGGCTGGCGTGGACCACCATGGGCTCCGAGAACATGTGTGAGAGCAGCATCGCGCCCACGCTTCCCAAGCAGCAATACAAGTTCTCGATGCTGCACCCGCGCCCCGAGAGCAACAGCGATCACGTAATGGGTGAGTCCATCATGAAGTGGGGCATGGATCGCTGGCGTCCGATCTACGGTGAAGACCCGACGTACCTCATCTGGCGGTGGAACGACTGCTGCAACACCATGTAAGGAGACGCCCCATGCGCAACTGGATACGACGCACGGCCAGCGGGCTCCTACTGGTGACCATGCCGGCCATGACCTTCAATACCGCCTACTTCACCGCTGGGGTGACGTGGGCGGCGAACCCCTACAACGTCGAGGTGGAAGAGCTATCGAACACCTTGGCCAATGACCTCTGGGAGGATGCCAGCACGGATGGTGACAGCGAGGTCTCCATCGGCTCCGGCAGCACCGCGATTTCGGGCGATCTGTCCGACATCTTCCCCGGCATGCAGGATGAAGGCGCCACGCCGGACGGCTCCCCCTCGCTGGGTCAAATGGCAGACACGTATGACGATGGCGAGGCCATGGATGAGCTGGGCACCGCGGCCCGCACCAACATGTATGAGGACTCCCAGCTCGACAACAGCATCAAGCGCGATCCGAGCACGATCACAGATCCTTCCCAGCTGCCGTGGTCGGACGAAAGCCTCGAGCAGGCCGGGTCTTCGACCTACGGGGTGGCCTATGACGTGATGCGCGACAGCGCGGAGCGGCCGAAAGTCGATCTGAGCGATGATCCGATCTTCGCCGGCGTGCGTCAGGGGGTCGATGAACAAGGGCTGTTCCAGGAGAACTTCTTTGACTGCTCCGAAGAGAACTCGCTGGTCGACTCCTCGCGCACGGCTCACATTCCCGATTACAAGACGTGTGACCGCATCAAGACCGGCTCTAATAACTGCGAGATCAAGCACGACTACACGGCAGCGGTGGTCCAGCACTATGCCGGCCCATTCAACCTGCGCACCTGCCAGGATGGGCAGGACTGCCAGGAGATGTGGATCGGTAAGGTGGGCAATAACTACTGGTCAGGCAAATGCAAAATCTATGAGCAGTTCACCCAGGTCAAGGTGGTTAATCCTGATGCGATCGTGCGTGCCGAGATTGAATATGCCAAGTGGGATGACCACATGCAGATCTATGTCGGCCCCCCGGGGCAGGAGCAGAAAGTCTGGCAGGGGCCTAACGCCAATCAGTTCCCGCCCGAGACCGCCGGTAAATGTGAGCTCAGCAATTCCTGGAGTCGCGACAATCTTGGGGTCGATGTGACGCAGTACTTCAAGCAGAATCCTGATGACATCTTGTCGTTCAAGATCCGCGTGTCGGTATCTGGTGAGGGGGAAGGGTACGCACGCCTCAAGATCTATTACGACCCCGAAAAAGTCATCAAGGACGACACCTGGACCCCACAGGACTGCATCTCGACAGCCCAGGCCATAGACGATGGCTTCGCCGAGGGCACCTACACCTGTACCAACCAGCCCTCTGCCAGCGGCGAAGAGGGTTGCGTGGATATTGAAGGCCTGACGATCTGCTCCGACGATCTGAAGGATGCCCCGATCAAGGGGGTGCAGAACACCTGCCGCACGGTGCAGGTGGATGCCGACTTCGATTTCTACAAGGGGAATATGGAGTGCTGGACGGATCCTGAAGGCAATGAGCATTGCCCGACCATTGAGGAAGACTTCACGTCCCAGTGTGAAGAGCTGGAGGCTCAAGGGTGTGGCTTCATCAGCCAGGAGTGCGTAGGCAACGCCGAAGGCGAGTCCGGCACCTGTTATGTCACCGAGGAAAAGTGGGACTGTGGCCGCGATGTCGAGATTCCGTCGACCGGCGTAGAGACCACCTACCAGTGTGACGGGGATTTCCAGTGCATTGGGACCGACTGCTTCGACAACACCAATGTCGAGAATGCCGACTTCGCCAAGGTGGCTGCCATGCTGAACATGGCACAGAGCGCGCAACAGGACATGGAGTGCACCGGGGTCGAGGACGCGCAAGAGAACGTGTCGTGCAAGGTCTTCGGCGGTTCCGCCTATGAGTGCAAGACGGCGCTCGGCGGCGTGCAAGACTGCTGTGAGCAGCCGGTCAATGTCTCGGCCAAGGACTACCTGACGATGATCATGGCAGTGCCGAAGATCGACGAAGCCATCATGTCCAATCGGATGGCTAGCACGGCTTTCGGAGAGACCCTGCAGAGCGGCTACAACACACTACGCGCGCCGATCGTAGACTCTTTGAATGCCGTTACCGAGCCACTGACCAGCATGTATGACAACACGGTTGGTGCAGTGAAGGAGGTGGTGACGGAAGCTCTGGATAGCCTCATCGAGAAGCTCAAGGAGCAGACCCAGAAGGTGATTTCCGAAATCATCGGTAACATGGCGGGGCCAGATGCCGCAGCGGCTGGCGGACAGGCCGCGGCCGGCCAAGCAGGGGAGAGCGCGGCCACGGAAGGCGCCACCATGATGGGGGCCGCGAGCACACTGATGGCCATCTACGGCTACTATGCCCTGGCCATGGCCATCATCAAGATCGTCTGGGCGTGTGAGGAAGATGAATTCATGCTGGCGGCTCACCGGGAGTACGGTAACTGCACCTATGTCGGCTCCTACTGCAAGACGGAGGTGCTTGGGGCATGCATCGAGAAGCGCAAAGGCTACTGCTGCTTCAAGAGCCCGATGGCGCGCATCATGCAGGAGCAGATTCGCCAGCAGATGGGCGACGAGTATCCCGATTTGCAAGACTTTGGCGATGCCGAGGATCCGCAGTGTGGTGGCATCCCCCTGGACGTCTTGAATGCAGTGGATTGGGATCAAGTGAATCTGGATGAGTGGACAGCGACACTGGTTGAAAATGATCTGTACCAAGGGGCGCCAGACAATCTGACAGTTGAAGCGCTGACCGGTGAGGGTAATTGGCTGGGCGCTGGGGATGACGGCGAAGAGTCGCGACCTGACGTGATTGAGCGCACTAGCGAGAGGATGGGAGACCTTGAATTTGATGAGCGTTACCAAGAAGCCCGACAAATATACAACGTAGAAACCAAGTGAAAATAAACCCCGCCTTTGGCGGGGTTTATTTATGGGGTTTGGAATAGCAAGCGCTTTCCCTTGTTTAACATATAAGGGTAAGGGGTTGTAATCCCGTAGTCGACCTCTGGTGGTAGGTAAATATAGAAGGTCCCCGGCAGGCTTTGGCTTAGCTTGTTATATGCTGACTCGTAGTCAAAGCTTTCATTGGAAGACAAGAATAGCACCTGAGATAAAGTATCAATTGAATTCAACTCTACGGCGCTGTAATACATTGCATCCTTTGACTTGAACAAGTCACGATGCTGTTCAACCGCAATTGCTTCGAAATCTTGCTTGTTCACCCATTCACCAGCGATGGTAGACTCATTAGCCCGTGGAATTGTAAGCGCGAGTCGCACAATGCATTGATCTGCAACCTTGCACCCAAGCTTCTCAGAGGTAAATGAGAACCCTGTATAGCTCATATACCCTAAAGTACTCACTGGAAGAGAACTAACACTACCCTCTACTCCCACGGTATCGATCAGAGAATCCTTAACGATATTAATGTAGTCGTTGATAGCTGACTGCCGATTACCACCGGCAGCATAGGGAATGCTTGCGAATAGCAATGGATGCTTGTGACGATGCTTAGGCTTATTAGGTTTCATCGCCTGGATCACAGATGCGGATTCGGCTACATCCGACAAGTCACTTGAAGTCAGGAGGGTGCCAAAGGATAGAACGTCAAAAATGGTGCTTTCTGTTCTATCATAAGTCGCTTGGGTGCCATCTATAGCATCGCCGACATCATGCTGTGAAACAAAAGCATAATCTTTCATCAGATTACTAGGCAAAGAATATTCTGGGTTGTAAGATTTTTGTGTGTGCATAGAACAGCCTTGAAGTAGGCTTACAAGCATGGCCGCTGATAAAACTTGAAATCTGTTGATGTTGAGCATTTTGGGTGTCCCTTGATTGTACTGCCGTAGTGCTATTCCTTGTATTTTGACCTACTTATACATTCTGTCTAGTCAATATACAAACCCCCTCGAGGTAGAGGGGGATAGAAGAGTTCTCTGTTGGGGGCAGCTAAGCGTCTAGGGATTGCTTCTTGAGGTGCTCGTCCTGTTGGCGACGCTTCTTCTGCCACTGCTCTCTCTGTCGCTGCTGGCTCTTCTGCACTTCGGCCGGCGGCTTCTTCTCGGCATGGATTTCCTTGCGATAGAACTCGGACTGCTCCTTGTCCTGCTGTTTGGCCTTGTTGGCAGTCGATTTGGCTTGTTTCTGAATCTTCTTGTCAATGGGCATGGCGGAGGAGACATTCATCATCGCATTGCGCTCGCCTTTACCAGCGTTCTGATAATGATCGGTCATGATGGTCGTCACAATGGACTGAATGGTGCGGAGCGACTGGAGGACGTAGGAATGCAGGCGCGTTATGGCGGTATCCGCATGCTTCTTGTCCAGCTTGTTGTAGATACGCAGCAAATCTATGTCGGTGAACAAGCGATCCATGTCATGAAGAAGATTGACAAGGCGCATGGAGCTTGAGCAGGTTACCAGGATGTTGAACATGATCGGATTCGAGTGCACGTATTCCGACTGCTTTATCTCCGGGTTCGCTTGGAGAAGCGTGTCCATTGCCTTCTGGTTGGTAACGATGAGGTGATCGATGGTGCCAAGCAGTCTTTCGATCTCATTGAGTGCAGGCCTGGCCTTTTTCTCGCCTATGACATGCTCCATGACCATGTCTGCTGTGAACAGCGAGCTCAGCATCGGATGCAGGCCATTTTTCATGAGGCGCTGCAACGGGTAGCTGTTGATTCTAACGCGGCGACGAATCTCGATTCGCGATTTAATGTTCCGTTTTTCTTCCTTAAACCTGCGTGATTCCTTGGGGTTGTAGTGCTTGATGTCCTCAATGACAACCTCTTCCATCTTAGGTTGCTGAGATCCGGTCGCTTCGGTCATGAGTCGAACTCCTTGATTCATGGGATGTAGCAGTGCCACACAAGAATAACGAATCTCACAACAGGTTGCGTTACACGTTAACCGTCAAAATCGACCGATTCGGTGAACTTACACGGAGTTACATTGTATGATTTATGTAATTTTTGGGCGAGAAGCCAAGGCCTTTCCCACCATCAGGTAGGCCTTGATATCGCGCCGCGTTCCGGCTACGCTTCGTTCATCCCCTGCTTGCAGGCGATTCCGGACTCCAACCGGATCATCAAAAAGGACATAAAAACTTGTAAACCAACCCATGGGGGAGACTCTCCCTTATGGGCGACGTCTCCCCAGAGGAGACGTAGAAATGAATACATATAGTGACGCGACCGTTGTAGCAGCGCAGATCCAAGCCACGCAGGAAACGCTGCACCTTGCACTGTTGCTCCTTGGGGCACTCGTGGTTCTGATCTTCTTGGTAGTGCTCAACGCCAAGAAGGAAGACCCGAAGGAGGGAGATAAGAAGTATGTTCCTCCTGCCACCAAGTCTGAAGGCCTGTTGGAACGGGCGCTCAAGCGTGCAGGCAAAGGCATTGCCATAGCCTCTCGCTGGAGTGTGCGAAAAGTGCATGAACAGGTTGAAGAAAGCCGCGAGCGCCGCGCTCAGCTGAATCAAGCTAGAGACGCAAAAGGCGCGGTCAGCCAGCACAAAGTGTTTGTTGACGTCCCGGCCGAACACCGCGGAGCTTTCACTGCCATCTCTTCCGAGGGCAAGCAGTGGGATCACTACGATGTTCCGACCTATCAGCGCAAGAATGTGAAACTCGCATTCTGATCGCTCTTTAGGCTGTATGAGACCCAGGACACTTGTCCTGGGTCTATCAGAAATTTTGCCGCTCGATCGGCATTGATAGCGTTTACGCCACATGCGTAAGCGACCTACCTACCCGACAGGGGGTTCACTAACCCCCTCGGGGTCAGTGCGCCTCCTGTTCATGTATTTGAACTGGGAGAATCGCTATGACCTCTGCAAAAACCCTCACGGCTACCACTGCATCCATCGGCAAGACCTTCGGTCTCGACCAGGTTCCCGATGATCGTGTTGTCGTGTGCTATCCGCCCTCTGGGCCCCCCCTCGTTCCCGCCGTCGATAAGCATCACCACTTCGACCGGGAGCTTCTCTGCCGCCTGCTGAACTTCCTCAACGATCCTGCTGGGGACGCCATGTATCTCACTGGGCCTACTGGCTCGGGCAAGACCTCTGGCATCAGCCAGGCCTGTGCACGCCTCAATTGGCCGATGAGTTCCGTCAATGCCCACGGGCGTATGGAATTCACTGACCTGCTGGGGCACCACGCACTACTGGCGCTTCTGCCAGGCGAAGAACCCACCATGCAATTCGTCGAAGGCCCTTTGGTCACCGCGATGCGCCATGGCCACGTTCTTGTCATCAACGAGATTGACCTGATGGACCCGGCTGAGCTCTCTGGGCTCAACGATGTGCTGGAAGGTCGACCGCTGGTGATCGCAGAGAATGGTGGTGATGTTGTGAAACCTCACCCCATGTTTCGTGTTGTCGTGACCGGTAACTCTGCCGGTGCGGGTGATGACACGGGCGCTTACCTGGGGGTCCGTCAGCAAAACATCGCTGCCATGGATCGCTACAGGGTTGTGCAAGTCGGGTATCTGCCAAATGAGGTTGAAGTGAAGCTCCTTGTGGCGAAAGTCAGCGGTATGCCGAAGGATGTCGCGGATCGGATGGTCGAGATGGCCAACCACATTCGTGAACTCTTCACAGGGACGGCGGAAGGCGGCGACAGCCAACTTTCGTTCCCGATGTCTACCCGTGTCCTGGTTCGCTGGGGCCGGCTGATGATGGCTTACTCTGGGAGTCCCAGTCCGTTGCAGTTTGCTTTGAATGAAGCATTCCTGAATCGGGCCGCTCCAGAAGAGAAAGCAGCCATCAGTGAGATCGGGCGCCAGATCTTTGGTGCATCCTGGGGTAAGGAGTAATGGCAATGGATATTGAAACTCTTGCTAAATGCTCTGTGTTGCAAACGGCTTATTACACTGACGAGAATCAAGAGCGTAAGATAATCGTTCTTGCATACTCGACCTATATACACTGGAGAGTCTTGGTGTTTGGGTATCAGCGTGATGATGACCTGTATGTGTACGAGCAGAATATTACGGAACGTGCATTTCAGGAAATACCTGCAATACTCCCGCCTCGTATAATGGTAGACGACAATACTTACTTGTTGGCCGAGAATCGCTGTGAAGTAATGGCGGCGTTGGGCATCAAGGAAGGAAAGCTCTATGTATCATTAAAAGCCAGTCCTGTTGAGAAAACAGTAAAGCTGGCGATTCATGGTGATGCGAAGTGCTTGTTGAGGATCTCTGAGGAACTTGTGCCGGTCAATACCTCGTCACATTACCCCATCGCGGGTGATGAGGCACGAGAGGTGGCTTGCATTCTCAAGCGAATCGTAGAGGAGGACTCAAATCGTCGTGGTAAGTCGCACGGAGAAGTGGAACACAGGCTCCAACCGGTCGTGTATCCGGTCAAGAACTCGCGGATTGCTCTGTATCCTAGAGCTGACGCGAGTCTTGAGGAGTTTGTTATCACAATCACAACTCCATTGAATGATGTGCTGAATAATGACGTTTCAGATCCTCTGATGATCATTGCTGGTCAATTGGGGCTCGAACGCGTGTCAGCTAGTTATTCCAATATGCTAGTAGACGGACTCACTATCACGGATCTTACCGATCGTGAATTTGTGGCATTAAAACTAAGTGCACAGGATCATTTTGTTGACCTCGCTTTGATTTATCATAAAGTGCTGGAAACTCGAGATGTTCTGAGCATTGCAATTCGTAACCTGAGTGCGCCTTCTGGCGTCTCAAGTTACTTCTAAGGAGAAAGAATCATGTCTTTGTTCCATGAAGCTGAAATCACCCTTCTGGGTATGACTGGTGGTGTTCCCAAGATGGCCCAGACACAGTCTGGAAAACGGGTCGCCAATATCAGCATCCTGGTGGAAACCGGTGGTGGTAATGGACGTGAGCCAGTGAAAACCTGGTATGACGTCTCGCTGTGGGGAAACATGGCCGAGCAAGCAGAACGTATGCTGACTCGACCCATGATGGTGTATGTGAAGGGGGAACCGCGCATTGAACGGTTTACCTCTGGTCAAGGGCAAGAGCGAATGAGCATCAAGGTGATGGCTCACCGCTTCAAGCCAATTGGCTACAACAAGAGCGATGCGAGGGATGGCCAGCAGGCCGCGGTGAACTCTCAACAGGGGGCGCCGCAACAACCTTCACAGGCACCGCAGCAAGCGGGGTATTCGCAGCAGCAAGGCGGATACCAACAGGCGGCTCCGCAGCAGTACGCGGGTAACCAACAGGGTCAACCAGCCCAGCAACAGGGTGGCTATACCCAGCAGCCGCAGCCACAAGGCGGCGCTGGACAGCATTGGCAGCCCAATCAGCAACAACCGGGCTACAACGCAACTCAGCAAGCTGGATCGTATGGCGGCCAGTCACAGGCTCCACAGCAACAACGTGGGCCTCAGCAGTCGTTTCAGTAGAGTGGTCAAAACGCTCCTCAAGGTGCACCTGCACTGGCGGGAAGTTTTGATGGATTTGACGATGAGATCCCGCCCTAAGGAAAAAATCGTTCAAAATCAACAATTTGGCATGATTTAGTAAGTCGCAAGGGCTTCTCTCTGAGAGGCCCTTGTCTAGAACCGCAAGAAAAGCAGACACCACACCCATGAGGGGACTTTCTACCCCTATGGGGTGGAGTCCCTTCACTCGTACCTCACGAATGAAGGATAAAAGCTATGAACACGACTACTCGTACTGTTACCGAAATCGTCGCAAATGAAGTGGTTCAAGCCTGTGCGAAATCAATGGGCATGGAGCCGCAGATCTTTGTGACGGCACTGCGTCGACGGTTCGCGGATGTTGCCCAGCTGTTCGGGTACACCAGCATCCTCGAGGTGTGTCACCTGATTCAGAAGCACCGCATCGACCCGTTCTCTGGCCACCTGTATTTGCAGGTGACAGGGCAGCCGGGCCGCCAAGTGCTTCGCCCAGTGTTAGGGGTTGATGGATGGCTTGCCGTTATCAACCAGCACGAGCAGTTCCAGGGCGTGAGCTTCACCTACTCCCCGGAATCAATGCCCAACCCGCTGCAGGATCAAGGCGGGTCACAGCCAAGCTCTGTGCCTGTCTGGATGGAGGCCACGATCGTTCGTGGTGACCGCCAGGTGCCTTTCACGGTTCGCGAGTATTTCATGGAGGTCTACCAGCCGACTGACGCCTGGTTCCGTATGGGATCACGTCAGCTGCGCCATAAAACCCTCATCCAGTGCGCGCGCGTTGCGTTCGGGATGTCTGGGTTGTTCGACGAGGACGATATCTCTCGCATGAATGCGGCAAGCCCTATGGCTGCTGCTGGAAGCGAAGACGTCGCCGATCCGGATGTGGCAGTGCAATCCCGCCCGCGTCGCGAGACGGTGCTTGTCGAAGCAGAATCGGACACCAACGAGGCTGATACTCAAGCCCCGGCGGTGGACGGCGCTGCAGAGGACGAAGGTTTGGGTGATGAACTGGCCCAGGCATTCGGTGGTGCGGATACCTCAGAGTCTTTGGACGCTTCCACTGGCAAGACGGAAGAGGCCGAGATTACCGACCCCGATGTGGCGCCTGCCACGGAAGGTGAGGGGACTGAGGAGGCTGAATCGGAGGATGGCGGTGCCGAGGATCTGAATTCGACCGAGGTGAAGGAGGAAGGCGCTGAGCCGGCCCCCCAACCATCGGAGGAGACAGTATCTGAAGCTCCCGCCACCGAAGAGCCGTCCGCGATCGATCAGGAGTCTGCTGAAACCGAGGCAGCTCAGGAATCGGTCGAGGGAGATGGTCCTGATGCAAGTCAGCTGAATACTGAGGAGCGTCAGGCTGCCGACAAGATCGTGGATACCATGCTCGATCGGATCCCCAGGATTGTCGAAAATCTCTCGTTTGAAGATGCCGTGACCAAATGCCGTGAGTGGGTTCTCACGAACGGCAAGGAGCGATTCAGCGCCGAGGCATTCGATTACCTGGTGCAATCGTTCGATACGCGAATCAAGGAATACGCCGCAGCTCAGGCTGCATAAACCCGTTCGGGGATGGTGAAAGCCAGCCCCGTTCGGGGTTGGCTTTTGCTGTACCGCCATCACGGAGTGGTCGCGAGATGCAGTACGAAAAAGTTGTGTTGGAGCAGGGCACCACTGAGTGGCATGCCTGGCGCAAGGAAGGCATTACCGCGACTGATGCGGTGGTGTTGGCCGGACGCTCACCTTACAAGTCGGTTTACCGCTTGTGGGGCGAGAAGATGGGATTCATTGCCGAGGCGGACATTGGGGCCAACCCCTACGTCCGTCGCGGTAATGAGCTTGAGCCGGAGGCACGTGACCACATGGCGGACTTTCTGTTGGATCACGATCCTTCAGAGGAAATCGTTCGTCAGGCGGGCAAGTACCTCAAGGAGCCACTGACCCCTTGGTGTATCCAATCCAAGCAGTACCCGATGCTCAGGGCGAGCCTCGATGGTCTTCGGGCCAATGGCGAGCCTACCGAGCTCAAGGTGCCGTCGGAGAGGACGTTCGAGGATGTGCGGCAACATGGCACCGACTCGAAGGCCTACAAGCTCTACTACCCCCAGGTCCAGCATCAGATCATGGTCACGGGGGCCAAGCAGGGCTGGTTGCTGTTTTACCAGCCCGACCGCAATGTCCAGCCGATCTGCTTTCGTGTTCCGAGAGATAAAGACTTCATCTCAGAGAACATCAAGCGGTGTAGCTGGTTCTACAAGCTGATGCAGTCTCGAACTGCACCTCCCAAAGACAAGCAGAAAGACGTGTATTACCCGGGCACTGAGGCCGAAGCCGAGGCATGGATACTTCATGCCCCTGCTGTTCAGCGGCTTGAGCAAACCCGGCAGCATCTCAAGCGGCAGATCGATGCCATTGAGGAGTCTCTTGAGGTTCACAAGGAGGCGCTGGCCCAGGCCATGGGCGGATACAAGGCGGGCGAGTATGCGGGTGTCCGCATGACCTGCACGCAGCGTCAGCCTGCTGTGAAGTGGGAGAAGCTGATTGAAGCCGAGACAGACCTCACCTTGACGGATGAGATGAAGGACAAGTACCGCGGTTCGGTTGGGCGTGAATCACGTCGAATCACGATCACGGGAAAGCCCTTGCCCAAGGATTACACCGATCCTCGGGCTCTGGAGTGGCTGGAGCCGTATCTGGACGACAGGGGAGACATCAGTTTCCAACCACCGTCACGAAGTGGCTTCTTTTGACACTTCCCCCGGCATTGCTGGGGGCTTTCTTCTTGCCAGCCTGAACATTGCGCTCAGGCCGGCCATAGACCGCTAGGCACTTTCCTGGCGGTAATCGGGCATTCCCTGTTTATCGAACAGGAGAAACGCCGTGGTGAGGAAGATGACGCCGCCGAGCGCCGGAATGGCAAACGGGAACAGGAGCGCACCCCATAGCGCACTGACACAGCGGCTATTCCAGTCCGGGAACTTGTTCCACAACGTCACCAGGAACGCCGCGGACCACACCACAACGAGGAAGCAGGGGATGCGGATCGCATCGGAGACGGTCTCGACCTTGTCCAGCTCAGGATGATTGGCATGGTATTCCAGCGCGCCCGATAGCTGGATGAAGCAGGCGATGACCAGCGGCAGGTACCCCGCGAGGCCCAACACCCATAGGCGGGATCGGGTCTGCGCCGGCGACGCCAGCCAGCGGTGTCGCAACACCTTCTTCCCCAGGGCGCCGGACACGAGCCCCGCGATCTCAATCAGCATGATGATGCCTCCTTGTCCATTCGAACGATGCACCGGAATAGCGGTAGCGGTCGCAGGAAGTGTACCTCCCATTCTTTGAATGGCTACCCGAACTGCGCCGGCAACTCTGACATGGCGCTCAATCCTGAAGTGAGGTGATGAAATGCTCGATCTGACATTAGAGCGTCAAGGCCAAGCCGTGACCTTGCCGATTTCTGACGTATGTCCCGGCGACAGATTCGATCTGGACGGCAAGACGTACTTCGTGACCGCCAAGCCCTACCAGGCCGCGGGCCAATGGACGTTGCCGGCCCTCCCAGTGGCCACTGGACCAATCAAGCTGTTGCTGGGTGAGCCAGGTGAAGGCCTCGAAACTGCAGCAAGGATCATGGATGACTTCGAGGCCGATCTGCATGAGGACGACGGACATGCGTTTCTCGTGAATGAGGATACCGGCAATATCCTATCGCCACGGCTGACACACGAAGCGCTCGAGGCCTTCTGCGTGGAGCACAGGGCCAAGTATGAGGCGCTGGCGGCGCAGCACCGCGGTGCCATCAAGGCCCGCCAGCACTTCAGCTTCGACCCGTGGTGGTAATCGCGGCTTCAGGCCGCCAGCGAATTAGAACGCCCTGGCCTTGACCAGGGCGGGTAAAGCATTCGGTCTTTGACCGATAGTGGAACGAGCCACTCTAAACAGCTCGACAGAAGCAGTATCTGAAAATCAGCTCGACTCACCCACAGGGGGAACACACTTCCCCTTGGGGGTAGTGCGTTCTCCCGATTCTGAAATGAACAAGGAGAACGATATGAGCTCACAAGACACTCGCGTGCTGGATCAGATGGTCATCGTCCACCTGGACTTCGATATCTGGTCAGGTCAAAAGACCATGGCGCCCGACGATATAAAACTCGGTGATAACGGCGAGCTCCCTCCGGGAGATCTTGCCAAGCCGGGAAGAAAGAACATCTGTGACCCTACCGATCTGAAGATCTTCCAGAGCTATCGCACTGAGACAACCGCATACCTGGCGCATATCGGGATGCGGTTCCTCAATGGCTATGCCATTCCGGAAGCTCGCAGAAAGGAGGTGGATCAGAAGCTACACGAGGTCCGTCGCAAGTTTACTCAGGCGCGTGCCGACTTCTTGGCTGCCTATCCGCAGAAAGTCGCGGACTGGGCAGCGAAGTACCCTGGCTGGGAAGAAATCGTACAGCGAGCAGCTCTGTCGGTCGGCGATGTGGAAAAGCGCCTCGACATGAACTGGGACATGTTCGGTATCTCTGCTTCTCAGGGGGGCACGGGAAATGTCGAGAGCAAGGCCGCGCAGCTTGGCGGCTCACTGCTTGAGGAGGTCGTGGAAGAAGCTCGACATGCGTTGGTGAAGCATATCGATATTCAGAAGCGCACCATCTCGACGCACTTGATGAACTCGCTGGAAAAGCTCATCGACAGGGTGAATGGGCTGTCCTTCCTGGACAGTCGCTTCGCGAACCTTGTCACGATGATGCGAGAGGCTCATAAGCAGTTTCGTATGAGTCCCTCGGGGAAGAAATACTCGCCGAAAGGTGATGGTTTCTTCTGTGTCTATGCCGTGGTCAGCATTCTTGCTGATGTCGATCAGATCGACGCCTACGTCAACGGCACTCAGGGGATCGACAGCATGGCTACTGACCTGAAAGCGAATGCTTACGGGACGGCAGTCGTAGCAGCTCACCACCCTGCCTCCGCCAGCACCGCTCCCGCTTCGACAGGGGAGTCGTCAAACGTTGCTCCGGCAGCCAATGACAGCGACGACATGTTGGGTGACGACCTTCTGGACGGGCTCGACGACCTCTTCAGCACATTGACCGGTGCCCCGGTAGATGACGCAACGACCGTTGCGGAGTCGACCAGCAAGCCGGCCTCTGCTGTAGGTGGCTGGTTCTAAAACAAATATCTCTACCGCCATGGGGCACCGACCCCATGGGGGGATGGTGCCCTCTCAACATCTGAGGAGCACCATCATGAGAAATAATTCAGTTCTACATCGCGCCCTGCCCATCGTGGCAGCCGCGCTGGGCAAGAAGCTCGGCGTCAAGGTCGTGATGCAAGGACAGACCGCATGCACGAACGGGAGCACGATCTACCTGCCGGCACTCAAGTCTGAGAGTGAGCATGCGCCAGCCTTGTGGGGGTATCTGACCCATGAGGCTGCGCACGTTCGCTTCACTGACTTCGACTGTGTCCGTCAGGCCAATCGGATCAGCCCCTTGGCGGGCTCGCTGCACAACATCCTTGAGGATGGCGTCATCGAGCGTGAAATTGCCAGGGTCTACCCGGGTGCCGTCAAGTCTCTGCGAGACACGGCTGAGCACCTCGTGCAGGAAAAGCTTTGGATGGATGTCACCCCGGAGACTGCCCCTGGCATGTCGCCCGAGGCCATCCTTTCTGGCTACATCCTGTTCCACGTTCGCTGTAACCCCGAGCTGGCCAACCAGGCAACGATCCTTGAGGGATATCGTGACCGGTTCCGTGCAGCGTTCCTTCAGGCTTTCGGGCTTGGGACGCTGCTTGGGCTGGAAGCGATCCTCGATCGTGCCGGTGGCAATCTCTCTACGTCAGACACGCTGGACATGACGAAGGAGATTCTGGCGTACCTCAACCTTCAGGCTGAGGCCCAGCAGCCGGATAGCGGTAACCCAAAAAACAGTGATCAGAATGATCCGCAACAATCTGCGTCTGATGATGACGATGACTCTCCTGGCAAGGGTGGTGGTACCAATGACCAGAACGACGATTCCTCATCGGACGACAACGCTGAATCTGGATCGGAAGACTCTCAAGGAGCGCAGGCTGGCTCTGACGATTCCGACCAGGACGCTGGGCCGAGCAGTGCTGATAGCAGTGATGCTGACAGTGCTGATGACAGCCCCAAGGGGAGCTCCGCCTCTGACAACGCCGGCAGTGATGCTGGTGATGAGGGAGACGATGCCTCTAGTGGTAGCGACAGTGCCAACGGCCAGGATGACAGCAGTGATGCTGCCTCTGGCGCCGATGGTGTGACAGCCGCCGCTGAATCCGCAGGAGCTCCGGCTTCAGGCGGTACCCCGACCCCCGACCAGCAAGATGCTCTGAAGCAGTCTCTTGAGGCTGCCGACGACAGCAAGATGGCCGGGGATGTTCTGCAGCCACTGCAGGACGCCATCGAGAAGGAAGTGCGCAAGACCGGGATGGACAAGGCGGCATCGTCTATCGCGACTGCGCATGAGGCCGGCGAATCCTTCAACCATGTGGGTGATGGAAGCGCACTCGATCTGGAGGCCCGCAGCCTGACGCGCAAATTGCGTCAGCAACTGCAGGGGCTGGTGCAGACCAGCCGTCTTGATCGGGAAATCACTGGCCGCCGTGGTCGTAACCTGAGCACTCGGCGCTTGTGTCGAATGAAGATGGGCGACACGCGGGTCTTTTCGCGTCGTGAAGAAACCCTGGCACCTGATACCGCTATCCACCTCTTGGTGGATGCGTCCGGGTCCATGAGAGGGGAGCGAGCGCGAATGGCGTCGGTGGCCACCTACGGGCTGGCCATCTCGCTGCAATCGATCGAGCGAGTCGCCGTGACGGCGTCCTCGTTCTGTGGTGGCAGCACTGTCATCCGCTCGATTCTTGAGCATGGGGAGCAGGCAAGACGGCAGCCAGGTACGTTCCTGATCTCTCCGCAAGGAGGGACGCCGCTGGCGCCGGGGGTATGGCATGGCTTGAAGTCGCTGATCGCGGCTGGAGCCGAGCGAAGCGTGTTGATTGTGCTGACCGATGGTGGCGCCGGGGATTACCCCGAGGCCGCTGATGCGATTCGGAAAGCGCGACAGGCAGGTGTTGAGCTGTATGGAGTCGGCATACAGGAGCTTGCACATCCGGAGCTCTTCGATGACAGCGTGACTGTCACCGACGTCCGACTGCTGGGCAAGGAGCTGTTTCAGCTCGCCCGGCGCAAACTGATCACTGGATAAACCAACCCAAAGGGGACACGCCTCCCCTTTGGGGAGCGTGTCCTTCTACCTGGAGGACAGGCGATGAAACATATCAAGCAAACCTTGACGCGTGTGTGCGTCGAGCCTCAGTCGCTCCCGACACCGGGAGTTGAGCAGTGCGGTATGCCTGCCCTTGGATGCTCGCATCCTGGGCAGGTTTTCGGACTGCAAGTGGAGGTGCTCGGCGAGGACAGCATCGACATGTCGGTGTTCTCACCCCTCTCCAAGTATCGCTTCTGGCAGGGCTTCAAGCCCTCGTCCGTTGCCTGACCCGGCTCTGCCGGTAGTCAGTCTGCGTTTGGCCCGATGGGGTCGTGCGGGGGTCCATTAGGACCCTCGATGCAGGGCGGCAACGCCCATCCCACCACCCTTGCTGGGGGCGACACTTGCTCCCCCAGGGGGCTTGTGCGTCTCCCGGCTTACTGAGGACTCGCACATGCACACACCTCTGCGTCATGAGCAGCAGTACGGTCTAGGTCTCGACCTGACTGATAAGGCTTTAGAAGACAAGGTGCCCGATGAACTCCAACCCGCTCCCCGGAGCTTATCGGAAGAAGTCGATCACCTGCTCTATAGCCTCGACGACTTTCTGCAGCAGTTTGATTCGTCTCAACCGAGACGGCAGCCGAAAGTACGGCAGTTGCCGAATTACCAGGCACTGCCGCGCGTCGGAAAAGAGAAGTACTTCGCGCCTTCTCTCACCCTGATCCAGCGGCGCCACATGTTGCTTCAGACCATGACCGATGTGACATGGATTGAGCGGCTTGGTGCTGAGGATCTGCTAGAGGCCCTGTACGGGTACCAGCTTGCAGATCTCGAGGATGCCGTTGCTTTGCGTCGTGAGACGCCCAGCACCGACCCAGCCATACAGGCTGTTTGGGAGGAAATGGCTTCCTTGATGGACTGGAGTGATGACCAGATCACTGTGCTGGCGTACAGAATGATCGAGGGTCAGCTGGAAACCGTTCGCAATACGCTGAAGGTCACTGAGAAAAGTGAGTCGGAAGCGGAGCGCGACACGGTGGGCAGCCAGGAGTTGGCACACATCCTGAGCTGGATCGATGGCCGCATTGGTCGCCATACCGGAGCGTTGCTCGAGTTTGGTGACTTCTGCCATATCGCCGAGATGGATGAAGAAGTGCTGCACGAAGGTTTGCTTGAGATATTAAAAAACTGTGGCCGCGATAGTTGGTAAACAACCTGCTATCAAGGCCACGCCACCCGTGGGGGCATACTTCCCCACGGGGGGAGTGTGCCTTCAATAGCAATATTTTGGAGGTGCATGATGAAAACGTTAATGAAAACCGCTGTGCAAGTTCTCAAGAATGATGGCGTGCTGGCAAATATTGAAACCTGCAAGGAAGTGATTGGATACATCTTCAGTGCAGATGAAATTGATGCCGCTTTCCTGCGTTGTCCGCTGCCCGGACACTTCTGGGAAGAGCATGCTGATGAGACATTGATGGGAGTTAGGTTGTATGAAGTAACTCATGTTGATGATGATGGCGAAGTGCTTCGTGAAGCATCGCTCGATGTATCAAGTCGCGTCGAGGGATGGAAAGAAGTGGTGGCATAACACTATCTGATTGCCTGGTCTATCTGGCGGTCAGATAGACCCTTCACTATTTAAGGGAGCACACCATGAATCGACCCATTATCGCTATCAAACTTGCAGCACAAGCCGGCCTCGCGGTTGATGAAGACAGTATTCGATTCTCTATTGGCTTTTGCCAGTCGGACTTCTGTGACATTGATCGTGCTGAGGTTGATCTGACACATCCTATCGTGAAGCAATATCTCTACCAGACCACATTTGAAAGTGAGTGTGCGCCTTGGGTGAAGTTTTGCGACATGAAGGAATTCTGGGATGTGTATTTCAAACTTCTGCCTCAGGAACCGTGGGATTTTACTCCGTCAGAGTGCGGGGGAGATCCTGATTATTCTCAACAGATAATTGATATGGTTGAAGAATCGGTACGTATTGAGGAGACCGGTCTCGGCGGGCGTGTCCAGACCATTAAGGTGAAGGACGGCAGTGAAGCGGAATACGCCGTCACTCTCGCCTCCATGGTCGGGGTGACGCTTGGGTACGCGAAACACGTTCAGAGCGAAGAGCAAGACGATGTTGACTTGCTTCGTGTGTATGCAACCAGTATCAAGATCTTGCTGGAGGCTGCACATTATGCACTTGAGTGCGCTCTCGCTGAATACATGAAAGATGTTGCGAAAGATATCTACCGTGTTCTCAGTGACTTCGAGTTGAACAAGCCCTCGCCGGAACTGAAGGTGATTAAAACAGTCGGGAATTACTCGGTAGAACTGGAAATGGATCCAGATGACCATCAGATGGATCAGGATGATGATGCCGGTTATACGGCAGCAGAGTTCCTTTCGATGGTGGAATCTGGTCATTCAGAGTCTCTGTTATCTTTAGGGATAAGAGATGATGCAACGAATGAACTATGTTCGATGTCTTTTTTCTACCACGGCCCTGACGATGAACGTAAGATCAAGAAATTCGTGCTTGATAACCTGAAGGAAGTCATTCACGAAGTGAGATATTCTCGTTAATCGTCCTTAGCCACCTCGAAAGGGGTGGCTTTATTTGAATGCGCTTTGTCTCAGAGTGCATTCAAATAAAGTATCTCGATTCTGCTCCCTGGAGCTGAAGATGGAACGAGCCATCTAAAACAACTCGACATAACTGAGCTCATGCTCACATAAAACCCAATAGGGACACTCTCCCTATTGGGGGTCGTGTCTCTGCAACGTAATGAGGCACGATTATGAAAAATGTAATGATAAAAGATATTGCTATCATGACCGGCGTTATTGGTCTGGCAATGACGATAATGGCCGCACCGTATGCGGCAAGTGTGACATATGGACTCCTCTCGCTGGAGCACACCAGCAATCCAGATCTGTTTCGAGACATCTATGTGATGGGCTTCTTGCTCACACTGGTGCCCTCGTTCGTTCTGAATCGCCTGGGGTGGTTGTGGCTGCCGATGGCAGTGCTGGCGGGTTACCTCATGTGCGTGGCCGTTGTGGCCTGGCCCATGCTGGAAGGAGTGTCACTGCAGCGCTTCATTGTGGCTGCAGTTGCGATTGGCTCCCTCATGACGGTGGCGTCTGTCCCGTCCTGGCGGAATGCCTTTGATAGCCGTACCAACGAAGAAGCCGACAACGCTTCTACCCACTAACCCAGCAGCGCAGTGCGCTAGGAGTTTAGCTATGCCGTACTACAAGACTGAAGAAGTCAAAGCTGCTGCCCAGGGCAAGTGGCTGGAAGTGCTTTGCACGCTACGTCCGGAGTTGGTCGACGCCGCAGAACGCGCTCCACGATCAGTGAAGTGTCCGTACCACGGTGGGAAATCGGATTTCCGGTTTTTCAAGGATGTGGCGGATACCGGGGGCGGTCTGTGCAATAGCGCAAGCTGCATTGGGACTCACAACAATGGCTTTGCGCTATTGATGGCGATCACCGGGAATGACTTCCAGACCGTCAGAGATGAAGTGGGCAAGCTGGTGGGGGCCCAGGAGTATCTGACCAAGGAAGAGATTGAAGAGGGGCGTAAAGCCGCTGCCGCCGCGCGCAAGGCCGCCAAGGCCAAGCGTTCGGTACCCGCACCGGCATCCGCGCCCGCTTCATCCACGACGCACTCTCCCGTCACCCAGGCCGTAACGGGTGCCGATCAGGGATGGCGCCGTGACTTTCCGTCCTTCGGATCGCTGGCCATGGAAGACACGTCGCCCGACGTCTCTGCCCAACAGCCAGTGTTTGCACCTGAAGAACTCAGCACCATGCTGGCGGATTGTTCGCCGGCCATGGAGCCCGAGGAGGTACCAGCGGATGACCAATGGTCCGATGATTGGGAACCCGCTGAACCGCCCGTTGCTGAGGTCAGCAATGTGGTGCCGTTTCAGGCTCAGGAACCGAAACGTGAGGCAGAGCCGGTATCACCGACTCCCTCGCTGCCCGGCCTGAGTCCGGAGCTGCAGCAGCGCTTGGAGCAAAAGGCTGAACAGCTCCGGACGCAGCGAGTCGCCAGTGCAGAAAAGGCTGAGGCTCGTATTGATCAGGTGTGGAAGGCATGTGTGCCGTTGCTCGGCGCCGGTTCAGGGCCAGCCCGTGAGTATTTGAAGTCACGTGGCCTGGTACTGAAGTGGGACAAGGTACTGGCTCAGGACTCCATTCGGTTTCACCCGGCTCTCGAGTATTGGGGGGAGGGGGAAGACGATGTACCTGAGTTGAAGGGGAAGTATCCCGCGATCGTCTGTGCGATCCGTGGGCTTGATGGCGACATCAAGACGCTTCACCGCACGTACCTGACCATGACTGGCAAAAAGAAGCTCAGCGCTCATGGTGATGCACGCAAAATGATGACTGCTCCCGGAACCTCTGAGGAAGGGAGCAGTGTGACTGGCGCGAGTATTCAGCTGGGTGAGATCAAGGACGGTGTCCTTGGGGTAGCGGAAGGCCTGGAAACAGCGCTGTCTGCCTATCGAGCGACTGGTATTCCTTGTTGGTCGGCGGTCAACGCGACGCTGCTTGAGCGTATCCAGATCCCTGACGATGTCCGCAAGGTCATTATCTGGGCCGATAAGGATCGCTCTCATACGGGTGAAATCGTGGCAAATAATCTGACGAAACGCCTTGAAGCTGAAGGTGTCATCGTCGAAACACGTCTTCCGGCGGTCCCGATCCCTCCCAGGGAAAAGGGCATCGACTGGAACGACATCCTCATGAAGTACGGCATCCTCGGGTTCCCGAGGCGCTGACTGTAACTGGCATCCGGGCTTTTGTCTGGATGCCATCCTCCCGCACGGGATTCTCCCGTGCTGGGGGAATATCGTGCTCCAACGCTGGAGTATCACCATGAACATTGATCTGCACGCCATTCCTCATGAAGCCATCGAGGTATGTGGCATCGCACTCTATGTCGATATGTTGCAGGACTACCGTAGTCGTCCCGCCGACTCTCTCACCCACAATGACCTTGCAATGATCGAGGTCGTGGAAGAGGAGCTCGAGCGGGATCTGTCGGCCTACTGGTTATGGCACTCCCTCGTGGAGCGTCACCAGGGGGATGTCCTCGGGGTAGAGCTTCGTCACCCTGAGGCGCCGTTTCGACGGTGCTCCGCCATCCTCGCCGATCCGACCGAGCCCGGTTGCTATCGTGCGCAGCACTATGACGAACTGGGCTTCATCGGGCATGACACCTACCCGACGCTTGTCGAGGTAGGGGTACACCTGATGCGGTGCGGTCAGACCCAAGAGGTGCCAGGCACGCTGGAGCGCCTGTCATCTCAGCCGGTATGGCATGAGGCTACAAAAGCACGTGAGACCCGATTGACGGTGTCTCACGCATAAAAAATCGTAATTCCTGATCCTTTCAGGAGCACCCCTGCGCGGGAGATTCACCTCTCCCGTCGGGGGAGGTGTGTCTGCGTGCTATCCAACGACGGAGGCAACACCATGACTACCATCATCAATTCAAAGCTGGGCGAAAATCGCGGCAAACCGCGGATCTGGATCGAAGGCGCGAAGCTGGCTCGGGAAGGCTACAACCCCGGGGACCGCTACAACCTAGAGATCCAGTCTGGTCGGTTGATTCTGCAGGCGGCAGAGGATGGCCAATACACCGTGAGCAAGCGGACACGGAATGGTCGCCTTCTTCCCATCATCGATATCTCGAAGACAGAGCTGGCTGAGCTGTTTGACGGAGTTGAGACGCTTCGGGTGGCAATCTCGCAAGGCAAGATTGTGATCAGTGCGCATCATCAACACGGTCGTATTCAGGAGCGTGTAGCACGTCTGATTGACCGTATTTCGAATGATGAGCCCCTGCGATGCGCTTCGTTGTTCCACGGCGCTGGGGGCCTAGATCTGGCGATTCATTCAGGATTAGAATTGGCCGGAATCAAGAGTAAAGTCGGCGTTGCGGTGGAATTGAACGGCTCATATCTGGATGCATCACTTGTGAATAATCCAGAACTTTGGGACGCTAATTCCATTTTGATTGAGTCACCTATTCAAGATGTCAATTTAGGGCGTAACGCCCCGCAGATGGACGTTTTATGCGGTGGAATACCCTGTACTGGCGCTAGTTTAAGTGGGCGATCAAAAAATAAATTGAAGTATGCCGAAGATCATTCTGGGGCGGGGGCGCTATTTTTCTCCTTCCTTGAAATGGTTAAAGTGCTCAATCCTAGCATCGTTATTGGAGAGAATGTAGTGCCATATGCGTCAACGGCTTCCATGTCGGTGATTCGTAGTGTGCTTAATTCACTCGGGTATGTTCTCCAGGAACGTACCGGTTGCGGTAACGAGTTTGGGGCCCTGGAGAAGCGGGAACGTTTCTTCTTTGTGGCCGTGTCGAAGGGGTTGGAGCTGGACTTCGATATTGAGCAGATGTTGCCCATCGCCACCAAGCCTGCCTGTCTGAACGACGTGCTTCTGCCGTTCGATAGCGAGCTGGTGAATCCGGAAAGCTGGCGGACCTACGACTATCTCGCCGAGAAGGAGAAGCGGGATATCGCCAAGGGCAGCGGCTTCCGTAGGCAACTGCTGGATGGGAGCGAGCCTTACTGCGGAACGATTGGCCGTGGCTACAACAAGGCCAGAAGCAGTGAGCCGTTTCTGAAACACCCCACCGACGACAGCCTCTCGCGGCTTCTGACGCCAATCGAGCATGCCCGGGTCAAGGGCATACCCGAGTCATTGATCGCGGGCCTGTCGGCCACTACGGCCCACGAAGTGCTCGGACAATCGGTTATCTACGATTTGTTCCGGTCCTTGGGGGTCACCTTGGGCTCGTCTCTTGCGAGTCGCGTGCGCGGTGTACCCACTCAGCAGTGGCGTCACGTTCAGTGCATGACCTTCAATCCCGGCGAATCGACGCTTGGGGGCGAGGACTTTGCGCTGGCGGATGCCTTGATCGACCTCTCGACCGGACGCTTGCGTCTGGATCGCGCTGGGCGTGACGCCGGATGGCCGATCGCCGAGGGCTATGAAGGGGGGATTGAAGTGTGCATTCCCCAGGGAGCGCAGGAGGGCATGGTCGTGCCTCTTGACGCTGCTATGGAGGATGCCCACAACGCCACCCTCCATGAGGCCGTGATGGGCCTGCGAAGTGACCTGGTGGCCAAGCTCATTCGTGAGCGGGGCCATGAGGTTTCGATAGATCTCGGCTCGCCAGCCGGCCAGAAACTGAAAGGCCTGCTGGCACCGTCATTCGACGCTGTGAAAACCGTTGCGTAAAGGACTACCAAGGAGACTGATGATGGAAACTCAAGCTTGCATCCTGAATGGCATGACTCGTCGCTCACTGGCTTCTGAGATTGCAGCGCGCCACGCTTTGCGTGCGCCGCTGACCGTCTCAGGGACCGGAAACCGATCGCATGACACGCTGTGCGTCATGCCGACAAGCGATTGGACGCTGGAGAGCCTGTACGACGGCCTCCAGGGTCTTGCCGCGTGTCTTGGTGAAGACTTCTTCGCCAAGGGCGCTGTCGCATCGGTAGGCGATGTCTACGTGGGCACCAGTGCCCAGTACGCCATTCGTCCCTACGACCGGGAACGCCCCTTCACTGAGGCTCTGATTCAAGAGCTAGAGCAGTGGATGGTGGAAGACTCGCCGATAGAGATCGTGGATTGGAAAGGAAAGGGAATCGTCTCGGTGCCGGCTAACGGCCCCTGGACACCCGAAAGCCTTGAGATGGCACTGAACTACGTAGTGTCAGCGATGGGCGGTTCCAGCGAAGTCTCCCGCCGGGGAGTGATGGCCTATGTAGGCCCGGTACAACTCGGCTGGACAGAGCAGTATTCCATCCAGGTGCGAGGGCGGCATTACGACCTCGAGCATGACCTGGAAGCTGAGCTGGCGGCAGCCAACGTCCTCGACGCTGAGCTGCGCGTGACAGGCTTGGAATGGGATGAAGATCCGATGAGCTCACTGGCCACGTACTCCTCAACAGGACCGTGGACGCTGAAGAGCATCGTCATGGCACTCAGCAGCATGGTGCCGGCGCTTGATCTCATCATTCGGGAAATTGGCGCGGAAGTCTGGATTGGCCACGTACGTGTGGGCTCTTCAGAAGTCTGACGCTACCAGTAGAACGATGACGCCGGGGGGGAACCCCTGGCGCCATCCCGCGAGGCCTCATCCTCAAGCCTTCGGCTTTGGAATGACGCTTCTGCCCACTGGGCTGAAGATGGAACGGGCCATCTCAAACAACCCGACGCAAAAGCAGTACGTAAACACCATGCGGTGGATCTCCCTCCGCATGGCGGGGGGACTCCGCCATCACAACGTGAAAGGAGTGTCCCCGATGAAAATGCTATCTGAAATGCAGTCAGCGCAAGCCAAGCCCCGTTTGGCCATCTGTGGTGACCTGATGAACATGGACCTCACCGACTCCGGGCTACTCAGCATGACGCTGACGACCTGGGAGTCAGAGGCCGCCGGCCAGCCGATGCAAAGTTTCTATGCACGGTTTGCCAATGTTCTGAATGGTGCCTACCACGAGGTTCTCGGGCTGTTTGCCAAGGCACTGGACCTCGACCCGCACCTGGATCTAGGGCAGCTGGGTAGCGCGGTAAAAGCGGTTCTGGAGGGGGTTGAGATCGTCGACTCTCCCCAGGCCCAACGGTATTGGCACCAGTTCATGCTGAGTGGCAATCTGACCGACTTGCATGTCGCAGCTGAATGCATGTCGCCGCGGAGTCTGGTGGTCGTGGTTGAGACCCTGCTTGGCGCCTTTCCTGCTGAAAAGTCCTGCTTCTGCGAAGTGGAACGCGTAGAAGTGAAGGATGATCAGCGGGACTCAGCCTGGAAACTGGCCAGCCGGCTGACCGACTACCTCGTTGGTCAGGTGATGGCTTCTGGCTTGCCGAAGGACGTAGCAATGCTCTGGCTATGTCGCAAGGTCGACGCGCTGATGAGTGATTGGTCGATGACAGATCTGTCCCGTCCAATGCCTGAAGGGCAGTGTGTGCTGCGCATTGAGGAAATCCTCACTCGCTGTCACAACCTTGATGGTGCCGCTGCCGGCATCATTCGAGGCCTGTCTGCCCGCATGAATCGTGTGTCTTTCAGTGTCGCGGAGTTCGATCCGCGGCTGGCGGATGTTGATCACACTCAGTATTGAGTGCGTGACATGTCGCCAAGCGTGCTTTGAAAGCTCATGAAGATAGCCAATAAGTAGCGCCACGTGGCATACCGCCACGCCCTCGAGGAGGTGTATTTAGCCCCCTCGGGGGACAAGTGCGCCTCCTCATCTTGTAATAAGCAGTAATTCACTAGATGAGGAGTTATAATTATGAAAAAAATGATGATTGAAAAAGCAGGATTCGGTAAAGGGTTGTTCTTTGCTGGCATTCTCGCAACGATTAGCTCAGACTTGATTTATTATAGCCTGATGTTGATGGTGATCGGGTTTGCCTCGATCGTGATTGATGTATTTTTGAAATACAGCAAGCTCACGGACCAACTCTCTGAAGATGGTAGACGTAGTACGCCGGTTGAAAGAATGAAGAAGGTGTTTGCTAGCCTGTTCATGGACTTCTCCCTTGCGAGTGCATCGACACTACTGGGGTATGGTGTGCCAATCTTGTCTGCTACGATGACGGCATCAATGTGGGTAGGCATGGGCTTCCATGTGTTATCTGCACTGCTGTTCTTCAATCTCGCGAGTCGTCTTTATGAGGCGACGAAGCACCTCGACTGAGGATGAGACCGATGAATGCTCACATCTTGATCCCTGCACTATTGATCGTACTTCCGATTTCACTTTATGCAGCTTGCATGTGGTGGGCTCGAAACAAGACCAAGCAGGAAGAAAGAAGTAAAGCAGAATAAAAAAACCCGCCAACTGGCGGGTTTTTTTTTGCCTGTAAATTGCCCGCCTCGATAGCAGGGCGCGCCCAACACAAGAGTTGCTACTTGGCGCCATCCTGTAAATCACAGAGGTCGAGGGGGGATGTGCCATCCTGGTTCAATCGAAGCAGTTCGACTGCCGTGACCGAACCTGTCAACTTCAGGTAAGTGGCAGCGCGAAGGGTCAGCAGGACTTCATGGCATTGACCTGTCGTGATATAGGTCGAATTCATGGTGTCCACTCTAGTTGGCGCGATACCTGTAACGAGAGAGGTGAAGACATAGTCACCCGGCGAAAAGCGTCCCTGTTCATCATCCATCACCGTGCCATAGAGGAACGTACTGTTGTTGAGTTCATTGTCGAGGACTCTGATGATTGCGCAGTCTTTGACGAAGCATTTAGTCTTGTTTTCGGTAGTCATGGACATGCCTTTTTAGTCTAATTAAAGAAAGCTATCATGTCCTCAGTTAGTGCAACATCGTATAGGCGTAGAGGAGAGGAGTTGTACGCCATCATTTCTTCAACCATCGGTCCATCAAATAACGATAACAGGATAGCGTCTTCAGGCGCTACATATAAGTTATGAGCGGACGTTTTTAACTCTATGCGAATGTATCCGTTTATTACCACATCACTAGACACTACCGTCTCAGCATTGAGTCTAAACTTTAGCTGACAGTTACTACCATCGGCAGACTTCCCAAATAATAGCACTGGCCAGGAATCGCCGTCACGACAGGAAGACACCAGAACCGGATGTGTGATGACGATCAGTTTTTTCGATGTAATTGCTGGCGACATGGAATTAAGTCTCGTAAAGAATTAGCCCATCTTAGTCATAGCTCGGGGATAGACGCAAGTGTTGGCTGTCATTTACAGACCAAACTGAGATGTATCGGGGGCGGTCGTGGCAGTATTAATTTTCCATATAATATACAAGCGGACTTTGTGAAATAGTGGTTTTGATTAAGGCTTACACGACTGGAGGATTTTTGTCGTGAGAGGCCTTGTTTCATGGCAGAGAAGGGTAAAGGGACGCAGAAAATAAAATTGTAGGCATCCCCCAAAGCCAGATACAACAAAGTTTTTGGGGGATTTATTGCTCAGGGCCGCAAGAAAATTTTCTACACAAATCGCTTTTCGGCAGATCTCAATAATAGATAATTACAAAATGAGTAAAAATTCAGTGCTCATCACCATACGAAATGACATGACTCACGATGTTCCAGCCGGCTTTTCTGGCAGCGTGTTCGGCTTCGATCTTGGCTTCGAGGCGGGAGATGCTCTGTGTTTGAACAGTGAAGGGCTCTTCGATAGCGAGCCTTCGTTTCTTCACACCCAGGGTAATCTTGAGACCGCGGGTCGGTTCGTTAATTTCTGGTCGAGAAGATCTCGTGGGACGGGAGGCTTTACTGGGCTTGGAACGGCTAGAGCTGAATTTCTCTAATTCACGACGCATCTGTTCTTCAAACTGATCTATCGATGTCGTGGCCATACGAATTCCTTTTTATATAGAAAAATCAATTCTTCGCCTGCTCTTTGACTATAGGGGTATCCCGAGCCCATTGGAAGGTGCCGACCACAGGGTAGGCCAGGACGAGGCCCAAGGTGACGTGGCCATCGCTCTCGCCCATACTGTATATCCAAACAGTCCCTCGTGGAGAAGAGACCATGACAGCCTCCGTAACGATCCTGGGTGCTGCGACACCCGCCACCAAGCCAGCCAAGCTCCCACTCTTTGAGCGTGTCAGCTGTGGCTTCCCCAGCCCGGCGGAAAACCACAGTGAAGCGCCGCTCTCGCTGGATGAGCTGGTCAGGCTCAGGGAGCCGAGCTCTTTCCTCGTCCGTGCGGAAGGTGACAGCATGATTGGGGCGGGTTTGTATGCGCAGGATGTGATCATTGTCGACCGGGCCAAGGAGGCACGGCATGGGGACATTGTCATCGCGTGCATTGGGGCTGAGTTCCTGGTCAAGCGTCTCGACCTCCAGCACCCGGGCGGCCCCCGCCTGTTGCCGGAAAACCCTCGCTACCAACCCATCGTCCTGCAGGACGGGGAAGAACTGCTGATCTGGGGGGTCTGTACGCACAATCTTCATTCGCTGGAGGGCATATGACCCCGAGTCTGGATGTCACCGGGCGCACCATTTGTCTCTGCGACATCAATTCGGCTTATGTGGCGATGGAGACAGTCTTCAGACCGGAAGTTGCTCAGAAGCCCTGCGTAGTCTTGTCATCGAATGATGGCAACTGTGTTGCGCGTGGGGAGCTGGCGAAGAAGATGGGCATCAAGATGGGCCAGCCGTGGCATGAGTTGCAAGGGCTGCACGCCAGAGGCGAGCTTGAAGTGTTTTCCAGCAACTATGCGCTGTATCACTGCATGAGTAACCGGTTCAATGCCGTGCTGCGCCAGCATTCCCCCCTCTGTACGGAGTACAGCGTCGATGAGTCCTGGTTGGTGCCGCCGGCTGAGCGCAACCTCGAGCCTTGGGGGCATGCCCTGAGGGCGGACGTCTTGAAGAAAACAGGCCTTCCCATTGGGGTCGGTATCGGTGTCAGTCTGACGAGTGCCAAGCTGGCGTCTTGGGCGGCTAAGACTTGGGCGCGGGGGACGGGGAATGTGGTGGATGTGCGGTTGCCGGGGCGACTGGAAAAGCTGTTGAAGCTCGCGCCCGTTCGAGAAGTCTGGGGAATTGGCGGACGCCTCGCAGCTCGCCTGGAAGCCGATCACGGTGTCAGGACCGCCTGGGATCTCGTGTGCGTCGAGCGGCGCCTGTTGCGGCGGCACTATGGGGTTCTGGTCGAGAGCACCGCACGTGAGCTCTGTGGCGAGTGGTGCTTCTCACCCGATGAGGGGCCGGAGCATCAGCAACAGATCCGTGCCAGCCAGGCCTTTGGGCGCCGCATCTACGATTACGATACGATTGCCTCAGCCGTGGCGTCTCATGTCGCCCGTGCGGCCGCCAAGCTACGCCGACAGAACGCCTCTGCGCAGTCGATCAAGGTCAACATCAGCACTTCGCATTTTTCACGTCAGGGAGAGCCTTACAGCGCCTCAGCCGGCACCGCGTTTTCGACGCCACTTTCTGACAGCCGTGATCTGACACAGGCGGCACTCAATATCTTGCGTCACATCTACCGAGAAGGGCCGGCATACGCCCGTGCTGGCGTTCTGCTGGGCGATCTGACGGGGGATCGGTATCGGTGTGACGACCTCTTTGCCCCGGCTGAGCGGCCTGGCAGCCGTCAGGTGATGTCGGTCGTGGACCAGCTCAATGAGCGGATGGGGAGGGGGACAGTCAGGTTCGGGCGCGAGACTGCCAGCCCGGGATGGGAGATGCGCCAGTCACTGCTGTCGCCGCGCTATACGACGCGGTGGGAGGATTTGCCGAGGGCACGCTAGCCCCTCGATAGGGGGAGCGCGCACAGAGTGAGGGTGCGCGCATGTCAGGGGAGAGAAATCAACCAAATATATGGTCAGATATCACCTTGGATATGTCGGCCATATTGGAGTGGCCAGTGAACTCAAACCGTATCTTGTCCATTGAGGAAATGTAGACTTCCAGCGAAGAGTCGATATCCAGCGTGCCAGCAGTTTCGACCGAAAAAGCATCGATATTTTGATAAGGGAGAGAGGTATAGGCTTTGCGACTTCCTGTAACCCCTTGGACATTGATTGTAATAATGCGCTTATTCGTGAATACGACGCCGTCTCTGAGAGACTTATAGGCAGACATGACGCGCTCGCTATCATGAATAAGAGAAGCCACCGTGTCTGCATAACCATCTTCACGTTTGAGCTTGAAAACCTTCTTGTTTTTGAAGTTTATCATGAGATACACCTTTAAGATAACTCGGTTAATGGTTGATGCTGCGATGCTAGGTTAAGCACCATATAGCATATATACAGACTGGCGGCACTCGAGATGAGAGTATTGATAGAAACCGCGTCAATATGTATCGAGAAGTATCCAGCTGTCATTTTCAACATTTGTTGCGACTAAACAATAATTGCTGCGACAATCTCTATGTTGAGTTTACATAGAGCGCGCCCTTGTGACGGTTTCACTCAAACAATGCAGAACCTTTAGCTTTTCAGACGGCACTCTCAAAGACGAAGCTGAGCGCTTAGTCGTTTGGTGGTATGGGCCTGTCGAAAAAAATACCCGCGCAGAAAGCGTGCCTAAAATTTATGTATTTTTTAGGCCTATTGATCAGAATAACAATTTAGGAGATGTGATTGATCGACCAACGGTCTTAACACATATCGGGCTATTGAGGATTGGTTCCGTCTGGGAAAAGGGGGTGAGCAACTCTCGCATCGCGTTTGATGAGAGCACATTCCCCGTTTCATTCTCTCCAGGGGGCTGGCGGATTGTTTCTCTAGATGACTTACGCAAAGCAGGGCGCAGCCTCTATACCTCCTTTCATGATGAACACTATTTGCCACTGGACAGAAAACAAAGATCGTACCTGATCGAATTTGACCTTCCAGATGGCAAACACTTGCTCATCCCTTGCACAGAATTTTTTACTCGCGTTTACGGTCGATCCTCTGAAATCAAGCGAGTGCTCGCTACTTACCCTTGGGAAAAAGTCAAAGAGCGTCTTTATCGACCGCTTAATGCGCCTGCCGCTCCAATCAGTTGCACTCCATGAAAGCCGCACCCAATGTGCCAAGCAAATCGCCAGTGTCGGCGTAAGTAAGGGGTGGAGTCCTCCGCCAAGCACAATGTGCATACCTGCTGTCCTCCATGGCGTAGTCGATTTCGGCTACCAAGAGCCAACAACCAGGGCCAAGTCCGCGTTTCCGGTAATGAGTCACCGGCCACTTTCTCACAGTCGTCCCGCATCCCCGCCTTTTTAAACCTGGCGGGAGCATTCCCCGAGGCATTCACCAATGGGCGCATTCTTGCGAGAGGGATTTCCCGATCAATGTCCCTCGTCCAAACACGCCATGATGGCCAGATAGCCCCGGTGAGCGACAAAGGATCACACCCCTGTCGCAACGCCGCCCGAACGAGCCATGATGAAAGGGACTCCCCAGGCAGCAGCGGCACACTCAGCGCCCAAGGCATTACAGCATTACTTCCCTAATGCCACGGGTAGGTCGCACCCACGATTTACTCTGAATAATTTTCTCATCGATGCGCTCAGCCCCAGACACAATAGCGGCATTCGCGCACTCAACCAGCAGCCGGTGCAAGTCACCCAAATTACCGCCAGAAATCGCGTGGAGCTGAGTCGCCAATTGCGGCTCATGCAGTTGGGAAGGGTGTTGGAGCGGCAAGATCTTCTCAAAGCCAGCAAGCAGCTTCTGAAACTCCTGATTGAGCTCCCACTTCGGCAATGCAACCACATCAAAGCGGCTCGCATGTTGCGGGTCTGAATGCAGCACACGCACAGCATCCTGCGTACCCACACCCACGATGGGAATCATCAACTCATTGCACAGGAGCTTAATGGCATTCATCGTTTCCCGCTGCTTAACGGCTCCACCGGTTAACAATGAGTGGAACTCATCAATGATCAATAAGCGGGTATGGCAAGCCCGCAGTTGATGAATCACCTGGTAGCGTAGCTTGGGTACCGGGTCTGAAGGCCGATAGGGAGCCCAAAAGCTCTCTAGCACTGCGATATACAGGCTTTTCTCATCGGCACTCGGTGGGGCTTGAGTGACGATCACGGGTTTTACCGGTTCTACGTCTTCATTCACGTAGCCCTCACCGTACTGTTTACGAAACCGTTGAACGATGGTTGTCTTTCCGTTGTTGGAATCACCCACGAGCAACAGGTTAGGCATACGAGGACGGCTAGGCTTCTCCATCAGCCCACGCATGACCTCGATGACACGATTGGCCAATGGATATCCCAACCATCGAGGTTGATCCATAAACTCCATTCGCTCTTTAGCGGACAGTCCCAAGACATAACGAAGATCAGGATGAAGGTGTGTGCTCATGATATGTCCCAGTTCACATCGATATCACCCGATAAGAGACCGTCTACCTGAGCGGGTGACTCTTTGGGGGCCGCGGTTGAGGGCGCATGTAAAAGGGGATCAGCAGGCGTCATCTTTTTCTCATGCTCTTTACGTCGTTGCGCCTGACGGCGACTTCGCTTGGTACGTGCTTGCGACTCCTCCACATGGGTTCGCAGTTCACTAATAGCACGTAGGATTTCAGACTCATTGACTGAACTCCTGCCTTCCTGGCGAAGGCGCGCTTTGGCCTGGGCATGCTCCCAAACACTCATTGAGGGGAGAGCGAGATTGGCAAAGGGCACACGAAAATACTGCCCGAGCTCCGGGTCTTTGAACCAAATGACGCTAATGTCACGAGGGTCACGCCGAAACACAAAGGTGCGTTTCTTGTTCGGCGTGTCTGGATCTTTGGCATTGATCCATGGCCTGAGCGCCTCATCGTAATAGTTCATGCCATCGATGGTCACACCGAAGGTCTGGATCGTGCGCTGAAAGCTGGGCAAAAAATCGAGCAATACAGAAAGTCTATCAGCAGGCCGTGGCGCTAAGCCCACTCCCTGCACGTCAGCATTGCCAAACACACCGATTTCCCATTTCCTCATTGGTGACATACCAATGCCAGAATGAAGACGCTGGTGGTAAACCTTACAAATCAACGTCACCAGCCACTCTTCAAACTCGCTTTTCGTCATGGCCGCGTGCTTCTCTGGATCGTAC